>SKED01001795.1_pt1 | contig 17089 bp, 10 predicted proteins | sample 4826651 | NCBI WGS metagenome assembly SKED01 (sample SAMN11008818, study PRJNA524170) | human gut metagenome | biome: Human fecal sample; material: Feces; isolation source: fecal sample from pouch patient p19 | host: Homo sapiens | place: Israel: Tel-Aviv | collected 2016-06-28
CAAAGTTGCCTTTCCGCATTGTTACCTGCTTTGCATAGGTAACTGTGGCTCACGATTTAGTAACTGAACTACTTCAATATTCCTCACTCGCTTGCTTTATGCCGATTTGGCAACTTTGTGCAAATCTACTCATTCCCAACTGTTTACGTTCCAACCTCTCTTATTCTCCTTTGGCTGCTTTAGAGCTTTATGTTAACGAATCCTAAGTCATAGTTTTCTTTCCTGCAACTCATAGATTTCTTCCCTGTAGCTCATAGATTTTAGCATCATAGCCCATTGTTTTTAAGCAAAAATGGGCTAAAAAAATAACACGGACAAATTGAATTTGTCCGGCTCTTTTGTCCGGACGCTTATAAGTTGTTAGAAATGAATGATTTATAAAGCACCGGACAAATTGTCCGGACAAATTCAATTTGTCCGTGTTTTAAAAATGAAGCTTAATTCAGCCCTACCACATTCGTAGTAATGCTTCTGTCCTCTTTTCATATTTTACCTCGCCTTGGCAAGATATTGCCCTAGTACAGGGCAATAATATGCCAAGGCGAGGCAAGAAACGATGCGTCCTCTCGTATTGGAGGAATTGGCGTATCAGGCTTTCTTCTGATGCGTCGTATAGAATCCTAATCTCTTTTTTACTCTTCACCCTTCACCTTTTCGCCTGAAACCCCGATAAACACTGGGATTTCGGGAGGTGAAGAGTGCCCGCTCACTCTTCACGACTCTTCACCCGCCTAAAATCTTCAGATGGATGGAGTAGAAATGGAAAAAATAAATAAGGTGAAGAGGGGGTGAAGAGTGGTGAAGAGTGAATGGATACTCTTCACCCTATTAAAACTTCTGAATATCAGATTGTTATGATGGATTGGTGAAGGGTGAAGAGTGTTTTGCAATTTTCGTGGTTCTTCCGCTTTTCTCGTTGGTAAGACCATATATTCACTCCTTCTGTACTGTCTCATCATGTTTTCCCAAATCGCAGTGGATAATAAATCTCCTTTCACTGAATGTGGATTGTGTTGAAAATAAGAGAGTTAAGTGTGAAAGGAAAATGGTGGGTGTCTTTGCTATGAATGTTGGGATGAAGCATAGTAACCAGAAGGATGAGGGATAGATATTGGCAGGCGAAAAGTGGAGATTTATCGACTGGATGAATAAGGTCGTCTATATGGATGACTCGGGTCATCTATATGGCTCACTCCCGTCATCTATATGGATGACCCGGGGCATCCGATATAAAGAAGCCTTTTCTATTCCTTTTGTGATAGTTGCCTTCTCCTTTTGTGATAGTTGCCTTCTCCTTTAGACTAAGTTGCCTTCTCCTTATATAAATAGTCCTTTCTGCTGATTATTATTGTTGTTTCAGAGAATTCTCCTTTCACACTTAAGAAACTGATTATGAGTATGTTCTGGTGATTGTGAAAGGAGAATGAAATTTTAATTGCTGTTTTTGAAAAGCAATTTCAGAAGGTGACTTTATGTTGAATATGCTTTGAATAAAGGTTCGTTTGATGTCAAAATTCGGGTGATTTAAAATTATTGTGCAAAGGTACGAACAAATGAGAAGACTACAATGGTATAAATGCGGAGCCGCTTACAAATAAGGTGAAGAGGGGCTGAAGAGTGTTTTGCAATTTTTGTGCTGAAACTATCTGTTACAGGTCGAACTATTATAATTCATTTTTCTCTTATAATATTTTTTATTTAGCTTATTTTGTCGTGTGTAAAAAATGATGGCTATATTATCTTGTTTAGTCATTTATGAGATAATATAGCCATTGTTTGTTATGGATTGTAAGGTACTCTTACTTGATCTCAACAGTTATCATAATTTGATCGTTTGGGAAGTTTTTGTCATTTTCGTAAATGTAGGTAGTATAATTGTACCATCCATTAGAATCACCTCCCCAACCTAAGTTCATATGGAAGAATTTGCCAATTGAAGAGTCTGTATTCTGTAGATGTAAACCATAGTCGACAAAACCATTTGGCGTCTTTTCTTCACATCTAAACCTAGGATCATTAGGATTAGGGATAAATGTTGCAACACTTTTGCTTTCTGTATTTCTGTATCCATCGCATACCCAAGCATGTCCAGCTTCTGAATTTGCACCTCGTATATAAACAGGATTTTTCTGTATAATTTGGCTACTTAGTTTGTCTTCAGTAGGAGAACCTGTAATATTGGCAGAATAGCCTAAAGCTCTGAATGTATCTCTAGCTTTGATATAATTTGATGAAGTACCATTTTCTCCATACTCGATAACACACATATTTCTAATATCTTTTATGAAATAGGAAAATGCATCATTAAGAGAAGGGTTGATGCCTATTTGGCTCCAATTGTATTTGCTAGGATATTTATGATAGTATGTAATTTGAGCAATAGCTATAGGAACGCAACCAGCTAAATGGTTAGGAGCGTCAACATTGAATGGATAACGTTGATGCCATTCCGTTTTAAGTAATGCTTCAATGGATTTTTGCGTGATAGTCTTTGTAAATAGTTGAACTACGTCCATATAATTGTATTGAGGATCTGAACAAGATTCCATTTCTTTTAATAATGACTTGTATTGATCTTGAGGCAAATAATACTGGGCAGCAGTGATGTTGCCAAGATATCTATATCCTTGAGCTTTTTTATATGCAATTTCTTGATCCTTCTTTTTCTGTATATCGCTGGAGATAGCACGACTGACCATCGGAATATCAGTTTTTTCAAAAGAAGCCCATTGCAAAGCATATTTCAATCTTAATGAATCAGAAGTGCATTGCATGGCCTTTCTGATACATTCTTTATTGTATATTGTTTTTTTTTATTATCTTTGCATAGAAATTCAACATCAGGGTGTGGAATAAGACCGATTCTTCATTAGCTTTGCAAGCCGTTGAATATGTTCCGTCCCCACACCCTTACATCAGAACCTGGATAGTTCAAAGGGCATAGACCCCGTATTCGCAATGATAGCTCATGATGTATCGATGTTTGTTTAATTATAAATATTATGGCTATGACTTACGTAGGAATTGACGTCAGCAAAGCAACCTTCGTTGTTGCTTATTCATCTGCCAAAAGCAGTGAAACCAAAACTTTCAAGAATACCACAAAGGGTATCCGAGAGTTTATCCGAACCATCTCTCCAGAAGAGAACCATTGTGTGTTGGAAGCAACAGGCAACTACAGTATGCTGCTTGTCTATTTGCTCTCCAAGGCAGGCTTTACTGTCTGTATGGAGAATCCTCTGAAGATAAAGAACTTTGCACGTGTCATGCTCTCTGTTGTCAAGACAGACGAGATTGATGCCCGCCTCATTGCCTTATATGGTGAGAGAATGCAACCAGCACCATTCAAGCTCCGTAGTGATTCCCTTTTGTTACTCAAGCAGAAGCGTACTGTATTACGTCAACTGAAGAAGCAGCTTACCGCTAACAGAAACCTTGAAGGTTCACTTAAAGTCCTGCCATTCATTGATTCCAAGTGCAAGAAAGTCTTGGAAAAGACTATCAAGTTTCTTGAGAAGCAAATCGAAGAAATGGAGGAAGAGCTAACGTCCTTGGCAGAGATTGAATACAAGAAGCAGATGGATTTACTCACTTCCATAAAAGGAATAGGAGCAACCCTTGCAGCTGCACTCATCATTGCCACTGGCGGATTCACCTACTTTGATAATGCTAAACAACTTACCCGATATTTAGGGCTGTCACCTACTTACCAACAGTCTGGTACGTCAGTCAATGTCAAAGGGCACATTAATCGTAACGGAGATGCTTACCTGCGTAGTCAGCTTTATATTGGAGCTATGGCATCATTGCGGTGCAACACCGAATGCAAAGCATGCTTTGACCGCTTGCGATCAAATGGGAAGCCAGGGAAATTGGCTATTGTCGCTGTTGCCAACAAACTCATCAGACAAGCCTTCGCTGTTGTTGCACATGAGAAGAAATATATAGATGGATATAAGTCTGTAAAGCCATAAAACCATCTCTCCGTCTGAGGGTACACCTTGGTGGCTAGGGGCTGAGATATCAGTCCTGAAGACCCTCTATGCTTACGAAAATGCATATTTATGCTAAATTTCGTTAACCGTATTCATTTTTATTATTATAGTTCATATTTACTTATGAAGACGGAACTTGCTGATTTATCAGACAATGAAAAATGTCCTGTGTCTGAAAATGCAAGAATTGGAGACGTATTTTTACTGGCGCTAATTAAAACGAAGCCTTTGTTTTGGCCATAATTTACTATATACAGTAAAGTTTTGTTGGCTAGGCTGTCTCTAACTTCTGTAACTTCAGTATCAGTTATACATCTTGTAGATGTAGAGTTGCCCGTAAAAAATAAGGTTGCAACCTTATTTGCATCTACAGAAGTAATTGTAGATGGCTCTCTTTCTATATACAAAGAGCTATTGGTTTCAAGATTTTGGTTGCTTGCTGAATCTGACAATCCAGAATCTTGATTTGTACATGACTGTGCTAATAGCATTGTCAGGGCGGAGATGATAAATAAAATTCTTTTCATGATAGTTGTTTTTAGGTGTTATAATTGATGTTACTTGATAAAGAAAAACACTAGTACAAAAGTACTAGTGTTTTTTATAGTATTCTTATTTTACGTTAGGACCTGCACCCCACTGAGGAGCACCCTGATCCTGCCATACACGCTCTGAGTTCAATGTCTTACCATCGATAGCACCTGCTGTGAAGCCTTGGCTCTTATATGATTCCTCTAAGATGTTCTTCATAACATCTGTAGAAAGAATCTCGCTGATAGAGGCACGACGAGCAATTGATGATGGTGCAAAGTTGTTTGCAGTGAAATCTACTCGTGGAAGGAGTGTTGAGTTAAACTCAGGTACACCAGAACGACGAGCTGTCACCCACATATCTCTTGGCTGGTAGTTGAAGTGGATTTCCAACTGGAGGAAGATTTTCTCCAAGTCTGCATCCTTATCACCTGTCAAGGTATAAGCTGGCTTTTGAAGCAGCTTATCGATTTCACCATTCTGCAAGTCGATAACTGACTCATTAGGGTCATAATCATAAGTCTTGCCATAATATGGAATACCATTCAAACCTGCCATGCGATCGTACTCTTCAACAGAAGATTTAACAGCCTTCTGGAAGTAGGTATTAGCATCACCGCTAATCGCACCGTATGTTGCAAACTCTGCGAGGTAGAAGTTTACTTCAGCAGTAGTCATATACATATTGTACATTGGGCGGTTTGCTGTTTCCTGGATAACCTTGCCATTTGGTGCTGTTGGTACCGTGAAGCTCTTACGACCATGAATCAAATACTCATTGAGAGTAGATGTTGGCTGGAATGTCTTGTTGCCAGGAAGGTCTTTCTGCATCTGGTCCCATTTGTAGTACTCAGCATATACATAGGTCTTACCTCCGTCATTAGTGAGCGTTGCAGCCTGATAAGCAGTAGGAAGACCATAGTAACGCACCCAAGGCTCGCCTTTGCCTTTCCATGCCTTGAAGGTTTCCTTTCCATCGGCAGTAGTTCCAATCTCTACATTCTCAAGAATGTATGAAGGGATACTTGCTTTTTTGCCATTCTCCAAGAACCAAGCAACAACTTTTGAGTTCCAGTCATTCTTGGTGTATAAGAAGCGAACACGAGGGTCTTCATTATCAACCAGGAACTTGCATAACTCTTGTGTAGGAGCCAAGCCGTGGTAAGAGATGGTTGTATTGCCTGTGTTGTAGGCAATGTCACCCTTATCCAAGGTAGAGCCGTCACCAGTATTGATAGACTCATCCGCTTTCTTGAAGAGAAGATCATCATCCTTACCGTTAAGAACACCACAAGATGCAGAAACTACTTCCTGTGCAATGCTCTTGGCACGTGCAAAGTCTTGATGAATCAAACGAGCTGCAATTTTCAACTTGAGAGAGTTTGCCAACTTTGCCCATTTTGCCCAATCGCCTTTATAAACAAGGTCGTTGTTACTAAGGCTTGCTTGGTCTTTATTCTCTGTGAAAGCCTTGATGCATGCATCGAGGTTTGTAAGCCATAAGTCATACAGATCCCTTACGTGGTCATACTTTGGAGTAAGTGTGCCACCATAACGATACTGTGCTGCTTCTGTGAAAGGAATATCGCCTGCGTCATCACTATCATAGATTCCTAAGTAAGTGATGAGGACATCAAGTGCAGCTTGAATGTTTTTATACTGTGCAGCCTTGGTTTCATCCATCTTGGATATCTCATCCTGCATAGCATACTTATAGCCCAGCAAATTGGTAGAAAGTAAGTTCTGGCGACCAGCACCACCACTTAATGCTGCGCTGTTATAACCATTGCTCGTAATACCTATTTGACTATGTGAGAAGAATGCAGGAGCCTGCAAGAACCATACACTATAGTCGTTAGGTGTGAATTTGTAGATGGCTTGTGTCAAAATCTGGTCAGGAGCAGCTGTGATTACTGCATCTGGAGATTGGTTCAAGTCCTTTAATGTGTCCTGGCAGCTTGTTGTGGTCAGAAGAAGACCACCAACGAGTGCTGCAGAAAACAGAACTTTATGTTTCTTTATAAATTTTTTCATCTTATCTTAATTTTAAGAAGTCAAACTTAATTTAGAATGTAGCATTAATGGTGAAGGTGAAGTTTGCTGTAACACCATCGAAGTTACGGATACGGAACTCATGTGCTGATGTACCACGTACAGACTCTGGGTTCTCCTTGTTTGGCAAAGAGTTCAGCAAATAACCTAAGTTATGACCTGTTGCAGTGAACATAAGGTTTCTTGCACCAATCTTGCTAGCCCATGACTGTGGAGCTGTATATGAGAGTGAAATCTCACGAAGAGCGATATAGTTGAGCTTGTGCAGAGTTGCATCAGTAACAACACCCTGTGTTGGATAACTTGCAGCGTTAATCCAGGTGTTGTTGATGAAAGCCCATGAACTAGCGTGAGCTGGTTCAATAACTCCCTTCTTCATCAATTCCTCGAAAGTCTCACCGCTTGAATAAGCGCCTGTTCCTACAGTATAGTAGCTACCATCTGGCTGGTCAATCTTTGTGCCTGCCATGAAGATACCAGTAGGAATTACACCGTCATTATATGTCTTGCCATCCCATCTAGATTTATAGTTTGCGCCACCATGAGCTGCATCACGATAGTCGAGAGAGGACTTGGTTAAACCCTTGCCTGTTCCGTAACGGCCACCATAAGATGCTACGTAACCACCAAAGCGTGCATCAAGAGAAACAGAGAGCTGTAAACTCTTGTAGCGAAGACTTGTAGAGAATGAAGTCAAGAAGTCTGGGTTGATGCTACCTACTTCTTTTACTTCTCCTGAACGATACCAGTGTGAACTCTTGGTATCAGTATCAAAGTCAAGCACCTTCATACCTGAAACTTTGTCAATTTTAGTTTCTGAGTCTGAGAGCAGCAAGCCATATTCGCCACCAACCTTGGCAACGGAACCAATACGGAAGTTACCGTAAGCTACGTCACCTGAGAGAGGGATGTAGTCTGCAACATTCTCGTGCAAAGAAATAATCTTAGACTTATTCTTTGTATAAGTCAAGTTTACATCCCAATTCCAGTCTTTTGTTTGAACTGGTACTGCATGGAGAGCAATCTCGACACCGGCATTCTGAATGTTACCAGCATTTACATACTGATACATAACGCCAGATACGCTAGGAACAGATATCTTCATAATCTGGTCCTTGGTATTCTCCTTGTAATAGGTAGCATCAATGCCAATACGGTTGTCCAGGAAACGCCAATCAAGACCAACCTCCCAAGAGTTCTTGCGCTCTGGCTTCAGGTTTTTATCGTAGATGGTTTCAGACAACTCAGTTGCACCCACACGGTTACCATTGATAAGACCAGAGTTAAGGATGTAGGCTGTGTTGATAATATATGGGTCTGTATCATTACCTACCTGTGCCCATGATGCACGCAACTTAGCGAATGAAATCCACTTTGGAAGCTGGTTGCGGAATGAATTGGTGATAATCCATGAACCAGATACTGATGGATAGAAGTAAGAGTACTTACCATGACCATCTGCATAAACCAAGGCTGAAGACCAGTCGTTACGGCCAGTTACATCCACAAAGAGCTGATCCTTCCAACTTGCACCAACCTGTGCAGCGACAGAGAACATACGTTTCTTACCACTGATAGTTCCGCTGTAAGATGGAGTGTTCACAGAGTTTGTGATGAAGTATTGGTTATGAGCAATCAAACCGCCATTTGTACCCATCGACATCTGCTGCTGGAATGAATTGAAATACTCACCACGGAGGAATCCGTGAAGCTCAAAGTTTTCAAAGCTCTTGTTTGCATTGAAAGTAGCATTGAGGTTTGTCTGTTCTTTGGTAGAACTTGACAATCCATAGTAACCACCTTCGTTTGCATAACCAGAACCTGGCTGCTTGTTCTCTGCACGTACATAGTAATAGTTGTAGCTTCCCTCTGCAGTGAACTTCAACCAGTTTAAGATGTCTGCAGTTAACTTAACGTTTGGACGAACAACGGTTTCTTTTTGCTTGTATTCGTTCTCATAGAGGTTCCACCATACACCTCTTCCAGGTACGTTACCCCACTGATCACCATAGTCAGAGCTTGCCAAACCACCATGCTCACCCTTGTACAAGTGCTTGAACTGGTTGGTATTGTATGAACGACCTAAGCTTCCATAAACGAACTGCTCACCAAGGTTCCAAGGTGCATTCTTTGGAGTAGAGTTTGCAAAGTTGATACCTGCCTCTACTTCCACCTTATTGGAAATCTTGTGTGATGCCTTTGCCATCAGGTTGAGACGATCGAAGGTATTACCTGGAGTTGTGCTTGATGCGTGCTTATAACCAATAGATGTGTAGAACGAAGTCTTGTCGTTACCACCATTGATTGCAACGTTGGTTGTGGTGTTGAAACCTGTGTCGTATGCATCCTTATAGTTGTTCTTATACGCTTTATATGGCTGCATTGTTCCATCAATATACTCAATCATACTGCCGTCGTACGCAGGTCCCCAATAGTAAGAACCAACTCGTGTCTTGATAGAATTTACGCCATCTGCATTCTTATAGAAAGAGTTAGTATCCCAAGCACTGCTGCCGTTGTTTACATAACCAGCAGGGAGACCTGGACCATATTCATTCTGGAATCCTGGAGAAGAAATCAAAACATCCATACCGAATGTCTGGGTAACGTTGATGCCTAAGCCCTTCTTGCCCTTACCGCTCTTTGTGGTGATGACAATAGCACCATTCAAACCACGAGAACCGTAAAGTGCAGTAGCGGCAGCACCTTTCAGTACAGATACACTTTCGAAGTCGGCTGGATTCAAGTTCTTCAACTCATTACCATAGTCGGCATTACTCTGATCCCAGTCTGCAGAACTAACATGGTTGGAGTTATCGAGAATAATACCATCAACTACATAGATAGGCTGGTTGTTTGTTCCCAAGGTAGAAGCACCACGAATCAAAATCTTAGATGTACCGAACATACCACCATCACTCTGGTTGATGTCTACACCTGCTACCTTTCCCTGCAAAGCATTGGTTGGGTTGATGATACTTGCGTTCAGATCTTCACCCTTCAATTCTGTAACAGCATAACCAAGAGCCTTCTTGTCACGCTTCATACCCAAGGCTGTTACTACAACCTCTTTCAAACTCTGTGAATCTTCTTTCAGAGTCACATCCAATGGACCACCATGATAGATTACCTCAATTGTTTGAAAACCGAGGTATGAAATGCGGAGAGCAGCTCCTTTCTTGATTCCTTTAATGGTGAATTTGCCATCGAGGTCAGTAGCACTACCGATAGATGTGCCTTTTACAAGGACTGACGCACCAATAACGGGCTCGCCAGTAGCATCCTTGACGATACCTGTACATGTCTCGTCTTGCTGTATGTTCTGAACACCGTTTACGGCAGGAATACCTGCGTAAGCAGCACCAGCAGAACCAACCATCAAGGCGAATGCCAGATTCATTGTTTTGTTAGTTTTTGCCATAATACAAACTTTTAATGTAATGAATAACTATTTATATTTAATTGTTCTTGCTTGAAATGTTTAATTGTACTCACTTACAATCTGATTTTCTTTTATTTATTATCTAGGTTGGTAAGTTCTTTTAAATTTTTTGGCAAAGTTATATAAAATAAATTAAATGGAATACAAAAAACAGTGAAAATATTTCGACTTTAATGGTATTTAACTAAAAAATAAGCTGTGAACGATAACAAACGGCCACAGCTTGTTAATTTTAACCTAAAAGTTTGCCTATACTGCGCAATTTTGTGCGATATCCATAGATGGCAATCACCACGAAGCAGATGAATGGAAGAATGAACGACGCATTGGTAGATGGCATTCCGAATACGGTATGCATATCGATGATGGATGCCTGCAAAGGTGGCAAGACACTACCGCCCAGGATTGCCATGATCAGACCGGCAGCACCAAACTTGGCATCATCGCCAAGTCCCCTCAGGGCTATACCATAGATGGTAGGGAACATCAATGACATGCAGGCACTTACTGCCACCAGGCAGTAGAGGCCCCAGATGTTGTGAAGGGCAATGACGCCGGCTGTGAAGCAGCCACCTGCTATCGCCAATATCATCAGCAACTGTCCTGCGTTGAAGAAGCGGAGGATGAAGGTGCAGATGAAGCGGGAACAGCAGAACAGTACCATCGCTACGATGTTGAACTTCTGCGAGGTTACCTCGGCATCAATCTCTGCCATTCCTTCCTGCATCAGAATGCGGGTGCCATACTGGATGATGAAGGTCCAGCACATAATCTGTGCGCCCACATAGAAGAACTGAGAAAATACGCCTTCACGATAGTGCGGCATACGGAAGATGCGGCGAAGGGTAGGCACGAAGTTGATCTTGTTGTCTTTCTCGCTGTTCTTCGGCATCTTGGTAAACAGGATGACGAAGAAGATGGTGAGGATGACCAGACCGATAATCAGGTATGGATTGATCAGTACCGAAAGGTCGTATTCCTTGATTGCCTCAAACTCGCTAGCCGAGAGATTGGCGCGCCCAGCCGTATCAAGCGGGTTGAGTTTTGCCTGTATAAAGTTCATCGCCACATACATACCGAGCAGCGAACCCATCGGGTTGAACGATTGCGCCAGGTTAAGTCGGCGTGTTGCCGTCTCCTCCGTTCCCATCGACAGAATGTAAGGGTTGCTCGATGTCTCCAGGAAGGAGAGTCCGCAGGTCAGGATGAAGTAGGCGAGGAGAAATGGATAATATTCGCCCATCATCTTTGCCGGATAGAAGAGGAATGCACCGAAGGCATAGAGTCCTAATCCCAGCAGTACGCCTGCCTTGTAGGAGAAGCGGCGGATGAAGATGGCGGCAGGGAAAGCCATGGCGAAGTAACCGCCGTAGAAGGCTACCTGTACCAGTGCGCCATCCGTAGATGACATTCGGAAGATCTTGGAGAATGCCTTCACCATCGGATTGGTGATATCATTGGCAAATCCCCACAGTGCAAAGCACGATGTGATTAATATGAAAGGTACGAGGTAGCTCACCCCGTCTTTCATCAGGATTGATTCTTTCTTTTTTGGTTCCATATTTCAGGTTAATATTGTCTGTGTTTATGTTTGTAGGGTAAATATTCGGATGGATCAGATGCTTTGTCTTACCACAGCTCTCAGCTCGTCGATATCCTTGATTTCTCCCTTGGCAAGTGCCTGGGTCAGGATGTTGCCCATACCCGTAGCCTCTATAGGACCCGCAATGACTGGAACGCCCAAAGCTTCGGAGGTGAGACGGTTGAGTAACTTGTTCTGTGATCCGCCTCCGATAATGTGCATGCACTTGATTGGCTGTGGTAACATCTCGTTGAGGTGAGCGGTAGCCTCGGCATACTTGGCTGCCAGCGACTGGAGTACGCAGCGCACGATTTCTGCCTTGGTCTGAGGAACCTGCAACTGATGGGTGGCGCAGTAGTCGATGATAGCTTGCTGCATGGATGCCGGATTCTGGAACGCAGCGTCATCCACCGGGATGATGGCATTGATGTGAGCTTCTTCTGCCAGAGGGAGGATGATGTCGAACTGCTGTTCCTCGCCATTCTCCTTCCATTCAGCCATCAGTCTCTGCATGATCCAGAGGCCTGTGATGTTCTGCAGGAAGGTGATGCGGCCGCCGATGCCGCCCTCGTTGGTAAACTCTGCTTTTCGGGCTTCCTCGGTAAGGATCGGCTTTTCTATCTCAACACCCAGAAGCGACCAGGTTCCCGAACTGATGAATGCCATCGGGTATTCATCTTCTGTGGCTGGTACGGCTGCTACCGCACTGGCTGTATCATGAGAACCTACTGCGATGACATCCACTTCTCCGAGTCCGGTTTCCTCAGCGATGTCGCGGCGCAGCTTTCCTCTTACGGTGCCCGGCATCACGATCTTGCCGAAGATGTGGCGTGGAAGCCCCAGCTGGTCGATGGTTTCCCAGTCCCAGTCCTTGGTGCTGGCATTCAACAGTTCTGATGTGGATGCGATGGTATATTCATTGTTGGCTTCGCCAGTGAGATAGTAGCTGAAGAGGTCTGGGGTGAAAAGCAGATGAGCTGCCTTCTCCAACAGTGGACTGTTGGCTTTCTTCAGACTGTATAGCTGGAAAAGGGTATTGATTTCCATCACCTGCGTGCCGTTGATGGCATAATGTGCCGATGGATCAATCTGCTTGAAAACTTCTTCCGGCATTCCCTTGGTACGGGCATCGCGATAGCATACCGGGTTGCCCAGAAGGTTGCCGTCCTGGTCGATGAGTCCGAAATCCACTCCCCAGGTATCGATGGCGATGCCATCCACCTTGAGTCCCTTGGCTCCTGCCATCTTCAGTCCTGTCTTCATATCCTCGAAAAGGGCGAGGAAATCCCAATAGACGTGGTTGCCTAATCTTACCTGTCGGTTAGGGAAACGATGGATGAGCTCCATTTCGAGCTTGCCGTTTTCTAGTTTTCCGGCAATCACTCGTCCGCTGCCTCCACCGAAATCTATAGCTAGATAAATCATAGTTATTTATAAATGTTTGGGTAGATAAAAGTTGTTTCGTATAAAAAGCGGTAGGAGAGTGCCCGTAGCGGGCAGCTTTCTCTCCTACCGCTTCTCTCATATAGAGGATAGAGGTTTATTGTTTCTTACCTAATACGTAAACCTCGAGATCGTCGATTTCTTCCGGTGTCAGTGTGGTGTATTTGCCGCCACTCTGAACGATGATTCTACAAGCCATCTCAAAGAACATGGCACGTTCGAACACCTCGTCGAAATTCTTGCCGCAAACTACCTGCCCGTGCTTCAGCAAGAGAGCTGAGTTGTGATCCTTCAAGGCTGCGATGACAGCTGCTGCCAATTCTGGAGAACCAGGACGATAGTAAGGAATTACAGGGATTTCCTTGCCTACGTGGCATGGAACCTCTGCTGTTACATTGAAGTCCTTCGGAGTTTCCTGCATGCAAGCCACTGCTGTTGCAAAAGGAGACTGGAAGTGGAGAACCACGTCGCAGTCAGGACGCTCACGGAGTACACCGAGGTGGAATCCGCTCTCCATAGAAGGTTTAACGCCATTGAGTACTTCGCCCGTTGCTATCAGGCACTGAGATACTTTCTCCTTCTGGAGGCTAGGAACCCATGAACCTGTACCTGAGACAAGAGCCTCGTCGCCAATGCGCCAAGAGAGGTTGCCACTACTGCAAATGGTGAGGGCTGCATCGCCTACGCGGTGAGCCTGTTCCAGGAATTTCTGAATATGCTCTTCTGTAATCATTTTCTTTTTCTTTCTATTTGAATGATATTCGTACTGATGGTGTTACACCTTATTTATATATAGGACCGTAGTTCTTGCAAGCACGGAAGTCTGCACCTTCCTTGTCCATACCGAATGCGTTCCAAGATGCAGGACGGAAGATCTTATCGTCCTCAACATTGTGCATGCATACTGGGATGCGGAGGATAGAGCAGAGGGTGATGAGGTCGGCACCGATATGACCGTAGCTGATAGCACCATGGTTTGCGCCCCAGTTGTTCATCACTGAATATACATCCTTGAATGGAGCCTTGTCGCAGAGACGTGGTGCGAACCAGGTAGTAGGCCATGTTGGGTCTGTACGCTTATCGAGAACCTTGTGAATCTCAGGGTCAATCTCAACTGTCCAACCTTCTGCCAACTGGAGCACAGGACCAAGACCCTTTACGTGGTTCAGACGAACCATGGTTACAGGCATGCCGCCCTTGCTGAGGAAGTTGGAAGAGAAACCGCCGCCACGGAAATAGTCACGGTTGGCTGGATACCAGGTAGTTGCCTTCAAGCACTTATCTACATCCTCCTCGGTCATCTCCCAAGGCTGCTTCATGATAGGGTTGCCCTCAGCATCTGTAGCCTGGCCTGTACCATCGAGTGTGGTAGCACCAGAGTTGATCAAGTGGATGATACCACCAGCTGCCTGACCTGTAAGTTCCTTACCGGTAACACGCTTCACTGCCTCTGGACTCCAGTAGGTACGAACGTCGCTGAAGATCTGAGCACGACCTGTCAACAGGTGGTTGAACAGCATAGCTACGCCGTTGCCTGCATCATTCTCTGTAGCGAGAATGATAGCTTCACGGATACCGTTCCAGTCGAAAGAAGTATTGAGGAGAGCCTCTGGATAGTCGCCGTTAGGATAGAAGTCTGTCCACTGACGCTGTCCCTGGAAACCACCGGCGATGGCATTGTGGCCCAATGCTTCCTCCTTGAAACCTAATTCTTTCAATCTTGGGTTACCGTGCATCAAGTCACGCATGATGATAGTCATCTTCACGATAAACTCCCAGTCAGCATCCTTCTGCTCACGTGTCTTTGCCTTTTCATTGTTGGCGATGTCTTCACCCTCATTGCACATACAGTGCTCGCGGGTCCATGCCATAGCCTTCTCGTACTCCACAGGGTCGTAGATACCCTCAGTCATACGGCGGATGATTTCTGTAAGGTCAACACTTTCGTTGCGCATACCGAGGTACTCCTGGAAGAAGTTAGGGTCAACGATGGAACCAGCGATACCCATGCAGGCACTACCCATAGAGAGATAAGACTTGCCGCGCATGGTAGCTACAGCCTGAGCTGCTCTGGCAAAGCGCAGAATTTTCTCTGCTACGTCAGCAGGGATAGAGTCATCCTCCAAGTCCTGTACATCATGACCATAGATACCGAAAGCTGGCAATCCCTTCTGGGCATGAGCTGCGAGAACAGCAGCCAGATAAACAGCACCTGGACGCTCTGTACCGTTGAATCCCCATACTGCCTTTGGCCAGTGTGGATTCATATCCATAGTTTCTGCACCATAGCACCAGCAGGAAGTAACGGTGATGGTAGAGCCAACACCCTCGCGCTCAAACTTCTCAGCGCAAGCTGCACTCTCTGCCACACGACCAATTGTACTGTCTGCAATCACACACTCCACTGGTGAGCCATCGCCATTGCGTAAGTTCTCTGAAATGAGTTTGGCTACGGATTTAGCCAAGTTCATAGTTTTTTCCTCGAGGCTTTCTCGTACACCTCCCTGACGTCCGTCGATAGTAGGACGGATACCGATTTTAGGATAGTTATTCATAATTTTTGTTCTTTAAGTTTTTATAGTTACTATATTTTATATACATTAATATTATATGTAAGCACAAAGGTAGTGATAAAAAATGAATCTTATCACTACCTTTATGTTTTTTTATATTTGTTTTTCTTTATTTAGAATTAAACTTGAATGCCAGAGGTTCATTCTTGAGTCCGGATGGAAGGGTAACCAGCTCGTTGAGCTGGTTCTGTGTAAACTTGCGGTAGTGCAAATTTACAGCTTTTTTGCGAAAGATGCAAGAAAGTTACAAAAAAGTTACTTGAAAGATGAAGAAAGAAAAGATAATAAAAAAAACGGGTTTGTGTTACTTACCCGTTTTTTCTGTTTCCTTCGGCATTATTGCCTGTTTCTTTTGCTGCATCAATCAAGTTTCCAAAGTCATCGCAGAACTCTGTCATCTGATGATAGAGCAGGTTGCTGCCTTTATCAGATAATTCTGTATCTGGCAAAGGCCCGGAGTTGATGGCTACGGTGAAGATGTTGGCTGCCACACCGGCACGAACGCCCAAAGGAGCATTCTCTACCACGATGCCTTCCCAAGGCTGCAGGTTGCCAGCCTTCTGCAATCCCATCAGATAAGGATCAGGGTTTGGCTTGCCTCGCTTCACATCATAAGCAGTTACGATATGCGCTTCATCGAGATATTCGCCGAAGTCGTTGAGGAGTCTCAGGATGAGTGGGCGCTGACCGCTGCCCGTCACGACACCTACCTGCATACCGGCTTCCTTGATCTTCTGCATGATTTCCTTCACACCAGGGAAAATCTCGGCGGTAGGCATGGAGTGGAAGATATTGGTCTTCACATCATACATCTTCTGTGCTTCATCCAGTGTGATGTCGATACCCTTCTGTTTCTTTACCATCATCTGGATGGTGTCGATGCCTCGGGCTCCCTCGGTGGCATAGGCATCGGCGGCAGTCATGTGGATGTCAAACTGCTTCATTGACTCCTGCCATGCTACGGCATGATTGGGCATACTGTTATACAATACGCCATCCATATCAAAAAGAACGGCTTTAGGGTTGAATTCCCCAAAGCCGTGGTCTTTTAAGTATTTTGAAATAATTTCCTTCATCAATTACTTCTCGTTAGCCAGACGTTCCTGAATAGCCTTGCTTTCAGCCTCATAACCTGGCTTGTTGAGCAATGCGAACATATTCTTCTTGTATGCCTCAACACCAGGCTGGTTGAATGGGTTCACCTCTTCCAGGAGACCGCTGATACCGCAAGCCTTCTCGAAGAAGTAGATCAACTGACCGAGGTAGTAAGCGTTCAACTCAGGTACGTTAACCAGGATGTTAGGAACACCACCGTCAACGTGAGCCAGACGTGTACCGAGCTCAGCCATCTTGTTCACCTCGTCAACACGCTTGCCCTCGAGGAAGTTCAAACCGTCGAGGTTCTCATCATCGTGAGGGAAGAGCAACTTCTCGTTAGGAGTCTCTACGCTGATAACAGTCTCGAAGATAG
>SKED01001839.1_pt1 | contig 16773 bp, 16 predicted proteins | sample 4826651 | NCBI WGS metagenome assembly SKED01 (sample SAMN11008818, study PRJNA524170) | human gut metagenome | biome: Human fecal sample; material: Feces; isolation source: fecal sample from pouch patient p19 | host: Homo sapiens | place: Israel: Tel-Aviv | collected 2016-06-28
GTGTATGCACCATAAACAAAACAAGATAGAATATACACAAAATAATACTTTTGTTAGGGCGGGGAAAATTGACCACCTAAAGCCGCTTAGAATTAACCATTTTTAGTCGGATAGAAAAGTCATTGTATTTTTCTCTTCGTGTTCTAAAATGATGTATGCCAATGCATCAGTAGAAATCACAATGGAAGAAAAACACATAAATACCAACGCAGAAGAGGCTATACACTCATAACGTGCATAGCCTCTCTCAATTTCAAATTTTCTCAGTTCCCTATTGACTTTATAGCAGTAATTTTCTTTTACTATCTGTTCGCAGTCATCTGTTGTTCCTGAACTTTTTTTATTTCCTCCAGAGGCAAATTCAGCATCTCAGCAACCTCTTCCGGAGTTTTTCCACTCATAAGAGCTCCAAGAATCATTCCCTCATGGCGTCCTTGTTGTATTCCTTGTTGTATTCCTTTTTGTTCTCCTGTACGCATTCCTTTTTCATAAATCCTATCTCCAAATCCTGTCATTTTGCTCGCCTCCTTCTGAAATGGTTCTGACCATTTTATATGTGAATATTTTTGTATCCTGTTTATATCACCGTCAAATATTCCGTTCAAATACTCAAATATTCCGTTTTCTTCTGGTTCTTTTCCCTGTCGAATCATAATTACCGTTAAGAGATCATATTCATCCTCAGATTCCTCTGCCATCCCTATGATATCCTTTTTCGAAAAAGAGTATTCCGTCAATGTATTCTGCAGTTTCTTTGGCACATCCTCCGCACAAATCCATATACTCCGGACGTATATACGTCCATCTTCGTCTCATCACGCATGATTTCTCCTCTCCGGGGAACTGGAACTGTTTTTTCTTTTGTATATGGATATATTAACATGAAAACCTGAACCTTACAATTCTTCCATAACATTCTCTTGCAAAATCGCCCTTTCCAATTTATGATATATCTATCTGGAACAATAACAGAGGAAATAATTGCCTGTAAATAGTCACGATAAATCTATACGAGGAGAATATCTATGAAAGTTTTAGTTTACCGCAAATGCAGTACCTGCATGAAAGCTCTGAAATGGCTGGATGAACACAATATCAGTTATGAAGAACGGGCTATTAAAGAAGAAAATCCTACTTACGAAGAACTGAAGAAATGGTACGCAAAAAGTGGTCTTCCACTGAAGAAATTCTTTAATACAGGCGGAATGATCTATAAGGAAATGGGATTAAAAGATAAGTTAAAAGATATGTCTGAAGATGAGCAGCTGAAACTCCTTGCTACAGATGGAATGCTGGTGAAACGGCCTCTGGTAATCGGAGATGACTTTGTACTTACCGGATTCAGGGAGAAAGAATGGAGCGAGGCTATGCACATGTGATGTGCGCATAACCTCTTTTTTATAGCTTTCTTATCAATCTTTGCCACATAAAACAGAACAATCAAAAACTCCAGATATGACTGGGAACTTCTGGTTGCCGAAGGTGCTATTCATGCTGTCCGGCTGAAACAGAAATCCAAAACGAAACGAAAAAAATTACCCAAGGAAATAATGGTGGCCTTTGAATAACGAGGGAGTGAGATACATGGAACAATTATTGATTATTGAAGATGATATAGGGTTGAATCAGGGTTTAAGTAAAGCACTGAAAGCAGATGACCGTCAGATCATTTCCTGCCAAGACCTAAAAGCGGCGAAGGAACAGCTGCTTTGCGGCGGTGTATCCCTGATCCTGCTGGATATCAATCTGCCGGATGGCAGTGGGCTTGAGCTGCTCCGGGAGGTCAAGGAAAACATGCCCGGAATTCCTGTTATTCTGCTGACTGCCAATGACACCGATCTGGATATCGTAGACGGACTGGAGAGAGGCGCTGATGATTATATTACCAAGCCCTTTTCTCTTTCGGTTTTGCGGGCAAGGGTGAATACCCAACTGCGAAAGCAAGCGTCAAACCATAAAAATGCGCCGTTCCATATGGATCTATTTCACTTTGACTTTGAGGCTATGACCTTTTATGTGGCAGATTCAAAAGTGGAATTGAGCAAAACCGAACAAAAATTACTGCGTCTGCTTGTTGAAAACCGAGGCCGAACCATGACCCGTGGAGACCTTGTAGACCGGATTTGGACAGATGGCGCAGAATATGTGGATGAAAATGCTTTGTCCGTTACGATCAAGCGTCTGAGGGATAAGCTTGGTGCACAAAAGTATATTAAAACCGTCTATGGAATCGGTTATAGCTGGGTGATAAAAGATGAATAAAACCGGCATTGTGATCATACTGCTGTGTTTTCTGGCGGCGGCAGCTGTTGTATTATGGGAGCGGAGAAAGGCCAGAAAAACGATGGAAGAAATCGAAAGGATGCTAGACGCTGCCATGACCGGCTCCTTTTCTGAAAACAATTTTGATGAAAGCCAGCTGTCTGCATTGGAAACGAAGTTTGCGCACTATCTTTCCGCAGCAGAAGCATCTTCTCAAAATATAGCGCAGGAAAAAGACAAAATCAAAACCTTGATTGCGGACATCTCCCACCAGACGAAAACGCCGATTGCAAACCTGCTGTTATACAGCGAGCTTTTGATGGAGGAAACTCTGCCTGCATCGGCGAAGGCAAATGTGGAGGCGCTGTACAAACAATCGGAAAAGCTACGATTTCTGATCGATTCTCTCGTAAAGCTTTCCAGACTGGAAAACGGGATCATTTCACCCTCCCCTCAGCAAGCAGCGCTGCAGCCGCTGCTTGAAAGTGTGGTAGAACAATATACTGCCAAGGCTTCTGAAAAAGGATTGTCTTTGCAAATGCAGGATACAGATGCTTTTGCTGTATTCGACTTCAAATGGACAGCGGAAGCGCTGGCTAATATCGTAGACAACGCCATCAAATATACAGAGCATGGCACCATTACTATTTCTGCCGTAAGCTATGAAATGTTTGCAAGGATCGATATATCGGATACCGGTTCAGGCATCCCGGAAAGTGAGCAAACGAAGATATTTGCTCGCTTTTACCGCTCAAATAGTGTGCAGAAACAAGAAGGGGTCGGCATTGGCTTATACCTTGCCCGACAGATCATATCCGGCGAGGGCGGTTATATCAAGGTTGCTTCCGTTCCGGGAAAAGGAAGTACGTTTTCCATATTTCTGCTGAAATAACAACAATTCTATCAAAACTGTTAGATTTCATTTTCCGCCGGAAAGAATGTGGAAAGATTCCTATGCGATAATCTGTATGTATCAAAGGATCATTTCCTTTCATACATACAGATTTTTTCATGGAGGTACTCATTTATGGAAGTTTTACAGGCAAAAAACCTGAAAAAGATTTATGGCTCCGGCAATAACGCAGTTCATGCGTTGGATGGAGTTGATTTAAGTGTAAAGAAGGGCGAATTTGTTGCAATTGTCGGCACATCCGGCTCCGGCAAATCCACGCTGTTGCACATGCTGGGCGGGCTGGATCGCCCTACAAGCGGCACGGTCATGGTGGACGGACAGGATATTTTCTCCCTGAAGGAGGAAGCGCTGACCATCTTCCGCCGCAGGAAAATCGGCTTTGTGTTCCAAGCATATAATCTTGTTCCGGTGCTGAATGTGTATGAAAATATTGTTCTACCCATTGAGCTGGACGGTGGCAAGGTCAATAAGGATTTCGTACAGCAGATTGTACAGACACTTGGGCTGGATGATCGTCTGGATGCGCTGCCCAATCAGCTCTCAGGCGGTCAACAGCAGCGGGTAGCCATTGCCCGTGCGCTGGCGGCAGCACCCGCTATCATTCTGGCAGATGAACCCACCGGCAATCTGGATTCCAAAACCAGCCAGGATGTATTGAGCCTTTTGAAAGTCACCAGTCAAAAGTTCGCCCAGACAATCGTAATGATCACTCACAACGAAGAAATTGCGCAGATGGCAGACCGCATTATCCGTATCGAAGATGGTCGGATCGTCTCCCAGAACTAACGGGAGGTGGCTACGATGAATGTCAAAAACAGAAAATGTATTCGAAAGCTCAGCTTAAAATCTCTTTATGCGAACCGTCGCCGCAATCTGATCGCCATTTTTGCCATTGCGCTGACAACGCTGCTATTTACGTCCATGTTCACCATTGTCTTGTCGTTGAACGCCAGTTATGAAACCTACCAGTTTCGGCAGGTAGGCGGCTATGCGCATGGCACCTTTAAGGATGTTTCCCCCGAGCAGGCGGAACGCATCGCTGCCCACCCAAAGGTGAAGGCTGCGGGGGTACGGAAGGTAATCGGTATCACTGCGGAGGGGGTCTTTGCCAAAATACCGGCAGAGATCAGCTACATGGATGCCAACTGCACTAAATGGAGCTATGCAACCCCTACTACCGGACGGATGCCCGAAAGCGGCAAAGAGGTAGCCATGGATACGGCAGCGTTGCAGCTGCTTGGCGTAACGCCGGAGCTGGGCGCCGAGGTCACGGTTTCCTATTCCATTACGGACAAGGATCAAACCGCCTTTACTGTAACAGATACCTTTACGCTGGTGGGCTATTGGGACTATGATGAACTAATGCCTGTTCATTACATCAACATCAGCCGTGATTACGCAGATGACATCGAAGCGCAGGCAGTGAAAACAGGTTTACAGCCTTTCCGCACCGATTTGAATGTCATGCTGACCTCCGGCACAAACATTCAAGGGCAGATGGAGCAGGTGGATACCGATCTTGGCTACACATGGGACAGCTATACTGATCCCAACAGCGTCCGGATCGGCGTCAACTGGGGATATACCTCATCCCAGCTGGAATCGAAGCTTGATCCGGAACTTGTGATCGCCATAGCAGCTTTTTTGCTGCTGGTGATTTTCACGGGGTATCTTATCATCTATAACATTTTCCAGATCTCTGTTGCGGGGGATATCCGGTTTTACGGGCTTCTGAAAACCATTGGCACAACGCCCCGGCAGCTCAAACGCATCATTCGCCAGCAGGCACTTCTGCTTTGTCTGATCGGCATTCCGGCGGGGCTGCTGCTGGGCTACGGCATCGGCGCTGTTTTGATGCCTGTTGTCTTGCACTCCATCCAGTTGGATGCAGGCATCACCACCATCAGCACTTCGCCTGTGATCTTTGTTGGCTCCGTGCTGTTTGCCCTGCTGACGGTGCTTTTGTCCTGCTCCAAGCCCGGGAAAATGGCAGCCAGGGTTTCTCCGGTGGAGGCTACCAAATATACGGATGCGATGCAGACCAAGAAAAAACGGCGCAGCATCCGGGGAGCGAAGCTCCATCAGATGGCCTTTGCCAATCTGGGACGAAACAAGAAAAAGACGGTGCTGGTGGTGGTGTCTCTGGCACTGTCGGTGACGCTGTTCAATGCACTGTGTGCCTTTGTGGGCGGCTTCAGCATGGAGAAGTATGTATCCTTCATGACCTGCGCCGATTTTATCGTCAGCACGCCCGACTATTTCCGTTACAACCCGGCAGATGAATTCATCACGCCGGAACAGATCGAAGAGATCGCAGCAAACACAAAGTCCAGTCTTTCCGGCACGGGATATGCTGTGCGAAAACCCGTATATCTTTGGATGACGGAGGATGCTCTGCGGCAGGACTATGCAAGGTACGAAAGTGCTGAGCAGTTGGACAGCCATATGAGCCGCATGGAGCACCGGGGCGATATGGTGATGGGAGATACCAGAATCGAGGCTCTGGATAACAGCCTGTTTGACAAGCTGCAAGTGTTCGACGGAGATATTTCTCCTATGCTGGAGCCAAACAATAACGCTATTGCCATTGCGGTTTCCTTAGATGACTACGGTAATCTGCCCAATCCTGAATACTACCCCAAGGTGGGAGACACGATCACCGCCACCTATGCGGACGATGTGAAATATATCGACAGCCGCACCGGGGAACTCCGCACCGAAGATACACCGGAGGAGTACTTTCAGGAAAAACTGTATGGAGCCAGAGATGTAGAGTACACGGTCTGCGCCTTGGTAGAGCTTCCGTATTCCATGAGTTATCGTTATGGTGGTATTGGATATGAGACAGTTTTGTCTGTGGATACCGCACAGAGGGACAGCGGCGGTGCGGCCATTCCGATGCTCTACCTGTTCGACACAGCAGACGACGCAGACGAGGCCGAAGCAGAGCAATATCTATCGAAGCTCACTGCCGGTGAGTTTTCACCCTTGATGTATGAAAGCAAGGCCACGGCTCGCTCTGAGTTTGCTCAGTTCCGGCAGATGTTCCTTCTGGTAGGTGGTATCCTCTGTGCTATCATCGGGCTGGTGGGACTCTTAAATTTCTTCAACGCCATGATGACCAGTATTCTTTCCCGCCGCCGTGAATTTGCTGTGCTTCAGGCTGTAGGAATGACGAACCGGCAGCTCAAAACCATGCTGATCTACGAGGGATTGTTTTACGCAATGTCCTCCGTATCGGCGGCCTTTATTCTGTCGCTGGCGGTGGGACCTCTTGCAGGAAAAATGCTGGGCAGTATGTTCTGGTTCTTTGAGTATCGATTCACCATTCTGCCTGTCCTGCTGACAATTCCGGTATTTCTTCTGCTGGGGTGGCTGATTCCTTGCATGATGTATGACAATGCAGCGAAATGCAGTGTTGTAGAGCAATTAAGGGATGCTCAATAACTGTTAAGCAAAAAACGGCCCTCTGCCAAGGAAAAGGCAGAGGGCTGAGTTTTAATCTAAGGGTTTACATTCAGTTACAGTTTTTAGATAAATTTCGGGATCACCGTTCAAGATCAAGTCTGCATATCCAACCGGATCATTGTAGATTAGATAATCCAGTTCTGACCGTTGATACATATTGTCAGCAACCTCATTCTCCACGGCGATGGTATCAATGGCAATCATGCTGCCATCTAAAAATTTCAGTTCCACACAAGCGGTATCCATGTTAAACTCACAAGAAATCAATCTATCCATAAGAAACCTCCATTTTGCGGGATGTTAGATCATCCCAAAATATTTGAATGCTTCTCGGATTGCTTTCTCTTTTTCCTGCGGACACTGGGGCTGTCTGGAATCCTCGGACTTCGGCAGATTATAGTTCTTACCAACCCCAATCCCACATTTTCGTTTAATCTGTGAGATATAGAGGTTGGACACCTTTAACCCGGTATGCTCCAACACATACTCCTTGATCTGCGGATAGGTTGCCCCATCCTGAAATTCGGACATATCCATATCTTCCAAAGAGAACTCAACCCGAATCTTTTTCGAGTCGACCTCACCCTTGGAAAGCAAGACAACCGTCTCCACGTGTTTGGTCTGCGGGAACAGGTCTACCGGGCAGAACTTGGCGGCGCGCCAGCCGAGGCGGGTGAAGGCGGCGACGTCGCGGGCGAGGGTCTCGGGGTCGCAGCTGACGTAGACGACGCGGCGCGGCTTCATTTTGTTGACTGCCGCGATGCACTCCGGCGTACTGCCCGCGCGGGGCGGGTCAAGGAACACTACATCCGGGTGCAGGCCCTCCCCGGCCGCGGCGGCCATCCATTCGGTGGCGTCGGCGCAGACAAAGCGGGCATTTGCAATTTTGTTGCGGCGGGCGTTGGCGGCGGCGTCCTTCACGGCGGCGGGGTTGCGCTCAACACCGATGACCTGTTTGGTCAGCGGTGCAGCGCAGAGGCCAATCGTGCCGATGCCGCAGTAAGCGTCAATAACCGTCTCGCGGCCCGTCAGCTTGGCAAGCTCCAGCGCTTTCTTGTACAAAATCTCGGTCTGTGTGCGGTTGACCTGGTAAAAGCTGCGGGAGGAAATGGCAAACTGCGTGCCGCACAGCGTATCCAGCACAAAGCCGGGGCCGTAGAGCGTTTTCTCGCGGCTGCCCAGCACGGCGCTGGAGCGGGTGGGGTTGATATTCTGCACGATGCTGACGACCCAAGGCGCTTTTTTGCGCAGAGCCGTGCAGAAATTCTTGCTGCCGGGCAGGTCGGGGCCGGGCGTGACCAACGTGACCAGCACCTTACCGCTGCAGGAGCTGCGCAGCACGGTATGGCGCAAAAGGCCGGTGCCGCGGTCCTCATCGTAGGCGGTCCAGCGGCAGGCGCGGGCGGCGTCCAGCACGGCGGCGAGCGTCTTATTCAAAATTTCCTCCTGCAAAAGGCAATCCGCGCCGGGCAGAACGCGGTGGGTGCCCTCGGCATACAGGCCGCAGACGAGTTTGCCTCGCTGGGTGGCAAAGCTGGCAATGGCCTTGTTGCGATAGTGCAGCGGCTCGGCCATGCCCTGTACGGCCTTGACCGGGGCAAACCCGCCCAGCAGCTCCTGCAGGCGGGCCTGTTTTTTGGCAAGCTGTTCACGGTAGGGCAGCGCCAGCAGCGGGCAGCCGCCGCATTTTTTCTCGTAATTGACACAGGTGTTTGGCATAGGAAACGGCCTTTCTCTTGCACATCGTTTGCAAGGCGTGCTACAATGGTAATAAGAGCAAACCCAAAGCGGAGGTACTTACTATGAATGTATTGTTGATCAACGGCAGTCCGCACAAAAACGGCTGCACCAACGCAGCCCTGACCGAGATGGCCAAGGTGCTGAACGAAGCGGGCATCGAGACGACGATTTTCCACATCGGCTCTGCGCCGGTGGGCGGCTGTGTGGGCTGCGGCGGCTGCAGCAAGGCGGGCAAATGCGTGTTCGGCGGCCCTGTGGCCGACGTGCTGCCGCTGGTCGAGAAGGCCGACGGCATCGTGTTCGGCGCGCCGGTCCACTACGCCACGGCGGCGGCCAGCATGCTGGGCTTTATGCACCGGCTGGCCATCAGCGGCGGCAAATACCTGCGCCACAAGCCCGCGGCTGTCGTGACAAGCGCCCGCCGCGCGGGCACGACGACGGCGCTGGAGGCCATGGAGAAGGTGCCGCAGTTCTTTGAGATGCCGCTCATCAGCTCTACCTACTGGCCGATGGTCCACGGCGGCAAGGCCGAGGAGGTTCTCTCCGACGAGGAGGGCCTGCAGATCATGCGCAACCTGGGCCGCAACATGGCGTGGATGCTCAGGTGCATCGAGGCCGGCAAGGCGGCGGGCATTGCGGCACCTGTGGCGGAGAATGACAAGCGGACGAATTTCATCCGGTAAATTTGGCAAATAAAACGGGAGGTCAGAGACCTCCGGCGGGCGGCAGAGCGTCAAAAAAATCATTCTTGTCTTATCGCGTGTCTAGGGGCGACCATTGGTCGCCCGTCAGCTTACCGCAGCAACGCATTTTCTGGGGCAGTTTGCTTACAAGACAAACGGGCACGGGCGAGCAATGCTCGCCCCTACAAGAGTTTTTTCCAGTTTTGCGCGGGCAAGGCCCGCGGGAAAGCCTCCCCTGTAAGGGGAGGTGGTCGAGCGCAGCGATGACCGGAGGGGCTTTTGCCGCTTTGCCTTTACGCCAAACTCTTGCTCCGGCCCCCGTTGACGTCGTCCTCGGTCACGGCCCTGGTCGTTTTATCGGCGGTCCGGGCGTTTTCCGGGGCATGGCCGGTGGGCCAGACGTTCTGCAAAAGTGCGATGATTGGGTCGTAATCCTGCGTGCGGGCGGCTGCGGTGACATAGATCGTCTCGCCGCAGTCGTAGTCGATCTGCGCAAAAATCGTCTGGTAGCTGCCACAGTCGTAGCGCACTGCCGACACAGCGGCATCGGGTACGGTAAAGCCGATATCATACCGGACCGTGCCGGTCGTTTCCTCCAACTCCTGCCCCGACTGGGCAAGAAAATCCGTGTAGGTGTCGGTGGTCTGCAAAAGCACCACCGTATAACTCAGCTGGTTGCCCGTGGTCAGCGACAGCGTGTCGTCCTGCGCCATGACGGGCTGCTCCCATTGGTTCTGGTCAAAGACGACGGTCACGCCGTTGTCACCGTCGCAGGTGGTGTAGTCCGGCTCGGCGCTTGTCACAAAGCTGTCGCCGCCGTAGAGATAAAGCATCACATCCTGAAAGCTGCACCCGGTCAGGGTCAGGGCAGTCAGCGCGGCGAGGGCCGCAGCGGTCCATTTTTTCATAAGTCTGTTCCTTTTTATAATAGCATAATGGCGTAAAAGCCCAGCGCCGACGCGGCCAGCACAAAGGCGTTCCAGCCAAGCACGGCAAAGACGCTGCCAAACGCGAGACCGGCCAGCACGTCGCTGATATAGTGTACGCCGGTCACGACGCGGGAAATCGCAATGAGAACGCCCAGCACGGCCAGCACCGCGCCGAGCGGCGGCAGCACGTACCACGCCGTCCCGGCAATGGCCGCCGCCGAAAAGCAGTGGCGGCTGGGCATGCTCTGGCCGGTCTTGTCCTTGGGGAAAAGCGGCGTAAAGCCCAGCGCCGTGTAGGGCCGCGGGCGGTCAATGAGCTTGCGCACCAGCGTGCCGACGATGAACGCCGACGCGGGCACGACGAGCGCGGGCCAAAGCTGTCCCATCCGATGCCACGCCAGCCAGGCCAGCATACCCAGGTACAGCAGGTAGACGAGCGCCACGGCGCTGCGGCTGACGAGCCGCAGCGCCTTTTTGGCGGCTGGCCGTGCATTGAACCACCCGATGACGGCGCGATATTGCTCTGCGTTCATAGTGGCATCCTCCCGGAAATAATTGTACAGTATAAGAATAACATTCTGCAAAAGGCTTGTCAAACGGCGGGGGAAATGTTTATAATAGGTTTACAAGTACTGTAAAAAGTGGGAGGTTTGTCCCTTTGTTTGGTTTTGCAAATGGGCTGCTGGCGTTTCTGGCGCTGGCGGCTGTGCTTGATTTTCTGCCCGTGCTGCGGCACAGGCGCGCCCCTGCCGTCTGGTGGGGCGAGGAACGGCTGCTGTTCACCACGCGCTATGCGTCGGTACGCCAAAAATACGGTGCATGGGCGTTTTTGCTGGGCGTGATGGTGTATGAGTTCATCGTTGTGTTCAACAACAGCATGGCGCGGGAAAACTGGCCCTGGCTGCAGACGCGGGTCTCCCCCGTGCTGGACTGGGTCATGTATCTCTGCTTCGGCTTTAAGATCCTGCTGGGCACAAAATACAATGGCCGCAGCATGGTCTGCGCCGGGCTGCTGTACTTTGTGGCGCGGTGGGTCTACTTCAACGGGCAGAACATCTGGTGGCTGGGGCTTTGCGTGGCCCTGCTGGCCGCCAAGGACGTGCCGCTGCGCCGTGTGATGAAGGCATTTCTGGCCTGCGGCGTGCCGACGCTGGCGCTGGTGGAGCTGCTGCACTTTGCGGGCATCATCGCGCCCGACGCGACCAGTGAGCGCAACGGCAGCTACCGCCTGATGTTCGGCTACGGCCACCCCAACACTTTCGGCGGGGTGATGTTCGGCCTGCTGCTGGCGTGGGTGCTGCTGCGCCGCGCCAGGCTGACCTGGCCGGAACTGGCGGGCGTGGCCGCCGTGGGCGTGTTCCTGATGGTCGGCCCCAAGTCCCGGTCCGCGGCGCTCTGCACGTTTTTGCTCGTTTTGCTGCTGGCACTGGCAAAGCTGCGCACCCGCAGGGGGCTGCACCCGGGCAGCAGACCGCTGGCAGCGCTCTGCGCGGCCACGGTGCCGGTGCTGGCCGCGGTCAGCTATATTTTACCGCTGTTCGTCGTAAAAATCGGGCCGTGGGCCAACGACATCGGCCCCGGCTGGCTGAAGAAGCTCGACGACCTGCTGACCTGCCGCATCTCGCTGGCATGGGCGGCATACCGGGTGTTCGACATAAAAATTGCGGGCCAGATGCTCCCGGACTGGCCCGCGCTGGACAATATTTTTGTGTATCTGCTCTACCTGACCGGCCCCGTGATGGTCGTGCTGGTCTGCGCGCTGATGATGACGGCGCTGTACGGCTATGCCCGACGCGGGCAGTGGCAGGCCGTGGCCTGCCTTCTGGTCATGCTGGCCTATGGCTACATGGAGAGCCAGGTCACCCACCTGACCAGCGACCCCGCTCTGCTGCTGCTCTGCGGCGCGGTGTTTGCGCTGCCGCGGGAACGGTGGTTGGATGAATAAAAGGCAGCCGACGTAAAGCTCCGCGGGCGGATATGGAATCCGCCCCTACGGCGTGTGCGCGGGCGAGCAATGCCCGCCTGCGCAGCGTCCACAGCGTTTACTCCTCCGGGTAGGCGTCGGCGGAAATTTCCACGGTTTCCTCCTCCGAGGCGGCTTCGGCGCCGGCCTTGGCGGCAGTGATAAGCCCTGTCACCTCGCCGGACGGCTTTTGCAGTAAATATGCCCCCACGGCCTTAGCCTTGTAGACCAGCAGCACACAGTAGGTGTCATGGTCGCCCGTAGAGAGCTGCGGGCAGAGCACAGTCCACTTTTCCACGGTCTTGCCCTTGTAATCGGCCAGGTCAAGGCCGCTTTCCTGCACGATCTGGTTGAAGGCGGCAAAGCTGTCGTCCCACTTTTTGGGGATCTTCACTTTGTCCACCGCCGCACTGGCCAGGTCGGTGTCAAAGCCGTAGCCGGTAAAATAAGTCCCGATGTCCTGCGTGGTCTCGATGCCCGGCACTGCCGCGGCGGACGCCGTGACTGCCCCACCGGAAAAATGCACCGCCGCAGCCACCGTGCCGCACAGGCAGACGGCGCACAGAGCCAGCGCGCCCGCCTGCCGCAGACCGGGTTTTGTAACGGTAAATAAAAACATAAGCGCAGCCCCCTCACACATTGTCAATGCAATGTATGCGGGGGCTGCGCGTTTTATGTGTTCCGTGCGCGGCGGGTGGCGGGCGCATATTGAATGCGCCCCTACGACGGAACGCGGCACCCTGTCCGTGGGGGCGGATTCCATATCCGCCCGCAATGGCAACGGCCATACGCATTACTTATACTGCTGTTTCGGCGCGTACCACTGGAAAATGACCGCGTCGTTCTCGGCCTCGAGCTTCCGGGTGTCATGCTCGGGCAGGGCGGTCCACATGACCATCATGGCACCCAGGCGCGCGCAGAGCCGCACGGCCCAGTTGCGCTTTTCGGGGCACCAGGCAATAAAATCAGGCCGCCCCAAAAAGTTGCCCAGGCAGTGGGAGAACACGAACGCGGGCACGGGATGCGCACCGGTCTTGCGGTAGCTCCGGTAGCTGTCGGCCAGCTGACCGCGCAGCAGACCGGGGGCCTGCCGCCGCACGATGCCCACAACGCGAGGGTCGAAGCTCTCGATGCAGTAAGGGCCGGGGTAGGCTTTCAGCTCGGCAATCGTTGCGCGGCAAAGCTCCTCCAGATAGGTATGCTTGTACTCGCTGCGGCTCTTGATCTCGACGATCAGCGGCGTGTCGGGGTTGGCCTCGGCGACGGTGCGCAGCATATCGGCAAACAGAGGCGGGTGCTCGTCGCTGCCGGCCAGCGGCTGGGCCGAGAACTCTGCCCAAGGCATATCATGGACAAAGCCCTTGGCCGGGGTCATACGATCCAGCGTGTCATCGTGGAAAACCACAAGCCGCCGGTCCGCGGTAAACTGTACATCCAGCTCAATGCCGTAGCCGTTTTTGGCCGCCGCGGCAAAGGCGGGCAGGCTGTTCTCCGGCGGGCGCTGATCCTTGCCGAAGAACCCGCGGTGTGCGCAGTTGCGGCCCAGAAACGGCGCACGCAGGGCGTCCCGCCGCTTGCCCGGCCAGACGGCGAACAGCGTCAGAACCACCAGAAGTAAGATAATGCAAAGCAGAATTTTCATAATCACTCACGCTCCTGCCGTCATTGTACCGCGTACAGCGGCAAAATGCAACAGGTTTTGCAAAAAGGGTGCACTTCTGTAAAGGTATATGGCAGGACCCGGATATAAGCAAACATTTATATAAAAATTTTATTTTTTTTCACAATTCTTCCACTCTTGCATTGTATTGTGCTATTATAGATATATCATATAAGGAGGGCATTCCTATGGCTAAAATTCTGATCGTGGATGATGAGCCGCGCATCCGGGACCTCATCCGCGAGCATCTGCAATACGCGGGCTTTACCTGTGAGGAGGCCGGCGACGGCACCGCCGCGCTGAGCGTGCTGAGCCAGGGCGGCATTGATCTGGTAATTCTGGACATTATGATGCCGTTTATGGACGGCATGACCTGCCTGCGGGAGATGCGCACCCGCAAGATCATGACCCCCGTGATCATGCTGACCGCCCGCAGTGAGGAATACGACAAGCTGACCGGGCTGGAGAGCGGTGCCGATGACTATGTCGTCAAGCCGTTCTCCCCGCGGGAGCTGGTCGCCCGTGTCAAGGCCGTGCTGGCCCGCACGATGCCCAAGCCCGCCGAGGCCACCGGGAGCTATACCTTCGGCGATTTGTCCATCGACACGGCCAGCCACAGCGTAAAGGTGGCCGGGCAGGAGGCGTCGTTGACCCCGAAGGAGTTTGACCTGCTGGTTTTTCTGGTCAGCAACAAGGGCATTGCGCTGAGCCGCGAAAAGATCCTGCAAAAGGTCTGGAACTATGACTATTACGGCGAGGACCGCACCGTCGATACCCACGTCAAGATGCTGCGCGGCCATCTGGGTGCCTGCCGTAAGATGATCGTGACCGTGTGGGGCATCGGGTACAAGTTTGACCCGGACGCTGTATGAAAAAGGACGAAATAAAGCAAAAGCGCCCCTTTGCGCCCGGCATCCAATGGCAGCTGATGCTCTTTATCGGCGGCATCACGCTCTTTACGCTGCTGCTGGTGTGGGGGATCATCACCTACGCGCTGGAGCCGCAGTACAACCGCAACATTCGCGCCAAACTGGACAGCAAGGCCGCCGCCATCACGGCGCTGATCGACCAGTCGGACGCGGAAATTTCAAGCCGCACCTATCAGGGGCTCTATCTGAACGATGAATTCTGGAGCGGCGTGAGCCAGACGTTCCGGGACAAAAAAATCAACGTTGACAGCAACTGCGTGGATTTCTCCGATTCAACGCTGCGCTGCCTGAAAGCCTACGAGAGCATGTACCCCTGCCTGCTGCATGAGAGCACCGGCGCGTTCGGCGGGGAGTTCGGCTACAATCTGGACACCCGCATTGCCATTCAGCTGCGGCAAAAGCTGTTTCAAGACGGCTCGCTGTACCAGATCGTAAAGATCGGCTCCTCGATGCAGATGTGCGTCGGGCGGCTCTCCGCCGACGGGCAGTACGGGGTTATTGTTTCGGCAAGTCTGGCGCAGATCACGACGGCTGCCGAGGTGCTGCGCGCGATCCTTGGGCCTGTCGCGTTGATTCTGCTGGTGCTGGACCTGCTGCTGGCGATACTTTTCAGCCGCTGGTTCACGAACCCGATCCGCAAGCTGTCCAACGGCGCGCAGGAGATCGCCTCCGGCAACTACGATGTGCAGATCAAGGTTGAACGCCACGATGAGATCGGACGTCTGGCCGAGGATTTCAACCACATGGCCGCCGAGGTCAAGCGCAGTGCCCAGCTCGAAAAGGACATTCTGGCGAACGTCAGTCACGACCTGCGCACCCCGCTGACCCTGATAAAAGGCTACGCCGAGACCGTGCGCGACCTGACCGGCGGCGACGACGCCAAGCGTACCGAGCAGTGCAGCATCATTGTCGATGAGACGAACCGGCTTTCCACGCTCGTCAACAGCGTGATGGAGCTGAGTAAAGTGCAGAGCGGTGCGGAAAGGCCAAATCTTGTTGACTTTGACATGAGCGACCTCTGCTTTGAGGTCGCGGGCCGCTACGACGCGCTGTGCGACAAAAATCACTGGCAGCTTGATTTGCAGGCCAACGAGCCCTGCCCGGTCAGTGCCGACCCAGCCATGATGGAGCGGGTCATGCACAACCTGCTGGGCAATGCGTTCCACCACATCGGTGCGGACGGTGTCGTTGTGCTGCGGGCCATCCCGCAGGAGAAGGGCTGCCGCATTGAAATCGAAGATCACGGCCCCGGCATCCCGCCGGAGGATCTGCCTTACATTTTTGACCGCTACTATCGTGCGCGGCAGGACAGCGGGCGTACCGGCACCGGCTTGGGCCTGTCCATCACGAAGGCAATTTTGCAGCAGCACGGCTTTGCCTTCGGCGTTGACAGCGCCGTTGGCCGCGGCTCGACCTTCTGGTTCGAGATGAAGGACACGCGGAAATAGCAGCCCTGCTGCCGCGTAGGGGCCGGGCATGCCCGGCCCGCAGCCTTCCCGCAAGTGCCCGTTTACCGTACACGTCAGGGCCGGACATGTCCGGCCCCTACAAACCTACCTAAAGGGAGTACGCTATGGAAAACCTGAACACACAAATGGACGATCAGCTGAAAAACCGCGTTGCGGAGCTGAACCGCGCCAACGACGAAAACCGCGACGGCAGGCTGGATGCTGCCGACCTGAAGGCGCAGCTCAACCGCATTGAGGCCCAGCTGGAATTACAGGATCAGCAGAACCGCGGCATCATTGCCAACCAGCGCAAACGCATGGCGCTGAGCGTCGTGCTCTGCGTGATCATTCTGGCGGCGCTGGCGTTCTTCAGCTGGCGGATGAACGAGGCCTACGTCAACGTTATGGACGCCTGCAACCGCGTGAACGATCTGGCCGACACCGTCCAGACCAGTCTGGACACACTGGATCAGGCCCAGCTGGACAGCATGATGCAGGATCTGCCGGAAATCACCGCACAGCTGAAAAAGGTCGATGTTGACGCCCTGAACAAGGTCCTGACCGAGCTTCCCGCCCTGATGGACACCGTCAACAGCCTGCAGACTCAGGTGCAGAACATCTCGAACTGGTTCAGCAGCTTAGGGTCGGTGTTTGGACGGTAAATTAAAGGCAACACCGCATAATTCTAAGTGCCGATACGGCGAGCGAGGTGCGGCAGCTGCTAAGCCAAAAGCGCAGATAATACTTTGTGTATTATCGAGCATTTTGGCAACGCAGA
>SKED01001842.1_pt1 | contig 16753 bp, 18 predicted proteins | sample 4826651 | NCBI WGS metagenome assembly SKED01 (sample SAMN11008818, study PRJNA524170) | human gut metagenome | biome: Human fecal sample; material: Feces; isolation source: fecal sample from pouch patient p19 | host: Homo sapiens | place: Israel: Tel-Aviv | collected 2016-06-28
ATCAAAGTATTGCATATCTGTAAAACATATTTTGAAATAAGAGAAAAGAGATCCACCAGATTTTTTCTGAAAATCTGGTGGATCTCTTTGGGTATCAGAATGAATCCTGTCAGGAACTCACACAGTCCGTAAAAACTCTTCCATCACATCCATCGCCGCCCCATAAGCTGCAGCTCCGGTCTGGTAGGTACATAGTTTTACGAAACTTCCGTCGTCTTCGAAGGTATTGCGTTCAGCAACCAGGTGGCGAATCGTATCGAGCCAGGGGGTGAGAAAGCTTCCTACATAACCGCCGAGGATGATATCGTAGTCGAGGATCATATGCAGGTTGTTGATGACGACTGACAGATGTTTCAGATAGGTATCCCAGACGGGACGATATTCCCGGTTGTTTTGCTGAAGTTCGAGAAAGAAATCTTTCAGCCGCCCGCCGGACAGATCCGAGAGGACTCTGGCGGAACAGTAGGAATCGACGCAGCCGGTTTTTCCACAGTAACAAGGTCTTCCGCCGGGGATCAGGGTCATGTGACCGGCTTCTCCACAGCGGAAAGCATCGCCCGGAAGCAGATTGCCATCGTGAAAGATGGCACCGCCCACGGTGTTACTTAGAGAAAGATAAAAGAAGGAGGAAGGCAGATCCGAACCGATGCCTTCCGCAAAAGCACCTGCATTTGCGTCGTTTAAAAAGGTACAGTGCCATGGGAAATACGATTGTATTTCTGAAAAAGGCAAATCCCGCACGCCGAGGGCATGGGAATACGTGATCATTTTCTGCACCGGATTGACGATTCCGGGAAGGGAGATCCCCAGACCGAGGAGCCGCTCTCTGGAAATCTCAGTGTTTCGAAGAAAATCGTCAATTTTCTGACAGACTTCGGAGAAATAAGCGGAACTTCTTGAAAAGCCAAGCTGTATTCTTTCATATTTTATAATATCTCCGGTAAGATTCAAAAGAAGAAGTCCCAGATGATTCCGGGTAATGTCCAGTCCGAGGGAAAAACGATAATCCGAAGCTGCACACAGTGCTCTGGCTCTGCGGCCGCCGGTGGACTGCATCTCACCGAGATCCTGCAGCAGCCCCGATTCGAGCAGTTCTCTGGTGGTATTGGTCACGGTGGGGAGACTCAGGTGCAGGTCGGAGGCGATATCCGGGTTGGATACCGTTCCATGGGCACAGAGATAACGGAAAATCTGATTTCGGTTTTTCTTTTTCACTTCTTTATTTGTCAGTCGTTGATGCTCCATAGCTCCTCCATTTATTCTTATATATTCCGAAAAATAGTAAGTTTCATTCGTATCAGATTAAATTATAACATGATTTTGCGGGAAATGTTAAAAATATCTGTTTATGCGATTAGTATAAATTCTGTGTATCGCGAAGTGTGTTACTGGGAACGGAGTGAACGGTAACCATTTTCAAGCCGGAACACCTCACGGGATCCTATCTGCTGAAGGATTATAAAAAACCAAAAAAAATCAGGAAAATGATAGACAAGATTCTGAAATCAGGGTACAGTAGTAAGGTACAAAAATTTTAGAAAGTGAGTAACGTATGGAGAAAGGAAACAAACGAGGAAATTTTACCGGATCTATTGGATTCGTACTTGCAGCAGCAGGAAGTGCTGTCGGACTGGGAAATATCTGGAGATTTCCGTATCTGGCAGCGAAGGATGGAGGAGGAACCTTCATTCTAGTTTACATTATTCTGGCACTGACCTTTGGTTTTACGCTGTTGACCACAGATGTAGCTATCGGAAGAAAAACCGGACAGAGTCCGTTGAATGCGTACCGGATGATTCACCCCAAATGGGGCGGTCTTGGCATTCTGGCGTGTATCATTCCGGTTGTGATTCTGCCCTATTACTGTTCCATCGGTGGATGGGTACTGAAATATCTGGGAACCTTTATCACCGGACATGGGGTGGAAGCCGCACAGGACGGTTATTTTACCGGCTATATCACAAGCGTGTGGCAGCCGATCATCTGGCTGTTTATCTACCTGTTCCTGACCGCATTTGTTGTTTACAGGGGAGTAAACAAAGGAATTGAAAATTACAGCAGGATCCTGATGCCGATTCTTCTGGTAATGATCGTTGGCATATCCATCTTTTCGATGACGTTGTCTCACAGCGATGCGGACGGTGTGACAAGAACCGGTCTGCAGGGGCTGAAAGTTTATCTGGTACCAAATTTCAGTGGTATGACACTGAAAGACTTTGTGATCGTATTTGTCGATGCACTGGGACAGCTGTTCTTCTCGATCAGTGTGGCGATGGGTATTATGGTAACTTATGGATCTTACGTAAAGAAAGAGACCAATCTGATGCGGTCTATTAATCAGATTGAATGGTTTGATACCGCGGTGGCTCTGCTGGCCGGTCTGATGATCGTTCCGGCCGTGTATACGTTCATGGGAACGGAGGGAATGTCCGCCGGTCCGGGACTGATGTTTGTATCACTGCCGAAGATTTTTGAGGCGATGGGAGCAGCCGGTCCGGTCATCGGAACGATTTTCTTCCTGATGGTATCTTTTGCAGCGGTAACATCTTCCGTATCTGTCATGGAATCGATTGTATCTAACATTATTGACCGGTTCCATGTGAGCAGAAAGAAAGGAACGGTTCTGGTAACAATCTATGCATGTATTGTCGGAGTGATCGTGTGTCTGGGATACAATGTCCTGTACTTTGAATTGAAACTTCCGAATGGTGCGGTTGCACAGATTCTGGATCTGATGGATTACCTGAGCAACAACCTGCTGATGCCGACTGTTGCACTGCTCAGCTGTATCCTGATCGGCTGGGTGGCAAAACCACAGACCATTATCGATGAAGTAACGATTGGCGGCTATAAGTTCGGAAGAAAGAAACTATATATTGTTATGGTAAAATTCATCGCGCCGGTTCTGCTGGCAGCACTGCTTCTGCAGTCACTGGGTGTGTTCAGCCTGTAGCGTAAACCTGAAAAGGATTGCTCGAAAAAGTACGGAACAATCCGGCATCAAAAACATAAAAAATTCGAATTCATAAGTTGTTGTACAACAGATGGATTCGAATTTTTTATGTTTAAGAATGATATGTTATAACTTTTTCAGGTGTGGAGTTCTTTTGCAACGCTTGTCCGATAAAGGGCGATAGCAAGCACAGCGGTCAGCAGATCTGAAATAGCCTGCGACAGCAGAATCCCCTGATATCCGATTGTGTGAGAAGCAATCGCAAGTACAATGGCAAAGATCACTCCCTGGCGGCTGATCGATAACAGAAACGCGTTTCTTGCCATACCTGCGGACTGGAATGTACAGGTGGTGACCAGAACAATTGCCACGAACACCATACCGAGCAGTTGCATCCGGAGCATCGGAACGCCGAGGGAGACGATTGTGTTATCTTTCATAAAGATCCGGATCATCGGGCGGGCTGCTAGAGAAAGAAGAATGGTCAGAAGAAGACCAAGACCACATTCAAACTTATAGGCGAAAGAAAGGATTTCTTTCAGTCGGCGGCGATTTTTTGCACCGTAGTTATAACCGATCAGCGGCTGTCCACCGAAGGCAAATCCGACCAGGATCAACACGGCGATCATATTGACTTTCATAATAATGCCCATGGCTGCGACACGGTCATTTCCGTGAGGCAGAAGGGAACGGTTCATAAGTGTCATGCCGAGACTCTGCATCAGGTTGGTGATGGAAGCCGGGATACCGATGGCGAAGATCTGAATCAGTTCATCTTTGTGGATGTAGAAATTTGCAGGATCGCACCATAAAAACAGAAGACGCTGAGCCGTTTTCCGTCCGCGTCTTTTTTTCTCCGAAGAGACGGGAGATCACGGAACTTCCACCGAGTCCGAAGATATCGCCGAGGGCGATCATCAGGGTAAAAATCGGTGCGCCGAGAGAGACACCTGCCACAAGATTGGTGTTGCCGGTCCGGGCAATAAAGTAAGTATCTACCATATTATAGACTAGTGAGATTACCATACTGAACACTACAGGGAGTGCCATCGTAAAAAAGGCTTTTGGCACGGGAGCCTTTTCAAAAATTTCATTTTCCATTTGGAAACCTCCTTTAATTATAGCTGTTTACATAGAGAGAAGGGTCAAAGCTATGATTGACCCTTACTGCTATCTATTATATCGGAAAATAAATGGGCAGGCAATACAGTTAAAAAGTACCAAAAATTCTTAATGATTTTTAGTGAATATAAATAAAAAGTGAGAATTATATTACTGTTCTTGGGTAATATCCAGCGAGGCGTTTGGGGTGAGTGAAGGTCACAGAAAAAACCGAGAGATATCGCGCAAATTTATGTGATCAGCATAAATTCTGTGCATTGCGCAGCGTGTTACTGGCTGCGGAGTACCAGTAACAGAATTATCAACTAAAATAGGACAGTAGCGAAAATGATTTGGAAAATATACGGAAAAATGATAAGATAATAGATATATAAAACGATGATATGGGAGGAAAAAATAATGGCAGATTTATTTCACAGAGTCAGTATTAGAAAGTATCAGGAAAAAAAGGTAGAACCGGAAAAACTGGATTATATTCTGAGGGCGTCCATGGCAGCACCATCTGCCTGTAACCAGCAGCCGTGGGAATTCTACATCGTGGAAGATCCGGAGATTTTAGGAGAACTTTCTGAGACAACACCATACGCAAAACTCACTGCGAAAGCACCGGTGGCGATCGTTACCGCTTACCGGAAAGAATGTACCGTACCGGCGTACGCACAGATTGACCTGAGTATCTGTATGGAAAATATGTGGCTTGCCACCGATGAAGTGGGACTTGGCGGTGTCTGGATGGGAATCGCGCCGTTAGAGGACAGGATGGAAAAAGTAGAAAAAATCATCGGTATTCCGGAAAGTCAGCGGGCCTTCGGTATCTTTGCACTGGGATATCCGGCAGAAGAGAGAACCCAGCAGGATCGTTATGATGAAACCCGGATCCACCGTGTGACAAGAGGGTAAGACGGGAACGAAATGTACACAGATCTTACCAAAGGAAACATAGGAAAATTGCTGTTACTCTTTGCACTTCCCATGATGGCGGGAAATCTGTTGCAGCAGTTTTATAATATTGCAGATACGCTGATTGTAGGAAGGGTGCTGGGAAGTGAAGCGCTGGCGGCGGTGGGTTCCGCCTATACACTGATGACATTTCTGACCTCGATCTTTCTGGGACTCAGTATGGGAAGCGGGGCGTTATTTTCTATTTATCAGGGAAAGGGAGAAAAAGAAGGGCTGCGGGTGACGGTTCTTCATGCGGGTGTGCTGATCCTTGGAGTGACACTGCTTTTGAATGTGGCAGTCTACCTTGGAATTGACGGAATTTTAGTATTTCTGAAAGTACCGGAAGAAGTATACGCAGGAATGCGGGAGTACCTGCTGGTGATCTTTGCGGGAATCCTCGCAACATCCCTTTACAATTTCTTTTCCTGCATGCTCCGTGCTCTCGGCAATTCAACCGTGCCGCTGGTATTTCTTGCCGTATCAGCGGGATTAAATATTGCGCTGGATCTCTTGTTTGTGATGGTATTTTCACTCGGAATCGCAGGTGCGGCGCTTGCGACAGTACTCGCGCAGTATGTGTCGGGAATCGGGATTACCCTGTATGCATGGAAATGCAGCAGAGAGTTTTTGCCGGGAAAGGCAGAGTTGCATTATGACAGGGGGATTTTAAAAGAAATCGCCAATCTGTCCACGCTGACCTGCCTGCAACAGTCAGTGATGAACTTCGGGATTCTGATGGTGCAGGGACTGGTCAACAGTTTCGGATCGGTCATTATGGCAGCTTTTGCGGCGGCAGTAAAGATTGATACATTTGCTTATCTGCCGGTGCAGGATTTTGGCAATGCGTACTCAACCTTTGTGGCACAAAATTACGGCGCGGGAGAGAAAGAACGGATCCGGAAAGGAACCCGGCAGGCATTTGCAATCAGCGGAGTGTTCAGTCTGATCATTTCCGCACTGGTGTATGCGGGTGCCCCGTATCTGATGCGGATCTTTATCCGGAAAAGTGAGACGGAAGTTCTGGCAGCGGGTGTACAGTATCTTCGCATCGAGGGAGCCTGCTATATCGGCATCGGATTCCTTTTTTTGCTGTATGGATATTACCGCGCGATCAAGCAGGCGGAAATGTCGCTGGTTCTGACTGTGATCTCGCTGGGATTGCGCGTATTACTGGCGTACGTATTATCGGCCTGGGTCGGTGTGATCGGGATCTGGGTGGCAATTCCGATTGGCTGGGCGCTGGCGGATCTTACCGGGCTGGTTTATATGAAGAAGAGTAAAAAATTAAGAAAAGAGTAAAACAGAAAACACCTTTACGGAAAAACAGGATCGTATATGATCCGTTGATTTCCATAAAGGTGTTTTTTATAAAACGGGTTTATCCAGATATTATTTACGCGAGCAATGAGTCAAAGTCCGTGCTTGCACGAGAACTTGACGACTGCCGTGGATGACAGTTTGGATAATGGCTGAGCAGCCGGTTTGTATCAGGATAACAGATACTTCTGAATCACTTCGGCACACCCGTCATGGTCATTATCCTGCATCGTAATCACATCTGCCAGTGCTTTGATCCGGTCCTTCGCATTTGCCATAGCCACCGGAAGACCGGCTGCTTGTAATGCTGCGGCATCATTATCGGCATCTCCGACTACGATCGTCTGGGAAAGCGGGATGTGCAGATATTCACAAAGTCTGGAAAGTCCGATCCCTTTGTGGATCCCCCTTGCGGAGATTTCCAGGGAAGTTGTCTCAGCATCGGCAAGTTCGACATCCAGTCCCAGATCCAGGATCCGCTTTCTGGTGCGAAGCCGTGCTTCGGGATCTCTGTGGTACAGATTCAGTTTGGGAACGGGATAAGGGGCTGCCAGATAGGAAGTCGGCAGATCATCCACCGGACTGGTGACTCTCGCGAACATGTCCCGATAGATTTCCATATGATAATCTTTCATCCGGGGGATAACATCTTTCTGAACTACGGACTGTGTGGATAATAGATGGAGCATCACGTCTTCTTTTGATGCAATCGAGAGTAATTTTTTTACGATATCGACAGGAAGAGTCCTGGAATAAATAGTTTCTTTTGTGGCGTGATTGTATACAAGAGCACCACTTACACAGTTTACATAAGTAAGATCCGGAAGCAGTGAAAAATATTCTTCCAGTTCCGCCGGACACCGCCCGGTATTTAAAATTACGGTTTTTCCCGCGAGGGCAGCCTGGTGGATCCAGTGGATACAGGCAGGTGAGATTTCTTTTTGACCGTTTAATAAAGTGCCATCCATATCAAAGGCGATCAGCTGATAATCGGACATCGTAAAGTTCCTTCTGCGTAGGGTAATAATCGTTTCGGTACAAATTTATCATATTTGCATGGTGCAGGCAATACTTGACAGCGAAAGTAATACCGAACATAATGTAGGCATGTGAAACTGATGAAATGATAGGAAAACAACATGAGGTGACGAGATATGGTTACAATCGATCTGATTACCGGATTCTTAGGTTCGGGGAAAACAACATTTATCAAACGCTATGCAAAATACCTGATGGATCAGGGACTGAACATCGGGATTCTGGAAAATGATTTTGGCGCGGTCAATGTGGATATGTTGCTGTTACAGGAACTGATGGGGGATAAGTGTGAACTGGAGATGATCGCCGGTGGATGCGACAGGGAAACACACCGGAGGAGATTTCGCACCAAACTGATCGCGATGGGAATGTGCGGTTATGACCGGGTGCTGGTGGAACCATCCGGGGTGTATGATGTGGATGAATTCTTTGATGTGCTGCGGGATGAACCGCTGGATCGCTGGTATAAAATAGGAAATGTCATCACCGTAGTCAACGCAAAGCTGGAACCGGAGCTTTCGGAAATGTCCGAGTATCTGCTGGCTTCGGAGGCGGCGCATGCAGGAGTGGTGGTGTTAAGCCGTGCGGAAGAAGCGACGGAGGAGGAGATGCAGGCAACGATCACGCATCTGAACCGAGCACTGGAGAAGGTACACTGTGGCCGCAGACTGGATCAGGAGATTATCCGAAAAGGCAGCCTGTCGCTCACGGATGCGGATTTTGCAAAGATTCAGCAGTGCGGTTATGTGCAGGAAAATTATCAGAAAATGGATCTGACCGAGGAAAACAGTTTTGACACAGTGTATGTGATGGAACGGAAGATGACGGTGGAAGAGATTCTTGCAGGCATGAAAAAAATCTTTGCCGACCCGTCCTGCGGGGAAGTCTTTCGGATCAAAGGATTTATGCAGGAAGAAAACGGCAGCTGGATTGAGGTCAATGCAACCCGCCATGAATTGCAAAAACAGCCGATCAAAGAAGGACAGGAGATTCTGATCGTGATTGGGGAAAGATTGCAGGAAGAGAAGATCCGTCAGTACTTGAATTAATTAAATAATTTGCAATATAGTATAAAAAGAAGCGAAAAAAATGCAATTACAAATGGTGCAGGCTGATATATAATATAAAAGGCTGTTGCTGAACAGACAGTATCTCTCTTTTAAGAGATACTGTCTGTCTTGAGTATATGGACAACAGGAAAATAGAAAAAGAAAAACATGGGAGGAAAAATGAAAGACAAGTATCAGAAAACCATATATGCCTGTTTTATCGGCTATGTGGTGCAGGCGGTCGTCAATAACTTTGTACCGCTGTTATTTTTAACCTTTGAAAAAACATATGGGATTCCGTTGCGTAAGATCACGATGCTGATCACGCTTAACTTCGGTATCCAGCTGATCGTGGATCTGTTATCCGCCGGATTTGTCGATAAGATCGGCTACCGGGTATCGATCGTGATCGCACATGCGGCATCTGCGTTGGGACTGCTCGGTCTGGTCGTACTGCCGAATCTTTTACCGGATGCGTATACAGGAATTTTGCTGTCCGTTATGATCTATGCGATCGGCGGCGGTTTGATCGAAGTGCTGATCAGCCCGATTATGGAGAGTTGCCCGACAGACAACAAAGAAAAAGCGATGAGCCTGTTACATTCGTTTTATTGCTGGGGACATGTGGCAGTCGTACTGATTTCCACCTGCTTCTTTAAAATTTTCGGGATTGAAAACTGGAAGATCCTTGCGTGTGTCTGGGCAATTATCCCGATCGTGAACGGACTGATTTTTGTAAAAGCACCGATTGCTCCTCTGGTAGAAGAAGGAGAAAACGGAATGACAATCCTTGATCTGTGCAAGGAAAAAATGTTCTGGATCCTGATGCTGATGATGATCTGCGCCGGAGCCAGTGAACAGGCGGTCAGCCAGTGGGCATCCACCTTTGCGGAAAAAGGTCTGGGTGTCAGCAAGGCGATCGGGGATCTGGCAGGTCCTATGGCGTTCGCCATCCTGATGGGAAGCGCCAGAGCATTTTATGGAAAATTCGGTGATAAGATCGATCTGGATAAATTCATGGTAGGCAGCGGGTTACTCTGTATCGGCTCCTACCTGCTGATTTCCCTGTCCCCGCTTCCGCAGCTGTCCCTGTTGGGATGTGCGATCTGCGGTCTGTCCGTAGGAATCATGTGGCCGGGAAGCTTCAGCAAGGCATCTGCCGTCATGCGAAACGGCGGAACCGCTATGTTTGCATTGTTAGCCCTCGGCGGTGACCTCGGCTGCTCCGGCGGTCCGACACTGGTTGGCTATGTATCCAGCATGTTCTCCGAAGATCTGAAAAAAGGAATCTTCGCAGCGATTGTATTTCCGGTGTTACTGATCGTGGGAACGGTGCTGTCCGGGAAGAAACGGGCGGTGAAATAAAAAATTTGATGAGAAAATAAGGAAGAGATACATGAAAGAATATCAAAACATCAGCCACGGATTCGGTCCGGTGTATAACAGCGAGTCACGGATACTGATCCTGGGAAGTTTTCCTTCTGTGAAATCGAGGGAGCAGGCATTTTTTTACGGACATCCGCGGAATCGGTTCTGGAAGGTGCTGGCGGCAGTGCTGAAAGAGGAGGAGCCACAGACGGTGGAAGAGAAAAAGGCGATGCTTTTTCGGCGCGGTGTTGCCGTGTATGATGTGATCGAACAGTGCAGTATCATAGGGTCGAGTGACAGCAGCATCAAAGATGTGGTTCCGGCGGATCTGGGGAAAATCGTGGGAGAATCGCAGATTCAGAAGGTGTACACAAACGGAAAAACAGCCGGAAAGCTTTATAAAAAATATCAGGACAAAGAGATGAACCTTCCGATGGAAGAACTGCCGTCCACAAGCCCTGCCAATGCGGCGTACTCTCTGGAGAAACTGACGGAGATCTGGAGCCGTGCGATCACGGAAGTCTGAGAAAATGAATTAAAACATGTTCCGCCAATCATGCATGAGGGATTCAGGAAAACAGAAAAATTCGCATAAAAGTCTTTTCAAAAAGGCATACTATATCTGAATGCAACACAAAAAAGGAGGCAGTCAGAAATGATGGAACAGGAAGAGACGATCCGGCTGTTACAGGAGTGTGATGCCGGTGTACAGATGGGAATTACCTCGATTCAGGAGGTGCTTCCGTATGTGAAAGAAGGAAAATTCCGACAGTTGTTACTTGCATGCAGGGATAAACACGAAAAACTGCAGGAGGAAATCCAGCGGGAACTGGAAGCCAGCCGGGAAGAGGGGAAAGAGCCGAACCTGATGGCAAAGGGCATGTCCTGGATGAAGACCAAGGGAAAACTGGCGATGGATGAGTCCGACGCAACGATCGCGGATCTGATGACGGATGGGTGCAATATGGGAAGCAAATCGTTGCACCGCTATCTGAACCAGTATGCAAAAGCAGAAGAAAAAGTAAAAGATATTGCAAAAAGGCTGATTAATATAGAAGAAAAACTTACGGTGGATATCCGGTCGTATCTGTAAAAAAGACGATGTTTCATAACTTCTGAAAAGAGTATGAGACATCGTCTTTTTACTTAAGGGAAATGACATAGCTGTAAATTTAAAATATTCCGTACGGCGTATACTATAGTGTTAAAAAAATAACGAAAATGTCGGAATTGACATAAAGGTACGCACAAGTATGTCAATAGAGAAAATAGTTGGAAAATTGCTGAAATTTACACAAAAAAAACAAGGCATTTTTGACGGGATGATAAAAATCACGTCGGAAAACAATCAAACGTTGTAATCAGACCGTCAACATGGCATAATAAGAAAGGAAATGTTAAGAAAAAGAAAATAATAGGTAAAGCAAAAGTAAAAAGTAACCAAATGTAGAATGTGTCCGTCCTGGAAACAGACCGGGATGTCAGACAACAGAGGAGAAAAATATGGCAATATTTTCAATGATTTTGTCTTTGCTATGCGGAGTAGCATTATTTTTGTTTGGAATGTCTTTGATGGGCGATGGTCTGAAGATGGTAGCCGGTAACAAACTGGAAGCCTTCTTATATCGAATGACAAATACTCCGTTGAAAGGAGTAGCTCTTGGTACGGGTGTTACCAGTGTGATTCAGTCGTCATCCGCCACGACCGTCATGGTCATCGGTTTTGTAAACTCCGGTATGATGAAGCTGAAACAGGCAATCGGTATCATCATGGGTGCCAATATCGGAACCAGTATTACCGGCTGGATCCTGTGTCTTTCCTACATCGGAGGAAGTGGAGGAGGAATCGCAAGTATCTTTTCCACTGCGACCATTTCTGCCGTTGTAGCTGTAGTTGGTATCGTTTTCCGTATGTTCTGCAAACGTTCCGTACATAAGAATATCGGAAATATCATGCTTGGTTTTGCCATCCTGATGACAGGTATGCAGATGATGAGTGGAGCGGTTTCCCCGCTGCGTGAAAATCCTACCTTTATCAAGATGCTAACGATGTTTTCCAACCCGCTGGCAGGTATCCTGGTAGGTATCCTGTTCACAGCAGTTTTGCAGAGTGCGTCTGCCACCGTTGGTGTGCTGCAGGCACTTTCCGTTACCGGTCTCTTAACATTTGCAAGTGCCTTCCCTATCGTACTGGGAATCGGTGTTGGTGCAGCCTGTCCGGTTCTGATTTCTGCGATCGGCGCTAATAAAAACGGAAAAAGAACCGCACTGGTTTATCTGTTGAATGACCTGTTCGGTCTGCTCATGTGGTCGATCATCTTCTATACGGTCAACGCGTTTGTGCACTTTACCTTTATGGATATGGTGATGACGCCGGTATCTATCGCACTGTTAAATACCGTCTTCCGTGTGGCAACCGTAGTGGTACTGTTCCCGTTCATTCCGAAGATCGAGAAATTGGTATGTATCCTGGTCAAAGACAGTGCGGAAGAACTGGAAGACGAAGCAGATTTTGACCTGTTAGAGGAACGTCTGCTGAACTATCCGGCGCTGGCAATCGCACAGTGTCACCGTGCGATGAACGGTATGGCGAAGAAACTTCGCAAGAATGTAAACAGAGCCATGAATCTGCTGAACGAGTATCAGCAGGACAAGTTCGATAAAGTACAGAGAAAAGAAGACCTGATCGACAAATACGAGAGCCGTCTGGGCGAGTATCTGATCCAGCTGACCAAACGTGAGATGAACACGGCACAGACCCGTCAGGTATCCCTGTATCTGCATACGATCGGTGACTTTGAGCGTATCGGTGACCACGCATCTTATATCGCACATATGTCGAACGAGATGCATGACAATCACACGGACTTTTCACCGGCAGCCTGGAATGAGCTGAATATCGTGATGGAAGCAGTACGCGAAGAAATCAACATTACCTGCAACGCTTTTCTGAATGATGATAAAGAGGCAGCACAGAGGGTGGCTCCTCTCGGTGTGGTCATCACACATCTGTGTGACGAGCTGAAGATGCATCATGTGGAACGACTGAGCAATGGCAATTGCGGACTGGAAGAAGGAACCGTATTTAACGATATCCTGAACAGTTTCGGACGAATCGCATCCCATTGTGCAAGTGCCATGGTAGCCCTGATGAAGAGTGGCGAACAAGACCCGGATATGCATATCCGCGACAGTAAGATCTATCCGACGGACAGTTTCGAATATTACACATACTTCAGCGAGTACAAAAAGAAATATGATATCACTGAAAAAGGTGAAGAGCACGTGCTGAGCATGGAGCCGGAAGAAATAGAATAAAAAATATAAATTCAGAAAGCTTCCCGGGATTTTCCCGGGAAGCTTTTTTACTCTACAGGAAATTGCTTTCCTGTAAAGTAAAAAACGCTCCGCGAGGATGCGCAGTGTGTTTCTCATAGTTTACATGAAATTATTTTTATGGAATCCTTTGTTGTTGTTCACTGGTGATATTCTGCAAGGCGTGTTGCTGAGAACGGAGTGAACAGTAACCAGTAACAATCTTTTTGCACAGATGAATAATATAGTAGTGCGGAAAGAAGGGTTCTGTTATAATAAAAACAGAAGAAACCGGTGATGGCATTATGGCTTGTATGTCTCGGAATTTTGACATATTCATGTCAAAACACCTCGCGGGACAGTGGCTACTGAATAGTTACTATAAATCAATACTTACAAAAGAAAGCAGACAGGAAGGGGGAAATGTATGGGTCTGGCAATTGGATTACTTTTGGGAGCAATCCTTCTGTTCTGGCTGGGAATCCGGCATCGGAAAAAGGCTTACGCCGCGTATGAGGACGATAGCCAAAAGTACACAGCCACTACAACCATGACACTGGTAAAACAGACAAAATCAGAAACCCAGCGCTGGGAAGACACTGGCGATGGAAACCGGGAGCTGATCACGGATATCTGTTATCTGCCGACCTATGAGTACACGGTAAACGGCGAGGTCTATTACTATACGAGCAATCATGGATCTGACACCGAGCAAAAGCCCGGTATGCAGCGCACCGGTTATTATGATCCGTCTGATCCGAAGAACATCACAGAATATCAGCCACAAAAACCTGTGCTTGGAGGTGTTCTCTTTTTTATCTTGGGAGCGGTATTGCTGATTTTCGGAGTTGTTGTGCTCTGGAATTCGTTATACTGGATGTTTTAGGACAGAATCGGCTGTAAAATTGTTTTATGAAAAATATTTGGGTCAAAAGGACGAGGTAATGATAAAAAGTCATTGCCGCGTCCTTTTTTGGATAGAAAATGAATTTATACCACTTTTTGGTATTCTACCAGTTGTGAGCAAATACCTACCACTTATCGGAGAACAGTAGCATTTGTCTCTGGGAAACTTTATACTAAAGCCATGGAAAGGAGAGCATCGGATGAAAATAGAAATAAAAATTGATGAAAACTGCGTCGAGCCGAAAGTCCTGATCGTGACAGATAAAGTGACGGATGGAATCAACGAAATTGTGAAAAGACTTTCGGGCGGGCAGTCGCAGACGATCGCCGGCTTCCAGGGCGGACAGGTCGTTGTGCTGGAGCCAGAGGAAATCGTCCGTATCTATGCAGCGAACGGGAAGGTATACGCGGAGGCAGAACAGGGGACCTATCTTCTTCGGCTGCGTCTGTATGAAATGGAACAGCGTCTCGCAAACAAGTCTTTCGTGCGCATATCAAACGGGGAGATCATCAACCTGAAAAAAGTCAAAGGTTTTGACCTGAGCTTTACAGGAACGATCTGTGTTTCCCTCTCGAACGGAACCGTTACGTATGTTTCCAGAAGATATGTTAGCAAAATCAGACATTTGTTAGGAATATGAGGTGAAAAAGATGAAAGAACAGATTATAAAACGTGGATTGTTCGGACTTCCGGTTGGGATTGCCATTGGATTTGTGATTCCGTTACTTATTTCCGCAGCGGTTGGAGATGGCAACTATTATCCCGTCACACCGCAACTGATTGAAACAATGGGAAATGAACTGCATGCGGTTATGGTGCAGACGGTTCTGTGCGGACTTATGGGAGCAGGATTTGCGATGGCTTCGGTTATCTGGGAACTTGACTCGTGGAGTCTCGCAAAGCAAAGCGGTGTGTATTTTTTCCTCACATGTCTTCTGATGCTGCCGATTGCTTATGTGGCTAACTGGATGGAACATTCTATTCGTGGGGTTCTTATTTATGTTCTTATTTTTGTGATGATTTTTCTTTCTGTCTGGGTTACACAGTATCTGATCTGGAAAAGAAAAATAAACAAAATGAATCATCTTGTTCGGAAAGAAGAGAAAGAATAAGGATAATTCACAAAGTGAGCTTCTATGTTTGGGGAAAGAAATATATCATACAGGAAAAAGGAATGATATAATAAGCCTATTTAAGGGGAAAACAGAGGTGTGGGTGATATTGAGAAAGTATAAAAGGAGTTGATCGAATGCGATATATCGCACATAAAGATGGAGAAAGAGAACAATCGATAAAAGAACATTTGGAGGGAACAGCAGAAAGAGCAGGCGAATTTGCAGAAAAGTTTGGGAAAAAGGAATGGGGATATTGCTGTGGAATGTTGCATGATATCGGAAAATATTCGGAAGAATTTCAGAGAAAGATACAGGAGGATACAAATGACAGGGTGGATCATGCTACGGCAGGAGCTCAAGTATGTAAAGAACGTGGAGGCTATTATTCCATTCTAAGTTACTGTATTGCAGGTCATCATGCCGGACTGCCTGATTATGGAAATACAGCAATGAATTCCAGCTTATGTGGAAGATGGAAGAAAAGAATTTGTGACTATCATGCCTATAAAGATGAGATTAAGATCCCAAAGCTGGATACGGATCCGATTGTATTTAGCAAGGACAGAAATATGGACTTTGCTCTGGGAACATTTATCCGAATGCTGTATTCGTGTCTTGTGGATGCCGATTTTCTGGATACGGAATCATTCATGAAAAATGGAGATACCGGAAGAAATTCGGGAGAATCCATGGAAACCTTGCAAAACAGATTGGAAAAACACATCTCTGAATGGTTGAAAAATACAGATACAGATACGATAAATGGTCGAAGAACAGAAATATTAAAGAATTGTATAAAAGAGGGAAAACAAAAAGAAGGGATTTTTCGTCTCACAGTGCCAACGGGAGGAGGAAAAACACTTGCCTCTCTTGCATTTGCTCTGGAACATGCGGTAAAAAATCATAAGGATCGTATCATTTATGTAATTCCGTATACAAGCATTATTGAACAGAATGCCCAAGTATTTCGGGAAATACTTGGAGAAGATAATGTTCTGGAGAATCACTGTAATGTAGATTATGAAAGTTCAGAAGAATTTAAACCGATGCAGCTAGCAAGTGAAAATTGGGATAAGCCAGTTGTAGTGACGACAAATGTACAGTTTTTCGAATCATTATTTGCAAATAAATCATCCAAATGCAGGAAGTTACATAATATTGCGAACAGTGTTGTTATATTAGATGAAGCGCAAATGTTACCAATGGATTATCTGAAACCTTGTACCGCAATGCTTCAAGAACTGGTGGACGGATATAGAACCAGTATCGTATTATGTACTGCGACTCAGCCCACATTAGATGCATTTTTTCGTGAAAATGCGTTAATCAAAGAGTTATGTCCGAGAATGGAAGAACAATTTCAGTTTTTTCAACGTGTAAATTATCAGAATCTGGGGAAAATACGATGGGATGATCTGCTTGAAAAACTGAAAAGGGAAAAAAATCCCTCGGAATATTTCTGAGGGATTTTATAAGTATCGGAATGACAAAAGTACAGAACAAACATTCGGCATTGTTCTGTACTTTTTTTATTCTGAATGATATACTATATAAGTAACAATATTAAAGAAAAACTACTATTTCTAAAATATCACCGCCAGCCAGAGCGGATCAGGAGAAATCATAT
>SKED01001845.1_pt1 | contig 16735 bp, 13 predicted proteins | sample 4826651 | NCBI WGS metagenome assembly SKED01 (sample SAMN11008818, study PRJNA524170) | human gut metagenome | biome: Human fecal sample; material: Feces; isolation source: fecal sample from pouch patient p19 | host: Homo sapiens | place: Israel: Tel-Aviv | collected 2016-06-28
GGCCTTGACGGTTCGGACGGTGCCGACGGGATCGGCGGCGAGGGAGGCCGGGGCGGCGCCGGCGGCGCGGGCCGGCCCGGCACGCCGGGTGCCCCGGGCGATCCGGGACCTGCCGGGATGCCCGGACCGGACGCGGTGCCGGCGCCCCCGGTTTCGCCGCAGTCGCCGTCGGGCCCGGTCCTGGCCTGACTTATCGATGCGTTGCCGGGTGGCGTCCCCGTATGGGCGGGGATCGCGCCCGGCCCTTTTTTCTTGTTTGATCGGAGGTTGCTGATGGTGGATGCTGACGGCAGGGACGACGGGGCGAGGGTGCCCACGGCGGCGTTCAGCCGCCTGTCGGCCACGAATGTCTTGTTCGGGTGGACATGGCCGCAGATCGGCGTGGGCCTGGCCGGCCTGGTCATGGTCGTGGGCGGCGCGGCGGCGGGCATGGTGCTGCCGTTGATGCTCGCGGGCGGCGTGGTCATGGCGTACGGGCTGATCCGTTACGAGGGGTTGAGCCTGATGGCGTGGACGTACGTGTGGCTGGCGTGGCGGCGGCGTGTGCGCGACGGGTCGACCCGATGGTCGGCGAGCCCGCTCGCCTCGGGCCGGCCGGCGGGCGTGCTGGGCGTGTGGGGCCAGGTCGAGTCCCGGGCCCAGGTGGTCGAGGGGTCCGGCGTGGAGGTGGTCGGCACCCCGTTCCATGGCGCCTGCTACCTGTTCGACCCGGAACGCCGGCGGGCGACCGCGGTGCTCGCGTTGAAGGTCGAGGAGTGGACGTTGAGCACGGATGCGTCGAAATCGTCGCGCGCGGCCGCCTTGAACGATCTGACCGCCCGTCTGGCGGACACGCCGGGAGTGGTCGAGCTCAAGGAGACCGCGCTCCTGCTGCCGGGAGCCGCGCCCGCGCCGGATCTGCCCGACGATGGCGGGTCGCCGGAGTGGATGCGCCGTGACATGGCGGAATTGTGGGCCCTGCCGGAGGTCATGACCCCGTTGGCGAACGTGAGCTACGTGTCCGTGACCTGCGACGTGGACCGGCTCAAGGGCGTGGACCGCGCCCGGGGCCGGCTCACGGAACGCGATCGGGTCGGGGTCGCGTTGGGCGACCTGGTGAAGATGACCGTCGCCCCGGCCCTGGTCGAATGCGGGGCGCGTCCCGGTTCGGTGCGCTGGTGCGGACTGGACGACCTGCGCACGCTGATCCGGTCGGTTTCGGATCCGGCCGGCAACGCGGACCGTCCTCCGGTCACCCGTGACGAGCCGACGCTGGGCTGGTGCGAGGAGAGCCTCGACGGGGAGAGCGTGACCCTGGAATCGTGCGTGGCGCGCACCTGGTGGGTGACCCAGTGGCCCGACCGGCCCGTGCCGGCGGGCTGGACGCGCGACATCCTGCAGGGCGGCAGGATGATCGCCCTGACCCATATCTGGAGGCCCATGAGCATGGAGGAAAGCGAGAAGGACCTGAGGGACCGCGAGTCCAGCATCCTGCAGCGCGACACGTTGCAGAACCAGCGGAAACTGTCGCGCGACGAACGCCGTGAGCGCCGCGAGCAGCGGCAGCGAGAGGCGGAGCAGGACGCGAACTGGCCCGACACCGACCATCAGGGGTTCATCGCCCTGTTCGCCCCGGACCGCGACATGCTGGCCGTGTTCGAACGCGACCTGCGCGTGCGCGTCGGCAAGTACCATCTGCGCCTGTCCGGCCTGCGCGGACAGCAGCGGCAGGCGTTGACCGCGGTCCTGCCGCTGGGGTTGTGACCATGGGCGCGCACGGCCAGGAGGACTGGTTCGACGAGGTCATGCCCGGGTTGGACGACGGGCGGCCTGGTGGGAAACGGCGTTTTCCGTGGCCCGGCCGGCATGGGAAGGACGACGGGGACGAGGCCGAGGCCCGCACCAGGCCCCGTATCGGGGTGCGTGTGGGCGTGGCGACGGTGATCGTCACGGGTCTCATGGTCACGGCCGGGCTGACTGCGGGCATGGTCTCCGCGAACCGGCGCGAACGGCTGGCCGACGCGTCGGCGGCGTGCGAGCGGTCCGCCCGGGCATGGTCCGCGGGATCGGCCGCATGGGGCCGGGACCGCGACCGGATCATGGGATCGGTCGACCTCGACGCGCTGCGCGCCACGGACCCCGATATGGCGGGCTCCCTCGAACGGCTTTCCTCCGATCCGGCCACGCCGGCCGGCTGCACGGCCGGAGGCGACGCGGCAACGCTCGACGCGGACGCGAAACGCATCTCCAAGGCCGCCGACAGGCTCGCGAAACGGTCGGAACGGCTGGAAAAGGCCGTGGCGAAGGCCGGCCAGACGGTCGGCGACGCCGAATCGTCACGGTCCAGGAGCCGGCTCGAACGGGCCGTGGCCGGCGCGCGGGGCCTGCTGGCGGGGAGCACGGCGGACCAGTACAAGGTGCCGTACCTGTACCGTCGGCTCGAACAGCTCACGGAACAGGCGGCGGGGCTGCTCGACGACGGGTCCGCGTCCCCGGAGGACATGGACCGGCTCTTCCAGGGCATCGACTCCATGGTCGCCTCGCTCGCCTCCGGCACGCGATGACGGGCCGCCATACGGTTATCGGCCCGGCGCACGCGTGTACGGACAAACGGATCAGGAAACAGGAAGGAATCGGTCATGCCGTGTCGGTCAGAGCGTTCCGGACTCATCGAACGCGCCATCCTCGCGCGATCAATGGGGGCGGGCCGATGATGCACCTCATACTCGTGATCGCCGTCGTTTTCGTTTTCGCCGCGTCCTGTCTGCTGACGTTCGGCCTGTGCCGCGCGGCCACGCGCCGCGACATGCTTGAGGCCCGTTGGCGTGAGGAGTCGGCCGGTTCCGTGGGTGAGGAGAGCCATGAGAGCGCATGAAACGCTTGAGCGTGCCGGGCGTCAGGGCGGCTTCCCGGCCCGTGGTTCCGCTTCGGGCCTGTTGGCGGCCTGCCCGTCGGACGGCAGCCACGACTTCTACCTGTCGATGATGCTCGACGTTCCCGTGCCGCGCGTGCCCATGCTGCGCGCACGTCTGCAAGACTCCCGCCGAGGGGCGCAACGCGCATCCGACGTACAGGAAGCTGGCCGCGTGGTGCAAGTGCAGCGTGGGCACGGTCAAACGCCACTTGTCATGGCTGGAAGGGGGACGTGTGGTGATGGAGCAGCGGTTCCGTCTGCGTGACGGTTCGCCGGTCATGCCGCGCTGGCGCCGTTGACGATATAGGCGTCCTTCGTGGGTGTCGGCGTCGGCGATCATGTGCTTTTTCCGTTCAGGGAGGTTTCGTATGGCTGACAATCCTGCCGGGGTCCGTGCCGGCAAGGCCGGGGGTCCGCATGGGTTGCGGGTCCTGTCCCCGGCCGATCCGGGGTATGTGGAGTGGTGCCGGTCCGGCATGCCCCAGAGGATCCGTCTGCTCAAGCTCGCCGCCGAGAAACGCCGCCGGATCGAGCAGGGCGTGATCTGTCCGAAATGCCATAGGCGCCGGGTCCGTGCCGGCGACACGTTGTGCGCCCAGTGCCGTCACTTGGAGGATCTGCCCCGCTGCCGGGAATGCGGGAGGCGGACGAGCCGTCCCGTGGACGGGTTGTGCGCCCGATGCCTGAAACTGGTCCGGGAACAGGCCAGGCCGATGTGCCCGAAATGCGGCAGGTGCCGGTGCCTCGAGGGCGAGGACATGTGCGGCAGGTGCCGGGCGCACCGTGTGTTGCCATCCTGTTCTCGTTGCGGCGCGCCGCGGCGGAAGGGCTCGCCGGACGGGTTGTGCGGCCGATGCCGGCAGCTCCTTTCGGGGAAGGCGAGGACATGAATCTGGCGGACGTGGCCTTGGAGGCCCTGTACGTGCTGGGTGTACTGATGTGCTGCGCGCTCCTGTCCCGCGAGGAGGGCTCGCGCGAGGGCCTGGGTTCGCGTCGCGCCCGCCTGTTCATGCTGGCGTTGGCGGTGGAGGCGATGCAGGCGGGGTTGGGTTCGCTCGCGTTCCGGGAGCCGTGGGGCGCGCCGTTCGCGCCCTGGCAGGCGTTCGACCTGACAGGAGCGGTACTGGCGGACCTGTTCCTCGCATGGGCCCTGCTGCGCGGCGACGGCGGGGCTCCCGGTCCGGACTACCGGTGACGCGTACCGCCGGTCATTCCTCCCGTTCGTGTTCGTGTTCCACCTCGAAGCGGATCTTGAGCCGCGTACGGCCGCGGCGGGCATGGCGCGCGATTCGGCTTTGTCTGCCCTTTCCACCCTCCCGGACGTTGTGGCGTGCGTGGCGTCCCCGCGCACGGACGCGGGCAAGAAGATTTCTTGCGGCCGCCATGACGCGCAGGAGCGACAGCGCCACAAGGCAGCCGATGGTGAGCAGCGCCACCAGATCGTGGTTCCGGGCGGCGGGCAGGTTCAGGATGATTTCGAGGATGTCGAGCATGGCCTCGACCAAGTTTCTGATGTATTCCATGTGCCGTGGTATGCGTTCGCTGGCCATGTTTATGCTCGCAGCCGATTCTGGTAGACCTTCAATCTGCGTACGATGCCCGGTGTCGACAATGCCTACACGGAATTGGCCCTGTCGTTGGTCGGCGACTGGCTCACCCATGTCTCCGAGAAGGCGGCGTGTTTCCGTCTTTGCCGAACCGACGATATCCAGACCGTATGAGTCTGGCTTGGTGACCCCCGATATGCGTGTTTCCGGGTGCAACCATTACGGGTATCATGCCGGGAAACGGCTTGTCATTGGGAATGCATGGGGATATGTTTAATCGGGTACCCCGATATATGTAGGGTGGGTCATAGGAGGATGGCATGAGAGAGAACACACTGAGGAACGCTCCTCTCGACGGGCTGAGCATCACGCTGACCTGGTCCATACCGGAAAACCCGCCCTCACAGGGTCCGGAGGATTTCTTCTCGAATTATCAGCTTCGTTTCAAGGATTCCCAGCCCGATAGTTCGATTATCTGCATCGTCAAGAACGACGGCTGGTCCACAGGCGATTACCCATACAGCTACCAGCTGCAGAACGAACGGGAAGGCATCAGCTTCGACCTGGACGTCGACCGGTTCCGCATCGACATGACAAAGCCGGATAACTATTCCAACTGGGATTCCTTCGCTCCCGTCATCGAATCGGGCATAGACATACTTCTACAGGCATTGAATAAGACCGTGGGTGCCACGTGCTTCGATTCGGTTTCCATCCGGTATGACGACTGGTTCCCGACGGAAATCACAGGAAGGGATTCCTCCCATTTCATCAGGGACGTTCTTGGTTTTTCCATCGCCCTTCCCGACCGGATTGACGAAGGATTCCCTTCCAAAGGTGATGAATCGGTCCAGGCATACGTCAATCGGCATCTCGCCGGCTGCGGATTGGACGCGACCATCAAGGTGGCGGACATGACACGCATCGCCGGACGCCCCGCGGATCCCAGTCGTGCAGGCGTGGCCCTGATGATGCAGATCTCGAATCGCTCGTCCATCGACACGGACCTGCGTTCCGTGATGGATTCCCTGTCGGAGGAACATGACATCGCGCATAGAATGTTCTTCACCCTCATCGAGCCGATAAGGGACACGTTCGGCGTTGGGGAGGACCAATGAAAACAGCCGAATTCTTGGAGACGCTTCGGACGAGGCAGCCCCTGTCCTGGAGACAGGTGAGGGACCGTCTGCCGCTCTCGCTTCCCCGCCAATCGCGACTCGATCTGGCATCAGACGACAGATACCCGCAGGAATCGGACTACGGCGGCGGGTCGGCCATCGTGGATTTCCTGGACATGAAAGATGGCTGGGCCGGCCCCGGCACGTTCGCGCCCTCCCGGATGATCATTCGGAACGCGCGCGCCTTCCTGTCCCGGGTCTCCGCTGTCAGCCGTATCGTGCCATGCGTTTCCCCTTCCCCGAGAGGAACCATCAACATCACCTATTATCTGGATGAGGACAGGGACATATCCGTCGAGGTGGGCGACGACGAGCTGGCTTCGTCCACGAACCTTGACCGTGATGACCTGTTCCTTGTCTGGAACCGGGATGATGCCATCCCACGGCAGCTTCTGGAGGCTTTGGCCCAGGGACGCCCTTTGACCCGTTCCTGGAATTCCCCGTCCCGTGGATGGTCCGTCAGATGACGTCCGCGGAGGATTATCCGGATCATGTGGACGATGCGGAGCAATTACTTCGGGCCGTTCTGACCAGGCATCACATCGAACGTATCCCATTGCCGGACGGTACGTTACGACTCAGAATCTCCCGGGATTTCTTCCTGCCATTCAGATCCGATGAAATCGGACTATCCGCGTTCAGGGAGCTGGCCGGCAAGGATACGATTCGCAGGCATGCGGATTCCATGTTCAGCTATTGCGGATTCGGTCGCACCCAGTGCGCGGATATGCGAGAGATCGATGCGGAGGTTGAAGCCGCCCCCATTCCAAAGGCTCCGGAGCACGCGAACATCGATCTCAGCGGGCTGCTGACCGAAGAGGATATTCGCTTATATCAGGCGGCCTCCGAGGCCACGCCTCATGGAAAGATCCGTCCGGTCAATCCTCATGCATGCCGCAAGGTCTATGCCGTGCTGGATCTGTTGAGGGAACGATTCACCGTGGAATGGGATCCGGAATCCAAAGGTTATCGCAAGGCCATCCGTCGGCCCCGATGATTCCTCACGCCGCCGGCATGGACGGGATCCAGCGTACGCCGCCCTTCTGTGGCTCCTGGTTGCCGTGGCTTGCGTGTACTGAAGGGGAGCGCCGCCGGTCCGGCTTCCCCTTCCGCTCCCCCGATATCGGCGGATTGTCGGGTGGATGGCATGCCGGCCGGCGGGATCGCCGGCCGTGGCATAGGATGTGTTCATGCGGACCGTCCCTCTCTCCCGGAAGGGGGTGCCGGCGGCTGGTCCGATGATAGGAAAGGAACGAGGATGAGCGAAGAGGACAAGGTGCCGTCCCCGGACGGCGTGGGCGTGGTGCCCGAGCCTGAGACGGTTCGCAGGCGTCCGAAGTGGCTGGCACCCGTGGCGGCGGGTTGCGTGCTGGTGCTGCTCGCCGTGGGCGGCGTGGTCGGCTGCCGTGTGTGGTCGGCGCGCGAACTGGCCGAGGCGAAGGAGGCTTGCGCCGTGGCGGCCGACGGGGCGCGTGGCGCGGCGAACGACTACAATGCGGTCGTCAACGGCCAGGCCGCCGACGCCTCGGCGGTCACCGTCGACCAGGTGAAGGACGCGAGGACCGTGGACGCGCTGGCCAAGGCGTTGAAGACCACGGTGCCCGAATACGAGGGGTGCGTGGCCGGTTCCAAGGCCGGTTTGGACGAGGCGACGTCGAAGCTCGACAGGCAGGCCGCCTGGTACAAGACCCATGCCGCATCGCTCGGGAAGGCCGTCAAGGCGGTGGAATCCTCGAGGCTCGACAGGACGGTCGAGGACGCGGAGAAGCTGCTCGCCGATTCGAAGGGCAGGGTCGCCGACGAGAAGACCCGTAGCATGTTGGAGCAGGCCATCAAGGACAGGGACGCGGACGCGATCGGCGAGGCCGTGAACGCGGTGGACGGGTCGGTCAAGGCCAAGGCGAAGGCCGACGCCGACGCGAAGGCCAGAAGGGAGGCCGAGGAGAAGGCCCAGGCCGAACAGGAGGCCCAGGCGGCGGCCGACGCGGCGGCGGCCCAGGCGCAGGCGCAGCAGCAGGCCCAGTCCTATGGCGGCGGCTACTCGTACGGCGGAGGCACCGGCTACACCGGCGGCGGCTACACGGGAGGAGGCACGTACACGCCGCCCGCGACCGGAGGCGGCAACGGTGGGGGTTCCGCCCCCAGCGGACCAATCAGCGGAGGACACGGAATCGGCACATGCACGGATGGCTGCGCATCCCTTCCTCCAATTAAGCATTAATAAAAAAACTATCTATCCCGTACCGGTTATCTGGTACGGGATTTTTCATTTCTTGGTTTCTGTTCCCCTGTGTTTTTCCTGTGATATCGGTGTGATTTCCCGGCCTGTGCGGGTGGGGGGCGTGGAGTCCGGCCTGTGGGGCCGGTTCCGTGAGGGGCGGGAGAGGCCCGTCCTGTTGATCAACACAGGGAGGAGACCCTTATGGGTTTTCGTCATGATAGGGCGTCGGCCGGGCGGAGTCATGAACCGCTCGCGCGTGGCGCGCATGGGGCGGGGCCGGCACGCACGGTGCTTGCCGGCCTGGTGGCCGTGGCCACGCTGGCCACGGGCGGCCTGGTGGCGTCGACCGCGTATGCGGGCGGCGCGGGAGACAACCGTCCGGGCGGCGCGACCGGCGGCCTTCCCGCGGGCATGTTCTGGCAGTACAAGGACGACGCGTCCGGCAGCTTCGGTCCGGCCGCGAACGCCGACGGCTCGCCGCGCATCGCGTCGGTGGAGGCCGCGTACAAGCGTGCCGGCGTGAGTGTGGTGAACGACGGCGTGTACGACGGGCCGGGGGCGATCCGCGATACGTTGCGGGGCGCGTTGTCGAAGTGCGTGGCCGGGTTCCGTCAGCGTCATCCGGGCGAGGGCGACGGCGACTGCCGTGTCGTGGGCGTGGGCTCGGTCGCCGGCCAGCAGGGCGGCAGATGGGTGTACAACGGGTCCGGCGGCTATTCGGCGTCCGAATGGTACTCGTCCTGGGACTCGCAGATCAAACCGTATAAGTATTACTACGCAGGTACGCAGGAGTATGGTACTTCCACTCCGTTTGATGATGATCCGTCGACCAGCGTGGACAAGATCGCGTATGACAACATCGCGCGGGCCGGTGCGACGCCGAACCTGATCATCATCGTGCTGGACAAGTACCAGCCGAAGCCGCCGGAGACGCCTCCGGCCCCGCCGACGAAGAAGGTGGAGCAGGGCACGAGCGCTGATGGCATGTCGAACGAGACGGTGATCTCGACGGGCACTGGCGTGGGCGGCAAGAGGATGGTCGTCCAGGATGCGATCGATCCGAACGGCATGGCGTACAAGGTCACGGGCCAGAAGGTCACGGACACGACCACCGGCCAGGACGTGTCCGCGAAGTTCACGTTCAACACGGCGGACGGGCAGCCGGCCCCGAACGATGTGGCCACGGCCACGTGGAAGGGCGGCGACCTGCCGGAGAAGCACACGTTCGAATACCACCTGACCATCACGGTCTCGCTGCCTTCCACGTCGAAGGTCGAGGACACACCAAGCGTCACGTGGAACGACAAGGGCACGGGCAAGGCCGACGGCCATGAGTTCCCGACCTGGCAGCCGACCCCGGACAAGAGCTGGATCCTCTATCGTGACGGCAAGTGGCTCGCGGTCGTGGATCCGGGCGAGACGAACAGGACCGGCGCGGATGACATGAAGTTCCTCGACGGGGACACGGTCGGCTCCGCGGTGAACGGCACCGTGGACCCCGGTCTGAAGGAGGCTCCCTCCAAGCTGGAGCTGACCGACGACTGGGCCGCCGCCGACTATCTGGTCGATCCGCAGGACGCGTCGAAGATCCGCGTGTTCGCGGCCGAGGCCGAGCCCGACCGCACCGACACGGTCGACGGCGTGCAGGTGAAGCACTACATGCGGACCAGCGTCGCGGACATCGCGAACAAGGGCACCGACGTGACCGACATGTTCGACATCAAGGTCGAGGGCACCGTGGCGACCGCCACCGCGAAACCGGACTATTTGAAGACCCTGAAGGGCATGAGGAAGGGCCTGCAGCTGACCCTGCTCGTCCCGTTCACCGTGAACTTCGCGGACGGCAAGGGCGCGGCCCGGGTGCGCGAGGACTTCGGCAGGAAGCCGGGCGACGAGGTCACGTTCTGCACCTCGCCGGACGGCAAGGAGCTGACCAACAAGGGCAGCCAGACCGTGAACGGGCAGACCGAGCCGACCAACAAGCCGAAGATCTGCGGCTACGTGCCTCCGGTGAAGAAGGACGTGATCGCGGAATCCTCGCAGGGCGGCGGCCAGGAGAGCGTGGACGGCAAGGTCGTCCACCCGGGCCAGAAGGTCGAGTACCAGCTGACCACCGAGCCGAAGCTGCCCGCCGACCTGGCCACCATGGTCACGAGCGTGGCGTTCACGGACTCCTTTGACGAGAACCTCGTGCCGGACAAGCAGACCGTCGAGATGATGGACCTGAACACCGGCAAGGTCGTGCCGAAGTCGAAGTACGCGACCAGGTGGGATGAAGGCAGGCACCTGTTCCAGCTGACCGTGAAGGACCAGTCGCTGATCGGCCAGTGGCGCGCCTCCTCCAGCCCGCGCGTCCAGATCCGCTTCGAGGGCACCGTCAGGGAGGATGCCCCCACCGACCACAAGATCGGCAACAAGTGGGTGCTGACCCTGAACAACAGCCTGACCCCGTCGAACGAGGTGTTCAACCTGCCGCCCGTCTTCAACCCCTCGAAGAAGGACACCCAGTCCAAGGAGCAGGGCGACCCGACCGTCTCGATCGACGGCAAGACGATGCTGCTGGGCGACACCGGCCACTACACGATCGACCTCGACGCCACGCAGAAGGACCAGGCCTACAAGGTATGGCGATTGGGCCTGACGGATGATTTCGATGACGAGTACGTGAGCATCGACCCGTCGAGGATCGAGATCACGGGCGACGACGGCAAGGACTACACCAACGCGTTCAACATCCAGGTGAGGGACGGCGTCGCCTACGCGTACGCGAAGACCGTGGACACCGAGATCCCCGCGACCGGCGAGACCGTGAAGGGCGACCCGCAGCCGACCGATCTGAAGGCCTACGCCGGGAAGTCCGACAAGGACCACGACCCGTTGAAGGACCCGGCCATCGACCAGTCGCTGCTCGGCCAGCACTACGCGGTCACCCTGCCCTACACGGTGGTCAAGGTCACCGACGGCTACGTGGTGAAGAACACCGCCACCCAGATCGTCAACAACGTGAAGAAGAAGACCAACACCGTCTCCAACCCGTTGAAGCCGATCAACCCGAAGAAGGACGTGACCGTGAAGGTCGGCGGCGACAGCGTCGACGGCAGGAGCGTCTACCTGGACTCCACGTTCCTCTACCAGCTGGACAGCTCGATCCTGCCCGCGGACCGCGCCTACCAGAAGATCGCGAACTGGGGCATCACCGACCAGCTCGACCCGGCGTATGACAAGGCGACCGGCCAGTGGGCCGTGTACGCGGCCCGCGACCTGTACCGGGGCGGCGAGGCCATCGCCAGGAAGGGCGAGAGAATCGCCGGCAGCGGCTTCGACAGCTCGAGGCTCGGCGGCGACATGTTCACCGCGAACATCGACCCCTCCACCGGCCTCGTGGACATCCAGGCCACCCAGGCGTACCTGGACCTCGTGTCCGCGGACGACGCGCACGAGCAGGGCTGGCGCGCCTACGTGCAGGTCACGCGCGTGAAGGTCACCGACCGCCACGAGAACGTGTTCACCGAGCATGTGAACGGCAAGGACCTGACCAGCAACATCGTGTGGACCCGCACCCCTGACCTGACCCCGGGCATCAAGCTCGAGAAGTGGGACAGGAGGAGCGGCTTCCCGAAGGGCGACCGCGACGACTCCAGGGACGCGCTCGACGGCGCGAGGGACGGCGACGTGATCGTGTTCACGATCACCAATACAAGCAAGGACGATTCCGGCCACGGTGCCTGGTTCAAGGCGAGCGACCTGAAGCTCGAGGACCACACCATCGTCGGCGACGGCGAGGTGAAGGACCTCAAGTACCCGGACAACTGGTCCACGCTGGTCCTCAAGCCCGGCGACTCCGTGGAGGTGACCGGCACGCTCACCGGATTCACCAAGGACAGGCACACCGACCGCGCCAAGGTCACCGGCACCCCGTTGGTCGAATGCCCCGTGGTGGACAAGGACCCGTTCGGCGACGCCTCCGGCAAGCCGTCCACAGGCGGCGAAGCCGGCGACGGCGACGGTCCCAGGCAGGTGACCGTCGGCGATCGCACGCTGTGCGAGGACACGCCCGTCGAGTCCAACACCGACGACTGGAACGGCCGCCGGTCGCTGCTGGGCGAGACCGGTTCCGCGATCCTGCCCGTCGGCGTGGGCGCGCTGCTCATGGCCGGCATCGGCGCCACCGTCGTGATGGTCCGCCGCCGCAAGTCGGCGCATGACGACACGGACGCGGCCCTCATGCCGCGCCACGCCGCCTGACCCGACGGGGCCCGTCCCATGCGCGTCGCCGCGTGGAAGGGCCCCTTCCCGGGGCCGGCATCCCGACCGGGACGCCGGCCCCTCATCCATGCAACGACATCGATCACTCTCATGAGGAACAACAAGATCGCGACGGCAATGGCCTGCGCGGCCGCGAGCATGCTGGCCGGCCTAACACTGGCCCCATCCCCGCCGTCCGACCGGAGACGGTCGGACGACGTGAGCCGGGAACTCTCCTGCAAACCGTACTTGGGACCCATCCCCCACACCATTGGAACAGCCGTATTCATTCACGGCACATCCCCGAAAGGAACCGAAAGACGATGAAACCCGGTCTGAGAAAGATCGTCGCGCTCATACTCGCGTCCGTGACGCTGTTCGGCTCAGGCGCGTCGGCCGTGTCCGCCGCGTATGCGGACGATACGACCATGGGCACGTCCACGCGAATCCAAGCCGAACCCGACAAGACGACCACAGGCGGCGACGAGGCCGCGACGAAACCCGACGCCGGTTCCGGCGCCGAGGCCGGAACCGGCGCGGACAAACAATCCGACACCGGTGCGCCCGCGCAATCCGCTCCGCAGGCGGACGCGGGTCAGGCCGCGCCGGACGTGACCGTCCACGACATGCTCGACACGGACAGCGCCGCCGTGAGCAGACTCAGACTCACCGACCGCATCACCGGCACCGCGCCGTTTGATAGGGACAACGAGCGCGGCGACGACAAGGACGAGAACAACGACATCGTCCGCTCGTACGACACCGTGACCTACGACTACGAGTACACGCTCACCCCCGACTCGACCATGGACTACTATCGGCGCACGCGCGTCGGCTTCCGGTTCGAACTGCCCTACCCGAAGGACAAGGTCACGTTCGACGCGGAGAAGATGGGCTGGGTGGACCATACGCCCGGCTACGAGCCGAAACTCACCACGGAAACCATCAATGGGATTGTCACGCAGGTGTACACCTGCTACCGTCTGTTGGAGCCGACCAGCCAGTCGCCGACCGTGAACCCCGGCACCGGTTCCATCGGCCTGTCGGTCGCCGTCAAGGGCGCGCCCCACGGCTACCGGTTCCATCCGACCGTCAAGGCGTGGCCCGCATGGGACGCCTCGAACCCGACGAACACGGGCACGCACAAACGGGCCGAGGACACGCCGGAGGATGTGACCGTCAGCGCGAAACTCAACCTGAACGTGCGCATGGTCAACTACGGCAACGTGGACAGGGGCGTGTTCGACTTCTCCTCGGGTGCGGCGAACGCGCCCAACAAGGACGAGGGCAAGGTGACCGGCTTGGGTTTGGGCATCGCATTGGTCACGGAGATGCGTTGGCCCGACCGGACGAAGGGGTTGAAGGGTTTGGAGGCTCCGTCCGGCAGGATCACCTATAGGCTTCGCTTGTCCAACCAGTATTCGGATGATACGAAGGCCGGGACGAAGCATCCGATGGAACGCCGTTGGCAGCCGTTGCTCTACGATTACGGGCATATCGACAACGAAGATTCGAAGTATGGGCGGACGTTCGCATGGATGGGCGACCTACGGTATCAGGCTCCGGGCGTCGCCGACCGTGCGGACGGATATGACAGTGTGGCGCGTGGAAACACGACAATCACGACCACGACCGGCGGGCAGGGCACGGACGTGACCGTCTCGTTCGACGGCTACGACACGTCCGTCTTCCCCATCCACAATAAACTGAACGGCACACACAATAAATGCAGCACGGATTACATGACGTCGGACTGCTCCACCATGCAGGTCGGAGCCATCCACACGGACGTATTGCAGTTCATCACGCCCACCAGCCGTGACGGCCGGACCGTCGCGCAATATTACGGGAACGTGGACCAGACGGCCAACATCACCATGGACGACATGGGATTGACGGCCACCGGCGTCAGCGGAGACCGTCTCGCCACGGCGGAAGACAATTCGAACCAGGCCGCCACCGGTGACGACCATGCGGGTTCGGCCCTGACCGTCCGCATGCCGGGCACGTACAGTACGCGCATCCGATACACGCACTGGAGCAACAGCATGTCATGGAACGATGCGGGCACGAGCGGCGACTGGACGATGCCCGACCGCGTCAACGGGTCCGACAGTCTCATACAGGGGTCGAAACTACGCCTCCAAATAGGCCACAACATCATCATCAACTCCGAAGGTGACGCCGAAGTGATGGGCATGGGCCTGGTCAAATTCGACCCGAACAGCATCGAACCGGTGGACGACCATCCCGACACGCAGCTGACCATCCCCATGAACGTTTTCACGTGGGGCGCGAGGGCAGCCAAACGGAGGAACGCAATCCCCTACTGGTACGCCGTCAAAAAAGACGGCACCAACTGGAAGGACTACAGGGAACAGCGCGACACGAAAATCAGCGGACTCGACTACTATCCGACCCTCAACGAGGCGAAAACCCATGGCACGATAGTCGGCATGCTGTTCGAAGACCACAACACGGTGGACCCGACCGGCACGAGCTTCAACCGAACATTCACGCCCCTCGTCGCCCTGCCCGCCCGCATCCTCGACACCGCGAGAATCGGCACGGTCGCACCCATCGTCGCCGAAACCGCCTACTGGACGCGCAACAGCCTCGCCCGGACCGCGAACCTGAACGCGGACGCGCCGGACACGCAATGGCAGCAATGGTCCGACAGTCTCGCCACCCGACTGCCCGAATACGCGAACAGCGTGAAACCCGACCTGACCTACAGCGGCGACACGTACCGTCCCGCCACGTTCGACGACAACGGCGTCTATCAGGGCGGCGACACCGCCGACACCCTGAAAGGCGACAGCCTGTACATAGCCGGCGAAACACCGCACATCGCCAAACAGGTCGAGCAGACCAACGAGGCCGGCAACACTAAAACCGTCTACGATTTGGACAAGGAACAGCGTGCGGTGGACTGGAAGCTCACCGCCACCGCCGACACGTCCACGACCACGGACGGCGGACAATACACGACCGACTACATCATCACCGACACGCTGCCCAAGGGCCTGACCTACGTGGACGGTTCCATGACGGTCGGCGGCCAATACACGCAGCATACGCCCGACAAAGGCACGGTCACCGGCGGCACCCCCGTCACGCCGACGGGCCGGACGTGACCCGACCATCGGATATTCCACCCAAGCCTATGACGTGACCGTCACCGTCACCGACCAAGGCGGCATGCTCTCGGCCTCTGTCGACCGTCAGGCCAACGACATCCGCTTCGACAACACGTACACGCCGACACCCGTTGACGTGACCGTGAAGGCGGACAAGCACCTGACCGGACGTGATCTGAACGATGGCGAGTTCGCCGCCGAATTGAAGGATTCCGACGGCAACCTCCTCCAGACCAAACGGTTCGCCCGCGTTCCACGCGACGCGCAATCCGACAAGGCGACGGACGTCCGCGAAGGGGAAGGAACCCTCGAATTCGACAAGCTCACGTTCGACCGGGCCGGCGTGTACACGTACACCGTGACCGAACAGGACGGCAATCTGGGCGGCGTCACCTACGACAGGACCGTCCACACCGTCACCGTCACCGTCACCGAGGACACGAAGACCCATCGGCTCGTCGCCGCCGTCTCCTACTCCAACGGCGAGGGCGGCGAGGAAGGCATCCTCTTCCGCAACACGTACCAGCCGGGGAACGTCATGGTCGGACTCGCGGCCAGGAAGAACCTGACCGGACGCGGGCTGAAGGCCGACGAATTCGAGTTCGAACTTGTGGACGACAAGGGCAATGTCATCGACACCGAACGGAACGACAAGGACGGCGACATCCGGTTCAAACCGCTCACCTACGGTCGTGACAACAACGGCATCGACGATTGCGGCGAACACCGGTACGTGATTCGGGAAAGGAACACCGGCGAGAAGAACGTCACCTACGACAGGACGGAACACCACGTGACCGTCACCGTAAACGACAACCTGCAAGGCAACCTGACCGCCAAAGTCGAATACGACCCGACGGACGATTCGGAGAAGGATTCCGGCGCCATGCCCGCCACACCGACCGACAAGACCAAGGGGGATGCCATCGGGGACGGTCCGTCCACGACCCCCGGCACGGTCACAACCACCGGAACCCGACCCGAGTTCAACAACTCCTACATCCCACCGGCGACCCCGGCCATCGTGAAAACGATTCGCCAACTCGCCAAGACCGGCGTGTCCACGCCGACCGTGGCGTTGGCCGCGTTCACGCTCTTGGGAGTGGGATTGATGCTGTTCCGCCGTCGCGGAAACCAAACCGAGACCGCGCGGCACAGGAAGTAAGGCCACGGTAGGACAGTAGAAAGGCCGGGCAGGGGAGCGGATTCCCCGCCCGGCCTTTTCTTTTGCACCGGCTGCAAGGTGACGTCCTCCCTCTCGGCCGAAGCTGAACCGCACCCCGATTGTTGGACTGAAGAAATTGAGATTCGATGATCGGAGGTGCGGTTCTTTCCCATGCCCGGAACCCGTGAACCCGTGGAACCGTGGAACCGTGGAGCCGTGCTCCCGATGGGGCCTGTAGACGGTGCGCCCCGCAGCGGCCCGCGACCCGACGCATCATCGACTCTGACATTGTTCGCACCATCATCATTCCTCTGGAGGTTGCACATGGCTGACAGGCAAACCGCAT
>SKED01001854.1_pt1 | contig 16675 bp, 7 predicted proteins | sample 4826651 | NCBI WGS metagenome assembly SKED01 (sample SAMN11008818, study PRJNA524170) | human gut metagenome | biome: Human fecal sample; material: Feces; isolation source: fecal sample from pouch patient p19 | host: Homo sapiens | place: Israel: Tel-Aviv | collected 2016-06-28
GATGAGGACGACTGCGACCTCTTCCCCAAGCTGGTCAGCCAGTACGCGGGCTTCGCCGGTCAGTTCACCGGTGACCTTCTGGATCTTGCCATTCGCAAGCGCTCCGATGACATAAATACCTTTATATTCAGAAAAATCCATTTCGCCCCTCCTTAGATGACCTTCAGTTTCTGCATAGCCGAGAGGAAGAGATCTGCCGCTTCTTCCGTCGTCTTTCCTTCGATGCGAAGATTTTCTTTTTTCGGCGGCACGACCGGACGGACCTGGCGGACCTGCGTCGGAGAGCCCTTCATGCCGATGCGCGCCGGATCGACCGGCAGATCGGCTGCCGTGAGGTTTCCGATCTCCACTTCATCCTTCTTGAGGAGGCCCTTGATGCTCGGGTATCTCGCATGGTTCAGCGCTTCTGTCGCAGTGACGACCGCCGGAAGAGCAAGCTCGAGCACCTCGATATTCCCACCGATCTGGCGCTTCACAGTCAGGAAGCCTTCCTTCTCATAGGAAATGCCTACGGCTGCACTCACATCCGCGATGCCGAGCGTCGCAGCGATCTCCGGGCCGATCTGCGCCGTATTGCTGTCGATGGACTCCTGCCCACAGAAAATGAGATCGAAAGTTCCCAGCTTCTCGATCGCCTTAGCCAGCGTGTAGCTCGTCGCAAGAGTATCCGCACCGCCAAATGCGCGGTCCGTCACGAGGTATACTTCATCAGCGCCCATAGCGACCGCATCCTTCAGGACAGCGGCTGCCTGCGGGGGACCCATGGTGATGACCGTCACCGTGCCGCCCACTTCATCGCGCAGCGAGAATGCCGCTTCCAGCGCATGGAGATCCAGCGGATTCATGATGCTGTTCGCATTATTTCTTTTCAGTCTTCCTGTGGTCGGATCGACTTCCATCTTCGACGTGTCGACGACCTGTTTGATACAAACCAGAAACTTCATAGTGTCTCCCTTCTGTGAGGTCGAAATCATATGCCACGCGGCACGAACGCCGCGCCACAGGGTAAACGGGGCTATAGAGAAATAAGGCTTCGCCTACTGCCCCCATTATCCATATTTGTTTAAAGTATAGCATAAGTGAAACGTTTTTGCGTGAGAAAGTTCATAAACTTTGAGGCTTTACCGTCTGCCCGCCATCAAAAAAGGCGATGTGAAATAACGATCATCTCATTTTCGCGTTCAATCTGCCGCAGGGGACTTGTAGCTCTCATAGGAGTGACTGGGAAACCTTATCCCAGCTGTCTTTCATGCCATAGTCACCCTATCCGCCCCTGTGGGGCACCTTCCCCTAGAGGGGAAGGCTGCGATACGAGAATACCATCTTCTAAAAAAAAGGCGGCGAAGCCGCCACCTGAACCCTGAACCAAATGAAAGCAAAGCAAAAAGGAGCTGTGAAGAAATGAGGATTCATTTCTTCACAGCCCCTTTTTTGATGCTGCTCTCTCTGCATGCGACTAATTCTTTCTCCCCTCGACCGCCGCATTGCCGAGGAGCCCTTTCAGCGCTTCTTCGGCTTCTTCGGAAAAGTCGACATAGAATTTGGGCACCATGCGGATCTCCTGCCTTGAGGATATGAGGTGGAGGATGACGGGCGTGCCGCCATGGTATTTCGCAAGAACTCTGGCGAGGGCGGCACTGACCTTGTCTGTCTCATGACGGGGATCGACGTAGAGGTGGACTTCATCAACCGGCATACGGACGGTCTTTTGGAACTGGGCCATCGGTATAATGCTGTCGGCTAAGATCTTGACTTCTCGCTCGTTCGACTGGACGCGGCCGCGGATACAGATGGGCGCGTCTTCGGTGAGGAAGGGGCGCGAGGCTTCCCAGACAGAGGGGAAGAGGACGGCTTCGATCTCACTTTCATAGTCTTCGATGGTGACGTAACCCATAGGCGCGCCCTTCTTGGTGACCATGCCCTTCACACGGGTGACAGTGCCGCCCAAGGTGACTGTCTTCCCGTCGTAGCGGCTGCCTTCGGTCTCGAGCTGGTAGATAGGCGTGCAGGCGGCCATCTGCTTCTTGTACTTTTCGAGCGGATGACCGCTGACGTAGAAGCCTAAGAGCTTCCTTTCCCAGTCGATCTTTTCATCTGCATCCATGTCTTCGAGATCCGGATAGACGACGGAGCTTTTCATCTCGTCCCCGCCGAAGAGAGACATCTGTCCGCTCTCCCGGTCGCTCTTCGCAGCGGCGACATCACTCATGACCTGCGGGAGTGCGGCGAGGAGCTGAGAGCGGTTGTAGCCGAAGCCGTCCATCGCACCGCAGCGGATGAGGCTTTCGCAGGCACGGCTATTGAGGCCTTTTCCTTCGACCCGCTCTAAGAAATCCGACATGGAGGTGAAGGGGCCGCCTTTCTTCCGGGCTTTGATGATGGCTTCGACGGCATTCTCTCCGACGTTCTGGATGGCATCGAGTCCGAAGAGGATCTTATTTCCGCTGACGGAAAAATAGGCTTCCGAAAGATTGACATCCGGTGCGGCGATCTCCACACCGGCTCTCCTGGTATCTGAAATGTAGCGGCTGACCTTGTTCTTGTCGCCATTGTAGCAGGTCATCATGGCAGCCATGAATTCAGCGCGGTAGTGTGCCTTGAGGTAGGCGGTCTGCCAGGCGATCCATCCGTAGCAGACGCTGTGAGATTTATTGAAGCCGTAACCGGCAAAGTGGACCATGAGGTCGAAGACGTAATTCGCCGTCTTTTCATCGACGCCGTTCTTCACGGCGCCTGTGACAAAGGTATCGCGGTTCTTCTGCAGGATTTCCGGCTCCTTGTGCCCCATGGCGCGGCGAAGCATGTCGGACTGACCGAGGGAGAAGCCGCCCATGACAGAGGCGATCTGCATGACCTGTTCCTGATAGAGGATGACGCCGTAGGTTTCCTTCAGGATGGGCGCCAGGGATGGATGCGGGTACTCGATGGGGATCTCTCCATGTTTTCTCTTGATGAAATCTTCCGCCATGCCGCTGCCCAAAGGTCCCGGACGGTAGAGTGCGACCATCGGGATGAGGTCTTCGAAGCGGTCCGGGTGGAGCTTCATCAGAAGATTCGTAAAGCCGGAGGACTCGGACTGGAAAACGCCTGTGGTGTCGCCCGCGCAGAGCATCTCGCACGTCTTCTCGTCGACAGAAGGAATGCGGTCGATGTCGATGGTGACACCGCGGTTCGCCCGGATCATCTCGACCGCATCATGGATGACGGTGAGGTTTCTAAGCCCCAAAAGATCCATCTTGAGAAGGCCGAGCTGCTCGACCTGATCTTTTTCGTACTGCGTCTGGATGAAATCGTCCGCAGTGAGCTGGATCGGCACGTACTCATCGACGGGCTTCGAGCAGATGACGACGCCGGCGGCATGCGTGCCGGAATTTCTGGAAAGCCCTTCCAGGTCGAGGCAGTGGTCGATCAGAGTGTGTACCGTCGCATTCGACTCGTAGAGGTCTTTGAATTCCTTCGAGCCGTCCAGCGTCTTCTTCAGCGTGACGCCCGGGCCGCTCGGCACCATCTTTGCGATCTTGTCCACTTCGCGAAGGGGCAGATTCATGACACGGCCGACATCACGGATGACGGCACGCGCCGCGAGCGTGCCGAAGGTGATGATCTGCGCCACCTGCTCAGCGCCGTACTTCTCTGCGAGATAGGCGATGACCTGCCCGCGTCCGCGATAGCAGAGGTCAGTATCGATATCCGGCATGGAGACTCGCTCCGGATTCAGGAAGCGTTCAAAGAGAAGGTCGAAACGCAGTGGGTCGATTTCCGTGATGTGCAGGAGGTAGGCGACGATGCTTCCTGCCGCGCTCCCACGCCCCGGTCCGATCGGGATGCCATGTGTCTTCGCGTAGCGGATGAAGTCCATGACGATCAGGAAGTAATCCGAGAATCCCATCTGATTGATGACACCGAGTTCATAATCCAGACGCTCCTTCTCTTTTCCCGTGGACTCCGGATAGCGCTCCGGGATCGCCGCCTCGCAGAGCTTTCGCAGGTATGACTTGGACGTCTCGCCTTCCGGCACATCAAAGGACGGGAGCTTGTGGTCGCCAAAGGTGAAGGTCACATGACAGCGCTCTGCGATCTTTGCCGTATTCTCGATAGCGCCCGGATACTCGCCTAAGATCGCCCGCATCTCCTCCCCGCTCTTGCAGTAGAATTCGTCATTCGGAAAATGGAAATGATAGGGATCATCCAGTGTCTTTCCCGTGGAGATGCAGAGCTTGATCTCCTGGCTCTTCGCATCCTCTTTTTTCGTATAGTGGAAATCATTCGTCGCGACCAGCCCCAGCCCATACTCTTTTGCCAAAGACGCCAGCACCGGACGCACATCCGCTTCTTCCGGGATGCCATGATTCTGCAGCTCGAGGAAATAGTTCTCCTTCCCGAACGTATCGATGTAGTAGCGGATCACCTTTCTGGCTTCATCCATGTCGCGGTTTAAGATCGCCTGCGGAAGCTCGCCGGCAACACAGGCCGACAACGCAATGAGCCCTTTGTGATACTTGGACAGAAGCTCATGATCCACCCGCGGCTTATGAAAATAGCCCTCCGTCCACGCCTTCGAGCAGATCTTGATGAGATTCTGATAGCCCTCATTCGTTTCTGCCAAAAGGATCAGATGCCCCAGCTTCTCCTTCTCGCCCTTCGCCCGCTCGAAGCGGCTCTTCCTCGTGACGTAGACCTCGCATCCGATGATCGGCTTGATGCCCTGCGCGATACACTCTTTATATAAATAAACCGCACCGTACATGACACCATGGTCCGTGATCGCGACCGCCGTCTGCCCGAGCGACTTGACATAAGAGACAAGCTCCTTGATGCGGCATGTGCCGTCGAAAAGACTGTACTCGGTGTGGACGTGGAGATGAACAAATGGATCCAAGCGGAAACGCCTCCTTCACTCCTTTTTCTTTCGAATTCTAAGATAGCGCGGATCCGATCGCAGGATCAGTGCTGCCTTAGAAATCACTTTTTCTTATTGTATCATATTTCGTGATCGGTCATTCATCCGGTCCTGCTGAAAAAGTGCGAAGTGGGGAGCGTAGCCAGAGATCAGCGGGTTCTATGGGTTCAAGGGCAATGCTATTAAGTTAAGCGGAAGAACGTTCTTGGCTCCCCATCGGGGGAGCTGCCCGAAGGGCTGAGGGGGCTACGTAGCGGTATTGCATGAGAGTGTTGGATTATCGATAGCATCAGACTATTCAACATAGCACGCTATACCGCTAGCATGCCCCTATTGCCTTCGGCACTTCCCCCGAAGGGGGAAGCAAGTCATTACGGCGCTAACAATTTCCTTAACTTAATAGCATTAGGGTCAAGGGGCAGTGCGGCGCATTTCGTCATCCTGAGCGGAGAAAAGCGTCGTATGTTAGAAAATGGCTAATCTGGAATATGAGAACTGAGTCGAAGGATCTAGGGAAACGCTGATTAAATCGCAGAGTCAGATTCTACAAGAATTTTTATACATAGCTTCGTCATAGCCTTCCTTAAATAGCTCGCTATTCGCGTCAGGCTATTCCTCGCTATGCATAAAAATTCAAGAGTAAAATCTGGCAACGATTTAATCAGTGTTTCCCTAAGCGCCGCAAAGTTTTAACCGCGAAAGATGAAAAACCTATGAACCGGTTGAACCTTCAGAACCCGCTCCCCCCTCTTTCACGCGCAATCAAGGGGCAGCGCGCCCCAAAGGCTACCCTTGCGTAACCTGAGCAAAAAAACTGGTGACCCGTCATCGGGAGAACCTCCCAGTCACAAATCACCAGTTTTTTTAATTGATGTTTCTCTGCCTCTCCCAAAAACAAAATTCCCTCTGTAGAAATATCAATCATTTCTTCAGAGGGAATTTCCTTTGGCTATTTTACAAATGAGTGATTAGGATTCACAGCCAGCAACGAATACTATTTCTCTGCCTTTACCGTACGAACTCTTTCTACAGTAGGCTTGCCATCTTTGTCCTGATGCACTGTATCCACAGTGAAACGTTCCAGTTCCGGTGCAAATTCTTTCAGAATCCTATCAGACAGAGTAGCCCCTTCCAGCATGGCTTTGTAGAGCATGGTAGCGAATTCATAACGAGTCATTGGACGATCCCCTTTGAATTCTCCATCGGGGTAACCAGTGAGCACACCATTGCCTTTCAAAGTAGATACATATTCATAAGCCCAGTGATTCTTCGGTACATCTGGGAAGAGCTGGAGCTTAGACGTATCCAGTTTCTTTCCTGCATTCGCATCCAACAGAGCCGATTTCAGACCTTCCAGTTCTTTCCTGAGGTCTTTGATTTCCTTCGCCATAGCTACCTTGGAAGTAGAAACATGGTTGCCCTGGCCCAGTTTCAAGCTGACACCTGCATTCACCATATTTTCACCATTACCGAAGCTGCCGCCTACAGAGAACATGGTATCTTCATTCGGACGATAGTAAGCGCCGATAGCGGCTGCATTTTCGCCATTGTAATTGCCATAGCCTGCTGCGAAATCCCACTTGTCATCGGGATCGAAGTCCAACGGATGGAGCGCTGCCAAAGCGGCTGCACCAGCACCGACTTTGTTGATGCGGTTGCCCAATTTATTGATACTCTGGGCATTCTGTGCTACCTGCTGGTTGGTTGCAAAGAGCTGGCTGCCATTGACGGCATCTGTAGAGGTACTAGAAATTTCACCAGCTGCCACACCGGTAACTTTCCGATTTCCTCCATCAATACCTGTCTTGGTTATGGATGGACCATCTTTAATGGTAAGACCATCTGTGCTGATACTGGTATCACCGGCGGTCACACTGTCAACAGTAATATCCTTCTTCAATTCCACTTTGATACTGTTACCATTGACCGAAGTAGAAATATTTTTTTCGTCTCCATTGATATTGAGTGTTTGTCCTGGTTTAACGTCTGCCGTCTCATTAGCATCAGCGCCAAAGTGAGTAGCTTTCGTTTCGGTGCTAACTGTTACGGTTTCCCCAATTTTTGTACTTGCACCAGTTGTTGTTTCTTGAGATGTATCTGTACTTCCAGTATTAGTCTGGTTCATCGTTACCGTAGTTTTGTCTGTAGTAGTTTCACTTCCTACTATATTGGTAGAAATCTTATAAGTGATTTTTCCATCCTTCGTTATTTTATCCACCTTGATTCCTGTCCCTGCGTCAACGTCAATGGATTCCAATGCTTTTTTGAGCTGTGCCACATTGACTGCATCTGTGTCTTCACTTCCAGCTGCTACATTGGTAATCTGTCGAGTAATATTTCTCACCGTATCACCCACAGAAAAAGCTCCTCTTGTGGAACACCAAATGGATTTTTCTGCCGTCGGGATGGTATCCGGTGCAAAAGCTCCGAGTGCTCCTTTTTCACTGTCAGCTACTCGATCCGCTACAGAATCTACTCCGATAGCTACTCCGCTCTTTGCGCTTACCGTCGTACCATTCCCAATAGCCACCGCATCATCTACAACAACAGTATTTTTATTTCCCAAAGAAATCACATTTTCTCGATCCTCTAATGTATTGTGATCCCCCATGACGATAGTTGATTTGATATTCTTGGCTTTGTTATTAGAACCAATGATAGATGTATGGGTCGCATTGGTCACTTCGTTTTTGTAACCATTGATCATATTGTACTCGGAAACCGCACTGCTTGCCCCAGTCAATGTATTCCCTACACCAATAAGTTGCGATTTTTGTGCCCAGTCTGCTTTATTAGCACCACCAATGGCCAGTACTGCTCCCCCTGCATCAGATTCAGCTACTGCCTTTTTCAAAGCATCCTGTGCTTTTTTAGCATCTTTTAAAGAAGTTGTGTCACCAACACCGTCAATATTACTTAAAGAATTGGTTACTTCATTGCCTGCACCAAATACCAAGGTACCATTAGAGCTATTTACTTTATTCGCCACGCCAACGATGCTATTGGCTACGCCAGACGTAGACGTATCCCACCCACTAACAATATCCGATTGAGATTCATTACTATTCAATGCCCCAATCACTGTTGCGCCAAAGTTCTGTGCTCCATAGTTGAGGGCATTCATCCAACCGTATCCTACAGATCTCCCCGACTGGATGTTATAATCCCCAATGGTCGTTGCTAAATTTCCACGAGTAAAGCTATTGGTTCCAATAGTGGTGCTATTTACAGTAAATCCATAAGCCCCAGTGCTACCGGTATCGAAATTGCCTGTAGTTGTATCAATATCTTTAACATCCCCCATATCTCCTTTGTATACATGGGAGCCAATCATAATACTGCCAGTACGAGCATAGGTATTAGCCCCAATAGCTATCGCCCCTGCTGCATGATTAGCATCCCCATCATAAGCAAAAGCTCTTTCTTGTCCACCATGTCCGGTGATAGCCGTTGCATTATTTCCAATGCTAATCTGTCCCATGGTATTATTACTATCCCATATGATTTTAGCATTCTTTCCATAGACTACATCTGGGCTATTAACAGATACTTCCCCATTCTTCTTAGCAGTTAATCCACCAACAGTAACACTGCCATCTTTAGTCGTAGTTACTCCATTCTTAAGAAGATTATTTAATGCATTAATATCTGCTGCGTCCGCTTTTACAGTCCCGTCCGTTCCAATGGACACAGCAGCCTGTGCCGGCATAGCAAATCCAGTCAACACCGCAACAGCCATCAATGCTGCTGTAGTCCCCATACGAACTCTCTTTGTGCTATCACTATGACTTTTGGCAATTTCAGAAACTACGGTATAGCAATGTTTCGCTTTATTCCAAATGACTTTGTAAATATGATTCATGATATACCCTCTCTTTCAATGAATTCAGGGAGTAGGATAGGTTCGTAAAGATTAAGCGAATCCCTAAGCACTTATCCTTTTTTCTTCTGTTCTCGAATCACTTTTTGTTTGGCTCTGTGCTGGGCTTCCCGACAGGTCTCACTGCAATAGAAACGCCTCCTGTCCAAAGGGTCTGTGACAATGACGTTTTTTCCACAAGCGTGGCACTGGAATTGTCGAACGCCTTTTTCCCTTTTCTTTTCCGGATGTTTCCAGTACAATTTCTCACAATGGACACAGCAAAATTTGAAACGGTTATCGGATGGATCATAGACATTGACCACTTCCCCGCACTGCAAGCACCGAAATGAACGAATGAGTACGGCTTCCTGCGTATGTACTTCATCCTTGGGCAGTCGTTTCCGATTGGCAGCTACACGGCAGGCTGGCGAGCAATATTTCTGCCAACTTTTTAGCGGAGTAAACTCTTTCCCGCACCATTGACATTTCATACCATATGCATGCCTCCCCTCCTACACACTATCCACTCCGGAAAAATTTTTCTTTTCATGATTTGAGAAAATATCTCTTTTCTCACTTTCCATTTTCTCCGCCTGTGAATAACAGTGCTTAAATTCTAATTTAGACAGTACTACCCCCCCCGATTTTGTCAATGCCTAAACTAACGGATCACTACATTTTAAAACGATATATTGGAAATGGGTATATTTCCCATATAGCATCCATTGGATCATTCCTATCTCCTACATCATGAGTTGTTGGCTGTTTGCTGTTGGTTATTTGAATCACAACAAACAGCGTTTCCTTAATACCATCAAAAAAGGGGATGTGAAGAAATGAATTCCCATTTCTTCACATCCCCTTTTTACTTTGCTTTCATTTGGTTCAAGGTTCAGGGTTCAGGTGGCGGCTTCGCCGCCTTTTTTAGAGGATGGTATTCTCGTATCGCAGCCTTCCCCTCTAGGGGAAGGTGCCCCGCAGGGGCGGATAGGGTGACTATGGCATGAAAGACAGCTGGGATAAGGTTTCTCGGTCACTCCTATGAGAGCTGCAAGTCCCCGCGGCAGATGGAACGCGAAAATGAGATGATCGTTATTTCACATCGTTCTTTTCCGTTTCTATTTAATGAAAGGTGGCTCCATAATTCATGCTCTCTGTATTTTCTGAATGTATGAACTTCTATCGTCATCTCGACTGACGGGATTTTCGCTAAATACCCCTAAAAGGCTTGAACCTTTGGGACCATTAGCACAAATCCCATCCATCAAAATGACGGTTACGGCCAGCGACACATTTGAAGGCCCCGAGAACCTTGCGTGACCTGAGCAACAAAAAACTGATGGCTCATCATCGGGAGAACCTCCCAGTGATGAGTCACCAGTCACGAATCACAAATCACGAATCTTAAAATTCACACTTCCAAAGGCCATGCAGATTGCAATATTCATACACCACGCCATGCGGCACATCAGCAAAGGCGGCTTTCGGTTCTTCACCCGGTTTCAGATAGCGCACTTGGAATCCCTCTTCGGTCACCAAGGCGATCCACTGGATGTAATGGTTTTCCAACATAGGATGCAGCACTTCCCCCACTTGTACGTGAAGGAGATCCCCCTCATGAGTCACCACTGGTACATGTTTTTCCCTGGCTCCATCGCTAGTGCCTGCTGTCAAGGGCTGCAATGTTTCGCCACAGCAAGAAACAGCCATGGCTTCGCCGGTTTTGAATACGAAAGAATCGCAAGATGGGCAATAATAGATATGAAGTGTCATGATATTCTCCTTTCTCTGCAGGTGGCAGAAAAAACTAGGTGACCATTGACCAGGGATCAGGGGTTAGGGGTTAGGTACTGCACTCTCCTAATCGTAATTCTTGTCCGCTTGCCATGTTCATGGCGAAGCAGACCGCCAGTCGAGCTCCCTCTTGTATGATCCCCCAACGGGGGATACACACTAAAAATGATTTTCTTACCCGTCACAGATCACTTTATCGATATTTCTATATATCTATATATTACCATATGGTTCGACATTTATCAATGTATAAAACATAATCGATAAGGAAACACTGACTCAATCGCAGAATCAGATTTCAAATGGATGAAATACCTACTGCTGCAACTGACGCCAGAGTCAGGCGTGGTGCCCACTTGAGACTTGGAGCCTTTAGACTCCAGATGTCAGATGTCTAACGTCTTTCAGTCTCCCAGTCACTAGTCACCGGCCACTACTTCTCCCATTCCAATTCCAACAGGCGGAAACGGTGATCCGCGCTGTGCTTCTGCAGAAGATAAATATCCTTTCCCTGCTCTTCATTCTGACGAAGCGCTTCCTCCGCTTCATAGCGGATGTCATTCAGCTGCTCGTCATAGCAGGACGCCTCGATATTCATCATCCGTTCCTGCAGGTCGGTGATCAAAAATTGCTGATAAATGACCATGCCGAGCAGCATGGCCATGATAAGGTAGAGATATTTACGTTCTCTCCACTGTATTTTCCTTTTCCACTGTTCCATGGAAATCCTATTTCCTCATCATATCATCGATCTTACGCGGGTCATTCAAAAGCGTCAGATGGTCTTTGGTGAATTCGATCCAGAGACGGGCAGCGCGGGAGAGGTAGCGGCCCTTCTTCCAGATGGCATAGAGGTGATGCGTCATGCGCGGCTCTGTCATCACACGGGTGACGACCTTGCTTTCCTCGCTGTTTGCCGGGCACAGGCGCGACGGCAGGATCGCGACGCCAAGGCCGCTCGCGACCGTCTGCAGCATCAGCTCACGCTGGCTCGTCTCGAATACGATCTTTGGCGTGAAGCCGATCTTTTTGCAGTTCATCATGATGTCATCATGCATATTGAAATCATCGCGGTACAGCACGAGCGGATAGTCTGCGAGCAGCTTCATCGGGACGACAGGGTGCTCTTCGAGCGGATAGCCCTTCGGCATGACGACGCACATCTCATCCTCCGAAAGGAAGAAGGACTCGAATTCGTTATTCGGAATGGTGCAGATGATGCCGACGTCGATGACCCCCTCCTGGACAGAGGTCTCGATGACCTTCGAACCGTGCTCATAGAGCTTGATGGCGATCTGCGGATAGTTCTTCTTGAATTCGCCAAGAAGCTTTGCAAAGACATGCGCATCGGTGATCGGCGGCAGCCCGATCTCGATGGTATCCTGCTTCAGGTTGAATTCATTTTCAAAATCCGACTTCAGATGTTCAAAAATAAAAAGACACCGCTTCGCATAGTTCAGGAAAATGGTCCCTGGCGCTGTGATCTCTACCGTCTTTGCGTTGCGGATGAAAAGCACGACCCCCAGCTCATCCTCCAGCGACTTGATCATGCGGCTGATGGCGGACTGGGAAATATGAAGATTGCGCGCTGCTTTCGAGAAGCTCTTCTGTTCAGCGACTTCCATGAAATATTTCAGATGACGATAATCCATTGTGATCCTCCATGAAAGAGTAAAAAGAAAGATAAGAGTGTGCATCTTCAGGATGAGTCCGTGGAGCGGGCCGCCTTCGCTATTTAAGGAAGATGATGACGAAGCCATGTATAAAAATCCACGTGAAATCCGACTCTGCGATTGAATCAGCGTTTCCCTAGATCCCATGCCGGAGAAGCTCCGCCGGTTCCAAGGGGCATGATGCTCCGGATAAAAAACAGCAGTACGCTCATCAGCTGCTCTTGCTCTCTTTCTCCTTCTCATTTTCTTGTGAAATCGATATCTTTATTCTATAATAGAAATGTATCTATTCGGATGCCCTGGAAATGTCCATGGTCTATGACTTAGTATAGAATAAAGTGAATCCATCTATGCAAAATTATCATAAAACCATTGTACCTAATTTTCAGGTATCTTGCAAGGGAAGAGTAAAGGCAAAGGTATAAAAGCCAGGTGACTGATGAGCAGGAATCCGTGGCCGAAAAGGTGCCGTCTTCCTCATCCTTCATCTCCTCTGCTCCCCTTGAACAGATTTCCCATACAAAGGAGTGTTGATCTGTGAGAAATGTAAAAACAATGGATGGCAACACAGCGGCTGCGTATATTTCCTACGCATTCACAGAAGTAGCTGCTATTTATCCGATCACCCCTTCCTCGCCGATGGCGGAAGAAGTGGATGAATGGGCCGCTCACGGCAAGAAGAACATTTTCGGCGACACCGTACACGTCGTCGAGATGCAGGCAGAAGGCGGTGCAGCCGGCGCATTCCACGGCTCTTTGCAGAGCGGTGCGCTGACTACCACCTATACGGCCTCTCAGGGCATGCTGCTCATGGTACCGAACATGTACAAAGTCGCAGGCGAACTGCTCCCGGGCGTTTTCCACATCGCAGCGAGAGCTCTTGCAAACCACGCACTCTCCATCTTCGGTGACCATCAGGACGTCATGAGCGCACGTGCGACGGGCTGCGCGATGCTGGCAGAAGCGAATGCCCAGGAGATCATGGACCTCGCAGGCGTTGCCCATCTTGCTGCCATCAAAGGCCGCGTACCTTTCATCAATTTCTTCGACGGCTTCCGCACGAGCCATGAGATCCAGAAGGTCGAGGTCATGGGCTATGAAGAGCTCGCTCCGCTCATCGACCAGAAAGCCCTTGCGGACTTCAGAGCCCGCGCTCTCAATCCGGATCATCCGGTCATCCGCGGCACCGCAGAAAACCCGGACGTTTACTTCCAGCACTGCGAAGCAGCGAACCCCTTCTACAATGCCCTCCCAGACATCGTTCAGGGCTACATGGATGAGATCTCCAAGATCACCGGCAGAAGCTACCATCTCTTCGACTACTACGGCGCAGCCGATGCTGACCGCATCATCATCGCGATCGGCTCTGTCACCGACATCTGCAAGGACGTCACCGATGCGCTCAATGCCCACGGCGAAAAAGTCGGCGTGCTGAATGTACACCTCTACCGCCCATTCTCTGTCAAGCACTTCCTTGACCAGATCCCATCGACCGTCAAGAAGATCGCCGTCCTCGACCGCACCCGTGAACCGGGCGCCATCGGCGAACCGCTCTACCTGGATGTCGTATCTGCGATCGCCTCTTCCGGTCGCGCCATCAAAGTCTGCGGCGGCCGCTACGGCTTAGGCTCGAAGGACGTCATTCCGGAAGACATCATGGCTGTCTATGAACACCTGAAGGAAGAGACCCCGCGCCACAACTTCACGCTCTCCATCAAAGACGACGTGACGAACCTCTCCCTCGCGCCGCTCCCGGTACCGGAAATCCCGTCCAAGCTCGTCTCCTGCAAATTCTGGGGCTTCGGCTCTGACGGCACCGTCGGCGCGAACAAGAGTGCCATCAAGATCATCGGCGACCACACCGACCTCTATGCACAGGGCTACTTCGCTTATGACTCCAAGAAATCCGGCGGCGTCACCATCTCCCATCTGCGCTTTGGCCCCGATCCGATCAGAAAGCCTTACCTCATCCGCAAGGCTGACTACATCGCCTGCCACCGTCCGTCCTACATCTATAAATACGACCTTCTCCGCGGCTTCAAGCCGGGCGGCATCTTCCTTCTGAACTCCCCATGGAGAAAAGAAGATCTGGACCGCGTCCTGCCGGCAGCCATGAAACGGAAGCTCGCTGCCCTCAAAGCAAAATTCTACATCATCGATGCCTTTGAGATCGCAAAGAACATCGGTCTCGGCGGCCGCATCAATATGATCATGCAGTCTGCCTTCTTCCACCTCACCCACATCATTCCTGATGCGGATGCCGTGAAGTACCTGAAAGACTCCAACGAAAAATCCTACGGCAGAAAAGGCCAGAACGTCGTCGACATGAACAACAAAGCCGTCGACGCCGGTATGGAAGGCATCGTCGAAGTCGAAGTACCAGCTGAATGGGAACATGCGACCACCGGCGGCTCCATCGCCAAGGTCAGCCGTCCGGACTTCGTCAAGAACGTCTGCGACGTCATGAACCGTCAGGAAGGCGACGACCTCCCGGTTTCCACCTGGAAAGGCATCGAAGACGGCACCTTCCCGTCCGGCACCTCCCAGTACGAACGTCCATCGGCAGCCATCATGATCCCGGAATGGATCCCGGAAAACTGTATCGGCTGTAACCAGTGCGGCGTCGTCTGCCCGCATGCTGCCATCCGTCCATTCCTCGTCACCGAAGACGAAGCAGCGAATGCGCCGGAAGGCTTCATCGTCAAAGACTTCAGAGGCCCGGTCAAAGGACTCAAGTACCGCATCGTCGTCGATCCGGAAGACTGCTACGGCTGCGGCATCTGCGCGAATACCTGCCCGGCTCCGAAGAAAGCCCTCGTCATGCAGCCGGCAGAGACAGAGCTTCCCAAGCAGAACCTTTGGGACTATGCAAAGAGCCTCCCGGCCAGAGACAATCCGCTCGGCAAAAAGAACCTCAGAAGCGCCATGTTCGAACCGACCTACTTCGAATTCTCCGGTGCCTGCGCAGGCTGCGGCGAGACCCCGTACATCAATATGGTCACCCGTCTCTTCGGCGACCGCATGATGATCTCCAATGCGACCGGCTGCTCCTCCATCTACGGCGCAAGCGCCCCGTCCATGCCATATACCAAGAACAGCAAAGGACAGGGACCGGCCTGGGCGAACTCCCTCTTCGAAGACAATGCGGAATATGGCCTCGGCATGCACCTCGGTGAAGCGAAGCTCAGAAGCCGCCTGACCGAAAAGCTCGAAGCTCTCCTCCCGGCAGCGGAAGGCGATGTCAAGACCGCCATGGAAGAATGGCTCGCCAAGAAAGACCTCGGCGAAGGCACGAGAGACCGCGCCGACAAGCTCGATGCAGCCCTCACCGCTGCAGTTTCCGCGCATCCGGAATACAAAGAACTGCTGGATCTCAAGGATCACTTCGTCAAGAAATCCCAGTGGATCTTCGGCGGCGACGGCTGGGCATACGACATCGGCTTCGGCGGCCTCGATCAGGTCCTCGCTTCCGGCGAAGATGTGAATGTCCTCGTCCTCGATACCGAAGTCTACTCCAATACCGGCGGACAGTCCTCCAAATCCACTCCGGCTGCTGCCATCGCCAAATTCGCAGCCTCCGGCAAGAAGACCAAGAAGAAAGACCTCGGCATGATCGCCGTCTCCTACGGCTACATCTACGTCGCACAGATCGCTCTCGGCGCTGATATGAATCAGGCCTTCAAAGCCATCAGCGAAGCAGAAGCTTATCCGGGACCGTCCCTCATCATCGCCTATGCTCCATGCATCAACCACGGCCTCAAAGCCGGCATGGGCAAATCCTCCGAAGAAGAGAAACGCGCCGTCGAATGCGGCTACTGGTGCAACTGGCGCTACAACCCAGAGCTTTTGGAGCAGGGCAAGAATCCATTCCACCTCGACAGCCGCGAACCGAAAGGCAACTTCCGCGACTACCTCATGGGCGAAGTCCGCTTCGCATCTCTGGCGAAGCTCTTCCCAGACAAAGCGGAAGAACTCTTCGAAAAGACCGAACGCGATGCCAAACAGCGCCGTGAAAACTACGTCCGCATCCAGAAATCCTATGACCAGGAGATCGCAGATCGCAAAGCCAAAGAAGAAAAATAATTCTCACGCTGCGTAATACGAAAGCGTAAACAAAGGGGCCGCTGACTCAAAGAGTCGGCGGCCCCTTTCGCGTGGGTCTTCCGGGATAAAGAGTGACTAGTGACTGGTGACTAGTGACTGGTGACTTGAATACTACTTTCGGGCATCGCCACCATCTATACTCCACTCCGCGGCGTTTCTATATTTTATGCGCCGCACCACCTCATACCCGAACTCATTTTCTTCTTGCATCTTACGCGAGACTATGGCATAATAGTCTGCGTCAACGATTTATGGGCGATTAGCTCAGCTGGGAGAGCGTCTGCCTTACAAGCAGAATGTCGGCAGTTCGATCCTGTCATCGCCCACCAAAAAGAAAACATC
>SKED01001857.1_pt1 | contig 16656 bp, 8 predicted proteins | sample 4826651 | NCBI WGS metagenome assembly SKED01 (sample SAMN11008818, study PRJNA524170) | human gut metagenome | biome: Human fecal sample; material: Feces; isolation source: fecal sample from pouch patient p19 | host: Homo sapiens | place: Israel: Tel-Aviv | collected 2016-06-28
CATTAAAGGATCAAGTGATTCAAGTATTACCAATGTTAAAGTCAATGATTTAGATTTAATTGTTAAAAATTGTCCTGTTGAAAAAATCATTACTAATGGCAAAGCTGCCAATCGTTATTATCATCAATATTTTGATTATAATTTACCCGTTATTCAATTACCTTCTACTTCACCAGCGAATGCCATGTATTCACTTGAAAAATTAATTGAGAAATGGAAGGTGATTTTATGGAAAGAGATTTAACACAAGGAAAGATAGGAAAGTCTATTTTATTATTTTCTATTCCGATGATTTTAGGGAATTTATTACAACAATTTTATAGTTGATACTTATAGTGTAGGAAAATATATTGGTAGTAATGCATTAGTTGCTGTTGGATCAAGTTATACATTAATGACATTTCTAACTTCTATTATTATTGGTTTATGTATGGGAAGCGGTATTTTCAATGTATTTTGGAGCTAAAAAATATGAAAAGATGAAAATGTCATTGATTCTAACAATTGTTTTACTTGGAACAAGAGTTCTTCTAGCCTACTTATTAGCGCCTTCATTTGGTGTAGAAATGATTTGGTGGGCAATTGTTATTGGATGGATTTTAGCGGATACAATTGGTATTGTATATGGTATAAAAATAGAAAAATGGTTCAAGTAAAAAATACTGCTTTTGCAGTATTTTTTATTAGCTATTTTGACTAGACAAGTGTATAATAATCTTTACCATATGTGTCTGCTTAGCATTATTTGGTATGATGCGTAAGCGCTTACTAAAGGAGTTCGCTATGAAATATTTACAAAGATTAGGTAAATCACTCATGTTACCTGTTTCAATCATGCCTATAGCAGCACTACTTAAAGGAATTGGGTATTGGATTGATCCTACTGGATGGGGTATACATAACCCAATTGCTGCTTTACTCATTGCTGCTGGTGGAGCAATTATAGATAACCTTCCCATTTTATTTGCGATAGCTGTTGCTATGGAAATGTCTAAAAAAAGAGATACAGCAATAGTGTTAAGTGCTCTTGCTTGTTATATGATGATGACAACAATTCTATCATCTAAATGCATTGCATTAATGTTGCAAATTCCAGAATATGCTGTGGATTTAGCTTTTCATAATACGCAAAGTGCTTTTATTGGTATTTTGGTAGGTTTGATTGTGGCTATTTCTTTTCAAAAGTTTGATCAAAAAAGATTACCTCAGTTTTTAGCTTTTTTTGATGGAAAGAGATTTGCTTCCATTGTTTCTACAGGAATTACACTTTTGATATCTTTAATATTTATTGATATTTGGCCAATGTGTTATCACTTTTTTATTTGGTTTGGGAAAGAAATCGCTAATTTTGGACCTCTAAGTGCAGGAATCTATGGTGTTTTAAATCGATTATTGATTCCTACTGGTTTACATCATGCTCTCAACTCTGTATTTTGGTTTGATGTTGCAGGTATTAATGATATTGGCAAATTTTGGGGAACAATTTCAGGTGGTGTTAAAGGTGTTACAGGAATGTATCAAGCAGGATTTTTCCCAGTAATGATGTTTGGGCTTCCTGGAGCTGCTCTAGCTATGTATCGTTGTGCTAGAAAAGAGAATAAGAAAAAAGTAGGTGCTATCTTATTTTCAGCTGCTTTGGCTTCATTTTTTACAGGTGTGACTGAACCACTTGAGTTTGCTTTTATGTTTGTAGCACCAACACTTTATTTAATTCATGCTTTACTTACAGGGATGATGCTTTTTATTGCAGCAACTTTTAAATGGATGGCAGGGTTTGGTTTTTCTGCAGGGCTTATAGATTATGTTTTAAGTTTTAAATCACCATTTGCTAATAATATTTTATTTTTAATTCCTTTAGGAATTATATGCGGATTGATTTATTACATTGTTTTTAGAGTATTGATTACACGTTATAATATTATGACACCTGGAAGAGAAGAAAATGAGGTAAAGAAAGTAGAGAAAGTCGAAAATAATTTTGATGAAATTGCTATTCAATTATTTGAAGCATTAGGTGGTAAAAAGAATATTATAAGTGTTGATCATTGTATTACGCGTTTACGTGTAGAAGTTAAAGATATCTCAATAATAGATAAACAGACTCTATCAAAGATGAATTTTTCTCATATTGTTGAAGCAAGTGAGCATGAAATACAAATCATTATAGGAACTGAAGTTCAATTTATTGCTGAAATATTAAATGAAATACTAATGTAGGAGAAATGAAATTGAAGATTATAAAAATATTTAATAATAATAGTATTGCTGCTTTATCTGATGAATTAGGGGATATTATTTTAACAGGATCAGGAATCGGCTTTCAAAAAAAGATAGGTGATTTAGTTGATGAATCACGGATTGAAAAAACATATATCTTTAAAGAAAAAAGGTGAAAAACGTATCCGTAGAGGAATCAATGATATTGAACCTATTTATTATGAAATTACTAGTTTATTAGTAAGCAAAGCAACAGAACAATTGAATACCCAATTTTATGGGGAAATCTTTCTAGCAATTAGTGATCATATTGCTTTTGCTATTAAACGAAAAAAAGAAAATATTGATTTGCCAAATGTAGTTTTATCTGAAACAAAAGCTCTCTATAAAAAAGAATATCAGTTGGGTTTATGGATTATAAAAATGATTAAAGAAAAAACAGATATTCAATTAGAAGAGGCAGAAGCAGGGTATATTGCATTACATTTAGTTAATTTTTCTACTAAAAACAACGCACAAAATACTTCTAAAATTGTTAACTTTGTAAGAGATGTCATTGAAGTGATTGAACAGACAATGAATGTTCAATTAGAATTAGATTCTATCGATTATGCAAGATTATCTACACATCTTAAGTTTTTAGCTGAAAGAGTTTTTCGACATGATATAGGAAATACAATAGATACAACAGAAAATATAAGAGATATGTTAAAAGAAAATATTCGGTTATCTCTTTGTGTTAATCGGATAAAAAAATTAATTCAAAAAAAATATCATTATACATTACCACCAGATGAACAAACATATTTATGTATACATATCAAAAAGAATTGTCACATTTAATGTAAGCGCTTGACAAAAAGTAATGCTATTTGTTATTGTATAGACAAGGATTGTTACTTTAAGTAGGCAAGACCAAATATATTGACGGCATTTTAGAAATGTTGTTTTTATGTTTGGTCTTTTCTTTTTAAAGAGAAGGGAGAAAAATATGAAATTGAAAAAGAAAAGTGTTGTAGCTGTATTAACATTATCGATGTCAATGGGTTCAGTATTATCGATGGTACCAGTTTTTGCAGAAACATCTCAACAAAATTTAGCGTTAAACAAAACAGCTTATGTTTCAGCTGAATATGGCACAATGCCTAGAAAAAATTTAACTGATGGTAATGAAAAAACACGTTGGTCAACAGAAAGTGGACCTACTCAATGGGCATATATTGATTTAGGACAAGAATATGAAATGAATAAGTTTCAAATGTTTTGGGAAAATGAATCGACTTATGCCTCAGCTTATAATATTTATGTTTCTAATGATCTTAATTCTTGGGGTGAACCAGTACTTTCAAGAACAGATAATAAAAATGTTGTCAGTGAAGAATTATTAGGTAGTAAAGTAAGTGGTCGATATGTTAAGTTAGAAGTTACAGAAATGAAGGGGTATCCTAATGTTTCATGTTATGAATTTAAAATTTTTAATACAGATGAAAAAGTACAAGATCCAAATACAAATGTTGCATTAAAGAAAACAGCAATCGCAAGTTCTCAGGAAGCAGAAAGTGTTAAAGCAGCAAATGCAGTAGATGGAAATACATCATCAGGTAGTTCTCGTTGGGGAAGTAATATTGGAAACGGACCAGATTGGATCTATGTTGATTTAGGTGAAAGAATGAATGTCAATACGGTTAAGGTATTCTGGGAAACACGTAAAGCAACAGCTTATAAGATTCAAATTGCTGATACTGAATCTACGCCTCAAGAAAGTGATTGGCAAACAGTTAAAGAATTTAAAGATCGTCCAAAATCTTTAACAGAAAAAATTGTTTTAGATCAAATCTATAAAGCAAGATATGTGCGTTTATATGTTGATTCACATACTTCAGAAGATCCAGATGGTGGTATCGCTTGGAATACGATTTCTATTTATGAATTAGAAGTTTATGGTGGAAATCCTGATGAAAAAATGTCAATGAGTGATGTTTTAAATGGAATTCAAGTAGAAACACCAAAAACTGGAGATAAAAAGTTAAAAGTCACTTTACCAGAAGTTGAAGGTTATACTGTTGAATATAATGGTACTGATTTTGAACAAGTCATTGATGAAGATTTAACAATTTATCAACCTATTAGTGATAAAAATGTTAAAGTATCATTCAAGATTACAGATAATGATACAAATGATTATAAATTCAAAGAAATTGCTGTTACAGTTCCAGGTAGTCAAAAAAATGATGAAACAGCGAATAAAGCACCAAATGTTTTACCAGAATTAGCTGAATGGAATGGTGGACATGGAAACTATACAGTTTCTAAAGGGGCAAGAATTGTTTATAAAGATAGTTCACTTCAAAAAACTGCAGAAGCACTTGCTAATGATTATGAAGATATTACTGGAAAAAGTATTGCTGTTGTAAAAGGTGAAAGCAAAACAGGAGATATTACTTTAGCTCTTACAAAAGATAAATCATTAGGGTTACAAGATGAAGGATATTTAATGGATATTGATGATTCAATCAATATTAAAGCTGAAACAACAACAGGGGCTTATTGGGCAACCAGAACGATTTTACAAAGTATTAAACAATCAGGAAATGTTCCTTGTGGGACAACAAGAGATTATCCACTTTATAAAGTAAGAAGTTTTATTTTAGATGTTGGACGTAAAACATTTACAATGGATTATTTAAAACAAATCGTTAAACAAATGTCATGGTATAAAATGAATGATTTCCAAGTTCACTTAAATGATAATTTAATTTCAATTGAAAGTTTAGCTGATCCAATGACAGGTTATTCAGCATTTAGATTAGAATCAGATGTTAAAAAAGGTGGAAACAATGGTTTAAATCAACAAGATTTAACAAGTACAGATTTATTCTATACAAAAAAAGAATTTAAAGATTTTATTAAGGATTCAAGAGATTATGGTGTAAGTATTGTTCCTGAAATTGATACACCAGCACATTCATTAGCACTTACTAAAGTAAGACCTGATTTAAGACATGGAACAAATGGACGAGAAAATGATCATCTAGCTTTAAGAGATAAATATGATGAATCATTAGGATTTGTACAAAGTATATTTGATGAATATATGAAAACAAGTGATCCTGTTTTCGATGAACAAACTACAGTCCATGTTGGTGCAGATGAATATAATGCAGATAAAGAAGCTTATCGTCGATTCTCAGATGATATGTTGAAATATGTACAAGATTCAGGAAGAACAGCACGTATTTGGGGAAGTTTAACTCAATGTTCAGGAAAAACTCCGGTTAGAAGTAAAGATGTTCAAATGAATTTATGGAACTTTGGTTATGCGAATATGGATCAAATGTATGAACAAGGTTATGATTTAATTAACTGTAATGATGGTCATTATTATATTGTTCCTAATGCTGGATATTACTATGATTATTTAAATAACAATATTTTATATAATCAAGCAATCAACTCGATTAGTGGTGTCACAATTCCTGCAGGTGATGAACAAATGCTAGGTGGCGCTATTGCTGTATGGAACGATATGACAGACTATTTAGAAAATGGTATTAGTGAATATGATGTTTATGATCGTTTACAAAATGCAATTCCATTATTTGGTGCTAAATTATGGGGTAAAGGAGATAAAACATTAGATCAAGCTAATAGTTTAAGAACAACATTAGGAGATGCTCCAGGTACAAATTTTGGTTATGAAGCAGCTAAAGATGAAAATGGTATGATTGCTCATTATGATTTAGATAATCTTGATCAATTAAAAGACCATGAAAATATCGAACTTGCTTCATTAGACAGTCATGATGCATTACGTTTGTTAGGAAATAAAAGTTATGCTACTACATCATTTAGTACTGTTGGTTTGAATAATGATTTACGTGTAAAAGTTAAACGTGAATCTTCAAGTGAAGAGGAACAAATTTTATTTGAAAGTAGCTATGGATCAATTAAAGCTGTTCAAAAAGAAACAGGAAAAGTTGGATTAAGTAGAGAAAATCATGATTATTCATTTAATTATGAATTACCAGTTAACCAATGGGTTGAATTAGAATTCAAAAATAGAAAAGAAGTTATTGATTTATATGTAAATGGTCAATTAGTAGATACTCTTGGTGATGATGAACAAGTAAGTGGTAGACCATTAAAAGCAACAATGATGATACCGTTTGAAAGAATTGGAAGTAAGGAACATGCTTTTAAAGGATATGTTGATGATATTCGTTTAGGTACACAAAAAACATATGCTTCAACAATGGAATTGGATTATTTAGTAACAAGTGCAAGTTATATAGCAGATGAATCACAAAATAAACAATTACAAGAAAAAATAAAAGAAGCAAAAGTAATTTTAAAAGAATATGATCCAAATGAACAAACAATTTCAACTCTTACAGATGAAATTAAAGAATTAGTAAATGGAATTGATTACAAAAAAGCAAATTATACAAGAGTAGATCACTATTTAAATTCAATTCCAAAAGATTTATCTATTTATACAGAAGATTCTGTTAAAAACTTACAATTTGTTATTGATATGATTCAAAGAGAATTACCTAAATCAATGCAAGATACAGTCGATCAATATGAAGTAGAACTTACAAAAGCACTTACTAAACTACAATTAAAATCACAAGTTAATGTAAATTACATTGATAACAGCAAACTTACAGCAACTGCTTCATCTTATCAACATGATGGATCAGATCCTAAAAATGTATTAGATGATAATCCATCAACAATGTGGCATACAGATTGGAATTTATCAACACCGCATTGGATTGCTTTTGAAAATAAAGAAGAAATGAGTGTCAATGGTTTAACATATGTTCCTCGTCAAACTGGTAAAAATGGAAATGTTACAAAATATCGTATTGAAACAAGTGATGATGGTATTAATTGGAAAACAGTTAAAGAAGGTAATTTATCAAGTGATTCATCTACAAAAGTCATTGAATTTGATACAGTAAAAACAAAACATCTTCGTTTATACTACGTAGAAGCTGTTAATAATAACGGAAGTGCTGCAGAAATTAAATTACATCGTGCAGATATACCGGCAGATGTTGATGGTTTAAAAGATGTTATCAATAAAGCTAAAGCTATGGAAGATATTGGATATTTATCTACTTCATGGAATCATTTACAGGATACAATTAAAGCTGCTGAAGGTTTAGTCAATGCAGAAAATCCTGACGCTAATGAAATTGAAATTATGAAACGTCAATTAACAGATGCAATGGTAAAACTTGTATTATCTGTTGATAATGAACAATTAAAATCATTCGTTGATGATTTATCAAATCTTGAACAAAAAGATTATACAAAGGATTCATGGAAACAATTCCAAACTGTTCTTAAAGAAGCACAGGATGTTATAAGTAATCATGATGCAACAAAAGATGAAATCAATGATATGTATCAAAAATTATTAGATGCTTATAATGGACTTGTTACACTTAATGATAAATCTGGATTAACTGATTTGATTAGTAAAGCTGATCAACTTCAAGAAAAAGATTATACAAAAGATTCATGGAAACAACTGGTAGAAGCATTAACTCAAGCAAAAGAAGTATCTGCTAAAGAAGATGCTACAAAAGAAGAAATCAACGAAGCTATTTTTAATCTAGAAAAAACTATGAATGCTCTTAAAAAAGTAGATTCATCTACTAAAGATGATAATACTTCAAAAGGAAATACTTCATCTAAAGATAATCAAGTAATTACTTCTACTACTAAAAATGATAAAAAACAATCTTCAACTGCTAAAACAGGTGATGAAACAAATATTATTTTATTTGTATTAATGGCTTTCATGTCATGGTTAGGTATTAAAAAAGTAAAAAAAGAAGAATTATAAAAATAGATGCCACTATTAAGTAGTGGTATTTATTTTGTCTAGACAAATTTATTGTAAGCCCTTGCATAGACAAAGAGTGTATGTTACAATACAGGATGTAAATACGGATTGTTACTTTAAGTAGGCAAGACCAAATAACTTACATTTTTTTAGTGTATCTTATTTGGTCTTTATTTTTTGGTTTGTATTTGCAAATTAAGATTACATTATTCATTTAAGGGAGCAGTAATGTAAATAAGAAAGGAAGAAGAATATGAAAGAAAAGGTAAAGAGAATTGTTTCTCTAGCACTTGCATTTTTAATGTCAATTGGATGTATTCACTCTTATCCAATCGTCAGTGCTTTGGAAAATGATTATGAAGTCTATCCAAATCCTCATATGATGGATTATCAAGATGGTTCATTTGATATGACATCTACTGTCAATGTTGTCTATGAAGATGGTATTGATGAATATACAAAGGATAGAATGAATGAAGTATTAGCTATTAAAAATATAAAAGCAAGTACTTCTGAAGAAGTAAAAGAAGGCCAAACAAACATTTTAGTAGGTATTAAAGATTCAAATCAATATGTTGATCAATATGTTGGTGAACATTATTCAGTAAAAACAACCCAATTATTTGATCAATTAGATTCATACTTATTAAAGGTTGATAATGGAACAATTACAGTATTAGGTAAAGATACAGATGCGGCTTTTTATGGTCTTACAAGTTTGTATCATATCTTTAAACAATTAGACGGAACAAATATCCGTAATTTTACAATAGAAGATTATGCTAATGTTGCTAGTCGTGGATTTATTGAAGGTTATTATGGAAATCCATGGTCAACTGAGGATCGTAAGAAATTAATGGAATGGGGAGGATACTACAAGTTGAATTCTTATTTCTATGCTCCTAAAGATGATCCTAAACATAACTCTAAATGGCGTGAACTTTATACAGATGAAGAAATTGAAACAAAAATCAAACCTCTTGCTGAAGCAGGAAATAAATCAAAATGTCGTTTTGTATTTGCATTACATCCATATATGTATAATGCCATCAGGTATAATAGTGAAGAAAACTATCAAGCAGACTTAAAAGTATTACAAGCTAAATTTGAACAAGTTATTAAAGCAGGTGTTCGTCAAATTGCTATTTTAGCAGATGATGCTGGAAATGTTGGTGGTGCTAACTATACAAAAACATTAACTGATATGACAGCATGGTTAAAAGAAATGCAAAAAACATATCCTGATTTAAAATTAACATTACCATTCTGTACACAAGAATATATGTCTAATGGACAAAGTTATTATCGTAATTTCCCAGCAAATATTCAAATCGTTATGACTGGTGGTAGAGTATGGGGAGAAGTTACAAATAACTTCACAACAACTTTTACAAATAATGTTGGACGTGGACCATATATGTGGATTAACTGGCCTTGTACAGATAATTCTAAAAAACACTTAATTATGGGTGGCTATACAACATTTTTACACCCTGGTGTAGATCCAAATAAGATTCAAGGAATCGTTTTAAATCCAATGCAACAATCTGAGCCAAGTAAAGTTGCAATTTTTGGGAATGCATGTTATTCATGGAACATCTGGCAAAGTGAAGAAGAAGCTCAAAAATGCTGGAATGCTTCATTTAAATATGTCGATCATAATAGCGCTATTGAAACGCAAGCATCTACTGCTTTAAGAGAACTTTCAAAACATATGATCAATCAAAATATGGATGGTCGTGTAACAGCATTACAAGAATCAGTAGATTTAAAAGATCGTTTAACAAGCTTCAAAGAAGCTCTTACAAATGGAACAACAATCAGTGATGAACAATTTGAAGATTTGATCAATGAATTTACAATCTTAAAAAATGCGAGTGCGACATATAGAGCACAAGCAGGTGATATAAGAGTAAAAGATCAAATTGTATATTGGTTAAACTGTTGGGATGATACAGCAGATGCAGCAATAAATTATCTTAAAGCTGTTAAAGCTGTACAAGATGAAGAAGCTAATGATAAGATTTGGGATCTATATGCTACTGGACAAGCTGCTTTTGAAAAATCAAAAACATATGGATTCAATTATGTTGATCATTTAGAATATGCAGAAGTAGGAGTACAACATATCGTACCATTTATTAAAGCAATGGATTCTTATTTAGGAGATATTGCTTCTACAATTGTAAATCCAAATAAACAAGTTACTAAATTTATTACAAATCGTAATGATAGTCCAACAGGTAATATTGATAATGTATTCGATAATAAAGCCAATACTGAAATTGTTTATAAAACACCAAATACAATTAGTAAAGGAACTTATGTAGGCGTTAGTTATTCAAAAGCAATTGATATTGATAGAGTGACTTTTAGATTAGGAACAAATTCAAATTCAAAAGATACTTTTTCTAAAGCTAAAGTGCAATATACAACAGATGGTAAAAAATGGATTGATTTAGATAATCAAGAATATACTTTACCAAATGATGTAGCTTTAACTGACTTAAATTTAAAAGGGGTTAAAGGTATTCGCATGGTTGCTACTGAAGATAAAGCGAATACTTGGTTAGGTATTAGAGATATTGCTGTTAATGCAGATGAAACAGTAACTGAAGAAGATCCAGGTACATTATCTGTTGATAAATTGACACTTAAAGGTGGTTCTTTAAATAATTTATTAGATGACAGTAATGCTACTTATGCTCATTTTGCTGAAAGTCCTTATAAAGGTGGAGAAATTAAAGATTATTTACCAGTTGATGCAAGTATTACATTAACTTTCAAAAAAGCAAAAACATTAGGTACAATTTATTTTGGACAAGATGCAGGAACAGATAAATCAACAAAATATGCCATTGAATATACAACGGATGGTCAAACATGGAAAGTATTAAAAGAATATAATGGTGATGCTTCTGTTGAATTAGATGTATCAAGTCAAAATATTAAAGCAAAAGCAGTTCGTATTAGAAACTTAAAATTAAATTTAAAAAGTAATACAGCAGGATATTGGTGGAAAGTCAATACATTTAAAATGGCTGATCCAGGACAAATCAATGCAACATTTATGTATACAGATACATGGGGAATTTATCGAGGAACAGTAGCTAATTTAACAGATGGTGATAGTTCAACAGCATTAGATTTTAGTACCTCAGGTGATAGAACAAGAAAAGGTGATTATATTGGTTGGGATTTAGGTAAAGAAACAGCTATTGGTAAAATTCATGCAGTTATCGGTGGAGACCGCAGTGCAGGAGATAAATGGGAAAAATATAGTTTACAATACTCTAATGACAACCAAGACTGGACTACTTATAAAACATATCAAGGTTTAGCTAGTGGAAAAGATACAATTGATGAAAATTTCTATGGTTTAAAAGCACGTTATGTTCGTTTAGTGAATGAAGAAGAAAGAGCTGTATGGGTTATTTTCTCTGAATTTACAGTAAATGCATATAATCCAGATGAGGATTTCAATAATGCTAATGTTTATACAAATACAGATTATAGATTAGCTTCACAAAGTGAAGAAGCACTTACAGAATTGATCTATAATCAAGAAATTACTTTAGAAAAAGGTCAATACGTTGGTGTTGATTTATCAAGAATCAAAGATTTAAGTACATTCAATATTGATTATGAAAATGGTCAAGGAGCAACTTTACAAGTTTCAAAAAATGGTGTTGAATGGACAACTGTAACAGGTCAAGAAAAAGAACTTCCAGATGGAAGATATGTAAGATTAATTAATAAAACAGACAAAGCCATTAAATTGACAATTAATCATTTTGAAGTACATTCAAATGAAATTACAGCACCATATTTATATAAGGCAACTATGAATATTAATCCTTCATGGGGTGTTGGTGAAGATACTAGAAATAATGGTGCTGCTTTTGATGGTAATATCGATTCAACAACAGAATTTGGTGATTTTCCACAAAAAGGACAATATATTATTTATGATTTAGGACAAGAAAGAACAATTTCTAAAATTCAAATGTATTGCCAAGATAGTGCAGTTAACTATATTAGAGATGCTGATATTTTAGTATCAGATGATTTAGAAAACTGGACAAAAGTTGTAACTATTGGAGATGGTAATGAAAATACAAATGATGCTGGGGTTAAATGTATTGATTCAGATGCGGGTTATAAAGCATCAAGCACATATCCAAATAAAGTCTATGTAGAAGGAACTGCTAATAATATTAAAGCACGTTACTTAAAGATCTTAATGACAGCAACAAATAATAATAGAGCTGTTGTTTTCAATGAAATTGTTATCAATGATGGAGAATATGTACCAGTTTCAAATGATCCAACATATACTTCTTCAACTGTAGAAGCAAATGGATTTATTCCTCAATATATGTTTGATGGAGATTTATCTACAGCTTATAGACCAGGTTCTAAAGAAGCTGGAAGCATTACTTATACATTATCAAGTGATTTAGATGTTAAGAAAATGCATATTATTCAAAAAGGTGAAATTTCAAATGCAAGAGTATCTGTTCTTGTAGATGGTGAAAATGGAAAGAAATGGGTTCAAGTTGGAACTCTTAAAAAATCATTAAATGAATTCTATATGCCTGAAGGAAACGTTTATGAATTAAAGATTGAATGGGATGAAAATAAAATTCCAACAATTTCAGAAGTTATTATGTTAAATGATGATGAATATGCTTCAACAGTAGCTAATGATTTACAAAGTTATATTGATTCTTTAGATGTTAAAGAAAATAAATATACAGCAGATTCTTATAAAGAATTTGAAAAGGCATTAAAACAAGCTCAAAAAGTTTTAGATAAACAAGCTGGTGAATTAGATGCTATTACAAATGCAAAAGCTGAATTAGAAGATGCTTATGCAAATCTTGTTAAACGTGGAGATATTCAAAGTGTTAAAGATGAACTTGATACAATTAACAAGTTAAAAGAAAAAGATTATACAAGTGAAACATGGGCTATTTTACAAGCTCAAGTGAAACTTGCTCAAGAATTCATTAAAAAGGATGAAGCAACAATTACTGAAAAAGAAGTTATTAATATGGTAGATGCTTTACAAAAAGCAAAAGCTCAATTAGTAACAAAAGTATCAGTAAGTAAAAAAGAGTTAAAAGATTATATTACATCAAATGAATTAGATAAGTTAGATACAAATAAATATTTAACATCTACTGCTGATTCATTTAAAGAAGCATTAAAGAATGCACAAACATTAATCGAAAAAGAAGATGCAACAAAAGAACAATTAGATGAAGCTTTAAAACAATTACAAGATGCAAGAACACAATTAGTTTTAAAAGCAACAGATGATGAAGTAAATGCATTAAAAGCATTAATGGATCAATATCAAGAAAAAGATTATACAGCATCATCATGGAAGAAATTTGAAAAAGTTTACAATGATGTTAAAGCTGCTTTAGAAAATGAAAACACAAGTGATGATGTTCAAGCATTAACTAATACTTTAAAAGAAGCTGCTCAAAAACTTGTTAAACGTGGTAATTTAGATGGTATCCATGGTTTATTAGATCAAATTAAACAATTAGATAGTAAAAAATATACAGAAGCATCTTATTCTAAACTAATAGATGTTGTTACTGAAATTTCTAAGAAGTTAGAAAATTCATCAGAAATGACACAAGAAGAAGTCGATGCCCTTGTAAGTGAATTACAAAACGCTATTAATGCATTAGAAAAAGCACCAACAGTCACTACAGATACAAATGAACCTGCTCATAAACCTCAAGTTGTAACAAATAACAAAGTGAAAACAGGTGATTCAACATCTGTATGGACATTTGCAACATTTGCATTAATGGCAGCAATCGTTTATGTATCTTTAAGAAAAAGAACAAAAGAAGACTAAAATAAAAGGTTTCTATTTTCAAGATTAAGAAAATAGAACCTTTTCATTTTAAAATCAAAAAAAGATAGCGTTTTCATAAGCGGAGACGCTTTTTTTATGGTATATTTAAAGAAGAGGTGAAAATCATGAAATTAAAAGCACTTGATCAAAGACAAGCTGGTATTTTGTTACCGTTATTTAGTTTACCAGGAAAACATGGAATAGGGGATTTAGGAAAAGAAGCTTATGAATTTGTTGACTTATCTGCTCAAGCAGGTTTTTCTATTTGGCAAATTTTACCATTAAATCCATCAAGCTCTGGGAATTCACCCTATACTCCTTATTCATCTTTTGCTGGTGATGAAATATATATTTCTTTAGAACTTTTAAAAGATTGGCATTTGTTAGATGAAGTTCCTAACTATTTACAAGATTTAAAAAGAGTTGATTATAAACGCGTACGTTTATTTAAAAATCGTTATTTAAGAAAAGCTTATCAAGTTTTCTTAAAAGATAAAGAATTAAAGAAAGAATATCGTACTTTTGTTAAAGGAACATTTTGGCTAAAAAAATATGCGCGTTTTATGGCTTTAAATAAAGCAAACGAAGGTTTACCTTGGGTAGATTGGAATGATGAAGATCAAAATATTAAAGGAAGTAATGAAGGATTAGAAGCAGAAATTGATTATATTCAATTTCTTCAATATATTTTTGTTAAACAATTTAATTTATTAAAAATACATGCACATCAAAAAGGAATATCTATCATGGGAGATTTACCTTTATATGTAGGTGATGATTCTGCGGATGTTTATGAGTATCGTAAATGTTTTCAATTAGATGATAAATTTTATCCTAAATTCGTATCTGGAGCATCACCTGATTATTTTTCAAAAGATGGCCAACTATGGGGACATCCTCTATATGATTGGGATTATTTAAAGAAAACAAGATATAATTTTTGGATTAAAAGATTAAAATGGAATAATGAAATTTTTGATATTTTAAGAGTTGATCATTTTAGGGCTTTTGATACATATTGGTCAGTTCCTTATGGAAGTGCTACAGCAAGAGAAGGAAAATGGATAGAAGGACCAAGTTATCATTTTTTAGATTCAGTTTATAAACAATTGCCTAAACTTAATATGATTGTTGAAGACTTAGGAGAATTACGTCCACAAATACATGAACTGAGAGATCATTATGATTTATTGGGAATGAAAGTTATGCAATTCTCCTTTGGAGAAGATGAAAGAAAAGTTAAATATAAAATTCCTCAACATTGTGTTGTTTATACAGGAACACATGATAATGCTACTCTTAAACAATGGTATGAAGAATTAGATGATAAAGAAAGAATGAAAGAAATTATGAAGGGTCTAGGATATACAGGAGAAAATCTTGTGGAAGATATGCTTGCATATACACTTGAATGTGATGCGGTGATTTCTATTGTTCCTTTACAAGATCTACTTGGCTATGGCAAAGAAGCTCGTATTAATTTACCAGGGACAGTAGGTCCACATAACTGGTCTTATAAACTTACTTCATTTGATGATTATCAAAATCAAATACAAATAATTCAAAAAATGTTAAAGAAAGCTAAAAGATAAATACCATACTTATTATTTATATATCCTAAAAAATAGCGATAAAAGCTACTTTTTTTAATTTTTCAACAATGTAATCGCTTTTATTCGATGAATTTAATTTAATAAATTGATTTTTGTTTATAAAAAAATATAATTGTTTTCGTAAACAAGTCATGGACAGGTTTTTCTTCCTTAAATATTTTTTTGACAACAACATTCTAAATTTGTACATCGACTTGAAGTGTAAGACCAATCGGTCTTTTTCTTTTTATATAAATGTATAAAAAATAAAACATTACCTATTCGTGTTGACTTTATTTTTAAAACCGATTTATAATACACACAACAAGTGAAACCGATGAAGTGGAGATAAAAATAGAACGTGCACTTATAGAGAGTTTGGATGGTGGAAGCAAACAGAACGCAGTCTATTAAATGGACCACTGAGGGCAAAAGGAAAGGCATTAGCTGAGTATTCTTTGACGTAAGGCTTACGTAAGTAGCCATAGATGTGATAGCATCTAGTAAAGTGCATGAGTGTATCATGAATCAAGGTGGCACCGCGGATATAACCGTCCTTGAAAGTTTAACTTTCAAGACGGTTTTTTTAATTATTAGGGGGAATTATATGTATTATCCAAGTTTAGAAATGTTAGAAAAATTAGATCTAAAATCTTATGATTTAGTTCCAATAAAAAAAGAAATCTATAGTGATATGATTACACCTATAGAATTAATGAGAAAATTAAAACAATATTCTAAACATGTTTATATGTTAGAAAGTCATGAAGATAAGACAAAATGGGGAAGATATACCTTTATAGGTTTTGATCCTAAAAGCGAAATTACTTGTTATAACAAGATGATGAAAGTGGATGATAAGATTTTTAAAGTGACACATCCCAAAGAATATATTAGAAAAGTTTTAAAAGATAATTTGAAATTGACGATTGTTTTGGAATTTATTATTAGCACATTTACTTTCAACATATGGGTTGAATTGGTAATTATTCCGATCACAACAATAATTGTAATTATGAATGTAATTGCAGAGCGCGAAGAGGAGTATGAGAAAGTACATAAGTTGCTAGATATGGTTCTTGCGGTGGCAGGATTTTGGATACTAT
>SKED01001858.1_pt1 | contig 16649 bp, 16 predicted proteins | sample 4826651 | NCBI WGS metagenome assembly SKED01 (sample SAMN11008818, study PRJNA524170) | human gut metagenome | biome: Human fecal sample; material: Feces; isolation source: fecal sample from pouch patient p19 | host: Homo sapiens | place: Israel: Tel-Aviv | collected 2016-06-28
TCCCCCGCGCGGCGGGCGGCGCGGGCGCCGGGAGGCACGGCCCATGCTGTACCAGAACATATTGTTGCCGAAGCTGCTGCCGCCGCCACCGCCGCGCGGGGGACGCGGGCCGCGGGGGCGCATCAGGTAGGTGATGAGCCAGATGACCAGCAGCACCGCCACAACCAGCAGAACAAAGCGCATAACATTGGGCCCTCCTCTATCGGGGGCGCTGGTATCGGTATAGCTGCTGTTCAGCGTTACGCCGTAGATGCTGCACAGCCGGTTGGCCAGCGCCTGCACGGTCTTTTGGGTGCCGGTGTCGTAATCACCGTTGACCCAATAGGGTTCCATGTACTCGTCCAGCAGCGAGCCCAGCGTGCTGAACGACAGCTGGCTTTCCAGCCCGTCGCCGCGCATGATGTAGTAGTCGCCGCCGTCGGCCTCGTTGGGGGCCAGCAGCAGCAGCACACCGTTGTCCAGGTCGTCGGAGCCCAGCCCCCAGGCGTTAAAAACGTCGTAGGCAAAGCCCTCCATCGTCGTGTTGCCCAACAGTTCATCCAGCGTGTAGACGCCGATCTGCGCACCGCAGGCATCGGACAGCTTGATTGAAACGTCATTGACATACTGTTCTGTCTCGTCGGACAGGATGTCCGCATGGTCGGCCACGGCGTTTGTCGTGTCGACCTGCACCTTGGGCGCGGCCAGCGCGGGCAGCGCCGCCAGCGTCAGTGCGGCCAGCACCGCACCGGCAGCCGCCGCGCGTCTGGTAAATGTTTTCAGTTTCATAATTTCCCCTTGTCATCGTGGTTTATTTGGTAGCAAAGCGTTCCGGTGCCTGCGCACCCCACAAACCGGAGATCAGATTGGCCGGGAACTGCGAGACAGTTTTCTCGTAGTCCTCCACCCAGAGGTTGTATACATTGGCGGCGCGTTCTATCGTCGCCTGCGCCGAAACAAACGCATTGTACTGGTCATCCAGCGCCCGCTGGGTGCTGTCATCGACCTTGTTGTTCAACGACGCATACAGCGTATCCACCGCATTGTACAGCCGACGGTTGGCCGCGTACTGCGCCTCAGGGGAATCGTCCGTATCATTCCACGCGGCCAGCGCGTCCTCGGCTTCCTGTAAAGCAGCCGCCGGGGTGCTGTCCACATAGCCCGCCTGTTTGATGAGGTTCGCCGCCGCGTCAGCCTGCGTCTCAAAATCTCCCTGAATGCTGTGGCCGTACTCGTCCTGCGCGGAGGTGTAAATTTCCGCCGTTTCCCTGTACACGCCCTTCAGCTTTGCCCCGCCGATGCCCAGCACCGACACCAGCGCCAGTGCGACGAGCACAATCGACGCTGTGCCGCGCTTTTTGGCAGGTGCGGGCAGCTTTGTCTCGACCTCGCCGAGGATTTCCAGCTGCGGGCCATGAATGGTAAAGTTTTCCTGTTGTTCAAGCTGCATAGCAAATACCTATATTGTGCTGTAGGGGCGGATGCAGGCATCGACCCCTACAACGGCAATCAGTTGTTGATCTCCAGCATCTTCTGGCGGAGCTCGCCCTCGATGCGGCCCAGCTCCTGCTCGGCGTTGGCGCGCTTGGCCTTGCCGTCGGCGCGGATCTTATTCAGCTCATCCAGCGTCTCGATCAGCTGCTTGTTCGTCTGCTGCAGCGTCTCGATGTCCACAATGCCGCGCTCGGACTCCTTTGCAATTTCAATCGTGCCCTGCTTGAGCGTAGCAGCGTTCTTTTTCAGCAGCTCGTTCGTGGCGTCGGTCACGGCGCGTTCGGCCTGCATAGCCTGCTGGCTGTGGGCGATGCCCAGCGCCAGCACCATCTGGTTCTTCCACAGCGGGATCGTGTTCACGATGGTCGTCTGGATCTTCTCAGCCATCATCGTGTCGTTGGACTGGATCAGGCGGATCTGCGGGCCCATCTGGATGGACACATTGCGGGTCAGCTCCAGATCGTAGAGCTTCTTCTCAAAGCGGTCACACAGGTCGGCCAGGTCGCGGGCGGCCTGGGCATCCTCGGGCAGCTGGGTGCGCTGGGCCTTCTCCTGCGCGGCCTTCAGGTCGTTGGCGCGGACCTCGGCCAGCTTCTTCTTGCCGGCCAGGATGTACATCGTCAGCTCCTTGAAGTAGACAAGGTTCAGCTCATACATCTTATCCAGCATCGTGATGTCCTTCATCAGGGTGACCTGGTGGTCCTCCAGCTGGGCCTTGATGCGCTCGACGTTCTTGTCGGCGCTGTCGTAGCGGGTCTTGAGCTGCTCAATGCTGTTGGACGTCTTTTTGAAGAAGCCGAAGATGCCCTTGGGCTGCTCGGTGGCGGCGTCAAAGCCCTGCAATTCAGAAATCAGGTTCGTGATGAGTTCGCCGGTCTCGCCCATGTCCTTGGTCTTGACGCGGGAGAGCGCGGTCTCGGAGAAGTCGCTCAGCTTCTTCTGGCTGGCAGCGCCGTACTGCAAGACCATCTGGGAGTTCGTGATGTCGATTTTCTCGGCAAAGTCGTTGACCATCTTCTGCTCCTCGGGGGAGAGGGGCGTGTCCTCGACCTGCACGGGGGTCGCTTTTTTGCTTTCCGCGATGACTTTCTCATCGGCGGCGGGGTCCAGGGTCAGCGTCGGGGCCGCGGGGGCGGCATCCAGCGTCAGAGAGGGTGCGGCGGGTACGTTCAGGTCCAGTTCGTTGTTCAGGTCAGCCATAGTGATCTTCCTTTCTTGTATCCTTTATTTACTTGGCAAGGTTCTGGCTTTTCAGGATACTGTCCAGCACCTCAATATCGGTAGAAATATCCATTGCCTCAGCGCTGTAGAGCGCATCCAGCTGGTTTTCAAAGGCTGTCGCCGTCGTCTCGGCGTTGCGGCGCAGCTCGGCCTCGATCTGGGCGGCGTTCTCGCCCCTGACGCTGTTCTGCTCCAGCGCCGCGTAGGTGCCCATCAGCTTGACGACCTCGGGCAGGTAGTAGCGGGCAAAGCGGTCCACGCTGCGCGCCTTGTCGGGGGTTTTCTCCACAACGGCGGCAATGCTGCGGCCTGCCTTCTCCATGCGGTCCATGGCCCGGGAAAGCTGCGGGTCGGGGATGGCCTCGTTCAGTTTATGCAGTGCATCGAGGTTTGCGGCAATGCCGTTCAGCATGGCATCCACGTCCTCACTGCCTGTGGCATAGGGCACGTAGGTGCGCACAACGCGGGTAGGGCAGAGCTTTGTGCCCGCAAAGTAGGCGCCCGCGCTGACCGCGGCGGTCAGCACCAGCCCGCCCAGCGTGTAGATGGGCACCAGCAGGGCCATAATAGGCCACACCAGCGCCGCCATATAGACCGGCAGCACCGGGCGTTTGGTTTTTTCCTGCCATTTGCTCATGCAGGCACCTCCCGTATCATCATTCCGTAGGGGCGGATTCCATATCCGCCCGTTCCGTGCCGGGCTGCCTGCGGGCGGATATAGAATCCGCCCCTACGGGAGTCTGGCACAAATTCATTATAGAACAAAATCCGTTCACTTGCAACCATCCGCGCGCAAAAACGGTGCTAAAGCAGCGCCCCATGCCGCCTGCAGCCGCGCGGGGGACCAGGCGGCGTTGGCGGGGCTGGTGCTGGGCAGCACGACGGCAGGCAGGTGGGTCAGGGGCTCTGCATATTTCGCGTAGATACGCCCCGACGCCGCGCCGTTGCAGAACACGGCCCGCACGCCCAGCTTTTGTATCAGCGCGGCCACATCGTTCGGCACGGCGTTGCGGATCGACGCATCCGACGCGCCTTTGATGTCGCACGCGCCGATCGTGTCCCACACGGCCAGCCCGTGCTTTAAAATTATGGCCTTTTTCGCCTCGATGTCGGCCCAATCGGGTACCGGCTCACCGGTCACGGCGGCGATCATCGGCCAGAAGCGGTTCTGCTTGTGGCCGTAGAAAAAGCCCTGCTCCCGGCTCTTGGGGCTTGGAAAGCTGCCTAAGATCAGCGCGTTGGCCCGCGCACCGTGCAGCGGCGGCAGACCGGGGCCGACATGGGTGTACTCGGCCATTTAAAACGCCTCCGGCCAGAGCGCACGGCAGAGCTCGGCAATGCCGTGGGGCTCGGCGTCGGGGCCGATGCGGTCCGCGGCAGCCTTGGCGGCAGCGCTGCCGCTGCCCATGGCAATGCCGAGGCCCGCCGCCTTCAGCATCGCAGCGTCGTTATCGCCGTCGCCCACGGCCACGCAGTCCGCCGGGTCGATGCCCGCCAGCTTCGCCAGTTCCCGCAGACCTGCGCCCTTGTCAATGCCCTGCTGCAAAATATCGCAGCCGTCGCTGCCGGGGTAGGAGAACAGGAAATTCAGCCCCAGATAGCCGTATTTTTCCTGAAATCTGTCGGCCATCTCCTGCGAGAGAAAGCCGAACGCGCCGAAGGGCATCTCCTCCAGATGCTTGTCCTGATCCTCGCCGTCCACGATGGTCAGCGCCAAATTTTTCTCCCGCTCGCGGCGGGCGAACTCCTCATAGCCGAGGTAGGCGTAGTTCGCATCGTGGTAGGTAAAGCGCAGCGGCAGGTCGTAATCCTCAAAAAAGTCCACCAGCGCGTACATTTCCTCGGTGGTCAGGCGGTGCAGGGCCAGGTCTGCGCCCTTGTAGTCCACCAGCTGCGCACCGCCCGCGCAGACCCAGTAGTCGGGCCGGATGCTGCGCAGCAGGCCCTTGCCCACGCCGATGCGCCCGCGGCCCGTGGCAATCGCGGTCTTGACGCCGGCCTTCTGCACGGCGCAGACGGCCTCGGCGTTTTCCTTCGGCACACGCTCACAGCTGCCGGGCCGCAGCGTGCCGTCTATATCGAGTAACAGGAGCTTGTATTTCATAAAAGTTGACCTTTCTTAATTTGTAGGGGCGAACATGGTTCGCACGCGGTCGTGTGCGGCAGCGGAAAATGTCCGGGCGGATAGGGAATCCGCCCCTACGCTGTAGGGGTCGATGCTCGTCATCGACCCGGGAACTTTGCGGCTGCCACTGCGTTCCGCGGGCGAGCAATGCCCGCCCCTACATGCGCTGTATTCTTTCTGTATTATACCAAAGTCTAACCCCGTCCCGCAAGGCATATTCTGCCTTGGGGTGATGTTTGTGCAGCTGGATCTTTCTTGCCGCCGCAGGCGGCGTTGGCGCTGGGCCGTGCCGCTGGTGCTGGCCGCGCTTTTGCTGGCCCTGCCGCAGCTGGCGGCACTCCGGCCCGCCGCGCTGGCTCGGGTAGACCGCATTGTCGGCGGGCACTACATGACCCGGCTGGACGCCCTGCAGCAGGAAAATTTCACGCTGCATCAACAGCTGGCGCAGTCTGCCGACGCGCTGGCCGAGAACGCCGCCCTGCGGCAGCTTGTCGGCTGCGGGCGGGGCATCACCGGCGTCACCCCGGCGCGGGTCGTGGCCCGGGGCGTCGGCGGCTTCACGCTGGCCTGCCCGGACGCCGCGCCGGGGAATGCCGTCCTCGACGCGGGCGGGCGGTACGCGGGGGTCGTTACCCGCACGGACGGCGACACCTGCACTGTGGAATTTTCCGCCGCTGCCGGGCTTTGCGGCAGCTATGCCGGGTTAGTCACACCGGGGCAGTGGGTCCTGACCGGCCTGCCCGCCGACTGCGCACTGACGGCAGGGGACATCGTGACCACCGCGGGCGGGAACTGGCTGGGCACACTGGCCACCGCGCCCACCCCCGACGCCGACGGCCTGACCGCGCAGGTCCCGCTGACCGACACCGCCGATTTGTGGGGCACGGTCTATTTCGTGAAAAAGTAATTGCTTTTTCGTCGAATTTTGGGTACAATAAGTAATAACGCAGCTTGTAGGGGTCGATGCAAGCATCGACCCCTACCTATCAACATCTTCGAGGTGATCCCATGGCCAACCGCAAAAACTCCCACCGCCGCCGCGTCCGCGTGGCGGTGCTGATGGTGCTGTGCGGCGCGGTGTTTGCGGCGTTCTTCGCGCGGCTGGCCTGGATGCAGTTCGTCCGCGCCGACTACTACGCCGACAAGGCCGCCGAGGCCAGCTCCGCCAGCTACACCGTAACCCAGCACGCCGCGCGCGGGGCCATCGTGGACAGCGCCGGGGTCGTTCTGGCCCGCGACACCACCGTGTATGACGTCTACCTGCGCATCCCGGCGCCGCCGTGCACCGACCTGCGCGAGACCGTAAAAGCCATAGAGAACCTGACAGGCAGCAAGGATGTGGAAACACAGCTTGCTGCCTTTTTTGCTGCCGCGTCGGCGGGGGAGCTGCCTGTGGCGCAGGGCGTCGGCAGTGACGTTCTGACGTCGTTTTACAAGGCCGATCTTGTGCAGAGCGGCGCAGTGCGGGCTGCCGCCCGTGGCGTGCGCACCTGGCCGAACGGCACGCTGCTGCCCCATGCGCTGGGCTTCACCGGGCCGATCACGGCAGAGCAGTGGCCCACTGCCCGGCGGCGCGGCCTTGCGATGGATGCTGTCATCGGGCAGAGCGGGTTGGAGGCCGCCTATGACGACCTGCTCCGCGGGCAGGACGGGCGGGTGCTCGTGAACACCGGCTTTGACGGCGCTGTGCGCCGCACCGTGCCCCTGCGGGAGGCTGCGCCCGGGGCCACGCTGGTGCTGACCGTGGACAGCGCCCTGCAAAAAGAACTGCAAAACGCGCTTTTATCCCAAATCGAGGTGCTGCGCACCACCAAGGCTGCCGGGGCCGGGCGGGAGTGCCGTGCCGGGGCGGCGGTGGTCGTGGATGTGCAGACCGGCGGCATCCTGGCCGCCGCCAGCGTGCCGGGCTTCGATCTGAACCGCTACCGCGCAGACTACGCGGCGCTCTCCGCCGATGCTGCCGCGCCGCTGCTGGACCGCGTCTGCCAGGGGCTGTACGCGCCGGGGTCGGCCTTCAAGCCCGCCGTGGCCGCGGCGGCGCTGACTGCGGGCATCGACCCAGCCGCCACGGTCAACTGCACCGGGCGGTACGGGTTTTACAGCGGCTACCAGCCGGGCTGCCTGCAATACGGCCACGGCGGGCCGGTAGACCTGCGCACGGCGCTGGAGTACAGCTGCAACATCTTCTTTTACGATGTCGGGCGGCGGCTGGGCGTGGATGTGTTTTCCGCGATGGCACGCCAGTTGGGACTGGCCACGCCCACCGGCGTTGAAATCACCGAGGCACAGGGCCGCCTGACGTGGAGCAGCGACGAAAACTACCAGGCCGGGCTGACTCTGATGGCCGCCATCGGGCAGGGCAACACCGCCGTGACGCCGCTGCAGCTGGCGGCCTACGCGGCCACGCTGGCCAACTGCGGGCAGCGGCCCGCCCTGCATTTTGCGGACCGCGCCGTGAACGCCGCCACCGGCGAGACCGTCTGGCAGTACGCCCCGACGTTCACCACGGTTCCGGGCGGCGAGGGCGTGTTCGGCCCCATCCGCGACGGCATGAAGCGGATGGCCCGGACGACCCGCGTCCTGCGCGAGGGCCCCGTGGCCTGCGCAGCCAAGACCGGCAGTCCCCAGCTGGCGGACACCCTGCCCGGCGGCGGGCACTATGTCAACTCGGTGCTGATCGGCTATGCGCCCGCGGACGACCCGCAAATCGCCATGGCCGTCGTGCTGGAATACGGCGGTGGCGGGTCCAACGCCGCGCCCATCCTGCGCGCTGTGCTGGATGCCGTCTTTGGCGGATGATTGCGGAGCGCCGCTCAACCCCCCATCGGGTGCGCTTGGGCATTCTGCCGATTTAGTGCATCAAAAAGTTTCCCTTATCGTGATTTTCTTCAAAAAGAACATGTCACATTTTGACAAAAAGCCAGTTGCAGTCCAGCCGGAAGTGTGATAGAATATATGCGAGATAGTGTTAATGCAACTGTGGAGAGGAGCCGACATGAACGCACAGTGTATCATGGTCTGCTCCGGCAAGGGCGGTACCGGAAAAAGTACCGTCTCGGTACTGCTGGGGGCCTGCCTGGCACGGCTGGGCCGCAAGACCCTGCTGGTGGAGCTGGACTCCGGTCTGCGCAGCGTGGACATTATCGCAGGCGTCTATGGCCGCACCGTTTACGACATTGAGGATGTTTTGTGCGGCAGATGCGAGGGGGCCAAGGCCGTTGTGCCCAGCCCGCTGTACCCCGGGCTGTCCGTCATCAGCGCCCCGTATGAGGGCGGCGCGGTGGAGGCGGCCCCGCTGGGACGTCTGCTGACCGCTATGCGGCCCTATTTTGATTTTATCCTGCTGGACACCGCTGCCGGCATGGGTGCGCCGTTCACAGCGGCCTCCACCGTGGCGGACAAGGCCCTGCTGGTGCTGACGCCCGACCCCGTGGCCCTGCGCGACGGCAAGATCGTGGCGGACCGGCTGCTGGCGGGTGGCCGCCCGCAGAGCGCCGTGCGCCTGGTGATGAACCGCGTCCGGCGCGAGAGCTTCGGCAAAAATGCTGCCGTGGCTGATCTGGACGAGTGCATCGACACCGTCGGCGTGCAGCTTTTGGCGGTCATCCCCGAAAGCCGCGTTCTGCAGCTGGCCGGGGCCAACGGCACGGTACCGCCCGCTGCGGACCCCGCCGTTGTGGCCGGACAGGCCATGGCAAAGCGTTTGTGCGGGCAGCGCGTCCCGCTTACCTTTTAATATATTGTACTCTGCTGCGAAGGATGGTGGCATTTACCTATGACGATTGCATTGATAGCCCATGACTCCAAAAAGGAGTTGATGGTGCAGTTTTGTATGGCGTATCGCCATATTTTGGAGCAGCACCGTCTGCTGGCAACCGGCACGACCGGCCGCTTGGTGGAGGAAAACGCCGGGCTGAAGGTCACAAAGTTCCTGCCCGGCGGCCACGGCGGTGCCGAGCAAATCGTGGCGCGCATCGCCTGTGAGGAAGTGGACATGCTGCTCTTCTTCCGCGACCCCATCAGCGCCAAGCCCAGCGAGCCGAACGAGATGAACCTGCTGCGCATCTGTGACGTGCACAATGTTCCCGTTGCCACAAACATTGCCACCGCCGAGGTCCTCATCCACGGCCTGGAGCACGGCGACCTCGATTGGCGCACGATCATCAATCCGCAGCGGTGAGAATTGTACAGTTTGTATAAATTTACAGCAAATATATAACCCCCGATTTCAGGCAATCGGGGGTTGTTTTTATTGCGGCCAGTCCGCGCTCCGGCTCGTAGTCTCGTCAAGGTGCATCCAGAGGACGGCATAGTGGTTTTGCGCGGCCAGGGCCTGGCCGGTCTCCTCGGGCAGACAGAACAGCCCGGTGGAAAGCGCGTCGGCCAGACCTCCGGTGTCGGCGCGGGCCAGCACGGCCACGCTGCTGACGTAGCGGGCAGGGTAGCCCGTCGTCAGATCGATCAGGTGAGCGTACCGCACGCCGTCGTACTCAAAGTAGCGCTGGTAGTCGCCGCTGATGACCAGGCTGTCGCCGTCGGCCAGCTCGACGGCCTGTATGTACGCGGGGTCATCGCCCCAGGGATTCTCGACACCCGCGGTCCAGGGCTTGCCGCCGGGCTTTGTGCCGATAGCGCGCATATTGCCGCCGATGTTCAGCAGGGCGCTGGTCAGCCCGCGGGCCTGTGCGGCCCGGGCGGTCTGCTCCACGGCGTAGCCCTTGCCCACCGCACCGACGTCGAGCGCCATCTCCGGATCAGCAAAATAGACGGTTTGTGCTGCATCGTCCAGAACCAGATCTTCTATGTCGATATGCGCCAGCGCCGCCGCGATGACGTCCGCGTCGGGCGGGGCAGGGGAGTCGCTTTCCCGCGCGTCGTGCCACAGGCGCAGCACCGCACCTGCGGCGATGTTCGTCGCGCCGTTGGCGGCAGGGTAAGCGGTGTCTTTACACCAGCGCAAAAATGCGTACAGCTCGTCGCTGACCTGCACCGGCGCAGCGGCGGCCCGGGCGTTGACATCATACAGGTTGATGACGCCATCATAGTGGTGGTAGATGTCAAACAATTCGTTATAGCGCTGTAAATCGCTGTACACGGCCTGTGCCTGGGCGTTCCAGCTGTCCTGGCTGTCGGCATAGCCCTGCACGATGGCGACAGTGTCGAACAGGTCGAACCAAGTGGCACTGTACAAATTTTGCTGCTTTTGGCAGGCGGTCAGCGGCAGACAAAGCAGTACCAGCAGCAGCGCGGTCAGGCGGCGCTTCATGCGTTGCCGCCCTGCACGGTCTCGTGCTCGGTGTTTAATTCCAGCAGCAGGTTTGCCAGTGTCCAGCCCTTGCTGGTAGGCGTGACCATGCTGCGCACCGGAATGGACGCGCCGCCCATTTTGATAAGGTCAAGGAACGCGCCCAACTCGCCGTTGTCATGGCGCAGTCCGCTGACGATGATGGCCGGGCGGTCCGGCACCGCGATAAGCGGCGCAAACGCCGGGGCGGGCTTACCCGCGCAGAGATCCCCGACGATGCCGCCGAGGTCGCCGTCCGCGACGGGGCGGAGCTTGACGTCATAGCGCTTGGCCGCGCGGGCGATGGCGGCATAGTTGGGGTAGCTTTCGTCAATGCGCCAGAGTAAGGCGCAGCGGGGTTCGCGGATGATTCGGGCTTTCATGATGTTACCTCGTTAAAAGGGAAAGTGGTGAACGGGCGGGCGAACCATGTTCGCCTCTACAGAGACGCTGCCACCGTAGGGGCCGGGCATGCCCGGCCCGCGGCACAAAAATAAGGGGTCGTTTGCGGGAACGCTGCGGGCCGCACATGTGCGGCCCCTACAACTCTACCCATTCAAAAAAGCATTGTAGGGGAGGGGTCTTGACCCCTCCGCGGGCGGATATGGGATCCGCCCCTACGGAGAGAGCGGCCATGCTGCGGGGCGTCTAAGGCGCCCCCTACAACAAAGGCGCCGCCTTATCCCGGGCAGCGCCTTTTGTATTGCTTACAGGTCAGGGTGGTACTCCTTGCAGGTGCACTTTTTCCACTTCAGGCCGCTGCCGCAGGGGCAGGGATCGTTGCGGCCGATCTTCGTCACGCGGACGGGGGCCGGGGCCTTGGCACCGGTATCACCGGGCGCATTATCGCCGGTGGGCTTAGCGATCTGCTCACGCTTCGGCTCGGCGTTCTGCTGGCGGATCTCAATCGTCAGCAGCATGTGGACGGCATCCTCGCGGATCGACGCGATCATCTCATCGAACATCGCGAAGCCCTCGATGCGGTACTCGACCACGGGGTCATGCTGGCCGTAGCCGCGCAGGCCCATGCCCTGCTTGAGTTGGTCCATGTTGTCGATGTGCTCCATCCACTTGCTGTCAACATTGCGCAGCAGGCAGATGCGCTCAAGCTCGCGCATCGTCTTGGCACCGTAGCGCTTCTCCTTGGCGGTCAGGATGTCCATGCCTCGCTTGTACAGCTCGTCGGCAATGCCCTCCTTCGTCAGATCGCCCAGCTGCTCGGTGGTGTAGTTGAAGTCGGTGGGCAGGCACAGCCAGTTCATGAAGTGGCGGCGCAGCCCGGCAAAATCCCAGTCGTCGGTGGTCTCGCCGTTCAGGTAGTTTGTGCAGGCATCGTCGATGGCCTGGCGCATCATCTCGTGCAGCTTGCCGGAGATGTCCTCGCCGTCCAGCACCATCTGGCGCTGCTTGTAGATGATCTCGCGCTGCTGGTTCATAACGTCGTCATACTGCAGCACCTGCTTACGAATTGCAAAGTTCGACGCTTCGAGCTTCTTCTGGGCGCTCTCGATGGTGTTGGTGATGAGCTTGTTCTCGATGGGCACATCCTCGTCGAGACCCAGGGAATCCATGAGGCTCTGGACGCGGTCACCGCCGAAAATGCGCATCAGATCGTCCTCCAGGCTCAGGAAGAAGCGGGATGCACCCGGGTCGCCCTGACGGCCTGCACGGCCGCGCAGCTGGTTGTCGATACGGCGGCTCTCGTGGCGCTCGGTGCCGATGATGAACAGGCCGCCCGCATTGCGGACAACCTCCGCCTCGCGCTTGACCTCGGGGGTAAATTCCTCGCACAGTTCCTCAAAACGCTTGCGGGCATGGAGAATTTCGGCGTCCTCGGTCTCGGCGTGGCCGTCGCACTCGGTCATCAGCATCTCAAGTTTGGCATCAATACCGGCCTCCGGCGGGGTAGGCAGCTCGGTGCCGCTGGCCTTGGCGCGGGCCTTCTCATGCTCGTAGGCATCCTTCAGCTCTGCCAGGTTGGCGGTCAGCTCCTTGGACAGCTCCTTTTTAAGGGCCGCCTTGGCCATGTAGGTCACGTTGCCGCCCAGCATAATATCGGTACCGCGGCCCGCCATGTTGGTGGCGATGGTGACCGCGCCCTGCTTGCCGGCCTGCGCGACGATCTCGGCCTCTCGCTCATGCTGCTTCGCGTTCAGGACGTTGTGCTCGATGCCTTTCTTTTTCAGCAGCTTGGACAGCGCCTCGCTCTTTTCGACGCTGACGGTGCCGACCAGGACAGGCTGACCCTTGGCGTGGCACTCGGCGACCTGCTCAATGACGGCGTTGTACTTGCCGTTGACGGTCTTGTAGACGCTGTCGGGCAGGTCCTTGCGGGCGCGGGGCTTGTTGGTGGGGATGCTGACGATGTTCAGGCCGTAAATTTCACTGAACTCGTCGGCCTCGGTGGAGGCTGTACCGGTCATGCCGGACAGCTTTTTGTACATGCGGAAGTAGTTCTGGAAGGTGACGGTGGCCAGCGTCTTGCTCTCGGCGGCAACGGTCACGCCTTCTTTGGCCTCGATGGCCTGATGCAGGCCGTCGTTGAAGCGGCGGCCATACATCAGACGGCCCGTGAACTCGTCAACGATGATGACCTCACCATCTTTGACGATATAGTCGGTATCGCGGTGCATAACGCCGCGGGCCTTGATCGCACCGTCAATGTAATGGCGCAGCGACATATTGTCGGCGTCGGCCAGGTTCTCGACGTGGAAGAACGCCTCGGCCTTTTTGACGCCGGACTCGGTCAGGGTAGCGGTCTTGCGCTTTTCGTCCACGACGTAATCGCCGTCTACCTGCTCCTCGGCCTCGACCTTGTCGTCCAGCTCGACGATAACACTCTTTTTCAGCGTCTTGGCAAAGTCGTCCGCGCGCTTGTACATCACGCTGGAATCCTCGCCCTTGCCGCTGATGATCAGCGGGGTACGGGCCTCGTCGATCAGGATGGAGTCGACCTCGTCCACGATGGCAAACGCATGGCCGCGCTGCACCATGTTGGCCTTGTAGACGACCATGTTGTCGCGCAGGTAGTCAAAGCCGAACTCGTTGTTCGTGCCGTAGGTGACGTCGGCCTCGTAGGCTTTCTTGCGGTCCCCGGCCTCGACGCCGTGGACGACCAGACCGACGGTCAGACCCAGGAAGCGGTAGACCTTGCCCATCCACTCGGAGTCACGGCGGGCCAGGTAATCGTTGACGGTGACAACATGCACGCCCTCGCCGGTCAGGGCGTTCAGGTAGGTGGGCATGGTAGCGACCAGCGTCTTGCCTTCACCGGTCTGCATCTCGGCGATGCAGGCACGGTGCAGCACGATGCCGCCGATGATCTGCACGGGGTAGGGCTTCATGCCAAGCACGCGCCAGTCAGCCTCACGGCATACGGCGAACGCCTCGGGCAGCAGGTCGTCGAGGGTCTCGCCTTTGGCAAGGCGCTCTTTAAACTCGGTGGTTTTGGCCTTCAGCTCGTCGTCGGTCAGCTTGGCCATCTGCGGCTCAAGGGCAAGGACCTTGTCCTTGAGCGGGTTGATGCGCTTGAGTTCCTTGTCCGAGAAAGAGCCGAACAGTTTTTCAAAAAAAGACATAACAGTTCCCCTGTATTTTCCGCCGCGTGTAGAGGTGCGGCTAATAGTGGTTTTATATAGTTTTACACATGATACTATAATACACCCGCACAGGGGTTCGTGTCAAACCTGCGCGGGTGTATTTCGTAATATATTTAATTTTTCTGTTTTGCGGGCAGGCTCAGCAGCACCAGCATCAAAAAGATACAGCCGAAGCCCAGCGCATCCCACAGCGTAAAGGGCGAGCCCAGCACCAGCGTGCTGATGATGGCCGCCGTGACCGGCTCGGCAAAGCTGTAGAGGCTCGCCTTCTGCGGGCCGATGAGCGGCACACCCGACATGTACAGGCTGAACGCCAGCACATTGCCCAGCACCACGACGATAAAGATGCCGAACGCGCCCATCGCCGTCGGCACATAGTCGATCTGCCACGGGCGGAAGATGAGCGCAAACATGATGCCGCCCATCAAAAACGCCCAGCCCTGCAGCATCGGGGTGGGATACTGCTCCTGCAATTTTTTCGGCCACATCGTGTAGATGGCGACGCAGCAGGCGCTGACGATGCCGGAGACCAGCGCCGCCGGGCTGACGGCCAGCCCGGTCAGGCTGCCGTGGGTCGTGATGAGGAAAACGCCGACCAGCGCCAGCACAATCGAGAATATCTCAAACACGCGGGGGCCGCGCTTTTGCTGGATGCAGACGACCAGCAGGATGATGACGGGGGAGACGTCCTGTAAAATCGTGCCCATGCCTGCGCTGGACAGCTGGATCGTCAGAAAGTAGGTGAACTGGCAGCAGCTGACGCCCGCCAGACCGTAGACCAGCAGGTCAATGGCGTTGCGCGGATTTTTCCTGACGTTCCACGGGTCAAAAAGCCTTTTGCGGTCCTTTATAAAAAAGAATCCGCACAGGATCAGCCCCGCCAGAAACAGCCGGATGGGCACGAGCCAGGTCGAATCCATCCCCTCGCGGGTGAACAGATACTGCCCCATACAGCCCGAAACGCCCCAGCACGCCGCGCCGCCCATCGTCAAGGCGGAGCCTTTTATGCGGTCAGACATTGTGTTGCTCCTCTGTTGTAGGGGTCGATGCTCGCATCGACCCGCATCATAACGGCGGGCAGTTGTTTGCAGGGGGCGGCGTCCTCGACGCCCCGCGGGCGGATGCGCATCCGCCCCTACAGCCTCCCGTAAGCTCTTATTCCAAAATCAGCGCCGCGGCTTCGCGCAATCCCTTTACAACCGGTGCGCCCGTTTCCCTCAATTTTTCCGGCGGCTGGTGGCCGCCGGACTGCAAAACGCAGCGCACGCCCAGCGCCTGTGCAACCTCATAGTCGTGGACGGAATCGCCGATCATGACGGCGCGTGCCGGGTCAAAGCCGTTTTCCTTTAAATAGGCCAGCCCGACCTCGACCTTGCTCTTGGCGTAGATGTCGCCCAGACCCAGCAGACGGTCAAAATAGCCCGTCACGCCGCGCTCGTCGGTCTGACGCCGCAGCGTGTCCAGATTGCTGGCCGACAGAATGACCTGCCGCACCCCCGCGGCCTTAAACGCCTCCAGCGCGTCAATGGCGCCGTCTGCCAGCGGGCAGGCCGCACTGGCGGGGACGTAGTCCTCCATGTATTTTTCGGCCAGCTCGGCAAAGCTGTGCTTTGTAAAGTCAAACCCTGCGCGGACGTAATATTCCTCGATAGGAAAACCAAAAATGGCCCGGTACCGCTCGTGGTCATACCGCTGCGGGTAGCCGAATCCTGCCAGCAGACGGTTGAGCGCGTCCACGCAGAGATCGACATCATCGAGCAGGGTACCGTTCCAATCCCACAAAATCAGTTCCGGGCACATAGATGTTACCTCTCACGGCAGCACCGCACAATTCCCGCCCCACGGGCTTAAGCACCGCTCCGGCGGCTGCGGCACGTCACCTGCGTCGCAAAAATGCTCGGTAATACACAAAGTATTGCCTGCGCTTTTTGCTTAGCATCTGACGTGCCTCGCTCGCCGTATCGGCACTTAGAATTGTGCGGTGTTGCCTTATTCTTCTGTAAAAATTTTGTTCAGACCCGCGTTGCTTTCGATCAGCTTGACGAGCGCCACACCCAGAATCGTGCAGCTGATGAGCTCGCCAATGCCGACAGTAACGGCATTGAACACCGCCAGCATCGCCGTGGGTGCGCCGTCCGAGAAGAAGAAGGTGATCTCGAACGCGCCGACAATGATCATATTAAAGACAACGGGCGGCAGGGATGCCGGAATGGCCAGCCCTTTCACGCGGACGTCGCGCAGCTTGTAGGTCACAAGGCAGGCCAGCAGGGTCGCCAGCGTGCCGAACACCACGTCAACGACGGTGGAGCCGAGCAGATTTGCCAAAAAGCAACCCAGCGTGACGCCGACGATATACTCGGCGCCGAACACCGGCAGCAGGCAGAGGGCCTCGGCCACGCGGACCTGCACCGCGCCGTAGCTGAACGGGGCCAGCACAAGGCAGACGACCACATAGACAGCCGCAATGACAGCGCAGCGCACAAGGCGACGGACGGACAGATTTTTCATATTCATACAATACTCCGGCGGATAGATTTTGACCACGCGCAAGACCGCCAGCCTTGCGGGGTTTGCGCTGCCGACCAGCAGCCGACAGCGGAGCCTAAAATCCTAAGTTGCTCAACAAACCTAAATTATAACAAAACCCGCAGGCCGTTGCAAGACCTGCGGGAAAAATTTCTTTACTTTAGCAATCACCGCCGTGCCAGACGCTGCCCTGCAGGGCGGACGGTCTCTTACGAGAATGCTGAGGGCCTAGCATACCCGGCCTTACGGTGCAATCGTATTGTAGGGGGCGGTATCCTCGACGCCCCGCGGGCGGATGCAAGCATCCGCCCCTACAACACCGTTACGGCAGCTCCGGCGCATAAGCCTCGAGATTGCGGGGCTTGCCCTCGTAGACGATGGCGATGCCGTCGGGGCCGGTGTTGGCGCTGACAACGCCGCC
>SKED01001860.1_pt1 | contig 16639 bp, 14 predicted proteins | sample 4826651 | NCBI WGS metagenome assembly SKED01 (sample SAMN11008818, study PRJNA524170) | human gut metagenome | biome: Human fecal sample; material: Feces; isolation source: fecal sample from pouch patient p19 | host: Homo sapiens | place: Israel: Tel-Aviv | collected 2016-06-28
GTTCTCTACCGTATTAATGCTGGCAACCCCGGCACGCATCGCCGGTTGTCAGAAAGTTGTACTGTGCTCGCCGCCTCCGATTGCCGATGAAATTCTCTATGCGGCAAAACTGTGTGGCGTACAGGCGGTGTATAAAGTGGGGGGTGCACAGGCAATTTCCGCGCTGGCGTTTGGTACCGAATCCATTCCTAAAGTGGACAAAATTTTTGGCCCGGGCAACGCGTATGTGACCGAAGCAAAGCGTCAGGTCAGCCAGCGTCTGGACGGTGCCGCAATTGATATGCCTGCCGGTCCTTCTGAGGTGCTGGTGATTGCCGACAGCGGTGCAACGCCGGACTTCGTCGCCTCCGATCTGTTATCCCAGGCAGAACATGGCCCGGACTCACAGGTTATTTTGCTGACGCCGGATGCGGATATGGCAAGACGCGTGGGTGAAGCCGTTGAACGTCAGCTTGCCGACCTGCCGCGCGCCGACACGGCACGCCAGGCACTCTCAGCAAGCCGCCTGATTGTGGCGCGCGATCTGGCGCAGTGCATTGCCATCTCCAACCAGTACGGTCCGGAACACCTGATTATCCAGACCCGCAATGCGCGCGATCTGGTTGACAGCATTACCAGCGCAGGTTCGGTCTTCCTTGGCGACTGGTCACCGGAATCCGCCGGCGATTACGCTTCCGGCACCAACCACGTTCTGCCAACCTACGGCTATACATCAACCTGTTCGAGCCTCGGGCTGGCGGATTTCCAGAAACGCATGACCGTACAGGAGCTGTCCCGCGAGGGGTTTGCCTCTTTGGCCTCCACCATTGAGACCCTGGCCGCCGCCGAACGTCTGACCGCCCACAAAAACGCCGTTACGCTGCGCGTTGCAGCCCTTAAGGAGCAAGCATGAGCATTGAAGAATTAGCCCGCGAAAATGTCCGTCGCCTGACGCCTTATCAGTCTGCTCGTCGTTTGGGTGGCAACGGTGATGTCTGGCTGAACGCTAACGAATACCCGACGGCCGTACAGTTCGAGCTGTCGCAGCAAACGCTGAACCGCTATCCGGAATGCCAGCCGAAAGCGGTTATCGAAAATTACGCCCGGTACGCAGGCGTAAAGCCTGAGCAGGTGCTGGTCAGCCGGGGTGCAGATGAAGGCATTGAACTGCTGATCCGTGCCTTCTGCGAACCGGGTAAAGACGCGGTGATGTACTGCCAGCCAACCTACGGAATGTACAGCGTCAGCGCAGAAACCTTTGGCGTGGCGTGCCGTAACGTGCTTTCGCTGGAAGACTGGCAGCTCGATCTACAGGGGATTGCCGATAATCTTGACGGCGTGAAAGTGGTGTTCGTCTGCAGTCCAAATAACCCGACCGGGCAGATTATCAACCCGCAGGACATTCGAACCCTGCTGGAGATGACGCGCGGTAAAGCGCTGGTGGTGGCTGACGAAGCCTATATTGAGTTCTGCCCGCAGGCGACGCTGGCTGGCTGGCTCGAGGAGTACCCGCATCTGGTTGTACTGCGTACGCTGTCAAAAGCTTTCGCCCTCGCTGGCCTGCGCTGCGGCTTTACGCTGGCCAATAAAGAAGTCATCGATCTGCTGATGAAAGTGATTGCGCCATATCCACTCTCTACGCCGGTTGCCGACATTGCGGCGCAGGCTTTGGCCCCTCAGGGGATCAAGGCGATGCGCGAACGCGTGGCACAAATCCTTGAAGAACGGCAGTATCTGGTCACTGCCCTGAAAGATATTCCCTGCGCGGAGCAGGTATTCGACTCTGAAACCAACTACATCCTGGTACGCTTTACCGCGTCGAGTGCCGTATTTAAATCTTTATGGGATCAGGGCATTATCTTACGAGACCAAAATAAACAACCATCCTTAAGCGGCTGTTTGCGTATTACCGTAGGCACCCGTGCAGAGAGTCAGCGCGTGATTGACGCCCTGAAAGCGGAGAAAGTATGAGCCAGAAGACCCTCTTTATCGATCGTGACGGTACCCTTATTTCGGAGCCGCCAACCGATTTTCAGGTCGATCGTTTCGACAAACTGGCTTTTGAACCCGATGTAATCCCGGTGCTGCTCAAGCTGCAGAAAGCCGGCTATAAGCTGGTGATGATCACTAACCAGGACGGACTGGGTACCGACAGTTTCCCGCAAGCGGATTTTGACGGCCCGCATAACCTGATGATGCAGGTGCTGACCTCTCAGGGCGTTAAATTTGATGAGGTGCTGATCTGCCCACACCTGCCTGCCGATGAATGTGACTGCCGCAAGCCGAAGGTAAAGCTGGTCGAACGCTACCTGGCGGATGACGTGCTGGATAAAGCCAATAGCTATGTCATTGGCGATCGCATGACCGATATTACGCTGGCGGAGAACATGGGTATCTCCGGGCTGCGCTATGACCGTTCCACCCTTAACTGGGCAAAAATTGGTGATCAACTGACCCAGCGTGACCGCTACTCGCACGTTGAGCGCAACACCAAAGAGACGCAAATCGACGTTAAGGTCTGGTTGGATCGTGAAGGCGGCAGCAAGATCCACACCGGTGTGGGTTTCTTTGACCATATGCTGGACCAGATCGCGACCCACGGTGGTTTCCGCATGGAGATCGCCGTGAAAGGCGATTTGTATATCGACGATCACCACACTGTGGAAGATACCGGCCTGGCGCTGGGTGAAGCGCTGAAGCTGGCGCTCGGCGACAAACGCGGCATCAACCGTTTTGGTTTTGTGCTGCCGATGGACGAGTGCCTGGCGCGCTGCGCAATGGATATCTCCGGGCGCCCACACCTGGAATACAAAGCGGATTTCACCTACCAGCGCGTGGGCGACCTCAGCACCGAAATGGTTGAACACTTCTTCCGTTCATTGTCCTACACCATGGGCCTGACGTTGCACCTCAAGACCAAGGGCAAGAACGACCACCACCGCGTGGAAAGCCTGTTCAAAGCCTTTGGCCGTACCCTTCGCCAGGCGATTCGTGTGGAAGGTGACGCCCTGCCCTCATCGAAAGGAGTGCTGTAATGAATGTGGTGATTCTGGATACCGGATGCGCCAACCTGAACTCCGTAAAATCGGCAATTGCCCGTCACGGCTATGCGCCGGACGTGAGTCGCGACCCGGACGTCGTACTGCGCGCCGATAAGCTTTTTCTGCCCGGCGTAGGGACAGCGCAGGCGGCGATGGATCAGATCCACGAGCGTGAGCTGGTGAGTCTCATCAAAGCCTGTACTCAACCGGTGCTGGGAATTTGTCTGGGCATGCAGCTCTTGGGCCGACGCAGTGAAGAGAGTAACGGTGTTGATCTGCTCGGGATTATCGACGAAGACGTGCCGAAAATGACCGATCACGGTCTGCCTCTGCCGCACATGGGCTGGAACCGTGTTTATGCCAAAGCCGGTGACAGACTGTTTCGCGGCATTGAAGACGGGGCCTATTTTTACTTCGTGCACAGCTACGCCATGCCGGTAAATCCGTACACCATTGCCCAGTGCAATTACGGCGAAGCATTTACCGCGGCGGTGCAGAAAGATAACTTCTTCGGCGTGCAGTTTCACCCGGAACGTTCGGGTGCCGCAGGCGCACAGTTGCTGAAAAACTTCCTGGAGATGTAATGATTATTCCCGCTTTAGATTTAATCGACGGCACGGTTGTCCGTCTCCATCAGGGCGATTACGGGCAACAACGCGACTACGGTAACGACCCCTTGCCACGTCTGCAGGATTACGCCGCCCAGGGCGCGCAGGTGTTGCACCTTGTGGATTTGACTGGCGCAAAAGATCCGACAAAACGTCAAATCCCACTTCTTAAAAAACTGGTGGCCGGCGTGGATGTGCCCGTCCAGGTAGGCGGTGGCGTACGTACGGAAGATGACGTTGCGGCGCTGCTGGACGCTGGCGTGGCGCGCGTGGTCGTCGGCTCGACTGCCGTTAACGATCCTGAAAAGGTTAAAGCCTGGTTCCGCCGCTTTGGCGCTGACGCGCTGGTGCTGGCGCTGGATGTTCGTATCGACGAACAGGGTAACAAGCAGGTTGCAGTCAGCGGCTGGCAGGAAAATTCCGGGGTGACGCTGGAAGAGCTGGTTGAGAGGTATCTGCCCGTTGGCCTGAAGCACGTGCTGTGCACCGATATCTCCCGCGACGGCACGCTGGCAGGCTCTAACGTTTCTTTATACCAAGAAGTCTGCGCGCGTTATCCGCAGGTGGCCTTCCAGTCGTCGGGCGGTATTGGTGATATCGCTGATGTTGCCGCGCTGCGCGGAACGGGCGTACAGGGCGTGATTGTGGGCAGGGCCCTACTGGAAGGTAAATTTACTGTAACGGAGGCGATTCAATGCTGGCAAAACGGATAATCCCTTGCCTGGACGTACGTGACGGCCAGGTAGTGAAAGGCGTGCAATTCCGCAACCATGAAATCATTGGTGATATCGTCCCGCTGGCAAAACGCTACGCTGAAGAAGGCGCAGATGAGCTGGTGTTTTACGATATCACCGCCTCCAGCGATGGCCGCGTCGTGGATAAAAGCTGGGTGGCGCGCGTGGCAGAAGTGATTGATATTCCCTTCTGCGTGGCAGGCGGGATTAAATCTGCGGAAGACGCGGCAAAAATCCTCTCCTTTGGTGCCGATAAGATTTCCATTAACTCCCCTGCTTTGGCAGACCCGGAGCTGATTACCCGTCTGGCCGATCGCTTTGGCGTACAGTGTATTGTCGTGGGGATTGACACCTGGTATGACGCCGCAACGGGTAAATACCATGTCAACCAGTACACCGGCGACGAAAGCCGGACCCGCGTAACCCAATGGGAGACGCTGGACTGGGTGCAGGAAGTCCAGAAACGTGGCGCAGGCGAAATTGTGCTGAACATGATGAACCAGGACGGCGTGCGTAACGGTTACGACCTGGAGCAGCTGAAAAAAGTCCGCGCGGTCTGCCACGTACCGCTGATTGCTTCCGGCGGTGCAGGCACCATGGAACATTTCCTGGAAGCCTTCCGCGATGCAAACGTTGACGGTGCGCTGGCGGCCTCCGTGTTCCACAAACAGATTATCAATATTGGTGAGTTAAAAACGTACCTGGCCGACCAGGGCGTGGAGATCAGGGTATGTTAACAGAGCAACAACAGGCGCAGCTGGACTGGGAAAAAACTGACGGATTACTGCCGGTGGTTGTACAGCATGCCGTCTCAGGTGAAGTGCTGATGCTGGGATATATGAACCAGGATGCACTAACCAAAACCATCGACAGCGGCAAGGTCACCTTTTTCTCGCGTACCAAACAACGCTTGTGGACCAAAGGGGAAACCTCTGGCCATTTCCTGAATGTAGTCAGCATTACGCCGGACTGCGATAACGATACGCTTCTGGTGCTGGCGAATCCGATCGGCCCAACCTGCCACAAAGGGACCAGCAGCTGCTTCGGAGATGCAAGCCACCAGTGGCTGTTCCTGTATCAGCTGGAACAGTTACTCGCTGAGCGTAAAACGGCGGATCCTGAAAGTTCGTATACGGCGAAACTCTACGCCAGCGGAACCAAACGTATCGCGCAAAAGGTGGGGGAAGAAGGCGTTGAGACAGCGCTGGCCGCGACCGTGCATGACCGCGAGGAGCTGACCAACGAGGCGTCGGATTTGATGTATCACCTGCTCGTACTGCTGCAGGATCAGGAGCTGGATTTGACGGTGGTGATTGAGAATCTACGCAAGAGACATAAATAAAAAAACCGGGGAATGTCCCCGGTTTTTTATCTGATGAGAATCACGCTTTTGGCTTGTAGTTCCGCAATGCGTTGCGACCCAGTACCACACCCGAACCGATAATCCCGCCAAGAAGTACGGCAAGGATAAGGGTAATGGCTTTTTTCGGACTGTCACGTTTGATCGGTAAATTTGGCTTCATCACATAACGGTAGACATGGATAGTGTCAGGGTTAACGTTCAGCTTTTCGATATCCAGCAAGTTCTGCTTGGTCTGGTAGTACGCTCCTGAGAACACCAGCGGACGAGACGCTTCGTTTTCAATCATCGATTTTAACGCTTCGCTGCCCAGCAGGAACATGGTTTCCTGCGTCACGTCCTGAGTTTGCTGAATCTGTGGAGAAGTGATTTTGGCCGCTTCAGCGTTCTTCAGCGCTTCCGTAATCTGTTTAATGCGCAGATCTTTTTGCTCCTGAGAGACTTTCTCCTGGTTCTCCAGGGAGTCATTCAGGGTTGTGATCTGCTGCTTAATGTTATCTTTTAGATCAAGCGCCAGTTCTTTCGCCGTCTGTTCATCAACCTGCTGAATATACTGGGCAAGCTGCTTTTGCGCAGCTTCAGCAGTTTCACCAACATAACTGACGGTCAATGGAAATGCTTGTCCCTTAACCGTGGAATCGATGGTTAGCTTTTCCGGGATTTCCTGATTTTCAAGCGCCTGCGCTAATGCAGAAAAGGATGAATTAAAACGACCAATTGCACGGGTCTGGATATCCAAAATTGAAGGAGCGGCACTTCCGTACAGAATATTCAACGCATTTGCATACGTTGCAATCTGTGCGGCATCCGGCTGGGCTACGATAGCGGACGATGTCCATTTCTCTTTTGCTACGGTGATGTAGATCCCAGCCAATATGATAAATACAGCAACAAAAGCTCCAACAACCCACTTTCCACGCCACAGTTGCAGCACTAAATCAAGTAAATCAATTTGCTCCGGGTCATTACTTCTGCTGACCAGGTTATTGTTGTTCTGCGTCATACAATCCCTAACAGATGATAAAGGGCAAAAATAAACATGTTCACATAGTGTATCTGTTGCTATGAATTTTTCTATAAGAATCCGATGAGTTAAATCGGAAAGATGGGTTATGTAACTGGCATCCGCCGCGCTATGATAGACGCAATGTGATGCGTGATGGCATCAGTAAGAACACATGTTTATGAGGGAAGATATGAAATTTCTGGTAACGGGTGCAGCTGGCTTTATCGGCGCAAATGTCAGCAAACGACTCCTGGATGCGGGTCATCAGGTCGTCGGTATTGATAACCTGAATGACTACTATGATGTCAATCTTAAGCTGGCACGTCTGGATCTGCTGACATCTGACAGTTTCGCCTTCCACAAGCTGGACCTGGCCGACCGTGAAGGCATGGCCACACTGTTCGCCCGTGAGAAATTTGATCGCGTCATCCACCTGGCCGCACAGGCAGGTGTACGCTACTCGCTTGAAAACCCTCACGCCTATGCAGATGCCAACCTGATAGGGCACCTCAACGTACTGGAAGGCTGTCGCCATCACAAGGTACAACATCTTCTGTATGCATCTTCCAGCTCCGTTTACGGTCTGAATCGCAAGATGCCTTTTTCGACTGACGATTCGGTCGATCACCCTGTCTCACTTTATGCCGCGACCAAAAAAGCCAATGAACTGATGTCGCATACCTATTCCCACCTGTACAACCTGCCCACGACGGGCCTGCGTTTCTTTACCGTGTACGGTCCTTGGGGTCGTCCGGATATGGCGCTGTTTAAGTTCACCAAAGCGATGATTGAAGGCAAAAGCATTGATGTCTACAACTACGGTAAGATGAAGCGTGATTTCACCTATATTGATGACATTGCCGAAGCCATTATCCGTCTGCAGGATGTTATCCCTCAGGCCGATGCAAACTGGACTGTCGAAACCGGTTCGCCGGCGACCAGTTCCGCGCCTTATCGCGTTTACAACATTGGTAACAGCTCTCCGGTTGAGCTTATGGATTACATTACGGCGCTGGAAGAAGCACTCGGCAAAGAAGCAGAGAAAAACATGATGCCGATTCAACCTGGTGACGTGCTGGAAACCAGCGCGGACACGAAAGAGTTGTATGACGTTATTGGCTTTAAACCGCAGACCTCAGTCAAAGACGGGGTGAAAAACTTCGTGGACTGGTATCGCACTTTCTACAACGTCTAAAACAAAAAACCCGGCACACTGGCCGGGTTTTTTACGTGCTTAACGCAGAATGTCAGTCGCTACCAAACAGATCGCGGGTATACACTTTATCCGCCACGTCTGCCAGTTCTGCTGCCATACGGTTAGAGATGATCACATCCGCTTCCTGCTTGAACGCATCCAGATCGCGAATCACGCGTGAATGGAAGAACTCATCTTCCTGCATTGCAGGTTCATAAATAATGACCTGAACACCCTTGGCTTTAATACGCTTCATGATCCCCTGAATGGACGAGGCGCGGAAGTTATCGGAACCACTCTTCATAATCAGACGATATACACCCACCACTTTCGGCTGACGCGCGAGGATGGAATCAGAAATGAAATCCTTACGCGTGCGGTTGGCATCCACAATGGCTGAAATCAGGTTGTTTGGCACAGCCTGATAGTTGGCCAGCAGCTGTTTGGTATCTTTTGGCAGGCAGTAGCCGCCATAACCAAACGACGGGTTGTTGTAATGGTTGCCGATACGCGGGTCGAGGCACACGCCTTCGATGATCTGGCGGGTATTCAGGCCCAGACTCTCGGCATAGCTGTCCAGCTCGTTGAAGTAAGCCACGCGCATTGCCAGGTAGGTATTCGCGAACAGCTTGATCGCTTCGGCTTCGGTGGAATCGGTAAACAGCACAGGGATATCTTTCTTGATTGCGCCTTCCTGAAGCAGAGCAGCAAAACGCTCCGCACGCTCAGAGCGCTCACCGATGACGATACGGGATGGATGCAGGTTATCGTATAACGCCCTGCCCTCGCGCAGAAACTCTGGCGAGAAGAAGACATTATCAATACCCAACTCTTCTTTAATCGATTTGGTGAAGCCTACTGGAATGGTCGATTTGATGATCATCACCGCTTTTGGGTTGATTGCGATAACATCTTTGATCACCGCTTCCACGGTTGAAGTGTTGAAGTAGTTGGTTTTAGGGTCGTAATCCGTTGGTGTGGCGATGATGACGAAATCTGCGTCGCGGTAGGCGTCTTCTTTGTCCGTCGTTGCACGGAAATTCAGCGGTTTGTTGGCGAGGTATTCCTGGATTTCTTTATCGACAATTGGGGATTGCTTTTGATTAAGCATATCCACTTTAGACTGAACGATATCCAACGCCACCACTTCATGGTTTTGTGCGATCAGAATGCCGTTTGAAAGCCCGACATAGCCCGTTCCGGAAATAGTTATTTTCATTCGTTTGACTTCTTCAGTATGAGTTTCTGGTGACAATCAAACCGTCACCACAATGATTAACTGGTGGTTTTTTATCGCTAACGCTATTTAACTGTCAAGGTTAAAGCTGAATGGATGAACGCTCTTCCGCCCCTCCGAGGGGTCCCGAACAGGGCTCAAAGCGCCTATCTTCTAGCAGCATTGCTGCTTCTTTATGATGTAGCAGACTCATAACAAACAGCTTCAAATCAGACTAATCCCTTAGTCAGATTTAGCAGGTATTGCCCATAGCCGGTCTTTTTCAAAGGCTCGGCAAGTGCACGGAGCTGTTCAACATTGATAAAGCCTCTGCGGAATGCAATCTCTTCAGGGCAAGATACTTTCAGCCCCTGACGCTCTTCAATAGTTGCGATGAAATTACTTGCCTCAATCATGCTCTGGTGCGTCCCGGTATCCAGCCATGCATAACCGCGTCGCATCATCGCGACGGATAATCTTCCCTGCTGCATGTAAAGACGGTTGATATCGGTTATTTCCAGCTCACCGCGCGCTGAGGGACTTAAGCTCTTCGCCATCTCAATGACATCGTTGTCGTAAAAATAGAGGCCCGTTATTGCATAGTTACTTTTCGGCTGATGAGGTTTTTCTTCAAGACCGATCGCAGTGCCGTCTTTGTCGAATTCAACCACACCGTAACGTTCAGGATCGCTGACATGATAGGCAAATACGGTTGCCCCATTTTCCTGGCTGGCGGCCCCCTCCAGCAATCGAGGAAGATCGTGACCATAGAAAATATTATCGCCTAAAACCAGCGCACAGTTGTCCTCGCCGATAAATTCTTCGCCAAGAATAAACGCCTGAGCTAAACCATCCGGGCTAGGCTGTATCTTATATTGGAGGCGCAACCCCCATTGGCTACCATCACCCAGAAGTTGTTCAAAACGAGGGGTATCCTGCGGTGTACTAATGATAAGAATATCTTTGATACCAGCGAGCATCAGCGTTGAAAGCGGATAATAGATCATCGGCTTGTCATAGATGGGCAACAACTGCTTACTCACCGCCATTGTGACGGGATAAAGGCGAGTACCCGAACCGCCCGCTAAGATAATACCTTTACGCTTCGCCATTACTTGCGCCCTCCATAATTCTGTTCAATCCAACTCTTATAGGCACCCCTTTTAACATTCGAGACCCATTCCGAATTGTTTAAATACCACTCAACCGTTTTACGTATACCGCTCTCAAAGGTTTCCTTGGGTGTCCAGCCCAGTTCACGACTAATTTTATGCGCATCTATTGCATAACGGCGGTCGTGGCCAGGTCGGTCTGCAACATAGGTTATCTGCTCGTGATATGATTTTTCCTTCGGAACGATTTCATCCAGCAAATCGCAAATAGTGTGTACAACTTCAATATTTTTCTTCTCGTTGTGACCACCGATATTATACGTTTCGCCGGTTTTACCTGTTGTCAGAACCGTATAAAGCGCACGGGCATGATCCTCCACATATAGCCAGTCACGAATTTGATCGCCCTTCCCGTAAATCGGTAACGGTTTGTTCTCAATGGCATTAAGAATAACCAGCGGGATTAGTTTTTCCGGGAAGTGGAAAGGTCCATAATTGTTTGAGCAGTTAGTGACAATTGCTGGCAAGCCGTAAGTACGGATCCACGCCCGGACCAAATGATCGCTGGATGCTTTCGAGGCGGAATACGGACTACTCGGTGCGTATGATGTTGTTTCTGTGAAGAGCGGTAATGGCGCAGAATCAGTTTGCTCATCAGGATGAGGTAAATCACCATATACTTCGTCCGTCGAAATGTGATGAAAACGGAACGCTGCTTTTGCCGCGTTATCCAGTGAAGACCAGTAAGCGCGGCAAATTTCCAGCAAGACGTAAGTACCAACAATATTAGTTTCAATAAACGCCGCTGGCCCGGTAATAGAACGATCGACATGGCTTTCCGCCGCCAGATGCATTACAGCATCTGGCTGATGAGCAGCAAAAATGCGCTCCATGGCTACTTTGTCACAGATATCAGTATGTTCAAATACGTAACGTGCGTTATTGCTGACTTCTCGCAAGGATTCCAGGTTACCGGCATAGGTCAATTTATCAACGTTAACAACGCTATCCCGAGTATTGCGAATAATGTGTCGGATAACCGCAGAGCCAATAAAACCGGCGCCACCAGTAACAAGAATTTTCACGCGATCTATTCCGTTAAAAAGTGAGTGGATTGGGAGGGATAAAAAAACCCGGTATTGCTACCGGGCCTGATTGAATGGCGAAAAATTAAATCAGATTAATCCAGCCATTCAGTGTGGAACACACCTTCTTTATCCGTACGTTTATACGTATGAGCACCGAAGTAGTCACGCTGCGCCTGGATCAGGTTGGCAGGCAGTACGGCAGCGCGGTAGCTGTCGTAGTACGCCACTGCTGCGGAGAAGGTCGGAACCGGAATACCGTTCTGCACAGCGTAAGCCACAACGTCACGCAGCGCCTGCTGGTATTCGTCGGCAATCTTCTTGAAGTATGGCGCCAGCAGAAGGTTAGCAATACGCGCGTTTTCCGCATAAGCATCGGTGATTTTCTGCAGGAATTGAGCACGAATGATGCAACCTGCGCGGAAGATCTTCGCGATCTCACCGTAGTTCAGATCCCAGTTGTTCTCGTCTGACGCGGCACGCAGCTGAGAGAAGCCCTGCGCGTAGGAGACGATTTTACCCAGGTACAGAGCACGGCGAACTTTCTCGACGAATTCAGCTTTGTCACCGGCGGGTTTAGCCTGTGGGCCAGACAGCACTTTGGATGCCGCAACACGCTGCTCTTTCAGGGAAGAGATGTAACGCGCAAATACGGATTCGGTGATCAGGGACAGCGGTTCACCCAGATCCAGGGAGCTCTGGCTGGTCCATTTACCGGTACCTTTGTTCGCAGCTTCGTCCAGAATCACATCAACCAGGTATTTACCCTCTTCATCTTTCTTGGTGAAAATATCTTTGGTGATGTCAATCAGGTAGCTGTTCAGCTCACCTTTGTTCCACTCGGTAAAGGTTTCAGCCAGCTCTTCGTTAGAGAGGTTCAGGCCGCCTTTCAGCAGGGAGTAAGCTTCTGCGATGAGCTGCATGTCGCCGTATTCGATGCCGTTGTGAACCATCTTCACATAATGGCCTGCACCGTCTGGACCAATATAGGTCACACACGGCTCGCCATCTTCCGCAACCGCAGCGATTTTTGTCAGGATTGGCGCAACCAGTTCGTACGCCTCTTTCTGACCACCAGGCATGATAGATGGGCCTTTCAGTGCGCCCTCTTCACCACCGGAAACACCGGTACCGATGAAGTTGAAACCTTCAGCAGACAGTTCACGGTTGCGACGAATGGTGTCCTGGAAGAAGGTGTTACCGCCATCAATGATGATATCGCCTTTTTCGAGGAAAGGTTTCAGAGAGTCGATAGCAGCATCGGTACCCGCGCCCGCTTTCACCATTAACAGGATACGACGAGGCGTTTCCAGGGACTCAACAAATTCTTTCACCGTATAGAACGGAACCAGTTTTTTGCCCGGGTTTTCGGCAATCACTTCTTCGGTCTTATCACGGGAGCGGTTGAAAACGGAGACGGTATAACCACGGCTTTCGATGTTGAGCGCCAGGTTGCGCCCCATCACTGCCATACCGACAACGCCGATCTGTTGCTTGGACATTACATACTCCTGTCAGGTGTGGTCGCCGCGACTTATGCGCGGCTTGAATATACAATGGATGTTAACTCAAGTTAAGCGCCACTGTGTAGTGTAAGATGCCATTAAACGCTCGGAACGTTTACTAATGCATCATCCTTATTTGTATGTCCTTGGATACACGTTAAGGAAGAACTCGTCTAAATGACCAAAAGTCAATGTAAGTAGATGATTCGACCCAGTATCATTTCAACATATGCTTCTGCTTGTTTCTCATCTGCCGCCTCAATGTAGCAACGGAGTTCAGGTGCATTCCCTGATGGACGAAGATGAAAAATATCGCCATTATCAAGAGTAAAGCGCACTCCATCCGTTTGATCTATATCAATACATTTTCGCTGCGCGAATCCGAGTTGAACTAAAAATTCATCTGGAGATGCAAGTGCGTAAGCAATGATTTGTTGACTCTTTTCAGATGAGAAATTTTTAACACGGTCTGACCACGTATAACGTTGAGGGAGTTTGTCGACGAGAGATGAAATATTGGCCTTACCAGAGGCGATGAGAAGCATTAAAGCTGGCAAAACGGCGTCGCGGGTTGGTAATTTTGAGAGCGTGGTACCATTAATGATCAAATCGCTCGCTAGCAGATAACCTCCGTTCGCTTCGAAACCCGCAACGCTCTTATGAGAGACTAACAGATCGTCAAAAGCAGCTATTACGTAAGGGGAACCAATTTTAGTTCTTGCTACGGATTTGAAACGCTGGGTTAATTCGACAGCAGTATTGCAACTTACCGGAATGGCTAAGGCATCAATATTTAGCTCGAGAGATGTTAGTAGACCAAGAAGATCACCGCGTAGCCAGTTACCTTTTTCATCAGCCAACAGTGGACGATCACCATCCCCATCAGTTGAAAAAATTGCGTCTAACTTATATTTTTCGGACCATTTCAACGCAAGAACTCGATCCTCTGCACTTACAGCTTCTGTATCAATCGGGATGAAGTCCTCACTACGCCCCAGTGAAACAACTTCAGCACCTAGCTTTTCAAACAATTTTTTATATAAATCACGCCCCGCACTCGAATGTTCATAGATGCCAATAGTTTTACCACTAAGAGAATCACTACTAAACAAATCAACGTAACGTGCAATATATGCGTTTGCACCATCAGGCATGACACACAGCTCAGGAAGATTTTCAACTGGTGAAAAATGATAATCACTATCCACAATAGCTCGTTCATCATTCTTGGAGATTTCACCATCTGGACGATAAAATTTTAGTCCATTGCGATCAAAAGGAATGTGGCTACCCGTGACCATGATGCAAGGTATTTTTTTCTGCATAGAATGATAAGCTAAGGCAGGAGTTGGAATCACTCCATGAAATTCAACATTAAATCCATGTTGCATAATAGCATCAGCACATGCTTGTGCAATTTCGTAACTGCTAGGACGATTATCAATAGCTAAAGCAACAGTGTTGAAGAAATGACTCTTACTCACTTCATTTATGAAAGCATGTGCAAATGCTGCGCATACATTGTGATTAAAATCACTTACCAAACCGCGCGCTCCACTTGTTCCAAACGCAATATTACTACTTTTTATAATTTCTTTACATGAAAGCATTTGAGTTCCTTCCATTCATTTATCTTCCATTCTAAGAATATCTTCTTCGGATATTACATCCCCAACCTGAACCTCAATAATTATTAAAGGTAAAATCCCCGGATTCATTATGGAATGTTGTTGTCCAACTTTTATAAAAGTTGATTCATTTTCAGTAAGATAAAAGTATTCGTCATCTATTTTTATTTTTGCTGTACCTGATACAACAATCCAATGTTCATTTCTATGATAATGCAGTTGATTAGATATTTTGGAGCCAGGTTTTATAGTTATTCGATTGACGAGATATTTATCATGCGTATCAATCCGCTCAATCTCCCCCCAAGATCTAAATTCATTTTTAAAATATGAAAGCTCAAGTCTATTATTTTTTTGTAAAGATGTGGTAATAGCCTTAATATCCTGAACGTGATCCTTATGAGCGATCAAAAGAGCATCTTTAGTGTTTACAATAATATGGTCATTTACACCAACAGTTGCAATTAAAGAAGAATCAGACCGTATATAGTTTCCAGTACAATCATGGGTAATAATATCTCCGCTAATGAAGTTACCAGAAGAATCTTTCTCTGATAATTCCCACAATGCAGCCCAGGAACCTACATCGTTCCAGTGTGCCTTTAAGGGCACCACAACTGCCTTATCAGTTTTTTCCATAATTGCATAATCAACAGATTCAGAAATGCAGTTTTCAAAACTCTGATGATCTATTCTGATAAAATCCAGGTCGCGAATAGAATTTTTAACAGACAATTCGCAACAATCATAAATCTCTGGAGCATAACGCTTTAGTTCATCAAGAAAAATGGAAGCTCTGAACATAAACATTCCGCTATTCCATAAATACTCTCCAGATGAGATATATGATAAAGCTGTATCCAGATCAGGCTTTTCCTTAAAAGAATTGACTGCGAAAATATCAGTACCTATTTCATTACCTTTTTGAATATAGCCATAACCAGTTTCAGGTCGTTCAGGGACAACACCAAAAGTGACTAAGTAACCTTTAGTTGCACATTCTTGAGCATTGTTAATTGCCTGTAGGAATTTATCATTTTCATCAATAGCGTGATCGGCAGCAAGAACTAACAGTAGCGGATCTATACCTTCTTTCAATGCATGGAAGGCGGCTAATGCAACCGCAGGACAGGTATTTTTCCCCTGCGGTTCAAGTAAAATACCGCTAACTTCCAGTGTTGAATTTTTTACTTGTTCAGCGACAAGGAATCTATGGTCTTCGTTGCTAATTATCAAGGGTGGTAATTTTTTTATATTTTCCAAACGATTTAGCGTATCAACCAATAATGATTCAGATGACACTAAATTATGGAATTGCTTAGGGAAATATTTTCTAGATAGTGGCCAAAGTCTAGTCCCGACTCCTCCAGCCATAATAATTGGTAGTATCATTTATTAATCCAATAACTTTTCAATATCATTAACAAGGGGAGTAATTTTAGCCTCCCAGGAAAATTTTGTTTCAACATAGCTACGAGCATTGTTCGCTATATGGTTATAAAATCTTTCACTATTGGCAAGCTTCGCTATTGCCTCTTGATATTGGTAAAGAGAATCAGCAACTATTATTTCATCATTTTTATTAGCACCTATTCCCTCAAAACCTACCGTTGAGGTAATACATGGTAAACCTAATGCCATATACTCAAGAATTTTATTTTGCACACCTGCACCTAAACGCATCGGACAAAGACCAATATGGCCATTTCTGCACGCCTCATTAATATCATCGACAGAGCCTGCAACATTAACGCATGGGATATTACTCAAGTACTCCTTATCAGACTCTTTTATTCTACCGATGACATTAAAGATCACTTTTTTATTTGGGATAGATAAATGAGGCAGTATTTTTTTTGCAAACCACTTCACTGCATCCATATTTTGCAATGAATACATATTACCTATAAAAATAAGATTCAATTGATTATCATTAGATACATGTCGTTTTTTGAACAATAATGATTTTGTATCAACACCGTTAGGATAGACTTTTATTTCTGAAGATGGATTCGAATATAAAAATTCTCTATCGACATCAGAAACAAATGAGACCAGATCGAATTTAGAAGCAATTTGCTTTTCATAATTCTCAAGCCTTTTTTGTTCCAATCCGTAAATGAATGTTCGTAAGTTTTTGGTTTCATTTAAGTTCGACACTCTCTTATAA
>SKED01001861.1_pt1 | contig 16639 bp, 9 predicted proteins | sample 4826651 | NCBI WGS metagenome assembly SKED01 (sample SAMN11008818, study PRJNA524170) | human gut metagenome | biome: Human fecal sample; material: Feces; isolation source: fecal sample from pouch patient p19 | host: Homo sapiens | place: Israel: Tel-Aviv | collected 2016-06-28
GTATATAATAATACCAAATGAAAGAAACATATTATCCAAAAGTCTAACGAAAAAGAGAGTCTTACAGATAGAAGCGCCCGTTTGTAAACAAATCACCACTATCAAAACAGTCCTATTAATATATCACATTTTTACCGCATAAAGAAAGGAAGAGAACTTTACTCAAAAAAAAGTTTTCTCCCTTTCTTACACTACACCCCCGGAATCGAATAAACTCCTTCATCGTTTTTAATAAATAACGAGAGAGTTTATTATAAACGGTCCCCAAGTTTATTATAAACTATTTTTAGGCGTTTCCAGCGGCCTCAATAGAATTATTATAACAAAAATGGGCAAGAACCTTCGCAGTTTCTTGCCCATTCGTTATCCTCATATGCAATTTTGCACATTCACCTATTGAACCTATGTAATAATACTTATATATTTCATGATTACTTTTCTGTTTTTAATTTCCCCAAATATACGAAATAAAAACAAGAAAGTCAATAGCCGGACGGTATTTGCCGTGATATTTCTTCATTTATCAGGTATTACCTTGTTATTCGGGCAATACCTTATTATAAAAGAAAGGTTTTTTTCACTCACTACGTGGTTATCTGAAAATAAACACGTAAATTTGCTGGCTCAAATTGAAATAACAGTATAAATCACTATAAATAAAAACTTTATCACTATGGAGTACAATTTCAGGGAGATTGAAAAGAAGTGGCAGCAAAGGTGGGTGGAAGAGAAAACCTACCAGGTTACGGAAGACGAATCGAAGCAGAAATTCTATGTATTGAATATGTTCCCTTACCCGTCAGGGGCCGGACTGCATGTAGGGCATCCGCTGGGATACATCGCTTCGGATATTTACGCCCGTTACAAACGACTGCGTGGCTTCAATGTACTCAATCCGATGGGATATGACGCATATGGTTTGCCAGCGGAACAATACGCTATTCAGACCGGACAGCATCCCGCAATCACTACTAAAGCTAATATCGACCGCTATCGCGAGCAACTCGACAAAATAGGCTTCTCTTTCGACTGGAGCCGCGAAATCCGTACGTGCGAACCCGAATATTATCACTGGACCCAATGGGCTTTCCAAAAGATGTTCAACAGCTACTACTGCAACGACGAACAGCAGGCACGCCCTATCCAGGAACTGATCGATGCATTCGCAATCTACGGAAACGAAGGACTCAACGCTGCCTGCAGCGAAGAACTCAGCTTTACCGCCAAAGAATGGAAAGCCAAAAGCGAAAAGGAACAGCAGGAAATCCTGATGAACTACCGCATCGCCTACCTCGGCGAAACGATGGTGAACTGGTGTCAGGCACTGGGAACCGTATTGGCAAATGACGAAGTCATAGACGGCGTCAGCGAACGCGGCGGCTTCCCCGTAGTCCAGAAGAAGATGCGCCAGTGGTGTCTGCGTGTATCCGCTTATGCTCAGCGTCTGCTCGACGGACTGGATACCATCGACTGGACCGAATCACTGAAAGAAACTCAAAAGAACTGGATCGGACGCTCCGAAGGTGCCGAAGTACAGTTCAAGGTAAAAGACAGCGATCTCGAATTTACCATCTTTACTACCCGTGCAGATACCATGTTCGGTGTGACCTTCATGGTTCTGGCTCCGGAAAGTGATCTGGTAGCCCAGCTGACCACTCCCGCCCAGAAAGCAGAAGTAGACGCCTACCTTGACCGCACCAAGAAACGTACGGAACGCGAACGCATCGCCGACCGCAGCGTGACCGGTGTTTTCAGCGGTTCGTATGCTATCAATCCGTTTACAGGTGAAGCAGTGCCCATCTGGATCAGCGATTACGTATTGGCAGGATACGGAACAGGAGCCATCATGGCCGTACCCGCCCACGATAGCCGCGACTATGCTTTCGCCAAGCATTTCGGACTCGAAATCCGCCCGTTGGTAGAAGGTTGTGACGTAAGCGAAGAAAGCTTCGATGCCAAAGAAGGTATCGTCTGCAACTCTCCGCGTCCGGATGTAACTCCGTACTGTGACCTGTCTCTGAACGGACTGACCATCAAGGAAGCCATCGAAAAGACCAAGCAATATGTGAAAGAACATAATCTGGGACGTGTGAAAGTGAACTACCGTCTTCGCGACGCCATTTTCTCACGCCAGCGCTACTGGGGGGAACCGTTCCCTGTATACTACAAAGACGGAATGCCGTACATGATCGACGAAGACTGTCTGCCGCTGGAACTTCCGGAAGTAGACAAGTTCCTCCCCACCGAAACAGGCGAACCTCCATTGGGACACGCCAAGGAATGGGCGTGGGACACGGTAAACAAGTGCACAGTAGAAAACGAAAAGATCGACAACGTTACCATCTTCCCGCTGGAACTGAACACCATGCCGGGATTCGCCGGTTCTTCCGCATACTATCTGCGCTACATGGACCCGCACAACAACAAAGCATTGGTGGACCCGAAAGTGGACGAATACTGGAAAAACGTAGACCTTTATGTAGGAGGAACGGAACACGCTACCGGACACTTGATCTACTCCCGTTTCTGGAATAAGTTCCTGCACGATGTAGGTGCATCGGTAGTAGAAGAACCGTTCCAGAAGTTAGTAAACCAAGGCATGATTCAAGGCCGCAGCAACTTTGTATATCGCATCAAAGATACTCACACCTTCGTTTCACTGAACCTGAAAGACCAATACGAAGTGACTCCACTTCATGTGGATGTAAACATCGTATCCAATGATATCCTCGACCTGGAAGCATTCAAGGCATGGCGTCCCGAATATGCGGAAGCAGAGTTTATCCTCGAAGACGGAAAATACATCTGCGGATGGGCGGTTGAGAAGATGAGTAAATCAATGTTCAACGTAGTCAATCCGGATATGATTGTGGAAAAATACGGTGCAGACACCCTTCGTATGTACGAAATGTTCCTCGGTCCGGTTGAGCAGTCCAAGCCTTGGGATACGAACGGTATCGACGGTGTACACCGCTTTATCCGTAAGTTCTGGTCATTGTTCTACAACCGTACCGACGAATATCTGGTGAAAGACGAGCCTGCAACGAAGGAAGAGTTGAAGAGCCTGCACAAACTGATCAAGAAAGTAACGGGAGATATCGAACAGTTCTCTTACAATACGTCTGTCAGCGCATTCATGATCTGTGTCAACGAACTCTCCAACTTGAAATGCAACAAGAAAGAGATACTGGAACAGCTCGTTATCACCCTCGCTCCTTTCGCTCCGCACGTTTGCGAAGAACTGTGGGATACACTGGGACACGAAACTTCCGTATGTGACGCCGCATGGCCCGCATACAACGAAGAATATCTGAAAGAAGATACGATCAACTATACCATCTCCTTCAACGGAAAAGCACGCTTCAACATGGAGTTTGACGCTGATGCCGCTTCGGATGCCATCCAGGCTGCCGTATTAGCCGACGAACGTTCGCAGAAGTGGATCGAAGGCAAAACACCGAAGAAGATCATCGTGGTGCCGAAGAAGATTGTAAATGTGGTAGTATAAATAAGTATTAAGTAATAGGTATTAAGTATTACCGTAGCTGCTGTTCAAGCATGTCCGCATGGTTAATACTTAATACCTGATACCTAATACCTATCGATTACGACTTATTACCTATTACTTAATACTTATTACCTATTAATTAAATGCGCAAACCAGCAAAAGCGGAAATAATGAGAGAAGTGAAGGATTATATCTACATCACTCTCGGATTGATAAGTTATGCTATGGGATGGGCGGCGTTTCTGCTGCCTTACCAGATAACGACAGGAGGTACTACCGGTATCGGGGCTATCATCTATTACGCAACGGGATTTCCGATCCAGTGGTCGTACTTCATCATCAATGCGGTTCTGATGACATTTGCCATCAAGATATTAGGTCCGCGATTCAGCATAAAGACTACTTATGCGATTTTCATGCTGACTTTCCTACTATGGATATTCCAGGTATTGGTAAACAACTACATACAAACGCCCGATATGTCGGCCGACGGAAAGCCTCTGCTGCTCGGCAGCGGACAGGACTTTATGGCTTGTATCATCGGTGCGGCTATGTGTGGTGTAGGTCTGGGCATTACTTTCAATTATAACGGCAGTACCGGAGGAACGGACATCATCGCTGCTATTGTCAACAAATACAAAGACGTATCACTTGGAAGGATGATCATGATTTGTGATGTGTTCATCATCAGTTCCTGTTACTTTGTGTTTCACGACTGGCGTCGGGTAATCTTCGGTTTCGTCACTCTGTTCATTATCGGTGTCGTGCTCGACTGGATTATCAACAGCGCCCGTCAGTCCGTACAGTTCTTCATCTTCTCCAAGAAGTATGATGAGATAGCCGACCGCATCATCAAAGATACTGACCGTGGGGTGACCGTGCTCAACGGCACCGGATGGTACAGCAAAAACGATGTAAAAGTATTGGTCGTACTGGCCAAAAGACGTCAGTCGCTGGATATCTTCCGACTGGTAAAACGTATCGACCCGAACGCTTTCATCTCGCAAAGTTCCGTCATCGGGGTGTATGGCGAAGGGTTCGATCAGTTGAAAGTGAAATAAACAGGTGAATGAATCCGGATAATTCCGCTAAAAAACAAGAATAAGACAATGAAACGCAAACTTGTATTTGCCACCAACAATGCTCATAAACTCGAAGAAGTAGCTGCCATCCTCGGGGATAAGGTAGAACTGCTCAGTCTGAATGACATTGACTGCCACACGGACATCCCCGAAACAGCCGAAACGCTGGAAGGAAATGCCTTGCTGAAATCTTCTTTTATCTACCGGAACTATCAGCTGGACTGCTTTGCCGATGACACCGGACTGGAAGTGGAAGCTCTGAACGGAGCGCCCGGAGTGTACTCCGCCCGTTATGCCGAAGGCGAAGGCCACGATGCTCAGGCGAATATGCGCAAGCTGCTCCACGAACTGGAAGGAAAAGAGAACCGGAAAGCGCAATTCCGCACTGCCATTTCGCTGATTCTCGACGGAAAGGAATATCTCTTTGAAGGTGTGATCAAAGGGGAAATCATCAAAGAGAAGCGCGGAGATTCCGGCTTCGGTTATGACCCGATATTCAAGCCCGAAGGGTACGAACAGACTTTTGCCGAACTGGGAAACGAAACAAAGAACAAGATCAGTCACCGTGCACTGGCTGTACAGAAACTTTGCGAGTTTCTGCAACGCTGATTCTTTAGCATATTCCGCACAACAGCCTGTCTTGACATCAACGAAGTGCCAGCAGTAAAATTCTCTCAGGTCATTTCTTAACTATATGACACAGAGTTTAATAAAAGAATTTTTGTAATCTTCAGAAGAAAATTATTTCTTTGCAAAAAAAATAAAGCGTAATGAAGAAAATTGCATTATTTACTTTCCTTACATTGTTATTATGTACTTCATGTGTAACGAAAAAGAAGTTCATGATGACAGAAGCCGCACGTATTGCAAGTATCGACAGCTTGCAAAGTTTATTGACTGATTGCCGCAACACGGGCGACCAGCTGTCAGCACAAATCAAGAAGCTCCTGCGTGATACCACCCAGATGGGAAACAGTATCCGTCAGTATCAGAGCATGCTTAGTACTAACATGACGGAACAGGAAAAACTGAATGCCTTGTTGAGTCAGAAGAAAAACGAACTTAGCGAAAGAGAACGCACCATCAACGAGTTGCAGGACATGATCAACGCTCAGAACGAGAAAGTGAAACAACTGCTGAACAGTGTGAAAGACGCGTTACTGGGCTTTAGCACAGACGAACTGACGGTTCGTGAAAAGGATGGAAAGGTGTATGTGGCAATGTCGGACAAATTGCTGTTCCAGTCAGGAAGCGCCCGTCTGGATAAACGCGGAGAGGAAGCTCTCGGCAAATTGGCGGAAGTCCTGAACAAGCAGACCGACATCGACGTATTTATCGAAGGTCACACCGACAATAAACCGATCAACACCGTACAGTTCAAAGACAACTGGGATTTGAGTGTGATTCGTGCTACCTCCGTCGTACGTATCCTGATTAAGAACTACGGTGTAAATCCTTTGCAGATACAGCCCAGCGGTCGCGGCGAATATATGCCTGTTGACGACAATGAAACAGCGGAAGGCAGAAGCAAGAACCGCCGTACGGAGATTATCATGGCTCCAAAGCTGGACAAGTTGTTCCAGATGTTACAGACTTCCGAAGAGGTTAAATAAGAAAATAATAATAAGAGACTGTCAGGAGGTAGACAGTCTCTTATTATATAGAAACAAGGCTATAATATTTATTGCCCTATATGATATAACTCATCCATGTTTCTATTAGATACAATATCTGAATTCATACTGTTTACTTTCCCCATCCGGATGGTTTCTTACCCATCTTGAATACCATCGTACCACCGTTCATGATGTCCTGATGAGTGATGAAGAAATCTTTGTGTTTCTTCCCGTTCAAAGTCACCGACTGAATGTAGATATCTTCGGGAGACTTGCGGATGGTCCGGATACGGAACTCCTTATTACCTGCCAGTTTCAAAGTACACTCATCCAAAAGCGGGGAACCGATGATATACCGGCCGTCGGCAGGATTGACCGGATAGAATCCCATCGCACTGAATACATACCAGGCAGACATCTGACCGCAGTCATCATTTCCGGCATATCCCGAAGAAGTGTTGTTATACAGCGTGTTCAGAATATGACTGACATACTTTTGCGTCTTCCACGGCTGACCTGCAAAATTATAGAGATAAGCTACGTGATGGCTGGGTTCATTACCATGTGCATACTGTCCCACAAATCCCGAAGCGTTATGATTCATCTGCTCACTCTTATAGGTAGAGGTAAAAAAGGTATCCAGCTTTTGTTCAAAGGCTTTCGTTCCTCCTGTCAGTTCCATCAAGGCCTGGATGTTATGCGGAACATACCAAAAGTATTGCCATGCATTTCCTTCGGTAAACGGATGCCCGCCGTTTCCACCGTATTGATACGGGTCGAAAGGTTCGACCCATTCTCCCTTGTCATTCTTGGACTGAAAGAACTTCGTTTTCGGATGGAAAAGGTTCCGGTAATATTCGGAGCGTTTGTGGAATCGCTGATAATCGGCATCCTTGTTCAATTTTGCAGCCAGTTGGGCAACACACCAGTCATCAAAAGCCTGCTCCAGAGTGATGGAGACAGATTGAGTCTGAATGTTTTCGGGCATAAAGCCGTATTTCTCCCATACCTCAAAAGGAGAGTTGGGGTGTGAGGTTACCGAACTGTTATAGACTGCTTCATAGGCCTTCTCCATATCAATTCCGGGAATACCTTTCAGGATGGCATCAGTGATCACAGGGATGGAGTGGTTACCGATCATACAGTAATTGTCCTGTCCCCATAATTGCCAGATAGGTAGGTAGCCGTAATATTCATACTGGCGTATCATGCTCTTCACGAAGTCAGTCACCCGTTCGGGTTCCAGCAATGTGTAGAGAGGATGAGAAGCGCGGAAAGTATCCCACAGGGAGAATGTGGTGTAATGAGTTTCATTGTTCGCCACCTTGCGGGTCGTATAGTCGGCAGCCATGTATTCGCCGTTCACGTCGGACATGGTGTTAGGCTGTATCATGGTGTGGTAAAGAGCCGTATAGAATATCTCTTTCTGCACTTCCGTACCTTTCACTTCGATCTTTCCTAGTTGTTTTTCCCAATCAGCGTCCGCAGCAGCCACATAGCGGTCGAAATCCCAGTGCGGTGCTTCCTGTTCCATGTTCTGACGGGCATTCTCCATAGAGACGGATGAAAGGGCTACCTTACACGTCAGTGGTTTGCCATTCAGTTGGCCGAAACGGAAACAGCCATGAAGATTCGTACCGTTGATCACGGCTGTGTTTTCATGAACACGCCCGCCGTCTCTCAGCGTAGAAGTAAGGATAGGACTGGAAAACTCCATGTAGAAATAAATCTTGCGCAGTTTCGCCCATCCGGTGATGATACGGTAACCTTCCACTGCATGATCATTCAGAATGCGGATCTGAGAGTTAATGATCCGGCGTCCCCAACTGCCCTTATCTGCCGAGTGGTCCATATCCAATATAATCTCCGCATCTTTGCCGGCGGGATATTGATAGCGGTGGATACCGTTTCTCTGAGTAGTGGTAAGCTCTGCATTAATATTCTCATCTTTCAGCATTACCTGATAATAGCCGGGACGGGCCTTCTCTTCGTCATGCGTGAATGCGGAAGAAGTGCGTCCGCTACTGGTCGGCATCAATGTAATGTCGATCAGGTCCGAGGCTCCTGTCCCACTCAGGCGGGTATGGCTGAAACCGAAGATCGTATTCCGGTTATAGTCGTAGCCGGAAGCGTCCCCCCAATTGGGAGCTTCACTGGTGTCCGGAGAAAGCTGTATCATACCGAACGGTGAGGTCGCCCCCGGGTAATTATTACCCGAAAGTCCCCCATCGATGGCCCCCGTTCCAATAAACGGATTTACATATTTAGTGATTTCCCCTGCCTGCAACGTAGCGAGAGTCAATGAAAATGCACATACACTTAAAAGTAATTTCTTCATGGTTCGTGGTGTTTTTATAAGATATGTTTCTTATGTCTATGGCTTTTTATTCTTCTGTTATTTCAATGAGACGGCTGTTGAGCTGCTGCGTTGTGAAAAGATCCAGTCCGACGTTCATTAGATATTCTCCGGAGAAAACCTGGTTGTTACCCTTCAATGAGGAACCGCTACCGGGCATCATATTGATTTCCTTCACACGGTACTTCTTGTCGGCATTCAACCCTTGCAGGCGGACAGGCAATGTCTTTTCCGCATAGCGCGGATGGATATCGAAGGCGAATACCGCAGCCGTTTTCTTGTCCTTGCCTACAAACATGGAAGAAGTATGGTTGCTTCCGTAAGGAGAAACAAGGCGATACATATCACCTTCAAGGATGACAGGTTTCAGACGGTTGTAGTTCTTGACTGCCAGATCACAGTACAAGTGCTCATTCTGATTCATGTCTTCCAGTTTGATGTCGAATCCTAATTTGCACATCATGGCTACATCGGTACGGAACTTGATACTGGTTCCACGATTCCAAGTAGTGACGTGGGCACACAGTGTCTTACTTGGGAAGATCTGCGAATAGCCCCATTGGATAAACAGACGTTCGATAGGATCGGTATTGTCGCTTGGCCAGAACTCTGTGAAGTACTTCAATGCTTCATAGTCGGAGCGTCCGCCGCCACCGGCACACAGCATCATCGGAAGATTAGGATATTTAGCCTTGATTCTGTCCAGCACCTTGTAAAGTCCGCGCACATAATCAACGTACAGATGAGACTGTTTATCTTTCAGATACACCGAATAGATATTCGTAATCGGGCTGTTGCAGTCCCATTTGAAGAAAGCGATGCCGGGATATTTGGTCATCAGGTTGTCCACCACGCCGAATACATGATCCTGTACTTTCGGATTGCTAAGGTCGAGCACCATCTGGTTGCGGAAGTAGTATTCATCACGGTTAGGCAGATGAATCACCCAGTCCTTATGCTTTTCGTAAAGCTCGCTTTTGGGATTCACCATTTCCGGCTCTATCCATATACCGAACTTGATACCTTTCTTTTGTGCTTCTTCAACAAGACGCCCTACTCCGTTCGGAAGTTTGTCGGCAGTCTCTTCCCAGTCGCCCAACCCCTGATGGTCACTGCTACGAGGATATTTGTTGGCAAACCAACCATCATCCAGCAGGAACATATCTACGCCCAGCTTGGTAGCCTCATCCATCAAGCCGATCAGTTTATTTTCATCAAAGTCAAAATAGGTAGATTCCCAGTTGTTAAGCAAAGTCATGCGGGTATCATTACCGTTTTTCACCTGATGATTGCGCGCCCAGTCATGGAAGTTACGGCTGGCCTCACCTTTCCCCTGCGTGCTGTAAGTGAAATAGAAGTCCGGAGTACGGAACACTTCTTTGGCGGGCAGGCTGTATTCGGAGTCGTACGGGTTGATACCGCTGATAATACGCAGTTCGTTTTTGTTGTCCACTTCGAAAGTAAAGCGAAAGTTACCCGTCCATCCGATGGTTCCTACCAGCACTTCGCCTGCATTCTCCTGCGAAGGATTGTCAAGAGCCAGTTGGAAGAAAGGAGATACAAACATATTGGCACGTGCACCCAACTTCGTATCGATCACCTTTTTGCCGAAAGCCAGTTCTCTTTCAGTCACGTTGGCTTCGTGTGCCCAGTCACCGGAAAATTCAGTCAGGAAATACTTGCTGCTGTTCAAGTGAAGCATTGATGAAGCATACTTGCAAAGTATCACAGGCTTCTTCTCTTCATGGCTGATTTCACTAAACGCACGGATAATGTTCTCTTTGCCGTATGCTACATAATGCAACTTCACAGTCACAGGGTATTTATCATCCTTAAGGGTAATTACGGTTTCGTTGACCCCGTTACCGATGGCATTGCTCGAATGATCTACATATTTCAGCAGCAATGAAGAGTTATTGTCATTATGACGTATGTGAATAGCCGGTTCAAAGTAGTCCTCCATACCATGAGTCAGATAAGCTTCAGTCCCTTGTGGCAGATACTGGATATCGGAATCATGGTTAAGCTTTTTGCCCAAGTATTTCTGATACAGACGTCCGTTGTCAGCTACTTGATAGATAAGGCTGGTCCGTTCGGTTTCTATTTTGATCAGAGGCTTGTCGGCAGCCTGCAAAAGAGAAAAAGAACTCAATAGAAAAAAAAGTAAGAATGCTTTTAATTTCATGGTTTACATTGTTATGGTTGATATTTATTCTCTGGTGCGGAACGGGGGTACGGGAAGCCCGCTCTTGCCATATAGATTACAAACAGGATTGTCTGCCCACGCATAGCAAGCCGCCGTCGGTATTTCTATCTGGTCGGATTGTAGAATGACTTCTTTTCCCCGGATGGTAGCCTGTGCCGGAACGTATTTCCCGTCCGGTCCCGCCAGTATAAAGCCTTTCGGAGCACCTTCTTTGGCTACTACTTCCTGATCGAAACTAAGAATCAGCGTACGTCCCGAAATGCGGTATCCAAGGAATGCGGGCACTTCGTATGTACCTTTGTTATAGGTCTTCGCCAATGCCGCTTGCGCCAGCCGCTTTCCTACTTCCTGTTTGTTTTTCGGGTGGATATCATAAGCTTCGCCGAGGTCGATGGCACATGCCATACCTGTATTAGGCAGGTGCAGCGCATGTGCCTGTGCATCACGGAGAGCCGCCCATTTGGAATCCGGCTGCACTTCTTCCGGTTTCAGATAATTGGCCAACTGCACAAAGTAGAAAGGAAAATCCTGTTTCCATGCCCTTCTCCAATCTGTAATCATTGACTGGAAAAGTACCCTGTACTGCTCGTCGAATCCTACATTATTTTCTCCCTGATACCAGATAGCACCCTTGATAGGAAAGACAGTAAAAGGATGTATCATTGCATTGTAAAGTACGGTCGGGTAACAGGATGTCGGCCAGCCGGTTCCTTCGGGAGACAATGGTCTGGAAGGTGCGCCGGTCATCGATACTCCGGTGTGATAGTTCCAGTTGCCCGCCAAGGAAATCTTCTTGCCGTTCGCTTCCATATACATCTGCTGAGGTTCTCCGTGGATACCACCTTCACCTCCATAATCTATGGCACGGATGGTGATAACCCCTTTACCTGCCTTTGCCAAGGCTGCGGGAATCTTATAAGTACGCATCGTATTACATCCCGAAGTTCTTCCTATCTCTTTTCCGTTAAAGTAAGTGATATCGTCGTCGTCGATCATAGCCAGATGGAAGGAGATTTCCTTACCGCTCCAGTCAGCAGGTATTTCCACTTCTTTCTGGAACCAGACAGTACCGTCAAAATTCAGTCCGCGGGTTTCCCAGTAGGCGGGCAGTTCCATCGGTTTCCATCCATTCCCTGTCTGAAGAGCTGATATCCATTGGGGAACTCCGTCTTTGAATCCGGCATCCCTGGCATCAAACTGCTGAAGCCACTCGTCCATTTCCTGATGGTAAAGTTCGACAAGTTTCTCTCTTTGGAAGCCTGCGCTTTCCATTTCGGCCATCTTTTTCTGGAATCCCATGACTTGCTTCAATGTCTGATGGCTTGTCCATGATTCGGCAGGTGTGCCGCCCCAAGTGCAGTCAATCACCCCAACGGGCACATTCAGTTCTTTCCACAACTTACGGGCATAGAAATAAGCGACGGAAGAAAACTCCGGTACAGTAGCGGAACTACATTCCTGCCAGCCGTTCATATTCATTTCTACGTTATCCTGCGGAGAGAAAGCAACGGTCTTCTTTACCTGCAACAGACGGATGGAAGGATAATCGGCATCGGCAACCTCCTGTTCGTAATTCATCACTTTTCCCCATCCGGCAACGGGCATTTCCATATTCGACTGACCGGAACAGATCCAGACTTCTCCCGATAGGACGTTGTTCAGCACCAGTTTCTCACCATCCGAAACAGTGATCTGAAAAGGTCCTCCGGCAGGCGGAGTCGGGACTTCTATACTAAAATGACCATCAGCTGACGCTTTAGCCGTATATTTCTCATAATTCCAGCTCACCTTCACAGTCACTTGTTTACCGGCTTTCGCTTTTCCCGGTAACGTCAGCTGACTGTTTTGCTGAATAACCATATTATCGGTAAAGAATGACGGCAATGTGACCTTCGCTTGCGCAAAGGCTGCCACACATAACGATAAGAGTGTTAATTGATATTTTTTCATTTCTTCGGTTATTTAAATTCAAGTAATTGCACGTCTTTGGAGGGTACGGTCACTTCAAGCTGTCCTGTGGCAGAAGTCTCGTTGCCGCTCCACAACTCCTTCACCTGATAGTTGCGTGCCTTGTCCAATCCTATTCTTTCCAACGAAAGCACAGTTGTCTGTTCCTGGTCCGAGTAGTTGAATACCGCACAATGGAAACGACCATCGGGTGTCTTTCTTACAAAGATATGTTCCGACTTCTCTCCGTTTCCTTCCACAGGACGGAACACTTCTCCTGTCGCCACCGCATTCACTGCCGCATTGGTCAGATATTTCTGTGACTTCTCTTTGGCGTCTTTTCCTCCTCCCGCACTGAAATCGTCTCCTGTAATGTAAATACCCGTAATGACCCCCGAAGTAATACGGGCACGGTTTTCTCCGTCGGTAGCATCTCTCAGTACAATATGATCGGCATCATTATATTGGTAGATATACTTCTGCCACCAGCCGTATGAAAGAGCGTTCAATGTATATTCGGTATCCTTGATCTGGTTCCACGCATCACAGGCTATTCTGCGTGACTGCGCATACTGAGCGGGAAAAACAGGAGAAATGGAGAGATTGATATACATATCTCCAAAATATTGATTGAGCAGTTTCATGCCATAATTATATCCCTGTATACCTGTGGTAATCTCAGGATTATACCATTTGTCCGCTTCCATCGCACCGTGTGTCATGAAGTCCATCTTCACATACTCGAATCCTGCACGGTGGAACAAACCGGAAGTCTTCTTCATCATAGCTTCCACTGCCGGATGCGTTGGATCGACTGCATAGGCGCCGTCCAGTTCCTGCGGCTTTCCGTTGGCATAGAGATAGATATCTTTGTATTTATATTCCGGTGCTGCATCTACCGTCCGTTCCGGATCGCGTGCCCAGTCGGTGAACGGAGTCCAGTAGATACCACCGATCTGTCCGTTCGACTTACACTTTTCGATAAATGACTTCAGTTGCTCCTCATTCATACAGTCCCAACCGGAATCCAGACCGATATAGACAGTCTGATCAGGGTTTACAAAATGATTGTTCTGCAGATTCTCCTTGAAATAATCGGAGACTTCCATCGCTTTCTCATAAGTCAGATTGAATTGTAATGCCCCCCAGCTGTTCCAACCAAATGGAACAGCTTTCTCCCATGCTTTGGGAGGGGCAATTACAGCGTTGGCTTTTGCATACGCTTCAAGTCCATCGCACCAATTTTCAAAGAAACCCAAAAAGACTTTAGGGGATTTAATCTTTTTACCTGCTAATGCACCGTGAGCCTTTACGTCACGAGTCTGCTCATCTGCTATGCCCCCATAACATACCAGCGAACCAATGTTATCACGATCCCCCTTACCTATTGAAATACCTGTTTTCCAGTTATCATGTTCTACGGAGCCGACCACCAGACCGTTCCGGCTTTCATTATTGAATATGGCTGTCACTTCATAACTCACCAATGTATCGAAACCAAGCGGATGAGACTGATATCTGATCCATTTGTCATTGTCGAACGGAACAAAAAGGGCACGGTTATCACCTGCCTGCAAGAATCCGGATATAGAATCGACATTGACAGGAGCCATTCTGCCGGAACGGATTTCCTCTTTCGCTTCGACCGTAAAATCGGTCAGTATATATTCCTTACCCGGATAAAGATAGAAATACTGAGTCAGCTTCGGAAGTTCCTTATCCGTATACTCTACCTTATATATATGTCCTTTCCCGAAAGAATCGGAAACTTTACCCGTACTGATTTTATGGCGGGCATAGTCAGTCGTCTTGATTTCCTTCCCTTCCCATTGATAGGAAGCATACATTCCGTTACAAATATTTTTTGACTTATAGGTGAGTGCTATCCCCCCTTGCTGATCATCGTAAGTGATATTCCATACATCGGTAGAGAAAATCTTGTCTCCACTGGCACAGTTGGAAAAGAAAAGAAACAGAAGAAGCATCAGGGATACTCCCGACATTTTTTTTAGTAGTAGCTTTTGGTTTTTCATATGGTACAATGTTCTTATGTAAAAAAATAAAGCATACCCGAATAAGAAACCTTTTTCTCTTATTGAGGTATGCCACAAAGGTAAGGATTGGCATCTCCTTTACTATATACAAACGATTCAAAAAATGATAAAAATACGGCAAATAAGCTCCAATGGGGGCTAAGAGAGGTATTTTATCTATTTTGTGCCCTCTCCTGCCTCGACATTCTTTATCTCCTGCGTGATAATGATCTGCTTGCCGGATTGATATTGTTTCTCAAAATCTTTGGGTGTCATGCCGAATTGTTTCAGGAATAACTTGCTGAAATAAGACGGCGAATTGATGCCGACCATATAGCAGATATCTCCGATCCGGTATTTACCTTCCTGAATAAACTCGGCTGCCTTCTTCAGCTTGATCAACCGGATAAAATCGAGCGGAGACAAGTTGAACAGTGTCTTGATTTTCCTTAACAAACTGGAACGGCTCATGCAGAGTATATCCGCCATTCGTTCTACACCGAAATTATCATCGGTTATGTTATCTTCAATGACCTTGATCACCTTATTCATAAATTCTTCGTCCGCCTTGTTCATCTGCATATTGTTGACAGAGAAGAAGGGGCGTTTTGCAAAGGCTTCTCTTTCCCTGCGCCTGTTGTCAAGCAAGGACAGGACTTGTTCTTTCAGATAATTGAAAGAGAAAGGTTTCTCAACATATGCTTCCGCACCATATTTCAGACCGTTGATTTTGCTGTCGATGTCATTCTTGGCTGTCAGGAAGATAATAGGAATATGAGAAAGTTCCATATCCGATTTTACTTCCTTGCAGAGTTGGTATCCGTCCATTACAGGCATCATGATATCACTGATGATCAAGTCGATATGGCTGCTTCTCAATATTTCCAGTGCTTCTACCCCGTTCATCGCTGTCTCTACGGTGAAGTTTTCCTGCAAGCGTTCGAGAATAAAGGTCAGCATACTTTCATTGTCTTCTACCAGCAGGAGGGTATATCCATACATATCGGCCGTGACGGGCGTATGTTCGTCCAGCTCAACAATGTCTTTCTGTATGGCTTTGTTGTTCTCCTGTTTAATGCCCTCCATATTTAAAGGAATGGTCAGTACAAACATATTGTTTTCCTGACGGGTATCCAGATAGATCGTGCCTTTGTGCAGGGATGCCAGCGAACGTGCCAGAGACAAGCCGATGCCTACTCCATTACGGGGCTTCTCCTTTCTGTCCACCTGATAGAACGGTTCGAATATATATTGGCTGACTTCCGCCGGAATCTTGTTTCCGTCACTGGTGACGCGAATCGTAAAGCTGTCTTCTCCCTTTTCCAGTTCTACCAGTACATTCTGGCTGGCGTATTTCAGCGCATTATTGAGCAGGTTGCTCAGTATCTTGGTGATTGCTTCTTTATCTACGGCTGCCCATACCTGCTCTTCTGTCGATTTTAACTGCAATTCTTTCCGGTTCAGGCTGAACGTCACTTCAAAGCGTGCCACGATTCCGGCAAGAAGTTCGGTAATGTCCACGCTCTCAAATTTCATGGTCAGCTTGTTGGCACCGATCTTCTGGAAGTCCAGCAGTTGTCCGGTAAGTTCCAGCAGGCGTTTGGTGTTCTGAACCATCACACTGATATACTTCTTCATCTTGGGTTCCTGTATCTCCATTTCCTCAATGGCTTCGAGAGGACCGTTGATCAGTGTCAAAGGGGTACGCACTTCGTGCGCTATCTCTGTGAAGAAGTCCACTTTGGATTCGTACAGTTCCTTCTCCTTTTCGATCTCAAACAGCTTTTGCCGTTCTTCCAGTTGTTTCTCCTTGCGGCGTTTGTACCATAAGATGGTGCCAACCACGATCAGGATAATACATACTGTATATACAATGTAAGCAATGATAGAC
>SKED01001866.1_pt1 | contig 16596 bp, 14 predicted proteins | sample 4826651 | NCBI WGS metagenome assembly SKED01 (sample SAMN11008818, study PRJNA524170) | human gut metagenome | biome: Human fecal sample; material: Feces; isolation source: fecal sample from pouch patient p19 | host: Homo sapiens | place: Israel: Tel-Aviv | collected 2016-06-28
GTAGACAGGTACAGTGCAAAACCCTCTATTGTCTCATCTGACTCTTTTTTTCTGGAAAATATCTTAAATATCCCGGAACTTCATTTCCGCTACTCCTGCGGTCCCATGTACTCCGAATCACCAAAACCAAGAATCAGCATAAAAAGCGGATTCAGGAAAAATAAACCAATAGTAAATCCTATCCCGTGACCATAGGCACACGCCAGCTTATAGAGTGCCACCACATTCATGAGTGCTGTTCCCAGAAGCGCAAGCGAACCGATAACTCCCACGATTCCGCCGAAGGAATTTAAAATACCTCCGCCGACCGCCAGTCCCAGTGCCACCCAGAAATACTGCACATCCCATGTCAGCCGGTACTGTACATAGCCATTGTAAATCGGAATGATGGATTTCCATCCTTCTTCCCCGGCTTTTGTAAAGATCTTCCAGTATGCAATTACCTGCAGAATATAAAAGATAAACGCAAATAATGCATATGCCATAATAAACGCCACCAATCCCATACGCTTTCCTCCTTTCAGTTTTTACTGTCCGAAGAATGTATTCACGCCAGCCAGCAGTCCGTTCGCCAGAGTCTCACGCGTCGCACCCGAATGATCGGACGCCTTATCTCCCAGCTCAATATCCACACTCGGAATCGTTGAATAGGAAGTCTGGGTCAAATCCATCTCCATGCTGCCTTTAGAATAAATCTTCACACCCGCGCTCTTTAAGCCGCTGATCAGCGACTCGCCCAGTTGGTTGTGCTGCTTCCAATGAGAGGCAACCGGCTCCATCGCACGGTAGGTTGCATTGCTTGGAACGCTCATGAAAAAGGCACCCTTGTTGCTGCTGGTTGAATCCCAGTGCAAGGCTATATGACAGTCCGCGTTGTTATTCGCAATGACCGTACGAGCTATATTATCCAGCTGTACATCATCTGATTCACGGATCATCAGTACATCATACCCCCGGGCCAGAAGCTTGTCTTTTAATACTTTGGCCATAGCCAGGGTTACCTTTGCCTCCGAAGTTCCGTCCGCAAAAGTCATGCCGCCGGATACCGCTACTGCCGTGGTTGCTCCGGCGCTGGTGGTTCCGCTGGTCACCTTCGGAGTTCCATCCGGGTGGCACTGGGTCTTCACACTGCTGCCGCCCTTGGTTCCATGACCAGCATTGACACAGACTACTTTATTCTTACGGGATGCCGCCTCAGAGCGGTAGAGCACAGCCTTGCCACTGTTGATTTTCGACAGAGAAGCATATTTCCAGTCCATATTCAGGCCGACCTCTCCCGCATTCCGGGAGGCTGCCGCAGATGCGCCCGCCTGACCATCCTGACCGGACGCTGCCGCGGTTTCTGCCGGCTTTTCCGTAGTCAGATAGGCTGAAGCCGCATAGCAGGTCTTTCCCTCATACTCCACCTGACTCCAGGTTCCGTTATCCCCGGTGCGCTTTAACGCCGTTCCATTTGCGGGAGCGGCCAGCACCGCCGCCCCCGGTGCCGGAGAGACCCTTAAGTTTAGGGTCGTCGCTTTCACATACACGGTCTCATCCCGTGCTTCCATGGCAGGAGCAGATTCGGTGGTCAGTTCCGCCTTATTTTCACTGATTTCTGCTTTCTGCTCCTCTGCCGCGGATTCCACAATTGCTCCTGGCACTTCAATCTTTTCGTACTTCGACTGGCACCCTGCCGTCATAAGCATGGTGGCTGCCGCCACCCCAAGTAATACACTTCTCTTTCTCATCGGATGATGGTTCCTCCCCCGACCACATAATCTCCATCGTAAAATACGACTGCCTGTCCCGGCGTTACCGCGCGGACCGGTTCTGAAAAATGACACTGCACCAGATCTTCCCCAATCTCCTCAATGACACAGGGAGCGCCCTTGTGGCTATATCGGATCTTGGCGCTTACCTCCATGGGTTTTCCGTGCAGGCCGTCAATGGCCATCCAGTTTAACTTATTGCAGACCAGGGTATCGGTAAACACATCTCCCGCCTCACCGATGACCACCTCATTGGTTTCCGGGCGGATCTCCGTCACGAATACCGGGTGTCCCATGGCAAGGTTTAATCCCTTTCTCTGGCCGATGGTATAATGAGTGATGCCCTCATGACGGCCAATGACCGTTCCGTCTGCCGTCACAAAATTCCCCGGCCCCGGCACGTTTTCTGCCTCACGCTCAATAAAGCCCGCGTAATCATTGTCCGGAATGAAGCAGATTTCCTGGCTGTCTGCCTTGTGGGCCACCTGCAGGCCGATATCCTCCGCGATCTGACGGATCTGGTCCTTGGTATACTCCCCCACCGGCATAAGCGTATGGGAAAGCTGCTCCTGGGTCAGATTGTACAGCGCGTAGGTCTGATCCTTTGCCGCAGTAGCAGATTTCTTTAAGGAATATCTGCCGTTTGGCAGCTGCTCTACCCGCGCATAATGACCGGTAGCAATATAATCTGCCCCAATGTCGAGGCTTCGCTTTAACAGGGATTCCCACTTTACATAGCGGTTGCAGGCAATACAGGGATTCGGAGTCCGCCCGCATAAATACTCGCCCACGAAATAGTCCATGACATTGTCCCTGAACTCCTTTTTAAAGTTCATGACATAATAGGGGATTTCCAGCTGCCATGCAACACGTCTTGCGTCATCAACGGCAGAAAGACCACAACAGCCTCCGTTTTCCTGCTGCGCGGTCTCCTCTTCATCCTGCCAGATCTGCATGGTGACGCCAATGACGTCATACCCCTGTTTCTTTAAAAGCCAGGCGGCAACCGATGAATCGACGCCGCCTGACATTCCAACTACTACCTTCTTTTTATTTTCTGCCTGAATCAATACTCTTCTTCCTCTTCCTCTTCGCTGATGTCAGACTTCGGCTTCTCCAAACCTTCGATCTTGATGCCCTTCTTCTCAGCGTAATCCCACAGAGCTGCATGAATTGCTTCCTCTGCCAGTAAGGAGCAGTGTACCTTCACCGGCGGAAGTCCGTCCAGAGCCTCCATAACGGCCTTGTTGGTTACTTCCAGGGCTTCCTGAATGGTTTTGCCCTTTACCATCTCGGTTGCCATACTGCTGGTTGCTACTGCAGCGCCGCAGCCGAAGGTTTTGAATTTACAATCCCGGATGATACCGTTGTCGTCGATGTCAAGGTAGATTCTCATGATATCGCCGCATTTTGCGTTGCCGACCGTGCCGACACCGCTGGCATTCTCGATCTCACCGACATTTCTCGGATGCTGGAAATGATCCATAACTTTATCTGAATACATAGTGTTTATCTCCTTTTCTTATGAAAACCAATTATTTTGCCTGATGCTTGATAAAATCCTCATACAGCGGGGACATGCTGCGCAGTCTTGCCACGATTGCCTTTAAGCTGTCTACGGTGTAATCGATATCCTCTTTGGTGGTCTCTTCACTTAAGGTTAAGCGCAGGGAACCATGCGCGATCTCGTGAGGAAGACCGATGGCAAGCAGGACATGGGACGGATCAAGGGAACCTGAGGTACATGCGGAACCGCTGGAGCCGCAGATGCCTTTATCGTCTAACATGATCAGCATGGACTCACCCTCGATAAACTGGAAGGAGAAGTTTGCGTTGTTCGGAAGACGGTTCTCACGCCTGCCGTTGATGCGTGCGTATGGGATCTCTGCCATAACGCGGTCCATCAGGTAGTCGCGCAGCTCACTCTCATATTTGATGCGCTCTTCCATGTTTGCAGCAGCAATCTCTGCTGCCTTGCCAAAACCTACGATACCTGGAACATTCTCGGTACCTGCACGGCGTTTGCGCTCCTGCGCGCCGCCATGGATGAAGGAACGGATCTTCACACCGGTGCGGATGTAAAGGAAACCGATTCCCTTCGGTCCGTTGATCTTGTGGCCGCTGGCACTCATCATGTCGATGTTAAAATCATCTACGTTGATCGGCACATGTCCGTATGCCTGAACCGCGTCGGTGTGGAACAGAATGCCATGCTCCTTCGCGATCTCGCCAATCTCTTTGATCGGCTGGATGGTTCCGATCTCGTTATTTGCAAACATCACGGAAATGAGAATGGTAGTCGGGCGGATAGCCTTCTTCAGCTCATCTAACTTCAGAACACCGTTCTCGTCTACATCGATGTAGGTAACCTCGAAGCCATGATTCTCCAGCCACTCGCAGGTATGCAGGATTGCATGATGCTCGATCTTGCTGGTGATGATGTGATTGCCCTTGCTCTTGTATGCCTCTGCGGTTGCTTTTAAAGCCCAGTTGTCAGACTCGCTGCCGCCGCCGGTAAAGTACAGCTCGTTGGTCTTTGCGCCGATTGACTTTGCAATAGCCTCACGACCTGCTGCAACTGCCTTTTTCGGCTCATCAGAGAAGCTGTAGATAGAGGACGGGTTGCCATAAAACTCCGTAAAATATGGAAGCATAGCCTCAACCACTTCTGGTCTGGTCTTGGTTGTTGCCGCATTATCCAAATAGATTGTTTTCTTCATCTATAAATCCACCTTTCCTGGAAAGATATACTTAAATTTTTCAGCTGTCCGCGCAGAGCAGCCAGCCTGTCATATTGACAGGCTTATTATAGTCTTTATTTCATAGTATTTCAATAGGAATTAACAAATTTATGAAAATTTTTCTCGATTTCCCGAAAAAGTACAATCCCCATCCCGGCTTTTGGCCGTATCTGTGCTATAATCAATCTATCATATATTATGATCGCAAACAAGGAGGTTTATATGAATTACCCGGAAATCCGTTATTTAGAGCGGCTTGCTGATCTGTATCCCACCATTGCGGCCGCCTCTACCGAAGTCATCAACATGGAGGCCATCTTAAATCTCCCAAAAGGAACGGAGCACTTTCTTACTGACATCCACGGTGAGGACGAGGCGTTTGCCCATGTGCTGAAGAACGGTTCCGGATCCGTGCGCCGCAAGGTTAACGAGGTATTCGGCAATACCCTGTCCCAGCAGGACAAGCGCACCCTTGCCACACTGATCTACTATCCACGAGAGAAAATGGACCAGATCTTAAAGGTCACCGAAGACAAAGATGAGTGGTACCGCATCACCCTGTACCGTCTCATTGAGATCTGCAAACGCGCAGCCAGCAAATACACCCGCTCCAAAGTCCGCAAGGCCATGCCGCAGGATTTTGCCTACATCCTGGAAGAGCTGATCACCGAGAAGGATGATAGTGTGGACAAGGCTTCCTATTATAACGCCATCGTCAACACCATCATCCACGTCGGCCGCGGCCGGGAATGCATCATTGCCATGAGCCAGCTGATCCAGCGTCTGGTCATTGACCACTTACATATCGTGGGAGATATCTTCGACCGAGGCCCTGGCCCGCACAAGATCATGGACAAGCTCATGAGCTACCACTCCGTGGACATCCAGTGGGGCAACCACGATGTTCTGTGGATGGGCGCTGCCGCAGGCCAGCCGGGCTGCATTGCCAATGTCATCCGTATCTGTGCCCGCTACGGAAACCTGGATATTTTGGAGGATGGCTACGGCATCAACCTGCTGCCCCTTGCCACCTTCGCCTTAAATACCTACAAGGACGACCCGTGTACCTGCTTTAAGTTAAAGGGTTCCAATGAACTGAACCAGTATGAGGTGGAAGTTAACTTAAAAATGCACAAAGCCATCTCCATCATCCAGTTCAAGGCCGAGGGCCAGCTCATCAAGGCGCATCCGGAGTATCACATGGAACAGCGGAATCTGCTGCACCGCATCGACTACGAGCACGGCACCATCACCCTGGATATGCCGGATGAGAACGGAAATCTGACACCGCATACCTACGACCTGTTAGATACCAACTTCCCGACCATTGACCCGAAGGATCCCTACGCCTACACCCCGATCGAGGCCGATATCATGGACCGCTTAAGCAAGGCCTTCTTAAACTGTGAAAAGCTCCAGCAGCATGTAAAGTTCCTGCTGGCCAAAGGAAGCCTCTACAAAATCTACAACGGGAATCTGCTCTACCACGGCTGCATTCCGTTAAATGAGGACGGAAGCTTCAAGGAAATCGAGATCAACGGTTCCTGCTTCCATGGCCGTGCCCTCTATGATATTCTGGAGAGCTACATCCGCAAGGCTTTTATGGGCGTATCGGAGCGCGAAAAGACACTGGGACGCGATATTATGTGGTACATCTGGCTAAATCCGGATTCCCCGCTCTTTGGCAAGGACAAGATGGCAACCTTTGAGCGCTATTTCCTGGCAGAAAAGGAAACCCACACAGAAAAGAAGAACCCGTATTACCGCTATCTGGAGAATGAAACCGTAGTCAACCACATTCTGGCCGAATTCGGACTGCCGGAAAAGGGCAGCCACATCATCAACGGCCACGTTCCGGTCCGTTCCAAGAATGGCGAAAGTCCGGTCAAATGCGGAGGTAAGATTCTGGTTATCGACGGAGGATTCTCCAAGGCATACCAGAAAGAAACCGGTATCGCAGGCTACACCTTAACCTACAACTCCTACGGCCTGATTCTGTCTGCCCTGGAGCCGTTCGAATCCACGGAAGCTGCCATTGAGCGAGAGATTGACATTCACTCTGACAGCGTCATTGTTCGGCATGCGGACCGCAGAAAGCTGGTAGGCGACACCGACACCGGCGCTGTACTCCGGGAGAAGATTGCGGATTTAGAGCAGCTTCTCATGGCTTATCACAGCGGACTTTTGGTAGAACGCTACATAAAAAATTAAAGTAACGCAGCCCTCATGGCCGGTTCTGATTTTTGCGGGAGCTTCATATCCTGTAATAAGATTTCCGGCCGGGGGGCTGTTTTATGTCTTTCTATTCCGGTCTTTCCGAGAAAAAGCGCGCCTTTCTCACCGGCACGCTGCTGCTCACGGCCGCAGGCTTTCTCTGCCGCCTCCTGGGCTTTTTCTACCGTATTTTCCTCTCTCGCGCCATCGGTGCTGAGGGGCTTGGCATTTACAATATGGTGCATCCGGTCTACGGCATCTGCTTTGCCATCTGCGGCGGTTCTATCCAGACTGCCCTTTCCCAGTACATAGCTGCCCACGAGAGTCAGGGCCGCCGGATCTTTCGCACCGGTCTCTATATTTCCATGGTACTCTCCGGCATTCTCGCTTTCCTGATCTGTCATGAGCAGAACTGGATCGCAGCACGCATTCTTATGGAGCCCCGCTGCAGTCCCTATCTGCCGGTTATGGGTCTTTCCCTGCCCTTTGCCTCGTTCCACGCCTGCGCCAACGGCTACTGCTATGGTTCCCAGAAATCCCGGGTTCCCGCCTTTTCCCAGGTAGCAGAGCAGGTTGTCCGCATGAGCCTGGTGTTCCTGATCGCAGGAAAATGGGCGGCAGAAGGAACAGAAATCACCGTGCGGCTGGCTGTATACGGTCATCTGATCGGAGAAATCGGGGCGGCATCCTTTAACCTGCTGTGCCTGGTTCTGTTTCCGCCGCAAAGACAAACCACGAATCTGTCTGCTGAAATTCCAGACAGTGCCGCAAGTTCCAGGACCGCCCCGTCCACTCCGCAGATTCCTCACAGCGCAATTTTGCCCCGCCGCATGCAGGTTCCGGCGAATGGATCCTCCTGTCTTCTCCCGCTCATGTCCCTCACGCTTCCCCTCATGGGAAACCGCCTGATCTTAAACCTTCTGGCAGGTGCCGAAGCTGTCTGGATTCCCAACCGTCTGCAAATGTCTGGCTTAAGCGATGCCGAAGCCTTTTCTGTCTACGGAATCCTCACCGGTATGGCCCTGCCCTTCATTCTGTTTCCCTCCGCCATCACCAACTCCATTGCTGTCCTGCTGCTTCCCAGCGTAGCAAAGGATCAGGCAGAGGGCCGCACAGAAAGCATTGCCGGAAGTGTTTCCATGTCACTGCGCTATAGTCTCTACATGGGGATTCTCTGCATTGGAATCTTTGTACTGTTCGGCCTTCCCCTGGGCATCAGCGTATTTAAGGAAGAACAGGCCGGACGCTGTATGCAGATCCTTGCCTGGCTCTGTCCATTCCTCTACCTGGCTGCCACCATGGGCAGTATCTTAAACGGCCTGGGTTGCACCCGCACTACCTTTCTGCAGAGTGTTGCCGCCATGCTCCTTCGACTCTGCTTTGTGGTGGCTGCCATTCCCGTTTTCGGAATCTACGGCTACCTCTGCGGCATGCTGGCCAGTGAGATGTTTCTGGCCCTGGCGCACCTGTGGTCCTTAAAACGGCGGATCCCCTTCATCTGGAATGCCTGGGACATGATTGCCAAGCCGACCATCCTGCTGTTCCTGGCCATTGGCATTCACTACTTTGTTTCCGGATTTTTGCCCGCTCCTGCCCGTGCCATGCCGTTGTTTTTCAAGACCTCCGGGCAGATTCTGCTGCTGTCATTTTGCTATGGGGTGATGCTTTTGTATGCGCATATACTGAGAAAATGAAAAAGCTGGAATCAATTTTCCAGCTTTTTCTGTTCTTTCCCGAGCTTCTTCTGGGCTTCTTTCTCGAGTTTCTTCTGCGCCTCTTTCTCCGCATGCTCCTTCTCCAGCTGCTCCTGACGCTGCTGCTTGATACGGCGGAAATAGGAGCTCATTTCATCGGCCATACCGGCCAGACGATTTAAGAGCGTGGAGAAATCGGAAAGCATCTCATCATCCTGGTAATATGGATAGACGATATCATGGTCAATCTCGCTCCAGCCCTCCTCGAACAGGGTTCTTCCCTGGATTTCCACGTAGTAGCCTTTATACTTGATGATGTAGTGCAGAGAACGGTAAATGCCGTCGGACTTGATGTCGATGAGCTTCTTATCGTAAATGCGGGTATCACCAGTCCGGCGGTATACCTTCGGGCGCTCCGCAATGTAATAGTGATCCGGGTCGTCATCAAAATCCAGCAGACGGTCTTCAATGTAGTTTGCCGGGTCATTCTCAAACACCGACGTAATATAATTGTGGAAGTGAATCCAATCTTCACGATACAGGAAGAACACGCGGATTCCGATCAGATCGGTCATATACTTGTAGTAATTCTTCCGGTTGATGTATTTGTACTGGTCTGGCTGCTCACTCTTTTTGCGGATGATCTTCTCCAGCAGATGCCCGGCCTTTTTCGTCCGGTAACGATAAGAGTGGATGCCCGCCTTTTCAATATCGTACAGGTAATCATTCACAAAATCCTTGCCGATCTTCTTTAACTGCGGCTCCAGACGGCAGTAGCTGTCATAAATGGAATTCAGTTCTTCCCATTTCATCCCTGTTTTTTTCAGGGTTTCTTTTTCAATATTATATTCTTTCAGAAAGTCTTTTTTCTTAATCATAGCATCTCCTGGTGTCATTCTGGTATGGATTCCCGAAATGGAATCTGCTCAGGAAATCCCCAGCAATTCCCGGCATACACGGCCTAACGGAAGTCCCACCACATTGTTGTAGTCCCCGGAAATTTCCTTCACCCAGACCACAAAACGCCCCTGAATGCCGTAAGCTCCGGCCTTGTCCATTGGCTCCCCGGTCTTTACATAGCCCCTGATCTGTTCCTCTGTCATGGGGCAGACAAACACGTCCGTTTTTTCCGCAAAGGTAATGGTTTTCCACCGGTCATCCGGTCTTTCTCCTGCTTTTCCACAAAACACCAGGGTCACGCCTGTGTATACCTGGTGCGCTTTGCCCTGAAATGAAGCGATCATGCGGACCGCATCCGCCTCGTCCTTTGGCTTTCCCAGAATATTTCCGTCAAACGCCACCATGGTATCCGCGCCGATTACCACCACATCTTCCCCGGTGTGGCGGGAGGCAATGTCTTCTGCTTTCTGTCTGGAAAGCTCCATCACCACCTCGTCCGGCTTTGTGCTGCGGATTACCTCCACAACATGGCTCGGCTCCACCTCCGGCTCTATGCCTGCCTGGCGCAAAAGATCCAGGCGGCGCGGAGATGCCGATGCCAGAATTACATGTGGGAATCCACCCGCTGCATTTGTATTCATAACTGCTTTCTCCCGTTTCTGTTTTATTTATACTGCATTCCCGCAATCACTGTATGGATTTCCGCATCCGGCGCATTCCCGGTATATTGCTGCAGGCTGACTATTCCTCATCCACCGTCAGAATATAATCGGTCGTCTGGTATACATAGAAATTCAGCCAGTTCGCGTACAGGGTATTGGAGGTATTTCTCCAGGACAGGACCGGAACATTGAACGGGTCATTGTCTTCGTAGTAGTTGCACGGAAGCTCCGGATGCAGGCCCTTCTTTAAGTCACGGTGATACTCGTTGTTTAATGTCATGCGGTCATATTCCGGATGTCCCTGAACAAAAATCTGGCTTCCGGTATCGTTAAGCACCAGGAAAATACCGGCCTCCGGGGACTCTGCCGCAATGGTCAGCTCCGGATGCTTCTCAATATCCTCCCTGCGCACTTCCGTGTAGCGGGAATGGGGTGCCATCACATAGTCATCCATGCTGCGGACTAACGGGATCTTGCGGTTTAAGATCTTGTGGCGGTAAATTCCCGCCAGCTTCTTCTCCCGTTTGTATTTCGGAATGCCGTAATGATAGTACAGGCCTGCCTGGGCACCCCAGCAGATGTGAAGCGTCGAATGCACATGAGTCTTGCTCCACTCCATGATGAAGGTCAGCTCATCCCAGTAATTAACCTCTTCGAATTCCATATTTTCCACCGGAGCGCCGGTGATGATCATGCCATCGAATTTCTGGCGGCGGATCTCATCGAAGGTCACATAAAACTTGTTTAAGTGACTGGCAGAGGTATTCTTGGATACGTGGGTCGACAGCATCAGAAAGGTGCAGTCTACCTGCAGCGGCGTGTTGGAAAGCGCCCGCAGAAGCTGGGTTTCCGTGTCCTCCTTGATCGGCATCAGATTTAAGATCAGAATCTGTAACGGACGGATATCCTGGCTCATCGCACGGTTCTCATCCATCACGAAGATATTTTCTGACTCCAGAATGGCTCTGGCCGGTAGGTCATTTTGTACTTTAATCGGCATTGTTTTCTCCCCCCATCATGTTCAGGAAATCCTGCTCGGAAATGATCGGAATTCCCAGTTCTTTTGCTTTTTTATTTTTTGACGAATTGGATGTTACGTCATTGTTGATCAGATACGTGGTCTTTGCGGTAACAGAACTGGTGGCCTTGCCTCCCCGCGCCTCAATAAACGCCTGCAGCTCCTTGCGGCTGGCAAAATGCTGCACCGAACCGGTAATGACAAAGGTCATCCCGGCAAAGATGTCTGCCTCGGTGTTCTCCGCCTCATTTTCGATAGTCAGCTCTGCTAAAAGCCCATCCACCGCCTCGCGGTTCTTCTCCGAGGCAAAGTAAGCAATCCAGGCATCTGCAAGCACTGCGCCGATGCCGTCCACCGCCGTCAGTTCTTCCGCCGTGGCATGGCGCATCTTATCAAAATCATAGCCGAACGCACGGCACAGCATCTTGGCGTTTGCCAGGCCGATTCCCGCCACGCCGATGCCGTATACTACGCGCACCAGATTCGTGTGGGATGCTTTCTTCACTGCCGCCATCAGGTTCTCATAAGACTTCTCGCCAAAGCCCTCCATGGAAACGATTGCTTCTTTGTGCCGGTCCAGATGGAACATATCCGCATAGCTGTGAATAAAGCCAGCCGCAATGAATTTCTCCAGCGTGGCTTCCGAAAGCCCGTCAATATTTAACGCATCCCGGCTGACCAGCAGGGAGAAGCTTTTTATCTTCTTCGCCTGGCAGTCCGGATTCATGCAGTATAAGGATTTGACATCGTTCATCTGGCGAATCTGGGTCTCACCGCCGCAGACCGGACAGATCTTCGGGATTACGATGTTTCCGCTTCGTGTTAAGTTCTCCGCGATCTGCGGAATGATCATGTTGGCCTTGTAGACCGTGATGGTATCCCCAACGCCCAGTTCCATGGCTTCCATAATGCTGATGTTGTGGACACTGGCGCGGCTCACCGTGGTTCCCTCCAGTTCAACCGGATCAAAAATTGCCACCGGATTGATCAGGCCGGTTCTGGACGCGCTCCACTCAATCTCCCGAAGCGTCGTCTCCAGAATCTCGTCCGCCCATTTGAAAGCAATGGAATTTCGCGGAAACTTCGCCGTGCGTCCCAGGGCATCACCGTAAGCAATATCATCCATCAGAAGCACCAGGCCGTCCGATGGAATGTCATAGCTCTGAATGGCTTCCGCAAACTCCGCCACAGCGTCCGGCAGAGCAGCTGCATTTACCTCCTTGTATTCCACCACATCAAAGCCCTGGGTCTTCAACCACTCAAACTGTTCCCTGCGTGAGTTGTGGAAACGTCCATGGTCGGTTCCGTCATCCGGCATGCCGACTGTCGCCGCGTCTTCTGCTGCTCCTGCATTTTCTGCCGCTACAGCCTGCACCAGCATAAACGCCTCAAAATTTACACTGCGCTTCGCAGTGATCTCATTGTTTAACTGACGCACCGATCCGCTGCATAAGTTTCTCGGGTTTTTGTATTTTGCGTCCACATCCTCGATTTCCTCGTTGATGCGGGCAAAGTCAGAATATTTGATAACGGCCTCGCCCCGCAGGATCAGCTGTCCCTGGTACGGGATCCGAAGCGGCACATTGGCAAACACCTTTGCGTTGTTGGTGATGACCTCGCCGATCTCACCGTTTCCACGGGTAACCGCCTTTACCAGTTCTCCTCCCTCATAAGTCAGGACGATGGTCAGGCCATCCAATTTCCATGAGAGAAGTCCCTTCTGGCTTCCCAGCCACTCCTGCAGAACCGGTACTTCCTTGGTCTTGTCCAGGGAAAGCATCGGCGCCTCATGGGCCTCCTTCGGGAGCTCACTTAACACCTCGTAGCCCACCTTCTGAGTCGGGCTTCCGGCTAAGACAGTGCCGGTTTCTTTTTCCAGCTCCAGCAGTTCGTCGTAAAGCCGGTCATATTCAAAGTTGCTCATGATCTCGCGGCTCTCCTGATAATAAGCTCTGGATGCCGCCAGAAGCTGCCGGTGCAGCTCCTTCATGCGCAAGATTTTATCTTCATTCTGTTTCTGATCCATATTCGTCACCTGCCTGTTTTTCTGCGGTTCACTCATTACGCAAACTACAGATCTGTTTTCTCTGTTCAGATTTGGACTTCTCCTCTACTCATCCTGTTCCTCTGGCAAATCCGCTTCTTCACGTTCCATGCGTGCCTGCTCCAACTGCCACTCCAGCTCCTCCAGCTCCTGCGGTGTTACCCGGCGGAAGTCTCCGGTATTTAATTTGCCCAGATGAATGTTCATGATACGGACACGTTTTAAAGTCACTACACGGTAGCCCAGTTCCGCGCACATCCGGCGGATCTGACGGTTTAAGCCCTGGGTCAGAATAATACGGAAAGTCTTCGCTCCGGCGGCCTCCACCTTACACGGTCTTGTGGTCACGTCAAGCTCCTTTAACTCCACACCCTCACGCATCTTCTTTAAAAATGCCGCGTTGAAGGGCTGGTCCACGGTAACCAGATACTCCTTCTCATGGAAATTGCCTGCATGCATGATCTCATTGGCCAGCTCACCCTGATTTGTCATGAGCAGAAGTCCCTCGGAATCCTTGTCCAGGCGTCCTACCGGATACACTCTGGCCGGATATTTGATCAGGTCTACCACATTCGGCGCACGGTCTTTATCCGAAGTGGTGCACACGATTCCCCGCGGTTTATTGACTACCAGCAGCACCGGCTTTACTTTTTTACCGCCTGCCGCCTTTCCCACTGGTTTGCCATCACAGATGATCGTCTCCTGACCGGTTACCTTCTCACCCATCTCTGCCTTTCGGCCGTCAATGGTGACTTTTCCTGCCTCAATCAGGCGGTCTGCCTCCCGGCGGGAGCAGACTCCCTGCTCGCTCAGATATTTATTTAAACGGATTTCTTCCATGGTTTTCTTTCCTTTCTCACCAGCCAGTTTTCCTGCGCGCTTTCTTTTCCTTCTGCCGCGCACGCTCCTGTTTCCATAAGCCGAAAACGGCTATCCCCCCACCAGAGAGATAGCCTGTCTCTTATCCCGTTCTTTAATCGTGGATGAACATCGCATCCCCAAAACTAAAGAAACGGTAACGTTCCTTAATTGCTTCGTCATAAGCATGCAGTACATGCTCGCGGCCTGCCAGCGCAGAAACCAGCATCACCAGAGTAGACTCCGGCAGATGGAAGTTGGTGATCAGGCAGTCCAGAATCTTGAATTTGTAACCCGGATAGATAAAGATATCCGTCCAGCCACTGCCGGCCTTTAAGATTCCATCCTCGCCCGTGGCAGACTCAATGGTTCTGCAGCTGGTAGTGCCAACGCAGATCACGCGGCCGCCCGCCGCTTTGGTGTCGTTGATCTTCTTTGCCTCAGATTCCTCTACCATGTAAAATTCAGAATGCATATGGTGCTCCAGCACATTCTCCACCTTCACCGGACGGAACGTGCCAAGTCCTACATGCAGCGTCACATGGGCAATCTTCACACCCATGTCCTCAATCTGGGCCAGAAGCTCTTTCGTGAAATGCAGTCCTGCTGTCGGAGCTGCCGCGGAGCCGTCATGCTCTGCGTATACGGTCTGGTAACGGTTCTTGTCCTTTAACTGATGGGTGATGTATGGCGGAAGCGGCATCTGGCCAAGCTGGTCCAGAATCTCCTCAAAAATACCCTCATAAGAAAACTGGATCAGACGGTTGCCCTCGTCTACCACGTCAATGACGGTACCCTTTAACAGGCCCTCGCCAAACACGATCACGGTACCCGGCTTGCACTTCTTGCCCGGCTTTACCAGGGTCTCCCAGATGTCATTCTCCCGGCGCTTTAATAAAAGCACCTCGATCTTGGCCTGAGTATCTTCTTTTACACCAAACAGCCGGGCCGGAATGACCTTGGTATTGTTGATGACCAGGCAGTCTCCCGGTCTCAGATACTCAGTGATATCGCGGAAATGACGGTGCTCCGTCTCTCCGGTGTTCTTGTCCAGCACCAGAAGGCGGGAAGAAGAACGGTCCTCCAGCGGATCCTGTGCGATCAGCTCCTGGGGAAGATCAAAATAAAAGTCTTTTACATTCATGGTTTCCATTGTATTATCTTCTTTCTTTTCTATCTGTGAATTCTGTGTTTTTGTTTTTTGAATCTGCGCAGTCAGCCAGGTCATCGTTTCTGGTCTAGTTTGCCGCAGCGGCTGTCTCCGCACTCTGCGTTTCTGTGGATGCCGCCTGTGTTTCTGCTCCTGCGCCATGTCCTGCCTCAGCAGCCGCGCTGCCATTTTCTGCGGAACCGTCTGCTGCGCTTTCCCCATTCTCCGCGCCCGCTTCGCTGCTCTCAGAAGTCTCATCATCTCCGATCACAACCTCCGGTTCATCTCCATTGTCGTAAACCGGAGAACCATCCCGGAGTACACCGTAAACGCTGTTTAAATCCTCATCGGAATTCAGCGCTTCTTTTAATTTCACGTTGACACTGGAAGCCAGCTTGCGCACTTCTTCCGAATGATTCGAGGTATCTACAAACTGAAGAACATCCTCAGAAAGATCCGCGTCATTGATGATGTGATAGTTTCCCTCGCTATCCTTCTCTACATAGCACCACATGATCATGGGTGCCGCTGTTTTTACAGAGTGGAATTTGATATCAGCCAGCGCGTAAACCAGCCAGCTGTCTGAGGTTACACCGGCACGCACATAGGTCGTGATATTCTCAAAATCCTGCACATACTTGGAATTGCTGCGCAGGCGTGTCTTCTCGTGCTCCAGCTCCGTAAAGGAAAGGCCGGATACACCGTAAATCTCATTCATGGTATCCGCGTCCGCGCTGGCCCGGGCCGCGAAATACTTCTTCATCAGGCTCAGGACCTCCGGAACACTATCATGAGTAAAGTTTTCCGTTGCGTACGGGTCTCCGTTTTCCTCCGCAGCCTCTGTCTCCGTTTCAGATTCTGTATCTGTTTCTTCCTCCGCAGACGCATCCTCTGTTTCCGCCGGCATCGTCTCCGTTTCCGTTTCCACCGTTTCCGTTACTGCCGCCTGCTCCGCTGACCGCTTCTTCCCATAATCCGCAAGTACAATGACGATCATCAGTACAATGACCACCAGCGGAATCACCAGGACCGGAAGCAGCATTTTTTTCTGTGTGTCAGTATCTTTTTCCCGTAAAAATTTCCAGTCGTGTCTCATAAAATCATATCCTCCAAAAGATAGTACAATCATATCAAAATGGGCCCAAAAAATCAATAAATCCCCTTGCAAATATGAAAAAAGTATAGTATCATGATAGAGATGCGTCTGTAGCTCAGTGGATAGAGCAGTGGCCTCCGGAGCCGCGTGCGTAGGTTCGATTCCTATCAGACGCATTTTTCTTTTACCAAAAAATCCCTGCGGCACATAAATGTCTATGTGCCACAGGGATTTTTTGTTTCATTCCGGATATTAATCCATCATGCCATTTTCATCAGATAACGACCTTTGCTTCCGTCTGGATTTTCCATGGTCATCATGCTACAATACAATCTGTCTAGAAAATACTCAGGAGGACTTTCCTTATGTTAATCAGAACCGCAACCATAGAAGACCTTGATGCTGTCACCACTGTCGAAGCAGAATGCTTCCCGCCGTCGGAGGCCGCTACCCGTGCCGATTTTGAAC
>SKED01001878.1_pt1 | contig 16526 bp, 10 predicted proteins | sample 4826651 | NCBI WGS metagenome assembly SKED01 (sample SAMN11008818, study PRJNA524170) | human gut metagenome | biome: Human fecal sample; material: Feces; isolation source: fecal sample from pouch patient p19 | host: Homo sapiens | place: Israel: Tel-Aviv | collected 2016-06-28
GTCCTGCTCTGCAGCCAGCAGATCCGGCAGATAAATATACGGTGTTCCGTCGAACATCCGCACCGCCAGTTTCCCGGTCTGGATACAGCTGTCCAGCGCCGCCGCCAGCTTTTCGGGGGGCTGGTGGATGAAGTTCGACGCTGTTTCCAGCAGCTGCGCCCGGGGCAGACAGGTGTGGCCGTTGCCGGCGTTGTGGCGCAGGGTGCGCAGGAGGGCGGCTTCCAGCCGCTGGGCGCAGTCCCCTGCCATCTGGTAATACTGGGCGATGCTGTCGGCATGGCGGAAGTCCAGCTGCAGCGGCTCCCCGCAGAGCAGGTAGGGGTTCTGCTGGATGGCCTGCATGGCCCCCGGCCCGAAGGTGCGGAAGACCTCCATCGCCCGGCGGGGGCTGATCTCGAACTGAGCCAGATAGGCGATGAGCTCCCGCATTCCGAACATCCGCTTGAACTCCTGCTGGATGCGGTCGGCCTTGTCCGCCGAGATGCCCGGGATGAGGGTGAGCTGGGCGGGGTCGTTGGCGATCACTTCCAGCGCCGCCGCGCCGAATTTGTCAATGATCTTATCCGCCGTCCGCGCCCCGATGTAGGGCAGCGACCGGCTGGCGAGGAAGGCGTAGACAGCCTCGAGGTCTTTGGGCATATCCGTCTCGCACTCCTGTGCGTGGAACTGTCGGCCATAGGTGGCGTGGTTCTCGTACCTGCCCCGGCAGACGACGCTCTCACCGGCGTGGAGCTCTCCCACCACGCCGCACACAACGGTGACGACACCGCCGCCCGACACCTCGAACACGGTGTAGCCGTTGTCCTCGTTCAGGTAGATGATGTCCTCTACCGTGCCTTCCAGCCGTTCCAGCTCCTGCTCCATCGTCCCGCCTCCTCGTTTTGACACAACTATATATAGTATAGCGGTTTTGGGGGGATTTGTAAATACAACAAAAGCTCCCCCGAAGGGGAGCTGTAGGCGAGGGTCAATCCTCCACCCGCGCTGCGGCAAGCTCCTTCGTCAGGCGCTTGCGCACTGCAAAGTAGGCCGGGATGAGGAAGAAGCAGGCGAAGAACCATGCCACAGGGCTGGCGATGCAGGCCGCAAAGTAGCCCCAGAGCGGCACGAACCAGAAGCCCACCATGGCACGGGCGACCATCTCGGCCACGCCCGCGAACATGGCAAGGCTGGAATAGCCCAGGCCCTGGATGGTGTAGCGGTAGATGATGAGGACGGCCAGCGGGATGTAGAACACGCTGTTCCAGAAGATGAAGCTGCGGGCATTCGCCATGATCTCCACCTCGCTGCTCTCGAGGAAGAGGCTGATGAGCGGCACATCCAGCACACGCAGGATGAGGAAGGATGCCACACTGTAGACGCAGCCAATTCCCAGCGCAGTATTGACGCCCCGGTCCACACGCTTGAGGTCGTGAGCGCCCATGTTCTGGCTGGCGTAGGTGGTCATGGCGGTGCCGATGCTCTCCAGCGGCACCGAGAGGAACTGGGCGGCCTTGCTGCCTGCGGTCTGCGCGGCCACGATGCTGCTGCCCAGACCGTTCACCGCGCCCTGCAGCACGACGCTGCCGATGGCGGTGATGCTGCACTGCAGGCCCATAGGGATGCCCATGTTGCAGAGCTTGAGGCAGTGGCTGGCGCTCAGACGGCCCTCTTCCCTGCTCCATTTCAGCTCCGGGTAGTGGCGGCCGATGTAGATGAGACTGCCGATGCCCGCCACCGCCTGACTGAACACGGTGGCGAAGGCCGCGCCGAACGCCCCCATCCGGAAGATGAGGATACAGAGCAGGTCGAGGCCGATGTTCAGCACGCTGGCCACCAGCAGGAAATAGAGCGGCCGCTTGCTGTCGCCCAGCGCGCGCATGAGGGCGCTGGTGACGTTGTACAGCAGGGTGAAGGGGATGCCCCAGAAGATGGTGCGGATGTAGATGTCCGCGATGTCGATGATGTTGTCGGGGGTGTTGGTCCAGACCAGCACCGCCCGGGTCAGGGCCACCGTCACCACCGTGAGCACGACGGCGAAAAAGAGGCTCAGCCAGACGGTATTGGCGGTGTAGCGCCGCATCTCTCTGTAGTCCTTCGCGCCGAAGGTCCACGAGATGGGGATGGAGAAGCCGCAGGCGATGCCGTTGACGAAGCCCAGCACCAGATAGTTCAGGCCGCCCACGCTGCCCACCGCCGCCAGCGCATCCACGCCCACGAAACGGCCCACGATGATGGTATCGGCCAGATTGTAGAACTGCTGGAACAGACTGCCCAGCATCAGCGGCACCGCAAAGGCAAGGATGAGCTTGAGCGGGCTGCCCTGTGTCATGTCTTTTGTCATACAAAGCCCCTCCCCGGGCGGTCACTTAATATTTCTTTGCCGGATCTTTACCGACAAAAACGCCCTGCCGGACGAGGGGCAGGACGTTTTGCGTTTCATGAGTGGTATTATACTCAGCTCATCGTGATTTTGCAAGGGGTTTTTCTCAGATTTCTTCGTACAACATTGCTATTTTCTATCGGCGGTTTTTGGTGATTGTGCGCAGTGGAGCGGCAAGGCCCTCCTGCCGCGCTCCCTCTCAGCCCACGCTCTCAGCCTTCATAATCGTACATCCATGCAGAGTCAGAAGATGCGGAGTCATAAAAGAAATCCCACGGAAAATAGTCATGGAGCCTTACCCATTTGTTTGGTTTCCAATATGTGGAGTCATAAAAGGGATCCCCCCAAGCATGACCCCTGATCCGTGTCTGCAGGATTGGTTTCCAATATAACTGATCACCCTCCTGCACCGGCTGCCACTCCCACCAATAATCGTCGCTTCTCCCCATCCATTTTCTTGTCTCCCAATTTCCTCTCAAATCCGGCGGCGGACCGCCATCCTTGCCCGGCTTCCACACCAAGTCACCCTGACTGTCCGTTACCCATCCGCCTGTTTCCGGCTGCTGGGCGCTTGTTTCCGATGGCTGGGTGCTTGTTTCCGATGGCTGGGCGCTTGCTTCCGGCTGCTGGACCGTGGTAAGGCTGTCCGGCGAGAGAGTCGGGAGCCCGCTGAGATCACCGACGGAGGGGGCCGGGTCGTCCTTCTTGCTGTCCTGCTTCCCGCCCGCGAGCTTCACGATGTTACCGGTAAATGTCTTCCACACCGTCTGGTCGGAGGCGGGCTGCTTCGGCTGCTGGGCCGTGGTAAGGCTGTCCGGCGAGAGAGTCGTCAGCCCGCTGAGGTCACCGACGGCACCCGTTCCCGGCCGAGTCAGCCCGGGCTGTCCGCTCAGGGAGCCGCCTTCCAGACCGGAGAGGACCGTTCCCCATTGCTCTTTCTCCTGCTTGCGGCGGGCGATCGCCTCCTCCACCCGGGCAGTCTCCTGCGCTTTCTGCTCCTCATCGCCAACGCGGTACACGAGGATCAGTTCCTTACCGCTTTGGCGCAGGGCGGTCTCATCCGAGAATGTTTTTCTATCATATCCCGTCTGCCCGACAACATGGAATTGATAAAGCCCCTCATGGGACAGCTCGAGTTCGAATGCACCATTCAAGCGGACCAAGTCTTTGATCCGGGCCAGCGGAATGACCGCCTCCATCTCCCGCCCTTCCCCATCAAGGAACCGGATGCGAAGCTCATAGACCTCCTTTGCAAGCTCCCGCAGTGAGTCGCCTGTCATCCGAAAGAGTGTGCTGTGGGCATCGAAGCTCAGGACCTTGTTGACCGGGTCATACTCCGCCGTGGCCACATTACCAAGCTCCTGTGTGCCATCCAGATGGGTGATCACGCCGACGGTCTCGTACATCTGCTTCACACGGTCCGGCACCTCGCCGGCCTGCACGCTTGGAGCGTCGTCCTCGTCGTCGTCCTCGTCGTTCTCGGTATCATCGGGCTGTTCTGGCTTGTCTGGCTGCTCTGGCTTGTCTGGCTGTTCCGGCTTGTCCGGCTGCTCTGGCTTGTCCGGCTGCTCCGGTTGGGAGGGCGTCCGCCGGTCGTAGCTGTAGTCCTCCATCTTCTTCCCGTCGGGGTCGTAGCGGGTCAGACTACCGCCCGTCACCTTGTGGTCGTCGTCAGAGAGGGCGTCATTGGGGATCTCGCCGACTATGCCGCCGCCGATGGCCGCAGTTTTGCCGCCGGTGCTTGCGCCTGCCTTGACCTCCACCTCGGCGTCGCCGGAGATGATGATGTGATTGGGATTGCTGGGCGGCGCATCCGGGTCTATCTCAGACCACGCACCCGCGCCGTCGCCGATGCCTGCCGCGCCGGGGCGGGGGTCGCCGCTGTAGCTGCCGCCCGTGGCCGACACCTTGCCGCCGGAAATCTCGATGTCGCGGCCCGGGCCGTACACACCGCCGCCGATACCGGCAGCACCCTCGCCGCCCACGGCTTCTACCGTGCCGCCGGTGATCTCGATGTTTCCGGCACCGCTTTCGTAGCCGCCGCCGATGCCTGCGCCGTCTTTGCCGCCCTCGGCGGTGAGGGAGCCTTTGGTGTCGTTGTCGTCCTTGATGGTCAGCTTGCCGGAGGACTCATTGCCATTCTTCTCAAGACCCGCATTGCAGCTGCCGCTCTTCAGCTCGTTGGCGCCGTCCAGCTCGATGGCGGCATCGTGGTCACCCTGCACAGTGACGGCGGCTTTGCCCGCATCGACTGGGCTGTCACCGCTGACGTCCCCCTCGGTCTTGCTGCTGCCATCCACCTCGGTCTTGCCGCTGACGTCAATTTTCAGGTCGTCGAAGGTGACGTCCACGTTGCCCTCGGAGGTGTCGATGGTGACGGTGTTCTTATCCGACTCGCCGGTGATGACGGTCTCCCCCTCATCCTTCTCGAAATCCTTTTCACCCTGCTTGACATTGTTATAGTTTCCGCTTTCATCGCTCGCACCTTTGACCGTAATGTCGCCGTCGGCGATGTTCCATGTTTTCGCATAGGCCGGGATGCCGGAGCTCACCACGATGCCCGCGATGACGGCGGCGGCCACGCCCCGCCGGAGTGCGCTCTTCAGTCTCATAGTACATCTCCTTTCGTTCTGTGTATCATGCAATGCCGTCGCTGCGGCTCAGAGGCTCTCCTTTGAGATGCTTATTTCTTTGGGCTGCCCCAAGTCCTCCGGTATCCAGAGCTTTATCTCACCCTGGGTATCCGGCAGGTCGTCCCAGTCGTCACCAAGGTCGGTATAGCTCCGCAGGTCACTCTCCAACAGATTGGTATACTTTGTGCCATCCGGGACGGTGGTTTCCAGCAGGAAAAGCCGTGGCTTATCCTCCTCGGGAGCGATGGCCTCAAATCGGGAAGCCAGCTGTTTCAGGGACTCCTCAAGCCCGATTCTCGGCGTTTCCGTTCTCGCAGGCTCGAGCCACCAATCCAAACTCGGGAGGTCGTCCCTTTTTTTCGCAAATTGGAAGCCCATCTCCCGCTCTTGTTTCAGTAATTCGTCGAGTTCACGTCTGAGTTCTTCACTCGTTTTTTGCTCTACCGTTTCCTCTCTCTCAGGCTCGAGCCACCAATCCAAACTCGGGCGGTCGTCCCTTTTTTTCGCGAGTTCGTGGGTCAATATCAGCCACTCCTGCGGCTCTGGCGTCTGCACCGGCACCCACTCCAGATAGCGCTCTGACAGGTCGTCCCGCGTTTCGCCGTCCAGCCGGAGGCTGATGTCCTCCCTGTTCTGCTTCAGCTCCACGTCAGCGTCCTCGCCCGCCGCGTCGGCCATCTTGTCCACGCTATAGTGGGTCATGGTGTCCTCATAGCGGAAGAAGATGTCCTCCACGCCGTCCTCCCGGAGACTGGAGATGTCGGTGGTGACGGTGGAGCGGGGAGCGGCGCTCTCAATAAGCACCACACCCCCCGGGGTGAGGACCTCTCCGGCGTCGCCGGCCTTTAAGCTGCCGGGCATGGGGTCGGTGCTCTCAATAATGGCCAAAGCAGAATCCCACCGCTGGATGGTGACCCGGCTGGAAAAGAAGCCGCCCACCACCATGCCGCCGGGCAGGGGTTCGGGAGCGTTCTCCTGTGCCGGGGGCGGGACGTCATCATCATCGTCGTCCTCGTCGTCCTCCGGCTGGGGCTTGGGGGTGGAGGTGTAGTCGTAGCCCATCCCCTCCATCACGGTGCCGTCCGCGTTCAGACGGGTCAGCCGTCCTCCCGTCACCTTATGTTCATCGTCAGAAAGGTTCTCCGTGGGTACTTCGCCGTAGCTGCCGCCGATGGCCGGGGCCTTGGCGTCCGTCATCTGGCTTCCCGCCTTGGCCGTCACCTCGGCGTCGCCGCAGATGTAGAGGTCTCCCGGGTTCGGGTCGTCGGTGTCGTCCGACGCGCGGCCTGCACCGTCGCCGATGCCTGCCGCGTTGCTCCCGCCCACAGCCTCGATGGTGCCGCCCCGGATGGTGATGTTGCTGCCGGTGCTCTCGATGCCTCCGCCGATGCCTGCGCCGCCGAAGCCGCCCTCGGCGGTGAGGGAGCCGTCCTTGCCCTTGTCGTCCTTGATGGTCAGAGTGCCTTTCGACTCGTGTTCGTTCTTCTCAAGACCCGCATTATAGCCGCCGCTCTTCAGCTCGTTGTCGCCGTCCAGCTCGATGGCCGCATCGTGGTCGCCCTGCACGGTGACGGCGGCTTTGCTCTCATCGATTGGACCGTCACCGCTGCCATCCCCCTCGGTCTTGCCGCTGACGTCGATCTTCAGGTCGTCGAAGATGACGTCCACGTCGCCCTTGGAGGTGTCGATGGTGACGGTGTTCTTATCCGACTCGCCGGTGATGACGGTGTTGGTGTCGTCCTTGTCGATGGTCTCGCCCTGTGAGACCTTGTTCGTCCCTCCGGTGCCGCCCGCTTCCACGGTGATGTCTCCCCCGGCGATGTTCCACGGGGCCGCATAGGCCGGGATGCCGGAACTCACCACGATGCCCGCGATGACGGCGGCGGCCCCGCCCCGCCGGAGTGCGCTGTTCAGTCTCATAGTCTGTCCTCCTTTGGTCTGTTCGTCTTTTGAAGAATCAGCCTTTTCTGACACAAGCTTACCAAAAAATTCAGAGAATGTAAATAAAATCTGCGCGAATCGTGGTGTTTTCGGCGTGAGTGGCGCAAAAAAGCCCTCCCGAGCGGGGAGGGCCATAGCCTGTCTTATTCCGCGTAGTGCGCCAAAAACTGCTTGGTGCGCTCCTCCTGGGGGTGGTCGATGAGCTGGCGGGCCGGGCCTTCCTCCACCACGACGCCGCCGTCCATGAATAGGATGCGGTCGGCCACGTCGCGGGCGAAGTGCATCTCATGGGTGACGATGATCATGGTGGTCTTTCGGTCGGCGAGGTCCCGCAGGACGCGGAGGACTTCGCCGGTCAGCTCCGGGTCAAGGGCGCTGGTGGGCTCATCGAAGCAGAGGATGTCCGGGTGGAGCGCCAGTGCGCGGGCGATGGCCACCCGCTGCTGCTGACCGCCGGAGAGCTGGTGGGGGTAGTGGCCTGCCCGCTCCGACAGGCCCATCTGGGCCAGCAGGTCACGGGCCTGTGCTTCCAGCTGGGCGTGGATGGCCTTTTTGTTGGCCTTGTAGTCGGGCTGCTCCTTTGCCAGAAGCTCCCCCGCCAGCATCACGTTTTCCAGCGCGGTGTACTGGGGGAAGAGGTTGAAGTTCTGGAACACGAGGCCGAAGTGGAGGCGCTTTTTCCGCACCTCGCTCTCCCGCTGGGTGGCAGGGTCGGCGGCGTCCCACATGGTCTCGCCGTTCACCCTGATGACGCCGGTGTCGGGACGCTCAAGGAAATTCAGGCAGCGCAGCAGCGTCGTCTTTCCTGAGCCGGACGAGCCGATGATCGCCAGCGCCTCGCCCTGTTCCAGTGTGAGCGAGATGTCCTTGAGGACTTTCGTCTCGCCGAAATTCTTCCCGATGCCGGAGGCTTCGAGTAATGCCATAATTCAGTATCCTCCTTAGCAGCGGAAATAGTTCATCTTTTTCTCGGCCCAGTCCAGCAGCAGGGTGAGTGCGCCGACAAAGACGAGGAAGAAGATCGCGGTGGAGAACAGCGGCCAGATAAGGCCCTTGGCGCTGTACTCCTTTGCCATCATGATGATCTCCTTGTTGGCGATGACGTTCGCCAGCGAGGTATCCTTCACCAGCGTGATGATCTCGTTGCCCATCGGGGGCAGGATGCGCTTGACGACCTGCAGGAGCGTGACCTTGAAGAAGATCTGGCTCTTGGTCATGCCCAGCACCTGACCGGCCTCGGTCTGGCCTTTCGGCACATCCTCGATGCCGCCGCGGTAGATCTCAGAGAAGTAGCAGGCGTAGTTGATGGCGAAAGCCACCACCGCCGCCACCAGACGGCCCGAAGAGCCGGAGGGCCAGGGGTTGGTCATACCCAGCAGGCCGGGGCCGAGGTAGATGACGATGATCTGGAGCATCAGCGGCGTGCCGCGGATGACCCACACGAAGGTCTTGACGACGCCCCGCAGCGGTGCGCACCGGCTCATGGAGCCAAAGGCCACCACAAGGCCCAGCGGCAGCGAAAACAGCAAGGTCAGAAAGAACAGCTCACAGTTGAGCGCGAATGCGCCGGTCAGACGCTCCAAAATCACAGTCACAGAATCACTACACCTATCCGTTTATAATGTAAGTTACTCAGCCAGAGTCAGGCCGTACTTGTCGGCCAGAGTCTGCATGGTGCCGTCAGCCTTCAGCTCGTCGAAAGCGTTGTCCACAGCCTCGGCCACGTCGCTGCCCTTGCGGAAGGCCACGCCGTACTCCTCGACGTTCAGCTCATCCACCATCTTGAGGTTTGCGTAGTCGGTACCCTCGCCGATCATGGCAGAAGCCAGAGTCAGGTCGAGGATGGCGGCGTCAGCAGTGCCGGCGGCGACTTCCATCAGGCAGTCGGTCTGAACAGCCTTGGAGATGAAATCAGCCTGAGACAGGTCGGCGTTCTCGGTGATGGTGGTCTCACCGGCAGAGCCGGCCTCGGCCACCACGGTCTTGCCGATGAGGTCGGCGGTGGAGGTGTAGTCGGTGCCGTCCTTCACCACCACGACCTGGGCGTTCTTGACGTAGGGCTTGGTGCAGGCCATGTTCTCCTCGCGGTCATCGGTCAGGGTCAGGCCGTTCCAGATGCAGTCGATGCTCTTTGCAGCCAGTTCGGTCTCCTTGGTGTCCCAGTTGATCTCCACGAACTCCGGCTCGACACCCAGCTTCTCACAGACAGCGGTGGCCAGCTCGGTATCGAAACCGGTGAAGTTGCCGTCGGCGTCGGTGTAGTTCATCGGCTCATACACGGTGTAGCCGATGACCATCTTGCCGTTGGACTGGATGTAAGCCAGGTCGCTGTCAGCGGCCACGGAGCTTGCCGGGGCGGCAGAGGCGGCGGCAGAAGAAGCAGCCGTAGAAGTGGATGCAGAACCGCCGCAGGCGGCAAGGCTCAGTGCCATCGCACCGGCCAGAAAAGCAGATATCAGACGTTTCATGTTGTAATTTCCTCCCTCAGATTCAGCAGATGCGGCGCTTCGTTTTACCGCTTTACCATGCTAAATTGTTAAACTGTGACTATAGAATAGCGCGTTTTGCCCCGTTTTGCAAGAGGAAAACCGATTTTTTCGCGTTTTGCCCGCAGACCGCCCCTTTCCGATCGGGTTTTCGGTGTATTTGTACAAAGGACAAAAAGAAAACCGCCACCTCACGGTGACGGTCAGACTTTCCGTTCAATTTATAATGACGCATTCTCAAACGCATCCCCTGCGGCCTTTTGCAGGGCGTCGATGGAGATGGTGCAGAGGGCCGCGAGGTCGGCGTCCGAGCCGTCGGCAGGGATGTCCGCCACCTCTTTCTCAGTCTTGCCCTTGAGGTAGCTGCAATAGCCCTCGCTGTGCTCGTACCACTCCTTGCCGAGGCTGGATGCATTCCGCATCCCGTAGCTGTCGCCCAGCTCAAGCTTGGAGCGGACGGTGTCCGGGGCGGTGACGCCGCCGTCTGCCGCGATGGTCAGCGCAGGCTCTGCCATGTCGCCGATGGCGCTGGTCACACGGCCATCGGCATCCAGAGTCAGGGCCACGACGGTAAGGTCAACTTCTGCGTTCACATCCTTGTCGTCGGTGGCAGTGATGTCCGAAGAGGCATTCTCCGCCTCCACGCCGAGGCTCACCCGGTCGCCCTTCGCCGCGCCGAGGGCGGACGCATTCGTGCAGGCTTTCGCCACGGCGTCGCGGTACTGATCCACCCGGATAGTGCAGCCGGACAGCAGGTCGGCGTCCACAGCCTTGCCGTCCTTATCCGTTTCCAGCATGGATGCCTGCTCGGGCGTCATGCCGGTGAGGTAGTCGGCGAAGTCATCGGCCTGCTCGGCCCAGCCCTTTTTCAGCGAAGATGCCGCTGCCAGCGGGTAGTCGTCCCCTTTCTGGCGCTTGGTGCGGTAGTCGGTGGGCATGGTGACGACGCCTTTGCCGTCGGCGGTAACTTCCACTTCCAGCTCATCCAGCATCACGTCGGCCAGCTTGCCGTCTCCGTCCAGCAGGACGGCGGCGGCGATGGTATGGATGGTGCCGGTGCGGGCCTCGTCGGAGGCCTCGGTCAGGATGCCGAGGCCGGTCTTCCAGCCGCCGGTCTGGGTGGTGCTGGCACTGCCGGACGAGCCGGACATGGCGTTCGAACTGCTCATGCTGCCGGAATCGCTGTTGCCTTTGCGGCAACCGGACAGCAGCAGTGCCGCCGCCACGGCACAGCTCAGAAGAGCTTTTTGTCTCTGTGTCATAAGCGTTACGCTCCCTTTCATCTCTTTGGGAGTAGTATAGCCCGACAGGAGTCTCTTTATTTATGTATCTTTTTGTTGGAAACTGTGTTATACTTGTCCTGCGGCCTACCCCGCCCAGTTTTATGGGAAGGGAGGTGTTGTCCAATGGCGTATATTTCCACATTTATCCTATCCGTCGGAGCAAATGTAGCTTCTTACTACATTTGTAAGTGGCTTGACGGATGGCTGAAGGGCCGTAAGCACTAAAAAGGACCCCCTTTCGGAGATTGCCGCTCCGGGAGGGGGTCTTTTCCTTTTGGGTGTGCCAATGACATATTGGCTTCCACATTTACCATCTTTATTATATGCGATTCCCCGCAAAAGTCAAGCACCGCACAGAAAATTTACAACTGTGCTCTGAGACCGACGTGTTATCTGGCGAAGTTCCAAAATAATGACGCAGCAACGCTGCAAAGCAAACTTCGCCAGAGTGGCGAACTTCGGGTCAGCTGGCGAAGTTCGAACTTCGCCAATCAGGAGAACTTTGCCAGGTTGGCAAACAATCAATATTGAACGATATATCATTTGATTTATGGAACTTTGCCACTTATTCTACCGCAGTATCGCTCACATCAGCGGGCTCAGCAGGCGGAGCACACTGTCCAGCAGCGTCCCGGCCAGCGAGGTGCGGCAGTCGGCCAGCTGCACTTCCCGGCACTCTGGCAGGGTGCGGAGCACATCGTCCCGCAGGGCAATGACCTGACTGTTATAGAGCAGCAGCGCCCCGCACTCAAAGTGGAGGAAGAGGCTGCGGTAATCCATGTTGATACTGCCCACCACGGCGGCGCGGTCATCGCTGACGTAGCACTTGGCGTGGAGGAAGCCGGGCGTGAACTCGTAGATGCGCACCCCCGCCCGGAGCAGCGGCACATAATAGGAGCGGGTCAGCCGGAAGATGAGCTTCTTGTCTGGGATGCCCGGCAGCACCAGCCGGACGTCCACGCCCCGCTTTGCCGCCGCCTTGAGGGCTTCCAGCATGGTCTCGCCCACCGCGAAGTAGGGCGTATAGATATAGACATACCGCTGGGCCTGATTGATGATATTCAGGTAGACCGTCTCGGCCAGAGCCTCTTCGTCCAGCGGGCTGTCCCCGTAGGGCTGTATCACTCCGTCCGACTGGGCAGACAGGGCCTCAGCCTGAGGCATAAAGGGCGCATAATCCTCCTCGCTGGGGCGGAAGGCGTTCCAGTGGTCAAGGAACATCACCGTGAAGTTCCAGACCGCCGCGCCCTCGGTGCGGAGAGCTGCGTCCTTCCAGTAGCCGAACCGCTCTTCTTCATTGATATACTCGTCGGCCAGATTGATGCCGCCCGTATAGGCTGTATTTCCGTCCACGACCACGATCTTCCGGTGGTCGCGGTGATTCATGACCAGCGACACCAGCGGCACCACCGGGTTGAACGGGATGCAGCGGATATGCGCCCGCTCCATCTTTACCACGAAATCCGAAGGCAGACCCAGCAGACTGCCGAAATCGTCGTAGATGAGCCGGACATCCACCCCCTGCGCCGCCTTGCGGACAAGGATGTCCTCTACCCCCTTCCACATCTTGCCGGTGCGGACGATGAAGAACTCGAGGAAGATGAACCGCTCTGCCTTTTCGAGGTCGGCCAGCAGGTCAGGGTACATGGCCTCACCGCAGGGGTAATATTTTGCCGTGGAGTTTTTCCATGCGGGGTATGGCCCGTACTCCGAAACATACCGGCTCAGTCCCCTGCTGGCGGGGTCGAGGGCGTCGGTCTGGCCCGGCTGCTGGGCGAGGTCGGCGGTGTGCTGGCGCTCCACCGCCTGCATCCGCTGGCGCATCCGCTTGGCGGGGGCCTTGTTGCCGAAGGCCAGATAGAGCGCACCGCCCAGCAGCGGCATCATGCCGATGAGGACGAGCCAGATGATCTTATAGTCGCTGTTTTCGTCCTTCCGCACGAGGTAGAGGGTGATGAAGAGGCTGAGGACGTTCAGCCCCGCATTCACCCACACCTTTCCGGCGGTGAGGGAGAAGAAAGCCCAGAGCAGCCAGCCGATCTGCAGCAAAACAAGGGCCACTGTAACCGCGGCCCTGTTGATGACACGATTGAAGAACCGTACGACCGGCAGCCGAAAGAACATCTGCGCCTCCCCCGCTGCCCTTCGGCAGCATTTTTATGGGAATAGTATAGCGCAGAGATGCGGAGATTTCAAGCTCAGGCGTCCGCGTCCTCGAAGCCCACCATGAGGCCGCCCAGCTCGGCGTAGTAGCTGCACAGTCCGCCGCACTCGGTCACCCGCACCTGTGCGCCCTCGAAGACAGCCCGCACCATGTGCATCAGGCGCTCGGCGGCGGCGGGGTTGCCGCAGTGGGCAATGATGACCTTGCCGTTCGTGTAGCCGTGGCCTTTGAGCTCCAGCACGATGCGCTCGAGAGCGCCGTGCTCGCCGCGGGTCTTGCAGAGGACGTCCAGTTCGCCCACATCGCTGGCCTTGCCGATGACCCGGATGTTGAGCACCCGCGCCACAGCAGCCACAGCGGGCTTCACCCGGCCATTCCGGGCCAGATTCGCCAGCGATTCCAGCGAGAACAGCAGATGGGTGTGGTGACGGTAGCGCAGCATCTCTTCGCACACCTCGTCAAAATCCTTACCCTCTTCAATGAGCGCACGGATGTGCTCTGCCAGCAGCACCAGTTCCGGGCCGGCAGACAGGCTGTCCAGCACAAAGACCTGAGCACCCGGGTGCTCTGCCTGATACTCTTCTGCGGCCAGCTGGGCGGCGTTGCAGCTGCCCGACAGGGTGCCGGTGATGGTGATGGCATAAATTTCATCTGCGCCCTCATAAGCCTCCAGCCAGTCGCCGATGTTGGGGCAGGAGGTGCTGGTCTTGCCCTTATAGGTGCGCAGGGTAGTCGCCATCTCCACGGCGTCCAGCGTGCCGTCGTCGAGGTATTCCCTCTCGTCGGTCACGATCTTCAGAGGCACAGCAGCAAAATCAATGCCGTCCAGCTTGTACAGGCTGGCGGAAGAGTCCACAACGATTCGTTTCATCTCATCTATCTCCATTCCGGCGGGTGTCCGCCGCATTTTTTACGTTCGGTGAGTCCACTATATCAGTTTTTCAAAAACCTGTCAAGCGATTTGTAAAATTCTTAATATTGTTTTCATAAACGGTTGACCCCGACTCAAAAATGCGCTATACTACCACCATGAATCAGGAAATGAAACGCCGTGTCATGGCCTGCGCCGCCGGGTTTTCCCTGCCGCGCTACCGGGAGCTGCCCTCCGTGGGGCTGTATCTCGACCAGACCGTGCAGCTCGTCAACAGCTGCTTCCGGGGCTTCCCCGGGGTGGAGCTCACCCCCTCCATGGTGAGCAACTACGTCAAGAAAGGAGTCATCTCCCACCCCGTCAAAAAGAAGTATTCCCGCGAACAGCTGGCTTCTCTCATCTATATCGTATTGTCTAAAAATGTCCTCTCGCTGGAAAACATCGACGCCCTGTTCCAGATGCAGAGGGCTCACTGCACCGCCGCCGAAGCCTACGACTACTTCTGCGACGAGGTGGAGAACTGCCTGCCCTACATCTTCGGTGCCAGCCGCACCATCCGCGACCTCGACCCGGATGCCGCCGACGAAAAGCGTCTGCTGCGCGGTACCATCGTCGCCGCCGTGAACAAGATGTACCTCGACTGCTGCTTCGTCGCCATGCGGCAGGAGGAAGCGCTCTGGCCGGGGATACTCGGCGACTTACAATAAGATAGGTACAAAAAGCCCCCGGCACCATGCGGAAGGTGCCGGGGGGCTTTTCGTACAAAGCGGGGAGATGCGGAAGCTCTCCGCCTTGGGAGGTTGGTTATTTAGTGGAGCAGCTCGTTGTGTGCAACGCCGCCCACCGTCAGCTCTGCGCTCTCACCGGAGTGGGTGAGGGTAAAGAGGGTGTCGTCCACGCCCAGCGACAGCATGCTGTCGATGTTCAGGACGGTCTCACGGAGCTGGGTGCGGAACACGATGGTGTCTGCGCCCTGAGCCTTCAGCTCCTTCAGGTTGCTCAGGCAGCCGGAAAGCACCGCAGCCTCAGCAGGCACTGCAATAACATACCGGCCATCGGCAATGGAGGTCTCGTAGGCCCCTGCCCCGGTAACGGTCAGGGTGACGGCAGAGGAGCCGCCGTTGCTCTCGGGTACCAGCATCGGCACAAATTCCCGCTTCTCGGTCTCATCACAAGTCTCGCACTTGTAGATGGTGTAGCCCTCGGAGGTGTAGGTGGGGGCGACCACCTCTTTAACTACGGTAAAGTGGTGTTCACCGGTAGCAGATATTATGTTGTCACGCTTCGTCTCGCCGCAGGCAGAGCACTTATACTCGGTGTATCCGTCTTCGGTACAGGTCGCATCCTTGTGCTCGCTCTTCACCCAGTTATGGGCTTCTGGATCAATGGCGATGTGCTCCAATTCTTCTGCACCGCAGCTGCTGCACTTCTTCAGCTTGTAGCCCTCGCTGGTGCAGGTGGCCTTTTTCACAATGTCGCCCTCGGAGTATTGATGCACATGGTTCGAATCGACTTTAGTTACAGTGCCAGAGCCGGACGAAGTCACACTACTGCCAGTTGCAGCACCATCTTCACTTTCACCCTTGCCGCCCTGAGCGGTCACTTTACCGCCGGAGATCGTTCCATAGGATATACCCTCGCCGCCGTTATCTCCGGTTCCGCCCTGTGCTATCACAGTGCCGCCGCTTATGCTTACACCGTTATCAACACGGATGCCAAATCCACCCGCATATCCACCCGAATTTTTGGCGTTTCCGCCGGTGGCTTTCACCGTTCCGCCAGTGATCTTAGTTTTGAACACACCAGCCGATGCATCTTCGCCACCGACCCCGCTGCCAGCTTCCGAAAGACCACCTAAGGTTCCGTTCCCGATGGCACTGCCTCCGGTCGCCTCAACGATGCCTCCGGAGATCTCCGGTGTCAAAATTCCAGAACCCGTTGCAAAGTAAATATAACCACTCTCTGTCCGATTAGCAGAGGATTGATACACCACATCGCCGCCCTTTGCAACGATCGTTCCGCCTGCGACTGCAGCTCCATCAATACCAAATCCTGCTGCAATATGACCGCTTTTTGCGGACGCATAAGAGTCATCTACTACGATCGTTCCGCCTGTGGCGATCAACGTACCGTTGCCGTCACTGTCCGTAATGGTCGTTTTATTGTTTTCGCTTTTAAGGCCTGCTCTTGCACGGGTCATGTAACGATCATTCTGTACCGTCCCTGTTCCGCCGGTCAGCTCATTCTTGCCGTCCAGTTCCAGAGTCACATCGCCGGTGCCGGAAACGGTCACAGCGCTCTTGTTTGTATCCCCTGCATCCACCTTCAGGTCACGGAGGATGACCTTCAGGGCCTTGGCAGAGTTATTGATGATCTTCACCACATTGCGGGCGGCTTCCTGAGCCTTTTCGGTGATGGAGGCGGGGGCGTTGGTGTCCCCGTAGGTCTTCTCCTCAGCGGCCTTTTTCTCCTCGGTCTCCTGCTTGACAACAGGCTTGGCTTCGAGCTTGGTGGCCTCCTGCTGGGCCTCGGCGTCATACTGGCCGTACTCGATCACCTGATCGGAGGTCTGTTCGGTCTGTTCCGGCTCCTGAGAGTCGGCGGGCTTCTCCTCAGTCTCCTTCTCCTGGGCCTGCTTTTCCTCGTCCTCCGGGGCCAGCAGCTCCAGAGAGCCGGGCTCCTCGGCCTCGCCGGTGTTCTCGCCGGTCTTTTCGACCTCGTCGGAGTTCTCGCCGGACTTTTCAACCTCGGAGGCGTTTTCGCCGGACTTTTCGGCCTCGGAAGTG
>SKED01001912.1_pt1 | contig 16273 bp, 18 predicted proteins | sample 4826651 | NCBI WGS metagenome assembly SKED01 (sample SAMN11008818, study PRJNA524170) | human gut metagenome | biome: Human fecal sample; material: Feces; isolation source: fecal sample from pouch patient p19 | host: Homo sapiens | place: Israel: Tel-Aviv | collected 2016-06-28
ATTTTGATCTATATATTATATCAGTAGAAGCTCCTGGGATATTCTCAGGAGCTTACTTTTTGTCAAAAAGGAGGAAGCGAAAATGTTCAACAATCAAAAATTCCTGACGCGCGACGTGATGGCTGAGATTCCATCGTGGCTGACAAACCTCATGTGGCACATGGTGCTCACGATGGAGGTCGAGGAAAAAGACTATCTGCAAGTGTTCACCTTAACCAAAACCGCAACCGGTCAGCACATTGTCCACGAGCAGGAACAGCCGCCCTACCGCTATGAACTCGATGTACCGTGTGACGATGCAGTAGACGTGAAGGTGTTTGTCATCGATGATTTAACGCATTCTACTATGCTGCTTGCCGAAGAGTATTAAGTTTTACCAAACAAAATGGAGGAACAGACAATGAGCGAAACAAGAATTTGTGTAAACTGCGGTGCAGAGCACTCGATTGAAGATATGTTTGAAGTGGAAGGTGACTGGCTCTGCGAGGACTGCGCGGATCGCCTGACCGTAATCTGCGATCACTGTGCTGAGCGGGTCTACGAGGGAAACGCTGTCGAGGACGATACGCACACGCTGTGCGACCACTGTTTCGATGAGTATTACGTCCGCTGCGAGGACTGCAACCGCATTATTCACCGCGACCGCGCATATTGGGACGGTGACGACAACGCTTACTGCGCGTCCTGCTGGGACGAGCACAGCGAGGTCATCCACGAGTACAGCTACACGCCCGACCTCGTGTTCCACGGCAAAGGCCTTCGGCATTTCGGCGTTGAGCTCGAAATCGATGACGGCGGCACGGTCAACAGCAACGCGGAGAAGTTGTTGAACATCGCCAATGCTAATGGTGAAAATCTGTATATAAAGACGGATGGTAGCCTGGATGAAGGCTTGGAGCTTGTTACCCATCCAATGACGCTCGAGTATCATTTGAACGAAATGCCGTGGGCGGAGGTGTTGCGTAAAGCGCAGAGCATGGGGTACCTCAGCCACGCGGCAGGAACCTGCGGACTTCACGTTCACATTTCGCGTCTGGCCTTTGGCTGTACTTATGAGCAGCAGGAAGCCGCGATTGCGCGGTTGCTGTACTTTGTAGAGAAATTCTGGGCAGAGCTACTGCGCTTCAGCCGCCGCACGCAGTCTCAGATGAACCGCTGGGCAGCGCGGTACGGTATTCGCCTTACTCCGTCCGAGCAGATGAGCCACGCCAAGAATTCTTGCGCCGGTCGTTACACGGCGGTTAATCTCACGAACGCGGATACAGTAGAAATTCGTATGTTCCGCGGCACGCTCAAGCTGAATACCCTCAAAGCCACCTTGCAGATGGTCAATCATCTGGTAGAGGTGGCTATTTCCATGTCGGACACCGCTGTACAGGAGCTTAGCTGGTTTGATTTTCTGGATGATGTCACTGAGCCGGAGCTTATTCAGTATTTGAAAGAGCGTCGGCTTTATGTAAATGAACCTGTTAATGCCAACGCAGAGGAGGACTAATATGTGCAGTTTATTCGGTTTAATCGACTTTAAGGAGTGCCTAAGCACCCACACAAAGAACAAAATCCTGAATACCCTCGCAAGAGAGTGCCAGGTGCGTGGCACGGACGCAACCGGCATTGCGTATAACTTTAACGACCGTCTGCGCATCTACAAACGTCCTTTGCCTGCTCGGAAGGTGAAAATTCACGTTCCGCACGGCGTGAACGTGATTATGGGACACACGCGTATGACTACACAGGGTAATGCGCAGTTTAACCAGAATAACCATCCATTCCTTGGTCATGTTGACGGCAGCAGCTTTGCGCTTGCACACAACGGCGTACTCTGGAACGACAAAGAACTCCGGATGGAAGAAAATTTACCGATGACGAGCGTCGAGACAGACAGCTACGTCGCCGTTCAGCTTTTAGAGAAAAACAAGACCCTCTACTTTGACAGCCTGCAATCCATGGCTGAAAAGGTCGAGGGTTCATTCGTCTTTACGGTACTTGATAAGGACAACTCCGTCTGGTTCGTCGTCGGAGACAACCCGTTGTGCATCATGTTCTACGATGGTTTTCTGCTCTACGCTTCTACACAGGAAATCCTCTGCAAGGCAATCAAAAAGTTGCGGCTGAAAGCGCCCACCGATATTCTGGAGCCAAAGGAGGGCGAGATTTTGAAGATTGACCGCAATGGCCGTATCACTACCGGGGCATTCGCACCAAGGACAAGTTACGAACATTGGTGGCGGCGTTATTCTCCATATTACCGCAGTTACTACGAGGACACACCTGCGAGCCACGATGATCTGTTCAGTGTAGCAAAGGCATTCGGCATAACGGCGGATGAAATTCAGGCATTGCTCGACTACGGCTGCTCCGAGGAAGAAATCGAGGAAATGCTGTACGATCCGACTTTGCTCCACGAGATGACCGGCGAATTACTTTACGCGTATTAAGGAAAGGAGATGCTGCTTATGATTCCATTAGGCCCAATTTTCCAAGCTGTAGGCGCGGTAGTCGATTTAATCATCGAAGCCGTCGAAAACTTTTCGGATAGCTAAAGTGAGGTGAAAAGATGAACGCAGGAAAAGTTATTCTCGGTGCGCTGACCATTATCGGCCTGCTCGCCGATCTTATCGACGATAACTAAGTATCCAACAAGGTCTACCTTTTCGGACAGTAGCAATTCACAGCTGAAACCTGTCCGAAAAGGTCCATCTGCAATAAACGGAAATGTCTGGAAAGCGTAAGACCTTTCCGGACACTTTTTTGAGGTGATATGGTGCACAAAACATTCTACTACGCCCGCGTTTCCACACGCGAGCAGAATCTTGATCGTCAGCTCGAGGCCTTTCGCGCGCTCGGCGCAGACGAGCGGGAAATTATCACTGATAAGGAGTCCGGCAAAAACTTCGACCGCCCCGGCTATCAGGCGCTCAAGTCTGCCATGCTGCGCTCCGGTGATACGCTTGTCGTAAAGTCACTTGACCGGCTCAGCCGCAGCAAAGCCGACATACACAGCGAACTGCAATGGTTCAAACAGAACAACATCCATCTCAAGGTGATCGACCTGCCGACTACCATGATGGACCTGCCGCCGGGACAGGAATGGGTATTCGAGATGGTCAACAACATTTTGATTGAAGTCCTCGGCACGATCGCCGAACAGGAGCGCTTGACCATCCATCAGCGGCAGCGCGAGGGCATCAATGCCGCGAAAACCAAAGGCAAACACCTCGGGCGGCCTTCCACTTCCCTGCCGGACAACTGGGAGGAAGTCCTTGCGCTCTGGCAAGCCGGCAAAATCACCGCACGGGAGGCCATGCGGCGAACCGGCATGAAACGGACCACTTTTTATCAGCTTGTCCGTAAATCAAGCTGAAATCACTCACCGCTGCCGTTACGCAAGCGAAGGGCAAGGCATAATTTATGCCTTGCTTTTTTCCTCTTCCTCCGCCACCTGCTCGGCGCATTTCACCGCACTGGCGTATTTGAAATAGCGCACCTTGCGTCCATACCGCCGCACAAGATCAATGACATTATAATAGGTATTGTGACCGATGCAGTTGGTCTGAATCCAGACCACATCCGCGCGGCGAATCACCTCGGCGCTCGAAATATCCTCGCCCATGAAGCGCACATCCGGCACCTTAAATTTAATCTCGCGCAGCCACGAATCGTGCCCTCCGAATGCGATCACGCGGCGGTCGGTTCGATACGGAAAGGTGATTTTCGCAGGCTCTTCCTTCTCCTGCGGCACACTTCGCTGCTGATTGAACACAATTTCACGCAGATCTGCAAGCTCCTGTGCCATTGCCGCCGACGCCTTCTCTGCCTTGGACAGCTTGTCCTGCAGGATGGCATTTTCCTGGCTCAAATCGTGATTTATCTTTTTCATCTGCGCTTTCAGCTGCGTCAGTTCCCGCTTGAGCTGTGCGTTTTCTTCCGCTGCCTGCTCAGCTGCAGCAGGTTCGATTGGAGACGTCTCTGCGGTCGTCCCATCCGGCAAATACTTCTGCTGACGGGAGGCTTCGCCGAGAATATTCATCACGGCGCACAGCATACTCGCCTGCGATGGTTTGAGTCCGTTCTTCCGGAGTTTTTTTGCTGCTCCATCATATCGGCGCGTATTTCTCGGCACGATAACCCCTGTATACTGATAAACCAGTTGCGCAAGATTGACGTCATCGCGCCTCCCGGTTGCATCCCTATCTCCAATATATTTCCGCTCATACCACTCCGAGTCCAGAGGCTGTGGTGGAATTTTTTCGTCATTATTGTACCAGTATCCGTCATTTGATTCATTAAATACTGCGCCGCTCCACGGCAGCATGGCAGCCGCTCTGGACACGACCGCGAGCATGAACGAATACGACCACACACAGTCATCATCCTGATTCAGCAAATACAGGAGCGCAAAACAAATCTCATACGGATCTTCAATGGGAAACGCCAGCATTTTATCAACGATCTCGGGCGCCATATATTCCAGAACACTCTGCCTGTCCATCATATCAATCTGAACACTGGAATACCGATATTCGTGAAGCTGATCGCTCATATTTCCGGCGGCTTCCGTCAGTTCTTCCATCCGATTCTCGATTCGAAGGATCTCCTCCTGCCGCCGGTATACATCGTCGTTAAGTACCTTTTCCGGCAACAGCAGCGAAAGTGCGGTATTTTGCGCACGCCGGGACAAGTTCCGCGCTGTCAGTTCTTTCAGTTCATTTTCAAACCGTTCCATCCGTTTATGCAGCGCATTATTCGATTGAACAACCGGATACAGTGCCTCAAAGTAGAGATCCGCCCATTCCCAGTATTTTCTTTGAAGATTTTCAGCCGCCGTGCTTTTTGCATTCTCCGGAATCAGCGTAAGGATTTCATCAAATATGCTGTTTTCGTCCCGTCTGGTGAAATAACTGGATGGGATTACATTTTTATCGTCTTCTCCATAACGGCATAACAGCATACAGATCATTCTTGTAATCAGATTTGGAGCGTATCGTGTATCGTACACTTCAGGAATATCAATCGTGTTGTCGAACTCTGACAAGAGCCTGCACAGCTCCACTGTGCCTGCACTTTCTACAATTTGATCAAGCATCCAAATTGCAGCGCCCTGACACAGGAGAAAGCAGGCATCCAGCTCGTCGTAAGTCGTGTTGAGTGTAGATGCAATCTCTGCGAATTCCTCCGCGATGTCCATGTCCGGGTATTGTTCGACATATCGTTTCCGCATTTCCGGAATGAGGCGCGTTACCGCCTCCACCCGTCGGGTGCAGTATTTCTCTGACAGATCGTACATCGCCATTGTGTCGAAGTATCCATCGCGCCGCAGCTTCTTCGCGATTTGGATATTCTGGCGGAATATCTCCTTTACTCTGTCCCGTTCCGGGTTCGTCGCTGAGTGTTTTTTCCTGTTCGCCATTCTGCCATCTGCTCCCCTCTCCATTCTTCTCTGGTTCAAAACCAGAAAGCGCAAATACTCTATATATAGTATACCCGATGGCCAAACGTATTGCAATCACCATGTATGCTGTGTACCGCACACTGTCAATCCGGTTGTACTCTTACCAAATCAAAAACAGGACCGTTCTCACGAATGGTCCTGTTTCATCCTATGTTTAATCTTTAACCTGAAATGCCTGCTTCAGCTCTTCCAACTTCTCTTCCGAGAGAAAATCAAGCCTATCGACCAGCAGTCGCACAGATGCTACTGGCGACTTATCGCCGAAGCGATCTTTGCTCACATCCCGTACCGGGCAGCAGTTCAGCAGCTTACCCTTGCCAAATGCACTCAGCAGCTTGTCCAGCAGCTTCTCGTCCTCACAGTGGTAAGGGCACTGCGCCTTGAAGATGCGAGCGAAGGTTTGCTTGTAGAACAGAACCGATGGTACTTGCGTCTTATGCGCCTTGTCGGTATCAAACATGCGCAGAAAACCATCAACCCCAATCTGCTCTAATTCGTTCTCTGCCGGACACGCCTCACCCTGTGAAACGAACCGATAACGAGAAATATCCTTCAGAATGTGGCTAAGCGTCTGCTTCGCGGCATCTTCAAAGTTTGCCTCCGTCAGCGGAATTGCCTGCTGCACTACGCCGCTTTCCGTCGGCGGCGTGCAACAACCAGGAAGTACAGCATTATACAGATCAGCATAGTCGTTTAAATCTGTGTTGTCTTCTCTCTTCAGGAAATTCGCCAGCAGCAGTGCAGTGGCTATGTACAGCTCGGCCCTTCTCCAATTAAAAGCGTTCGGATTGGTTCCTTGCGGCATGTTTTTGTCAACAATCGTCCGCGCCATATCAAACGCATTCCGTGCCCTCTCATCCGAAATCCACGCATCGAATGCGCTCGTCATTTGTTTCAGGCAGTCGACATCCCAGTCCATCGCAAGTGAGCCAAGCTGGTCCGTACTCACGCGATCCGCGACCCACGCCTCCAGCGACTTCGGCACATTCCCAAACAGAACGGTCTGGCAGTACCAATTCTCCCGGATCAGCTTTTCCGCACGGCTTTTCAGCTCATAACCGTTCACAACAACTGCGGTATCCGCATACACCGCCGGCATGCGGAGTTTTCCGCTGAACGTGTCCGTCACGTATGCCGAAGCCTCGACAGTCGGTTTTCGGAAATTCGTCGGCAAATACGGTACTTGCACGACTTTGAGATATTCGTTGCTTCCACTTCGATTGCAGACGAAGCTGTCGGCAGCTGCCTTTAGAAATGGAGCGATGCCCCTGTCTCGGGTATAGCCAATCTGCAGGACGTTCACTCCCTCAAGTGGTCCGCCGACAAAGCGTCCATAACGACGAACAATCGAGCCGGATAGCATATGTAATGCCAACTCGCAACGAGCGTCAGTCGTGCAGAACTTCATCAATTCGTCTGTAAAACGATACTGTGTGTTCTGCGTTGCCAATCCACTGTTCTCGAACTGAAAATCATACTTTTTCAGGCCATGCTTGGCAAGATCAAAAGTCTTGGCCTCGTAAGCTCTGCGATCCATGCCGGCTACGTGAGCATTGTCCATTTTTTCAATCAGTTTCTCGGCAGTTTTTGCATTGTATGCCTTTTTCGCTTTCTTTCCCTCGACATAGACATAGCCCAAGTACGAGTCCTTCGCGTACTTGAGTACAATCCGCTTGCGCTCGCGGTAATCTGCGTTCAGCGCAGCCTTCGCGGACATTCTCTCTAATTCCTCATTTATTCCGATTTTCTTCTCCATTTTATTTGCACCTCTCTGCTCATTTGAACATACGTTATTTGCACCATCGGCGTCTGTGATTGCTGCCAACAGCAATCCATCCTCAGCCGCGGTCACAGGAGAGGGCACATGCCCCCCCTGTGTATATTGTTAATCTATTTTCTTCCACAGCATTCCCCATACGACATCCATCGCCAAATCTATGCTCTCGCTCGCTTCGCCGAACAAGCTAGACGGGAAAATCACTGCAATCATCTGACGCCACAGCTCAGCTTCGGTCCAAAGGTCGCGTCGGGGTGAGTGGATCTCACACTTCCAGATGCCCTCCAACTTCAAGCGCAGATCGTCGATAATGCCAGCGTCCATGACAAGAGACAGAATTTTATCATCCTCCTCAGTCAGCTGCGGCATATCGTCAGTCAGCTCAATATGGACATTGTCGGCCGTGGTGCTCGCTGAACCAAGAAGGAATGTGCCTTGCTCGTCCGCCTGCAATCGGATCGAGTCCGGACGGAGTGCTGCCACATTCATAAAGTGACGCAACCACTCGGCTGCCTGCTTCGTCGGCGCAGAAATGCTGTACACCGTCTCCGGTGCATTGCTCCCACAAATTGTGTGATATTGCTCGTCGCAAACCGCAACGAACAGCGCCGCAATAGCCTCGCGCTTGCGAAGCAGGGTCTCCATCCAGTCCTTCAGGTAATAGGGATTTTTCAGAATTCCATAAACCTCCGGCCAGCTTATTTTCTGGCTTTCATCCGTTTCCCAACGTGCATCCTCCACGGAAAAGAGGACATTTGCGCGATCGTCCGCACTGCACAGATCCGCGACATGCACGATGCGCTTCACCTGCTCCGGCGAGATATTGGACTCTGGCAGGCTTGTAATGTCATCGCCCTCACCGATCGGGAGAACATACGCGATGCGGCTGCCAAACTGGTCGACTCGCAGAATGGGCAGCACCGTGCCATTATCGAGAGCGACACTTCCCAGCCATCGAGCAAAGGTCTTGGCTTTGGCAGCAGCCTTTACTACCGGATCAGCCGTATACTCCTTATACGCCTTTGTCAGGTTTTTCAGCTCCTTCTCGCCAATCAGTCCCAACTTGATTGCTTTGCCCATTTCCAGCCGCTCCGCACGTGCGACTGCCTGCATGATGGTTTTACGTTCGTTTTTCATATAAATCCTCCTCATTTGTTTCTAAAAAAAGCAAAACGAGCCCTTTTTTGTAATACACCCACTACAAAAAAGATCTCGTTTCATTTAGATTTGGTCACAGAAAACGCTCGGCACCAAATCTAATGCAGCGTTCCTGCGTATTCGATTGTGTACAAAGTATACACCTATCTACGTGTGTTGTCAACATATTCTATGGAAAATATCCAACTTTTTATCGGAGCAATTTTTTCTCTTCCGATTCGGCACATGTTTACGCCATCCATAATCGTCAGAATGTAATAAACCAGGGACGTGTCCCCGGTTTTATTGCTTTTACATCGCAAGAAATCTTTTTGTCCGCATCCCGGCATCATGCTGCAAGTATGCGCTGGAGGAACGTAACAATCCGAGTGCGCGTGCAGCTGGCATCAGGACTGAAAGCAGACACCGAGATACCGTTCATGATGCCATACTGTTGGCCGCAGCCTTTAATGGCAGGCGGTTACGTTATCATGTGCTCGGTTTACCTGTCTACCGTTATTCTGCTTCCTGGATTGGGAAAAAGCGGGCTCGACAACAGCACCAGCACCTATTCATTTATCTGTACCTCGGAATGGTCTCGGCGGCATGCTGTACTGCGTGGTTGCGATCGACCTGTTATATCCAGTGCTTTCCATCACCGTACCTGTTGATATCGCCGTTTTCCTCCTGAACAGAAAAGCGCTCGATCATAATTGATCGAGCGCTCGGTTCGTTTCTTATTCAGAATGTTCCCAAAAGAAGGCGTATTTTCAATTCAACTGTACTCATCAGAAAACCTCTGCCTCTATCACGCAAGCATTTCACCCTCTAGATAGCAGTAGCGAATATAGTCCGGATTTGTGTAGTATACATTCGAATTAAAATCAGATATTTCATCACTGATAAAGAAAGAAAAGACATCCAGTATCGCCTGTGCCGCATCATCATTCTTCATCGTAGACAGCACCACCCCCTGATACAGCCTGCCGATAGATGTGAAAGAAGGTACCGTGTAACGGCATTCCACAACTGTGTCGAAGGTGCCATCCGAAATGTTATAATCTTCGATCAACTCATCCGAAACCTGTTCAAAACTCAGACAGTGGTTGACCTCTGCAAGCCGCAGCTGCCGTTCCATATCCGCTTTTGTAAAATGCCGCTTTTCGTTATCGTCAGCGACAACACGAACAACCCCTGTCACAGCAGCTCCCGCTCGAACAGCTCTTCGAGCGCTGCCTTCGGCACGCGCCACTCCCGGCCGACCTTCATCGCCGACAATTCCCCGTTTGCAATCATCCGGCGCACCTGCGGAATGCTCACCTAAAGCAGCTCCGCCACCTGTTTTACCGTTAAAATTGTTTTCATGCCCACGGCCCCTTTCCCCTGCCTATTATCTCGTTTTTACAGCAGCCGCGCTCTGCCTTGTAAATCGTATTATGGAGTTTGCGAACATGCACCTTGGAAAATCCCCACCTGCCCATTTGATCCTGCTGCGGCTGTACGTCGTATTGCTCCGAATACTGCCGCAGTTTCTGCATATTCACTTCGAACAGCTCACATACCTCCGCGATTATGTAAAAATCCTTCATCGCTTTGTAATCAATATATCGCATTTGCCTCGTCCTCACTATACATATTGTCAGCGCTGTACGCATTCTATCGTATCATACGCTATCTTATTGATATGTTAGTGATTTGATTGTAAAAGCACACGTTTTCTATGCCGGTCCACTGTGCAATGCGCCTATATATGCGAAGAACGACACTTCAATCTCTACGGTGCTTTCCCCGCCGCTATGTCCTTCATACGGTCGGGCCGATCATACGGGGACGGGTGATAGCGCGCGACCTCGAACTGCTCGCCTCCTGCTGCCGCCCATACCTCGCACTCACAGCCGAGAACGATCTGGACTGCAATCCCACGCTTACAGATACTGATGCTGTTTAAGAATCCTTATTGATATAGCGGCTCTGTGTTTTAACCTAAAAATGAGTAAAAGCAGGGGTACCGTTTCATGCGTATGAAATGGTACCCCTGCTTCTTTCTGCCGCTGCAGCATTTGCTCACGGCAGACCTTATTTCTGCATATCATTCAGTTATCACTCAGGCAGGCTTGCCCTCGTCCAGAGCTTTGACTTCATCGACTGTCAATTCCAAAGAGTCTGCGATCTCTTCATACGACAATTTACCCAAAGCAAGAATAGCACGAGCCGATTTGATAGCCTTTTCTCTCTCTGCCTTACGTGCCGCTTCACTCTTCATATCTTCCATAATCTTGCACATAGTCGCAACTCCTTCCGCATCTTCTTTAAAATAGCGAACTCTGTCCGCCAGAATCTGATAATGCATTTCATCTGCACTCGTGCAGGCAAAATCATGCATCAGCTGTCCCAGCGCCGTATCATCTTTTATTTGAGCATTCACATACAGAATATGCGTCCCGTCTCCGAACGATTCGCCGGTTTCCTGAACAGTCCGTTCAATGCGGTAAATCGGACGTCCGCCTTTCAGCACATCATTCTCCGTGATAAAGATCACATAGGTTTCATTCAGCTTCTCGTACTGCTCGCCCGGCTCTGTGATATTCGCATCGATCAGACTGCTGTTATACCGCGCACGCTTAACGCTTGCGCCTCTGTCATCGCGCTGAATTTCGATATTATACACGCGGTTTTCTTCGTCAACCGCCAGAATATCCAGCCGTGCCGAGCGTCCCTGCAGATTTTTCACCTCGTGCTGCACATGCACCTGCGCTACCTTCAAATCGCTTCTCTGCAGGATAATCTGCAGCAGGAATTCCGCGCATGCCTTATCCTCGAACACCTTGTTCATAAAGTCATCGTCCAGCAGACGCAGTGCGCTCAGACGCTGTAAGTCCTCTGCGTGCTTGCGCTCCAAATCCAAACTGCTCATATTATCACCGTCTTTTCCTTATCTTAATCTTACACCTTTTATACGTTTTCGTCAACGAGAATCCGAACAATCGTTCTGTTTTGACACAAATATCACTTTTTCAAAATATGCCGCAGATTCTCCAGCCGCTCATACTCACACGCATTTGTCAGCGTCACCGGATTGACTCCCGCCTGCTCCAGTTTCTTCACCAGTCCCATTGCTGTCTGGCGCTTGATGCCGAACTTCTCAGCGGTTTTCCGAATCGCTGCGTTCATACTCTCGCTGTCGCTGACCTTGCGCAGCAGATACACTGCCCGTTCCTTGGTCTTATCCTTCCACCGCTGTCCCGCAATGCAGGCGACCGCATCCTCATACCGCAAATGCGGACTTGTGTTATCCTTATACACGCGTTTTAGGTACCAGTCGATCACCTTGCCTGCTCGCTTTACGCCCTGCTTCAAAAACTGATAGTTCGACTTCTGTCTTCCGAGATGCTGCTTCATTGCGCCGCGGTTCAGCTCTGCCTCGAGCCGAAGCACCCGCTTGCCCAACCGCCCCTCCGGCAGCCGACCGATCATCTGCAGCTGCGCCGTCTTGTCGTATGCAAAGAATGCCGCCTGTCTGCACTGCTGTCTGCACGAATGCTTATTCGCCTCTTTTGCGTTTTTCGCTTTTCCGTCCCCTTCCCGAAAACAAACCCGCTTGTAGTGGGGTAAGAGAAACGATTTCTGCAAAGTGCGAATATGCTGCTGCACCACTCCCGACTCCTGAAAGATCAAATCGCATGTCAAATCCATCCGACTGATTTTCATCCGGTCGATTGAACGCGGCAAGCCATACGGCTGCAGCAGTGAATCCACTTGCTTTACCATTTCGCGGAACTGTTTTTTGTCTGCTTGAAATAATGCCGTTGGGTCTCCGCCGGCAAGTACCCGGCACGGCTCAATTCGCACCTTCACACGATAGATCGTATCCATCCGCGAGAGGTACAGCCACACGCCCTGTTCGCGAAAAGCGTCCACGGTGTAATGCTCCGACCTGCTCCAGTAGTTTCCATCGCTCTTGCGCAGGAAATCTCCCAGACCGTCTTTTATCTCGTAATACTGTGCGGCTGTCAGCGTCATGCCAACCGCGCAGGTATGTATCCCTGTGTTTTGCTTTACTTTGCTCATTTCTTCTTTCTCCTGTTCTTCTGGCAGACCGTGCAGTGCTTGCAGCCCTTCTTCATCTTCTGACCGAAACGCCCCAGCAACAGCTGCGCCATGCAGTGCTCATTATCGTCACAAAACTCCTTCATCATGTCCAACTGCTCCATTCCCCGTAAGGTCGGGTGACCATCGTGAAGGATTGCCAGATTGGTGTAATAGTCCTCATCGCTGTACAGCAGAACCGCATGTGCTTTCTGACCGTTGCGCCCTGCCCGTCCGCTCTGCTGCATGTAGTCTGTCAGAGACAGCGGCATGTTGAAGTGGATAACCAGATCAACACTGTCGAGGTCATTTCCCATGCCAAAGGCGGTGGTTGCCACCATGATCGTCTTCTCGCCGGACAGAAACTCGGACTCATTAGCCATTCGCGCTTTCGGTTTGAGGCCTGCGTGGCTCATGGTTACCTGTCCGCTGTACTTCTTATCAAGCAGCTTATAGACAGCCTCTACCGCCTTGCGGGTACTGCAATAAACGATTGAAGAATTGGCATGATACTTGCTCAAATATTTACGGAGCAGCTTACGCTTTTCCTCTCGGTTTATCGCATGGTGTTTGATGTATACAAGTTTTGGATTGTACAAATCATTCCTATACATCGCCAGATTCTGCATGTGCAGGCACTGGGCAATCTCCGCCATATCGTCCTCCGTCGCGGTTGCCGTTAAGGCCGTTATGATGGGACGCGCCTCCAATTCGTCGATAGTCTGTCCAAGATTCAGATAGGCATCTCGAAAGGAATACCCCCAATCCAGCACGGCATGACATTCGTCCACGACGACCATGTAGACCGCCACCGCCTTCATCGTGCAAAGAAATTCCTCCTTGATGAATCGCTCCGGCGTTATGAACAGCATCTTCACTTCGCCACGGATAAACTTCTGCAGGCACTCCTTCTGCTCAGACTTCTTCATTGTTGAATCCAAGCGGGCGGCTCCTACGCCGTGTTCACGCAGCTTGCGCACCTGATCGTGCATAAGCGACAGCAGCGGTTCGATGACAATGGTTCGTTCCTCTCCATGCACCAGCGCCGGAATCTGATAAATCGCAGACTTGCCCGCAGACGGACGTGCAACCACCATCGTATCCCGACCCTCCAGAATGTCGTTGATCGGCTTTACCTGTGACTTGCGCAGTTTGGCAATACCAACCATCTGAGCTGCATTTTTAACAACGCGTTTCATATCCATATTATTACACCCTTTCGATAATTAACCTTATCAATGTGTCAAGCCAAATGTAAAAAGTTAACATCGTTTGGTGAATATTTTCACGCAGGTCACTCAATTTCACTTAATTACATATTGAACGCTCTCAGCTATCTCAATAGGGCTGTTCCCATGAAAACAACCTGTCCATCCCGTGTTATTCCTACTGTTCCTATATATGTATTAGGATTTCTTTTCCATTGTGATGATCTTGATCCTCAGCTTGTTCCGCGTCATCTCATCAATTAACCCATGCTCAAACAGGTACTCATTAAAGTAGTCTAGCCATACCTTCTCGGCCACTTTCTTTTTCTCCATCTCCGCGCTCATCTTCGTCACGCTCCTATTAACAGATTAACGGTGCTTTGTCAAGCATTTCGCGTTTACCTGCATGTTTGCGCGAGCGTAATTTGTTACTATTTAGCCATATATGCAAGCCCTTTATGGGTATATGGCAAACAAAATTTTTACGCCGTGAAAAATATGGTGGAACACCGGAACGTCGGAACACAGCATTTTTTGCAACTTTTCAGTGTGCTTACTGATTTTGTAAAATTCGCTATGAGTACGAAAAAAGAGCAGTCCAACCGTCCGGTCAGACTGCTCTGCAGTATACGTTTTTCAATTCTTGGTACTGCGTCTGTGCCGTGTAAACCTGCCGGGTAAACATAGATACGCATCGGCTGGACGCGAAGCTGAGACAGCAGCACTTTCGCCTCCACCTCATCCGGCAAGCAGCATATTGGACACCAATACAGCAATTTTCTCATTGTTATAGCTTTATCATCAAAAGACCTACAAGTTCGATATATCCCGTATATTTTCTCCCGATAATATGATATATTATAATTATAACTATCCCGCTCACGACAACGGTCCAAACACTGCTTGCCGTTCTGCAGAAGAAATACACAAACCCATTTTTACCGTAAGCACAAATTGAGGAGGGAGAGATTATGATCCTATGTATATGCACTGTCATCTGTTGGATAATCACAGTTTTTTCTCTTGCGTTTTTGCTGCGTCGAAAAGCAGATAAGAAATTCTCCCGAGCGCCCAAGTTTCTGTTATTATGCTGTTTTTCTTTCCTGGCATTTTTTTATTTTCCGCACAGGAATATGTTTCAAAATGCTGAACCTTTGCAGATTGGTCTAACTTCTATTGAAAAAGCTGCACCAGGCGATGGTGTATTGAGCCAAGAACACAGCAATACCATCTTGGAAACCTGTAATCATCTTTATGCTTCAAGGAGTGTTTTGGGAACTCTTTTCGATAAATCAAATGGCGCTGCAGCATACATTTATTTCTCTGGCAAATATGATAACCATGCAAAAAACTATATCGCTGTTAAGCCCGGCGGCAAGCAGGCTGTTCTAAAGAAGAATGGGATTGTCTACCACATTTGGACGCCTGTTGATTTCCTGACACTTCTGTAAAAGACAACATATCACCGAGTGAAAATTGTACCGCAAGCATAAAAGCAGGGCACTTACATGCCCTGCTTCTTTGCTTTAGACCGCACCAGTGCCACCCGAATCCTGTTCCGCGTTTTCTCATCGATCAGTCCTGCCGCATACGCCTGCTCGTTGAAATAGCTGAGCCAGATCTCCTCTGCAGCCTGTTTTTTTGCCTGCTCTATACCCTGCATGAAAACTCTCCTCTCTGAGCTTTCTGGTATAATATATATTTCCCGAAACTCTCATTTCAGTTTTCCACGCGGACGAATTTTTATACATAAAACCCGCTCGTTTCCTATCGAAACGAGCGGGTCTCCTATCCGTAATGATCTGGCAATCGGCAAAGTAAATCTTATTCAGCAGAATAAATGCGTAGCGCTTTTTATGACCGTATCAATAATCTTGCGTTTTCTTCTTATATCCGCAGTCGCAGTACGGGCCGCCGGAGGCGAGTGTATACTCCCGCACAAAATCTGCCGCACCGCCTGCCTCTGCCATTGTGTAATCCAAATGACACATTGCAGGCGTGAGGTCGTACAGTCCCAGCTCGCGCATCAGCGTACAGATGCCGCACTTGTAAAAGCGCCCCTCATAGCCGCTTCCGTCAGGGTATTCGATAAAATCCATGTTCCAGGAATACGGGTTGCGGTCTGCGGCTTTCAGTGCTGCGGTGGCCTTCATTACCGCAATATTTTCTTCGCTAAACTTGCGCTTACCGCTCATGCGGCAAAACCACCGCATAGGAACGGTCATCATCGCTTTGGCATAATAGTCCGTCAGGCGCTCCACCTCCGGCCGCTGCGGCATGGAGAGAATGAACGCGCAGAGCATAGCACAGCCCACTATGTTCAACCGAAACTGATCTTCCCTCTCGAACTCCGGCAGACGAACCAGTTTTCCAGTTCATGGACAAGAAGCGTGCCGAGGGCAAGTCGTACTATGTTTACATGACAGCTGCGGGCAATAAATTTCTGCGCCGTTATTACGGCAAGGTGATGGCATACTTCGCTGCATTGGAAGATCTGCCGCCTGTAGATGTGGATTCCACAGGCCTGCATCACACGAAATAAACAGCTGTAATCAGACTCTTCAGGTCGGCGCATTCGCGGCGGCCTTTTGGTGTTATGCTTTTCTCCGCCCG
>SKED01001918.1_pt1 | contig 16260 bp, 10 predicted proteins | sample 4826651 | NCBI WGS metagenome assembly SKED01 (sample SAMN11008818, study PRJNA524170) | human gut metagenome | biome: Human fecal sample; material: Feces; isolation source: fecal sample from pouch patient p19 | host: Homo sapiens | place: Israel: Tel-Aviv | collected 2016-06-28
CCAGCACGCCGTGCTGAGAGATCAGGCTGGCCACGCGCACGATCAGGGTCTCGCTGGAGGAACCGCTCAGGAACTCCAGTGCGCCCGCCTTGGTCATGCCCAGACCCACCATGCCGATGACGATGGAAGCGGTCATGGCAATGACCACCCACACGCTTGCAATGCGGCGGCTGAGCACCAGCTTCTTTTCGTCCTCAATGGCCATGAAGCGCAGCAGGATGTGGGGCATGCCGAAGTAGCCCAGACCCCATGCCAGCGTGGACGCGATGTCCAGCATACTGTAGGAGGTAGCGGTGTTGTCTGCCGCATTATGGCTTGCAGCCATGGTCAGGTAGCCGGACAGGCTGCGGGCGTTGTCCAGAACCACATCCCAGCCGCCTGCCACATTGACGCCATACACCAGCACCGCGATCAGCGCCATGCTCATGACAACGGACTGGATCAGGTCGGTGGTAGACACGGCGCGGAAGCCGCCCATGATGGTGTAGCCCACGATGACCACAGCGGACAGGACCATGGCCGCCATGTAATCCACGCCAAACAGGCTGTTGAACAGCTTGCCGCAGGCGGCAAAGCCGGAAGCGGTGTACGGGATGAAGAACACGATGATGATGACCGCGCCCAGCGCGTTGAGCAGGTTGCGCTGGTCATGGAACCGCAGGGAAAGGAACTGCGGCACCGTGATGGCATCCAGATTGGCCGAGTAGCGGCGCAGGCGGCGGGCCACGATGAGCCAGTTGAGCCATGTGCCCACAGCAAGGCCGATGGCCGTCCAGCCCGGCGACGCGATGCCGGTGAGATATGCAAGGCCCGGCATACCCATCAGCAGCCAGCTGGACATATCGCTGGCTTCGGCGCTCATAGCCGTGACCAGCGGGCCCATCGTACGGCCGCCGAGGTAGAAATCGCTGCTGTCCTCGTTGGATTTGCTGTAGACAAAGCCAACCAACAGCATTCCCACCAGATAGATCACAATGGTGGCAATGATGCAGATATTGATCATTTGATTACCCCTCTCTTTCTTCCCCTCAACGGGAACATATCTTAAATATTACCACAAAAACCTGCATTCCTGCAAGCTTTTCGGGCAATTCAAGAGCACAAACTGCTGTTTTTCCGGTTTTTGAACAGAAAAAGCAGCATTTCTGATGCAAAATCCATCAGAAACACTGCCGGCTTGGGCTTACTCTGTCGGTTGTTCTGTGGCTTCATGCCCCAGAACACGGCGTTCAGCGGATGGAGCATGGTGCGGCCATCCAAATTTGCAACTATTCTGATAAACGCTAAAAATCAAAAGGAGATTCAGCTATGAAAATCGCAGTTCCGTACGAAAACGGTCAGGTATTTCAGAACTTTGGTCACTCCGCACTGTTCAAAATCTACGATACAGAAAACGGCAAGATTCTGAGCAGTGAGATCGTTTCTACCAATGGTCAAGGCCATGGTGCATTGGTGGGCTTCCTTGTTCAGAACGGTGTAAATGTCGTTCTCTGCGGCGGTATTGGTGCCGGTGCGCAGAACGCTCTTGCACAGGCCGGGATTCAGCTGTTTGGCGGCATTTCCGGCGCAGCTGACAGCATTGTTGCGGATTACCTTGCAGGAAATCTTGTTTTTGATCCAAATGCCCACTGCGACCATCATGACCATGAAGATGGTCATAGCTGCGGCTCACACTCCTGTCACGAGGACAAGGGTGGCTGTGCCGGAAATTGTCACTAACACTTTTTAATTTCCGTTTTACTCCCCCGAGAAAACCGCCTGCATCGTTTGTGATGTAGGCGGTTTTTATTTGAAATACGCAGCTCATTTTCTCGCAGAAATTAACATTCGGTTTCAAATCAAGTAATATTTCAATCAGAAGCGTGATCCTGTTTTCTGTGCAGATAAAACGGTGATTTCGGAGGGCTGCTATCCACGATCTCAGGAGCAACGGCAAACTCCATATCAGCGACCCACATATGCTCAAGACAGCTTTTTCCTGTGCCGGTAAAAGAAAATCTGCCGGACAGCATCCAGATCACCCCGGAAGGGATGCTGAAAGTTGTCCGGCAGATGAACCCCGAGCAGCGGCGTGAGTTCGCCCGCCTGCTGTTCGCCTGAAAAAAGTATGGAAAGATTCGCGTTTGCGAGCGCAGCGCAGCAATGAAAGCCCCAGTGAGGCTTTTAAGTAACAGAACGGTCTTGCGCCAGCAAGATGGAGGGGCCTCGCCCCGACAAGTTCCGCCACGATGCACAGAATGCAGACAATGCAAGGAAAACCACGGCTTTCCCGCCGGTGTGCAAAAACAGTGCAGAAACCGTGCACTTACTCTGGGACAAATAAAAAATGATGATTTTTGATCCATGACTTGGTGGCGATTTGAGTGACCACAAAGGTATATTTGATATATAGGAAGAAGAATGCCCACTCATCTGAGGAGTTCTCAGGGGAGTGGGCATTTCTGCGCAGGCGGTTAATATAATTTCGATTATGATAATTCAAATTATATTAAGACGTTCCATGGGCTGTAACAGCTTCACCACTTGGTTTTCAAAAATCACCTGTTGATAGCGGTGTTACTTCTTCACAAATTGGTATACGCCATATTCTGGTGACGTCACCAATCCATGCTTGATAAGATTCTTGATAATAGAGGATGCACGAGATTTCTGAACGCCATATAGCTGTGCAACGTTTATGCTACGGAACTGATATTGATACCGATATCTCTTGAAAAGTTCAAGCGTCCGCTCTTTTGTACTTGCAGTTAGTCTCGTGCCATTCAGCCTTTCGCAAAGTTCACTCACTTCTGCATCCGTACTCATTCCGTGGAGCACTGTAGAAGTTTCCGCACTTTCCGCAGAGGTTTCCGCACTTTCCGCACCACTTGCCACACTTTCCATACTGATTTGTGCCGGAGTCGCTACACTTCTATTCGGCAGTGTGACGATAAAGAAATCCGAATCCGAGTAGAAGGTCGGCTTCTGGGCTACTTCCACATAAGAGTTCAGGATGCGGTCAATGCCGCTGCCACGGCGCTCCATAAAGCCAAGCCGTGAGAACACATCCGAGATCACCTGATTGCGCCGCATAGACGGAATATGCCGGATATCCATATCCTGTACCCTGCGGCCATTCATCATGCCGCCCGGCGAAGTGATCTCCAGCCGATCATCGAACACTTCCACATGAATCTCCGAACCAAGAATCTGATAATTCCGATGAATCAGCGCATTGACCAGCACCTCACGAACGGCTTTATACGGGTAGTCACTGCGTTCTTCACGGGTCATACCACGGATGCTCCACGGGTTTTTGCTGTTGTTGCGAACAAAATCTTCCGCATTTTGCAGTAGCGTGATCAGACTTGCACCCTGAAATTCCTTGTCATCCAGAGCATCTTCTTCAATGCTACCCTTGTAGTTGCCTTTCCAGCGGGTGCAGAAAATACGGGATTGTTTCAGAACGCCCTGATCGCAAAGCAGCAGGCCGCCATTCGTGATTTGTCCATCATCTGTTACCAATCCTGCGGAGGGCAAGTCTTTTTCGAGGTCGAAATCCTCTTTTTTCAGATTCTTAAACGTTGCGGCTAACAGTGTAAAACTGACATCACCCACTCGATAAGAACTGGGCAGTGCATCAAAGGTCTGGTTCATGCCCTGCAAAATCAATTCGTTCAGTTCCCGTGAAGTGGCTTCTTCGGACTGGTCGCCATGCCGCACATAGGCCGTATGGGAACCGTCAAAGGCATAATAATATGGATACGCCGGGCCGTCCTGTACTTCCAGATCAACGCAGGACTTTCCCTCTATTTCGACCTCCCGCACTCGATAGCGTGGTGTAGGGTCAATGCGGACTTTGATAAGTTCCGTCAATCTGCTCACCACAGCCTGCGGATTTTCCAATCCTACGACCTCACGCGGCTCATTCTTTACACCAAAAATCAGGTGTCCGCCCTCGGTATTGGGCAAATGCCGATACGGATTTCAGCCAGCTGCGCGGCTTTTTCTCTTCAAGACGTTCCTTGTAATCCACATGGGAGGCTTCAATGTAATGGTCGAGGGGGAAAGGCATGGTATCACCTGCTCGCTTCTTAATCTTTAGCGTTTGTAAATTCATTATACCTTATTTGAAGGCCAAATTCAAAACTTTTTATCTGTTTAGTGCCTGCTGAGCTTTTCTGCCTGAGCAACGATTGATTTTCCGACCTGATTAGAGTATCATTAAAATGTGTTATTGTATCTTGTCGTTGAAAGTTAATTTTCGCTTTAGTCAGTCGATTGCGGGGACTCTTCTATGAAAATTCTGGATAATATCAACCATACTGTTCGGGAAGATTTACAGGATACTATGCAGAAAGGGAGCCGTGTGTCCATTGCTGCGGCCTGTTTTTCCATTTATGCGTATCAGGAATTAAAGAAACAGTTGGAAGAAATCTCGGAACTTCGCTTTATTTTTACTTCACCGACCTTTGTGCAGGAAAACACGCCAAAAGAGCGGCGAGAGTTCTATATTCCGAAATTGACCCGCGAAAAGAGCCTTTACGGAACAGAATTTGAGGTTCGCTTGCGGAATGAACTCACCCAAAAAGCACTGGCGAAAGAATGTGCCGACTGGGTGCGACGGAAAGTAAAATTTCGTTCCAACGTCAGTGGAGAGCAAATGCCCGGTTTCATGACGGTTGGTGAAAGTTCCTATATGCCAATCAGTGGGTTTACAACGGTTGACCTTGGTTGTGAACGCGGAAACAACGCATACTACCCTGTTCAGAGAACCGAAGCCTTTGAAAACGGCCGTTACTTTTTATCGCTGTTTGATGAAATCTGGAATGATTCTTCCCGACTTCAGGATGTTACAGACATTGTATTGCAAAGCATCAGCACAGCTTATCGAGAAAACAGCCCGGACTTTATCTATTTCTTCACCCTCTACAATATTTTCAGTGAATTTTTGGAGGATGTGTCAGAAGATAATCTTCCAAATGAAGCTACGGGCTTCAAGCAGAGTAAAATCTGGAATATGCTCTATGATTTTCAGCGAGATGCAGCGTTGGCCATTATCCACAAGCTGGAACAGTATAATGGTTGCATTCTTGCAGACAGCGTGGGCCTTGGCAAGACGTTCACTGCACTGGCTGTAATCAAGTACTATGAAAATCGCAACAAATCCGTTTTGGTACTCTGTCCCAAAAAGTTGGCAGCAAACTGGAACATCTATAAAGGCAACTATGTCAACAATCCACTGGTAGAAGACCGTTTCCGTTACGATGTGTTGTACCATACAGATTTGAGCCGTTCCGGCGGAACCTCTAACGGTATTGACCTTGCTGCACTTAACTGGGGGAACTTTGACCTTGTTGTGATTGATGAAAGCCACAATTTCCGCAATGGCAGTAATACCTCTACTGATGAGAAAGAAAACCGCTACACAAAATTGATGAATCGCGTGATTCGTTCTGGGGTGCGCACCAAGGTGCTGATGCTTTCGGCAACACCCGTAAATAATCGTTTTGTGGATTTGAAAAACCAACTTGCGCTTGCCTATGAGGGAGATGCCGGAAAAATCAATGAAAAGCTGAATACTTCGTCTCCGATTGATGAAATTTTCCGGCAGGCGCAAAAGGCTTTCAATACATGGAGCAAGCTTCCTGTCACAGAGCGTACCACAAATGCGCTGCTTGCGGCACTGGACTTCGATTTCTTTGAGGTGCTGGACAGTGTGACGATTGCACGTTCTCGCCGACATATCGAAAAATACTATAATATTTCTGATGTTGGTACTTTCCCGGAACGGTTGAAGCCGATTTCTGTGCAGCCGTGCCTGACAAGTCTTGATAATGCAATCAACTATCAGCAGATTTATAATGTACTGGATTCGCTGACGCTGCACATTTACACACCAACCGGCTTTATTCTGTCCTCTCGGATTTCCAAATACATCGACCCCAGCCAACATGGAAAGGGACTGACGCAGGCAGGCCGTGAAGAGGGAATCCGCCGTCTGATGAGCATTAACCTGCTCAAACGTCTGGAAAGTTCTGTTTATGCGTTCCGGCTGACGATTGACCGAATCAGTAAACTGATTGAAGATACCATGCAATCGGTACGTTCCTATCAAAATGGCAGCCGTGTGCTGGAGCTGAACGACATTTCCGATGCAACCGATTGGGACGATGATGACCAGAACAACGACATTTTTACAGTCGGCCGCAAAGTAAAGATTGATCTTGCGGATATGGATCATGTTTCGTGGCTGCATGATCTGGAAAAGGATGCTGAAAATCTGGAGCTTCTTTCCCTGATGGTGCAGGATATCACCCCTGCATACGATGCCAAGCTGCAAGAACTGCTGCGCCTGATTGACGAAAAGCAAAGGCATCCCATCAATCCCGGCAACCGGAAAATCATTATTTTTACTGCGTTTTCAGATACTGCTGACTATCTGTATCAGAATATTTCCGGCTATGTAAAGCAAGCGTTTGGGCTGAACACTGCCGAAATCACCGGCAGCGTGGATGGTAAAACAACCATTCCCAAACTCAGTGGTGATCTGAATACAGTTCTCACCTGCTTTTCGCCCATTTCCAAGCGGCGGGACAGCCTGCCGAACGCAAACCATGCGGATATTGATTTGTTGATCGCCACCGACTGCATTTCCGAAGGTCAGAACTTGCAGGACTGTGATTATCTGATCAACTATGATATTCACTGGAATCCTGTGCGCATTATCCAGCGTTTTGGCCGCATTGACCGCATCGGAAGCCAGAATCGCTGCATCCAGTTGGTCAACTTCTGGCCGGATGTGGATTTGGATGAGTACATCAACCTGAAAGGCCGCGTGGAAACCCGAATGAAGCTGACGGTCATGACTTCCACAGGGGATGATAACCTCATCAGCCCGGAAGAAAAAGGCGATTTGGAATATCGCAGCGCACAACTCAAACGGTTAAAGAATGAGGTAGTCGATCTGGAAGAAATGTCGGGCGGCATTTCCATCATGGACTTGGGATTGAACGAGTTCCGGCTGGACTTGCTGGACTATATGAAGAAACACGATGATGTGGAGCATACGCCGCTTGGGATGCACGCAATTGTTGCATCTACGCCCGATGCCCCTCCGGGTGTGATCTTTGTTCTGAAAAACATCAACAATGAGATCAATGTGGATCAGCAAAACCGTCTGCATCCATTCTACATGGTTTATATTGGGCAGGATGGCTCGACTGTCTGCGATTATCTTTCTCCGAAAGAGCTGCTGGATCGTCTGCGGCTGCTCTGCAAAGGCAAAACCGAACCCGACCAGAGCCTTTGCCAACAGTTCAATCAGGCCACGGACGATGGAAAGAATATGTCTGCCTATTCTGAATTGCTGAGTGAGGCCATCCGTTCCATTCTGGATGCAAAGGAAGAGAGCGACATTGACAGTCTGTTCAAGATGGGCGGTACGACGGCCCTGCTTTCTTCGATTTCCGGGCTGGATGACTTTGAACTGATTTGCTTCCTTGTGGTACAATAAGAGGTGAGATCAATGCTGGGCTTTCCACCCTCCACGGAGTTTAACAAACGGATTCCGAAACAGAAGTTCTATGAAAACGCTGCCGTTCCAGCGGCAGTCAAGCGATTGTTTGCAGACCAGCTGCGCTGTATCTACTGGCGCAACAAGCTGGCGGTGTCCACCTTGAATCTCACTGCCGGAGAGCGGGTGACAGAGATCGAGATTTTCGAGCTGTGTCTGACCGGACCAAAACTGGATGAAGCTGTTCTGCGCCAAATCGACAGTGAAATCCCCTATCACATTCTGTTTGTTCTTTCTTATGAGAATAAGGTGCAGGCTTGGATCGGCTGTAAAGATACATCTGCGAACAGCAGTGCCAAGGTAAGCCGCTATCTGCATACAGACTGGATGCCAGAAACAGAATTGTCCCTTGCGATAAGCGGCCTGAGCTTAGAGGCGGTTTACGATGGACTGGTGCGGCAGATTGCCCGATTGCAGGGTGAGAGCTGGAGTGCCGCATACAGCATTGCGGACAACATCCAACGCTCTGCGGAACGTGAAAAACTGCAAAAGCAGATTGCAGCATTGGAGAATAAGATTCGGAAAGAAAAACAGTTCAATCGTCAGGTGGAGATGAATGCGGAACTAAAACAGCTAAGAAGGAATTTGGAGAATATGCTATGAGAATCAAAAGAGTGGAATTAAACGATTTCAAAAGATTTACACATTTGACAGTCGAAGACATTCCAGAAACAGCAAAGCTTATTGTTCTTGTGGGGCCTAATGGGTCTGGCAAGACCTCATTTATGGAGGCATTGAACCATTATTATAAATTTGCCGGATATGGTGATGTTGGTGAATCAAACTATTTGAGTAAAATCGATGTGAAAAGGAAATTTGAGTTCGGTGAGTGGTATAGCTTAGCTTCTAAAACAGTTGATATTGATTTCTATGATGCGGCCTATCCTAAAGATGTCGGAACAAGTAATATTAAAGGACACTTTTATTTTCGAAGTGCCTATCGAAATGAACCCGATTTTGTAATTGATACAATGCGTAAGCAAGATGACCCTACAAAAACAGTTCATCTTAAATCACTTATTCAAAATGATCAGTCTGTTTCTTCCAACTATCAACGATTGATTGCAAATAGCATTTCTGAATTGTATAAGAGTGAAAACAACCAGAAAGATGTTGCAACATTGAGAAATGAACTGACAGGAAAAATTAGTGCTTCTATTGAGCGAGTATTTGAGGATCTTCATTTTTCCTCTTTGGGAAATCCATTACAAAATGGCAATTTCTATTTTACAAAAGGCACGACAAAAGACTTTCCTTACAAGAATCTTTCCGCTGGTGAAAAGTCGGCATTTGATCTTATTTTGGATTTGGTTGTACAGTCAAAATATTATCCAGATGCAGTATACTGTATTGATGAGCCAGAGACGCATATGCATACAAAGCTCCAAGGAAAGGTGCTTCGGGAACTCTATGGCCTAATTCCGGGAAACTCACAGTTGTGGCTTTCTACTCACTCAATTGGAATGTTGCAGGAAGCTCAAGATATTGAAAAAGAAGCTCCGGGAACAGTAATTTTCCTTGATTTTGATGGGCGAGATTTTGATGATGATCAGATTATCCGTCCATCAAAAATCGGACGAGCTGTTATGGATAAGTTTTATGAGCTGGCTTTTGGAGATTTCTCTAAATTATTGCTCCCACAAAAAATTGTTTTTTGTGAAGGAAATCCTTGCGGAACAGTACGGAAAAGTTTTGATAGTAGTATCTATTCCACAATATTTGAAAATACTCATCCGGAGACATATTTCTTATCTGGCGGTTCCTGTGAGGATATTGTTAATAAGCTTGATGTTAATCTTGGGGAAGTCCTAAAGGTACTATTAAAAGATACAACGATTATTAAAGTTATAGATCAAGATGATTTAAGTGATCAAGAGATGGCGGAATACAGAAATAACGGAATTCATATTCTTTCCAAGCGAAATCTTGAAAGTTATCTCCTAGATGATAGCGTTATAGAAAAATTATGCATTTCTGTTGGAAAACCAGATAAGATTGCAGAATGTCTGCAAAAAAAGCAGGATGCACTTTCTGGTTCAATTGCCAGAGGAAATCCGTCTGATGACCTTAAATCCGCACGTGGGGATATCTACACTTCGCTAAAGAAGATTCTTGGCCTTACACAATGCGGAAATAAGCCGGATTCTTTTTTAAGAGATACTATGGCACCTCTTATCACGCCTGACATGGAAATTTATAAACAATTGGAAAGAGATATTTTTGGAGATAACTAATGTCAATTTTACATGATAAACTTCCCCTTCAGACCCCAACCTGACAGCCCAGAACATTGATAAAATCGCCGCGCTCTTCCCCAACTGCATCACGGAAATGCTGGACGAGGAGAAAAGCACCCCCGACCACAAGGTTTACAAGCGTGGTATCAACTTTGAACTGCTGAAGCAGATGCTCTCGCCGGACGTTGTAGACGGAGATGAAGCATACGAGTTTACATGGGTGGGCAAAAAGGCATCCATTGTGGAAGCCAACAAGCCAATCCGCAAGACCCTGCGCCCCTGCCCGGAAGAAAGCAAGAACTGGGATGATACCGAGAATCTCTACATTGAGGGCGATAATCTGGAAGTTTTGAAGCTTCTACGAACAAGCTATTTGCATAAAGTGAAAATGATCTATATTGACCCACCCTACAATACAGGTAATGACTTTATTTATGCAGACAATTTTATGCGCTCTCAGAACGAGGAAAATCGTCAGATGGGAATGTATGACGAGGAAGACAATCGCTTGTTCAAAAATAACGATACGAATGGAAAATTTCATTCGGATTGGTGTAGTATGATGTACTCGCGATTGCTGATGGCACGAGATTTTTTGACGAATGATGGCGCTATTTTTATTTCCATAGATGATTCTGAAGTGCGCAATCTCAAAAATATGTGTGACGAAATTTTTGGAAATTCCAATTTTGTTGCACAGCTTATCTGGCAAAATAAAAAGGGCGGCGGAAACGATTCTAAGCACATTGCAATTGAGCATGAGTATATTCTGGTTTATGCAAGCAACAAAGAACTGCTTGCTGAATTTTATGAGCGTTATTCCGATGAATATATAAAGCGTTATAAAGAAGAAGATTCCATTGGTAGGTTTTATTGGGACACATTCAAACGTAAGGCGGGAAAGCAGTATTATCCTATTACCTGCCCGGATGGAACGACTTTGGAATACGATGACGATGGGAATCCTATCAGTTGGCTTCGTTCTAAAGCTAGGTTTGAAGCAGACTTGAAAATAGGGGACGTTCGTTTCGTAAACGCTAATGGAAAATGGTCTGTGCAATTCAAGCAGAGAATCCCTGAGGGAAAAACGCCGCGCAGCATTTTTACTACGGCTCCAGTTGTTTCTACTAAGGGAACCACAAGCACCGGAGCGAGTGATGTTTATGAATATTTTAAAAAAGATGTGTTTTCTAATCCAAAACCAGTAAAACTGATAGAATTTCTTCTGAGCTTCTGCTTGGGAAAAGACGATATTGTTTTGGATTTTTTTAGCGGTTCTGGAACAACGGCAGATGCTGTGATGAACGCAAATTTGTTTAGTGGAAATAGCAATAAATTTATTCTTGTTCAGCTGGCTGAAGATATTGATAAGATGCTTTCTAGCAGTTCAGCAAATGCAAAGAGAGTGGCAGATAATGCTATTTCGGTGCTGGATGAGATTCATAAGCCGCATTTTATTACAGAACTTTCAAAAGAACGCATTCGCCGTGCCGGACAAAAAGTGGATGAAGAAAACAATTGCTGGAAGTGCGTTCCTCTGAACCGCATGGATGGCTCTAAGCCGGGCGATGATACCACTGCTAAAATTGTAAAAACGATTGACGTGGGAGATGGAAAGCCGCCGATTGAAATGGTGGATATCAGCAAGAATCCCGATGTGGGCTTCCGCGTTTTCAAGCTGGACGATACCAATATGAAGGACGTCTATTATTCTGCCGAAGAATACTCCCAGACCAACCTTGAAGAGCTGGAAAGCAACATCAAAGAGGACCGCACCGACCTTGATTTGCTGTTTGGCTGTCTGCTGGATTGGGGACTGCCGCTGTCCATGCCGTATCGGTCTGAGAAAATCGGCAGCTGTACCGTCCACACCTACGCGCCCGGCGATGCTGCGCTGAATGTTCCCGATGCCCTGATTGCCTGCTTTGACAGCAATGTGCCGGAAAATGTTATCAAGGAAATCGCCAAGCGCAAGCCGCGCCGTGCAGTGTTCCGGGATTCTTCCTTTGCCAGCAGCCCGGAAAAGATCAACGTGTTTGAAATTTTCAAGCTGTATGCGCCAGATACCGATGTCAAGGTGATTTGAGGGAGAGCAGCAGATGAAACTTCAATTCAAACACCAGAAATTTCAGGCAGATGCCGCAAAAGCCGTGGTGGACGTCTTTGCGGGCCAGCCCTACCTGACTACGAATTACCGCATCGACAACGGCAGCGGCATTTACCAGACTGATATGGAAACAAGCTTCACAGGCTGGCGCAATGAACAGATTGTACCAGAGCTGAGCGACAGTATTATTCTGGAGCACCTGCAAAAAATCCAGCGCACCAACCAGATTGAGCCATCCAAGCAGTTGGAGGGACACTATAACCTTACCATTGAGATGGAAACAGGTGTCGGCAAGACCTACACCTATATCAAGACCATGTATGAGCTGAACAAGCATTACGGCTGGAGTAAGTTTATCGTGGTCGTGCCCAGTGTTGCCATCCGTGAGGGCGTGTATAAATCGTTTGAGGTCACACAGGATCACTTTGCAGAAGAGTACGGCAAGAAGATCCGCTTCTTTATCTACAACTCCGCACAGTTGACGGAAATTGACCGCTTTGCCTCGGATAGTTCCATCAATGTCATGATCATCAATTCGCAGGCTTTCAATGCCAAAGGCAAAGATGCCCGCCGTATTTATATGAAGCTGGACGAGTTTCGTTCCCGTCGGCCCATTGACATTATTGCAAAGACGAACCCGATTCTGATTATTGATGAACCGCAGTCGGTGGAGGGCAAGCAGACCAAAGAGCGGATGAAAGAGTTCAACCCGATGATCACCCTGCGCTACTCGGCTACCCACCGCGCGGACAGCATCTACAACATGGTCTACCGGCTGGATGCAATGGAAGCCTATAATAAGCGTCTGGTCAAAAAAATCGTGGTCAAAGGCATTACGGAATCCGGCAGTACCGCTACGGATGGGTTTGTCTATCTGGAAAGCATCAATCTTTCCAAGGCAGACCCTACGGCAACGATCCAGTTCGACTGCAAGGGAAAATCCGGCCTGCGCAAAGTAACGCGCACCGTTGGGCTGAAATTCAACATCTATGACCACTCCGGCAATCTGGACGAATATAAGGATGGCTATGTGGTGAAAGAGATTGATGGCCGTGATAACCACATTGAATTTCTGAATGGTGTCCGCTTGTTTGCCGGAGATGTGGTCGGCAAGGTGGACGAGGACCAGCTGCGCCGCATCCAGATTCGGGAAACGATCCTTTCGCATCTTGAGCGGGAACGTCAGCTGTTCCACAAGGGCATTAAAGTGTTGAGCCTGTTCTTTATTGACGAGGTGGACAAGTACAAGTGCTACGATGCCGCTGGTCAGCCCTACAACGGTATTTATGCAGAGATGTTTGAGCAGGAGTACGAGGATATTGTCGGCCAGATGCAGCTTTCGCTGGGCGAGGATGATTACATCCGCTACCTGAAAGCAATTTCTGCACACGATACCCATGCGGGTTATTTTTCGGTGGATAAGAAGGGCCATTTTGTCAATCAGGTTGCAGGCGATGACAAACGGGAGAAAACCTCCAATGACATCAGTGCCTATGACCTGATTATGAAAAACAAGGAGCTTCTTCTTGACCGTGACCCCAAGCGTTCCCCCGTGCGCTTTATCTTCTCACACTCTGCCCTCCGGGAAGGATGGGATAACCCGAACGTGTTCCAGATCTGCACCCTGAAACAGAGCAGCAGTGAAGTCCGCAAACGGCAGGAGGTTGGCCGCGGCCTGCGTCTGTGCGTCAACCAGAACGGCGAACGCATGGATGCGAATGTTCTGGGCAACGATGTGCATAACATCAACATCCTGACTGTCATTGCCAGCGAAAGCTATGACAGCTTCGCCAAAGGCCTGCAAAGCGAACTGGCCGAAGCAGTTGCGAACCGTCCCAGAAAGGTGGATGCTGCCCTGTTTGTTGGCAGAGTTCTTACGGACGCAAACGGCAACGAACAGATCGTGGATGCAGACACCGCCGCTGCCATCTATTTTGATCTGGTCCAGAATGGCTATGTAGACCGCCATGGTGCGCTGACGGACAAGTACTATGCCGATCATGCAAACCATGCGGTGCAGGTGGCAGAAGAAGTTGCAGACTGTGCAGCATCGGTCATTGATTTGTTGGATTCTGTTTACAGCGATAAGGTCATGCTGCCTGAAAATGCACGTTCCAACAATGTGGAATTAAAAATCGACCCGGACAAGCTGGCTATGCCGGAATTCAAGGCCCTTTGGAACAAAATCAGCCCGAAATCGGTTTATGTGGTGGATTTTGACACAGATGAACTGGTGCAAAAGTCCATTCGCTCGCTCAACCGCAATCTGAACGTATCAAAGATTTACTTCAAAGTAGAATCCGGTGAAATAACGGAGATCAAATCCAAGGATTCTCTGTTAGATGGCTCTGCTTTCGCAAAAGCGGATCAGCATAAATATGACCCACAGACCAAAATTCACGCCAGTCAAAGCGTCAAGTATGACCTGATTGGCAAGCTGGTGGCTGAAACCAAGCTGACCCGCAAGGCGATTGTACAGATTCTGGTCGGCATTGAAAAAGTGGTGTTCGATCAGTTCAAGGATAACCCGGAAGAGTTCATTCTGAAAGCAGCTGCCCTCATCAATGACGAAAAGGCAACGGCCATCATCCAGCATATCACCTACAATATTCTGGATGAACATTACGATACGGACATTTTCACTGAGCCGACTTTGAAGGGAAAACTCGGTACGAACGTCATGAAAGTACAGCGGCATCTGTATGACCATTTGATTTACGATTCAAGCAATGAGCGTGATTTCGCCGCCGACCTCGATACGAACCGTGATGTGGCAGTCTATGTAAAGCTGCCAGATGGATTCTATATTTCCACACCTGTTGGAAAATACAATCCCGACTGGGCAATTGCGTTCTATGAGGGCACAGTCAAGCACATCTACTTTGTTGCTGAAACCAAAGGCACACTGGATTCCATGAAGCTCAATCACATCACCCCGGTAGAACAGGCTAAAATTGATTGTGCCCGTGCACATTTCAAGGCACTGAACGATGAAAACGTGGTATACGATGTGGTGAGTGACTATCAGACATTGTTGAACGCAGTTATGAAACAATAAATCAAAAGAAATAATACGGTGCTGCTGTGCAGCATTCCCCAAAACGGTAAGGTTCTATTGCGAACTTTGCCGTTTTTCTTTTTGTCCAAAATTGTATTCCAAAACGGCCCTATAGATTCATATTGGTGTAAGAAGTTTTCCAAACAAAATTTGAAAATCAGGTTGCCAAACACCCTTTTTAGAATGTTATAGGTATAGGAGGTTGTTTGAAAAAGTGAAAATTTCCTGAATTTTCATAAGACCCCGTTTAAAAATACCCCTTTAAGTTTGTATAGGGTGTAGGGACTACTTTCAGAAACGAACCCCTTTGCATTTTGGAAAGTCCACAACTTCTTACAAGACAACATCGTACCTTGAAAACAACATGATCGGCTGCAAGTTAATATGCTTTTTCGGAAAAGTGCCGCCACGACAAGAGCGCACCAAGAAGAAGCCATACGCCGGAGGAAATCGGGCAGGAACAGCTTGCGGGCAGACCGACACCGAAGAAGAACCGGGCAAGCTGGCAGAGAGGACTTCGCAAAGTTTTGTCTGTCAGGTTGTTCGGCGCAAGAGTGCAGAGAGGTACGGGTCGCCTGCGGCGACCTCAAAAGGCCACTGGCCTTTTGAAGCACCGACCGAGCCGACAGGCGAGACCAGCTCTTTGCGCAGGTCAAGGACGGCAGTCTTGCCCAGTGGATGTGATGCCCTGCGTCATATCCTACTGGGTATTATCTGGCGCATAGCAGGCGGCAGATTTGCAGCTTCGCTGCACCGCGTTGCCCCTACCCCGCGCACGGCGCTCTCTGTGTGACCCCAGAAAGGAGAGATGGTCGCTGAAACTGACCCGACACAATGGCCGCGCCGGAAAGCACGGCACTTATAACCCAAAGCACAATGACCGCAGCTTTGAAATTGCCAACAGCGAGCATATCGACCCGGAACGTGTCCGGCAAAACATCTATGGGGATTGCTACAACGGCATCCGTTCTGCCTTGCAGCCCAAAGAACTTTTTCAAATCGCCACAGAATTTATGGATGAGTTCCATGAGCGTTTTGGCAAACACGTTCACATTCTGGATTGGGCCTTGCATCTGGATGAAGGTACGCCGCACATCCACGAACGCCATGTGTTTGACTGTGAAAACAAGTATGGCGAGATTGCTCCGCAGCAGGAAAAGGCATTGGAAGCACTGGGTTTTGAACTGCCAAAACCAGACAAGCCCCTTGGTCGCTACAACAATCGTAAGATCACATTTGATGCAGCCTGCCGCACGATGCTATTCGAGATTGCCAAACGCCACGGCTTGGAACTGGACGAAGT
>SKED01001925.1_pt1 | contig 16173 bp, 12 predicted proteins | sample 4826651 | NCBI WGS metagenome assembly SKED01 (sample SAMN11008818, study PRJNA524170) | human gut metagenome | biome: Human fecal sample; material: Feces; isolation source: fecal sample from pouch patient p19 | host: Homo sapiens | place: Israel: Tel-Aviv | collected 2016-06-28
GGTACATTCACCACATTGCCGTCAACTTACGAGTACGGCAGCGCAGACAGAGTACGCGCCATGACTGCCACCGGGCACGAGCGATTCAATCTCTGATAAACACCCCATGGCGGAGTGGAGCGCAATGACAGATGTGGTCGTAAAGATACTTCCGTCCAGTCACAGTTCACACAATGAGGGCGGCAGGCAGAGAACCTGGCTGGGGTAAAAATACCCATGATGCCGTTGCAGCCGAACGGCAGCCTTGCGAATCGTCCCCACAGCTGGGGCAAAGTGGGCAAATGCAGCTGTAAATCGAAATGTTATCCCGAAAGTATGCGAAACCGATTCACGTTTTCCAGTCTAATAAAAGTAGCGAATCAGAACCGTATACTTTCGGGAAATTTATTGGGAGTGAATCAGATTTGATTCACTTTCCAGAGCGTAAGACATAAAAGTGAATCAGTTCTGATTCACTCGCAATAACCGCCCAAATCCGCCCTGTGTGGGGCAGATGCCACACGCAGCACACGGATACGAAACAGCCGAAACACCCGCCGTTTGGCGCGTTTGTGGGGCTGTGGGGCGACGCGAGCCGTACAACTTAACACTAGAGAATAAAACTTACTACACACAAAACGACGATAGTATGAGATAATAGATATATACCAAAACAGAAAGGACGATGCGAATGAATTATGAAAAACTTCCCAAAACGATCTCCGCCGAAGAACTGCTCTCCACGCCGCTGCCGCCGGTCAAGTGGATCATTCCCGGTCTGCTCCCAGCTGGTCTTGCGCTGTTTGCCGGCCCCAGTAAAGCGGGCAAAAGCTGGCTGACCTTGTGGCTGTGTTTGCAGGTGGCGCAGGGCAAGCCCATGTGGGGACGCGAAATAGAGCCGCACACCGTGCTTTATCTCTCGCTGGAGGATACCTTTAACCGCCTGCAAAAGCGCTTGCTCCAGCTTGTGGGCAGCGAAGAAGCCCCCGAACGGCTGGTCATGCAGACGGAATGCAGCAGCATCGGGCAGGGGCTGGAGGAACAGCTCACCAGCTTCATCTATCAGCACCCGGACACCGGGCTGATTGTCATCGACACCTTGCAAATTGACCGTGTTGGCATTTGGCAAGGTACGGCTACCGAATTGCTTTCCGCAGCCGATATTGAGGGCGTTTTGCCCCACCAGCTGACCCGAAAAATCGTGGAACACTTCGATACCGTGTTTACGCCAAGAGGAATCCGCTATGAAACCCACCGCACCTCGCAGGCGCGGCAGATGAAGTTCTCCCATGACGGAAATGACGCAGATGACGCTAATGACGCTGATATTGACATAACCCAGCTTTTCAAATGGGATATCTCACAAACAGCGTCATCAGCGTCATTAGCGTCACAAAGGTCGCGTAAGGAGAGCAAGCATGGGCGAAGTGTTGCCACAGGCAACCCGCAGCCAAACCCTACGGGGCCAGCCCCGAACCCCTGTGAGGACGTTGGCGCATGAGAAAGCGTAGTATTGGAATCAACGTCCGCGTCACCGTCACGGAGAAGAAAAAGGTGACGATGTTGGCTAGAAAGTGTGGCTTGTCACTTTCGGAATATTTGCGCCAGCGGGCATTGGGATATGAACCGGGTGGACAACCGCCCAAGGAGGTATTTGATGTGTTGGATAAATTGGATGAAATTGCAGAAAACTGTTCGATGCGGGATAACGCTGCCATTAGCGCCCACACTGATCGATTGAGGGACCTGCTCATTGGCAGTAACTAAGATCTGGGTAATCAAGGACAGCTTACAGCGCGTCCTTGACTATGCGGCCAACCCGGACAAGACCGAGTACGATGCCCTTGCCCAAACGCTGCACTACGCAGAGAACGATGCCAAGACCAAGCTGAACGAGAGCGCCCAGCTCGTCACCGGCATCCATTGCAGGGCAGACCATGCGTGGGAAGATATGCGGGCTGTGCAGGAGCGCTTTGGTAAAACAGACGGCGTGGTGGCGCTCCACGCCTACCAGAGCTTCCGCGAGGGCGAAGTCACCCCGGAGCAGTGCCACGAAATTGGTGTGGCGCTCGCCCGCAAGGTCTGGGGCAAGCGGTTTCAGGTACTAGTCGCCACTCACATGAATACGGATAACCTGCACAACCACTTCGTTATCAATTCCGTGTCCTATGTGGACGGCAAGAAGTATGAGCAGCGCCGCAGCCAATACACTGAGTTCCGGGCTGCATCCGACAAGCTGTGCCGGGAGTACGGCCTGTCGGTGGTGGAGCAACCTAAAGCCAAAGAACCCGCGCGGTACGCCCGGATGCGGGAGGCTATCGACCAAGCCTGTGAGGATGCCAGTACTCCGGAAGATTTCCACAGGGCGCTGTATCGGCAAGGGTATATCTTCGGCGCTGATCCCAACCGCAAGTATGCCACAATCCGGGCGAGGGATGGTGGTCGAGCCGTGCGGCTTTATAGGCTGGGAGAAGAATATGATCTCACTGCTATAGACGATAGACTGCGGGGAAATTACCTGCTGTATGGGTCAAGGCTGTATGAGCTAAAAAACCCACCCCGGCAAAACACGCCGAAACGGTATCGCCCCAAGGATACCTATGCGGGAAAAGGCATTCTCCAGATTTTCTTCGAGGTATTCTTTGGAGAATCCCAGATGCACCGCTTGTATCTGTACTACTGTTATCAGCTGGGCATCCTGCCCAAGAAACAGCAGCCTTGCATCAACCGCCCGGAGTTGGAAGGCATCTGGAGGAACATCGACAAGGTACTTGCGGAACACGCCTTTGTAAAGGAACACCAGTTCCCATCCCTGCAGGCAATCGAGGACTACCGCAAGGGCTTGTCCCAGCAGATGGAAACCCTTGCCGCGCAGCGGGCCGAAATCGTTAAACAGATGCGCCGGAAAGATGCTCCACCGGAACTGGCAGACCGCCGTGCAGTGCTTACCTGTAAGATTGCTGAACTCCGCAAAGAGGATAGAATCGCAGAGGGAGCCATCAAGCGTATTCAACGCACGCGCGAATCCAACCGTATTGACCAAGAAAACCGAAGTCAAAATACAAACTATAGGAACCGCCGCCGAGATTGTTCTCGGCAGCGCTGACAAGGAGGTACAATGGCTTACATCAAGAAAAAGTCCGAACGAAAATACAAAATCACCGTCTGCAACGGCTATAAGGTCAATGGGCAGAAACGGATGAAAGCGCAGACCATCACTGTGCCATCAAGCGTACCTAAGCGTGGCATCCAGCAATACGTTATGGCTGAAGCGGAACGCATCGAGAAAAAGTTCAAGTATGGCGTAGAAGAAAGCGATCAGACCCACTTTGAACAGTACGCCGAGAACTGGCTCAAGCGGCAAGAACCGTTCTTTAAGACCACCACTTATGCAGGATACAAACGCAATCTGGATATTGTTTACCCGCTGATTGGCGGTATTCCGCTTGCAAAACTGTTGCCCATGACGCTGGAAGAAATGTGCGAAGAACTTCGCAAGCGTCCGGGGCGTGGTGGAAATTGCATCAAGGAAACCACGGTGCAGAAGTACCTTGAGACGGTTTCATCGGTGCTGGAAGATGCCAAGAAAAATGACATCATTCCATTCAATCCGGCGCACCGTGTCCGCAAGAAGCATTTTGAGAAAGAGGTGCAGCATATTCCGCAGAAGTATGAAATGAGTAAATTGATGCGGGCGATTCAGAACGAACCAATTTTGTATCGGGCGTACTACACACTGGCAATCACGACCGGATTGCGGCGTGGGGAACTGTGTGCTCTGCAATGGAGGGACATAACCGGTGCTTGTGAACTGACCGTCCGCCGTTCCCGCAGCTGCGCATCCGGGCAGATTGTTGAGAGCGACACCAAGAGCCATCGAGAACGGATTGTAACCATTCCGCTGGGGATATGGGAGCTTCTGATGGCGCTGCGACAGCAGCAGGTGCTACATAGCGGTGTTCCGGACAGAGAGCAACCGATTTTTACTGACCCCGACGGTCATGTGCCGCACCCGGATACTTTTACGCGGCATCTGCGCAAGCTGTATAAAAAGTGTGGGTTGCCGGAAGAATACCACCTGCACACCCTGCGGCATTTCTACGCAACGTACTTGCTACAGGAAGGCACCAGCAAACAGGTGGCGGCATCCCTGCTGGGTCATGCGGATACGGCATTCTTGGAACGCACCTACTGCCACCCGCAGGACGTGGCGAAACAGCAGGCCGCAAACCTGATGCAAGATCTGCTGAACAACCAAAATCCGTGCTATGTTGCCTTTATGAAAAATAAGAATAGAAAAGCCAAGAAAGCAGGCTAAATAACCAGCGGCACCGTCAGAGATGGCGGTGCCGTTTTTGTCAGTAATAGGTAGAATTTTGGGCGAAAGATTGTTGGGTATAGTGATAGCTTTCTGTCGCAGTTGTCAGTATATGTTGTAGTGATACACCACTATCAAATGTAGGCTATTTAAAATTTAAGATGTACTTTCGAAAGAAAAATGGTATACTTAGTTTATTACATTACGCTGCCAGTTATCTGCTCATAAGGCAATAACTGTGGCTAATTTTCAATTGGTTAGAAACCGTATAACCTTTATTGAGAGAAGATGTTGAACGATGGAACGACCTTTGTACATAAATTGGATTGTTGACGAAGAAGGAATAACCTTTGAAGATGGAAAGCCTCTAAAGTGTTATAAACTTTCCTATGAAAATGATGAGAAAGTCTTTGATGACTGGGCACTTCATATCAGAAAACATTATATCGAAGACGATGAGCTGATTGAAGACAGCACGATAACAGGGTTATCTATAGAAGATTATCTACGCAAATACATTATTCCTCAAAAGCAAGACAAATTTGGGCCAACTGCACGTTCAAATGACATTAGCGAAATTCTATTCTCGGATTTATTTGAGTTTGTCCTAAATTATGAGGTGCCTCGTTGTAAGCAATATAACAGATCAGGAAAGAATGAGTCCGAGCACGGAACAGATATAATCGCATATAAATTTCATAACGAAGAAAAAACGCCTACCAAGGAAGATGAGTTGGTTGCAATAGAAGTTAAAGCAAAACTATCATTAAAAGAAATATGCGGAGTCATTCAAAATGCTGCTGCGGATTCCACGAAAGATGAATATCGAGTTGCTCATACGCTAAATTATTATAGAAAAAAGCTTCGCAATATGGGAAAAGTCGAGGAATCGCGCTATATTGAACGTTTTCAGCAAAAAGCAGAATTGCCCTATAAAATCTCCTATGTGGGCGCTGCTATTTCAAGTCGGCCAGAGATTGAAAATAAGATTATTGCAGGAATTAAGGAAAGTGATTTGCAGTTAAAAGTAAATCAATCCATCTACTATGTACATGGTGCCGATTTGATGAGTTTGGCTCATCAAATTTATGAGAGGTGCACAAAATGATTTTTGGAACGAAATCCAACTATATGCTTAAATACCAAAAAGCCAAAGCAAAGCTTGTGGAATATGACATTCCGCAAAAAGATTATCCCAAATTCCCGCTAGATTCAAATGAGCTTTCCTATCCTGTCATATATATCATTTCTCGATATGCAGAAAGCATTATAGAAGATGATACGCCTGGGCAGGAAGAATTTGCGCCATACATTGTAAAGGCGTCACAGTATTTTGACGCCGCTGTTGGAGCTAAGGATAGAACCCCATACGATGCAGATTTTTTATTGTCTGGTTCGGCAGCCTATTTTTTATCCAACGATTTTGGAAGCTCAAAAGTTTTATGTGCAACCCTTTTTGAAAGAGCGAAAGATATATCCACGATGGGTGTATCTCAGATAATACTTAGAAATCTATTAGGATACCTCCTCTTAGATAGGGCGTTCCCTATGGTTTCTGATACTTCGGGTGGAGAAAAGCTTTGCCGAGCATTATCATTCTACTACATTAGCGGAGACGGATTGCCAAAGATACAGCAATCAATGCGGGAATATCGAGAGGCAATCTATAGAAGTAATGATTCAATGGAGATATATTATGTTGATATACTTCTTGCAGTAATTACTATAGCGTTGTCAAAAGCGTCATGGAAACTGCTTCCTCAATATTCAAAATTAGAACCAAAAGAATGGGCAGAGTATCTTAAAAGTTCAAAGGCCCCTAAAATGTTGTGGCCTGCGCAGCAACTTATAGGAGAAAAAGATGTATTAAACGGAGCAAATGCAATTGTTCAGTTGCCGACAGGTGTCGGAAAGACCAAAAGTATAGAGCTAATAATTCGGTCATCATTTACATCAAACCGAACGACTACGGCTATTATTGTTGCACCGCTTCGTGCCTTGTGTAACGAAATTGCAAGTGATTTGGCCGCAGCCTTTGGAGAAAGTGTTCTGATAAACCAATTTTCAGATATTCTCGAAAATGATTTTTTTGTAGACGTTACTCAAAAATCTACACTTCTAATTTGTACACCAGAAAAGTTCAACTATATTATTCATCATCAAATGGAGTTCTTAGACGGAATCGGTTTGTATATATTTGACGAAAGCCATATGTTCGATGATGAAAATCGAGGAACTGCGTATGAACTATTGATTTCTGAAATTCGAAAACACATAAACGTGAAAAAGCAAATCGTTCTCCTTTCCGCTGTCCTTTCAAATGCCGAGCAGATTAGGCAATGGCTTTTTAATGAAAACGGAGTCCTAGCTTCCGACCCGTCGATTAAAACAACACCTAAAAGCATCGGATTCACATCCCAAACACGAGATATTCATTACTACTCAGAAGATTCTGAGCAGGAAGATTTTTATGTTCCGCGCAGCATAGAAATTGTTTCGCTGAAAAAACTTGGAAAGGAGAGAAAAAAACGTTATTTTCCTGAATTAACAGATGCAAAAGATATTGCAATATATTATGCGAATAAACTTTGTAGAAATGGTGGCGCTGCAATTTTTGCCAATCAAGCACGAAGTGTGCAAACCATAATTCGGAGAATCATTGAACTAGACAGTCGAGGATATGATCTTTCTGGAATTCGGAAATGTAGCAACACATTAGAAATGAACCGCATTGCAAAATTAGTGGCTGACCATTATGGATATGAACATCCATACGCAAAGGCTTGCCTTATGGGCGTTGCTCCACACTACTCAAGTCTTCCTAACGGCGTGCGCCTTGCTGTTGAATACTCATTCCGCAAGAAAGATTTACACCTTGTAATATGTACATCTACACTTGCTCAGGGAGTGAATATTCCCATAAAATATCTATTTATGACTAGTTTTATGCTCAATCAAAATAGTATGAAAGTTCGAAATTTTCAAAACTTGATGGGCAGAACAGCGCGATCGGGAATGTACACAGAAGGAAGTGTTATTGTTACTGACCCTAAACTGTTCGATAATAAAAGTGACCGAATTAAAGGTGGCTTCTATAAATGGGAAGATTGCGTCAAAATGTTTGATAGTCACGCAGCGGAACCTTGTAAAAGTTCTATTTTATGGCTAGTACAAAACATTAAAATTAATTACAAGCTCCATATAGAGGGTGCTTATATCGCCAATTACATTATCAACAATTATAGCCAACCGAATTGCTTTAAGTCATGCTTCGAAGGGCTTTTACAAACATATGAGGAAAAGACACACATACCACTGAATGAAAATAGTGCCGTCACACTTAATTTTGCTTTAGCAGTTCGACAGCATGTCGTAGAGGCGATTGAAAATCATTTATGTTTTGTACTCTCCAATGATGAAAATGCTGATGCACAAATTGTAGCATCAGAGACTTGTAAGGGAACTTTCGCCTATTTCATAGCCAATGATGCAGAAAAAGAGTTATTGATAAAAATATTTAATGCTATTGCACAAAAGGTGAAGACTGTTAATCGCGAAGAAATCAAGCGATATTCGGAAACGATGCTTGGGATAAACGACTCGTTAGTAATTGAAACATGGTTGGCAGAAAATCATTTTGTGGAACAATCTCTTACGGATTCGGAAATCCTTGAAATGCTATTGTCATTTTTTATGGATACTCACCCGATTCGTAAATCAAAAGAATATTTTCAAATGATTTGTCGAATGTGGCTTAATGGAGATTCTTTTGTGGACATGAAAAAAGAGACTGGCGTTCAAATATCAGATATTGAAGACATCTGTAATAAGCTCATTTCGTATGAGTTCAGCTTTTTCATAGGAAACATCATTGATGTAATTGATGCAGCGGATGATGAGGGTATTGCAATTCTTATATCAAAGTTACTTCTTTTGCAAAGGAAATTAAAATATGGCGTATGCTCGGAAACGGCCATCTCAATCTGTGAAAAAGTATTTAATGATCGCCTTTTGGCTAATTCTATTGCAAGTCAAATCGGAGTAGAATCAATTGATACAAATCATATTATTGAAGCCTTAAAAACTTGCAAAAATAGCATACTAAAATTTCTTTCTGTATATCCCACATATTTTTCTGCACGAATAAACTGGATGTGTAGGTGACCTTGCTATTTATACACGCATCCATAAAATGGTTACTTGTGATTTCTGTATATTATGCAGCCAAAATCCATTATATGTTGAATTTGTAAAGGGGCAACACAAAAAGCAATAAATAGTAGAAAAGCAGGTTAAATAACAGGCGGCACCGTCAGAGATGGCGGTGCCGTTTTTGTCAGTAATAGGTAGATTTTAGGGCAAAAGATTGTTGGGTGTGGTGATAGCTTTCTGTCGCAGTTGTCGGTATGCTTTGTAGTACCGCAGGTCAATAAAATAACAATAAGGAGCGTGTAAAACATGGCATCTATTAGAAAGCGCGGCAGCAACAGTTACTTGATTGTGGTATCTCGTGGGTATGACTACGAGGGCAACAGGCTGAAATCGGTGCAGAAAACCGTCAAGCCACCCAAGGAGTACACACTCAAACAGGCAGAGAAATGGGTAAAGGAACAAGCGATTCTATTTGAACGAGAGGTTCAACACACCCCGGAGCCGGTCAATCACAGCATTACGCTGGCAAAGTACATTGAGCATTGGGCGGCTGACATAGGACCGAAGAAGCTGGCGGACTCTACATACCAACGAGATTTGCAGGATATTCGGCGCATTCTGCCGACGCTGGGCAACTATAAACTGACCGATTTGCGCAAAGAGGTTATCCGGGATTTCTACGAGCAAATGCGGCACGCCCCGCGCCTTGATGGCAGAGGAACTCTATCCGAGAAGTCGGTCGAAGGGTTACACAACACGCTGTGCGGCATCCTGTCGGCGGCTGTGGACGAGGGCTATTTGACCCACAATCCTGCATGGCGGTGCTATAAGCCCAAAGGAAAAAAGAAAGAACGCCCCGTAGCCGATGAGGAAACCGCAAAAAAGTTGATTACATCTTTCGAGGGTCAGAGCATGAAATACGAAACCTATTTCAAGCTGGTACTGGCAACCGGGCTACGTAGGGGAGAAGCCTGTGGACTGAAATGGAGTGACATTAACTGGCGTAAACGGACGATTCATGTACAACGCGGGGTGGTGAAATTGAGCCACCAAGAATCAATCACGAAAGACCCCAAGACCAGCAGCGGTGATCGTATGGTATATCTGAGCAAGGAAATGTGCCAGCTACTCAAAGCATGGCGTAAGGAGTGCGAGTGGGATAGGGAACAGACTGCAAACGAAACCGTGGACGAGGAAGACTATTTATTCCGTCAACCTAACGGAAAGCCTATGTGTCCCAGCACATTCACATATAGATTTAAACTGATTCTGAAAGCAAATAACCTACCGCTGGACTTGAGTGTACATAGCCTGAGACACACGAACGCCAGCCTGCTGATTTCGCAGGGCGTGGATGTACGAACGGTGGCTAGTCTATTGGGTCATGCACAGGCCAGCACAACGCTGGATATTTACGCCCATGCATTTGACAAGAATAAGCGCAAGGCGCAGGAAAAGTTGGGAAAGGCGATTGGACTATGATGAAGAAAATCAAATTAACCAGAGCAAACAAAAGTATTACGCTGAAAGCACTCGCACCTTACTATTACCAGCAAAGGGCGCTTGGGCATAGCACACAAGAAGTTGGAAAGCTAATACTGAAAATCAATGCTCTCCCAGCCGATAAAAGAGCAAGTTTCTCCGCAGAAGAAATTTTCCTTATGCGAAGCACCATAAATCAGTTGAGAAATGATCAACTGGCAAAAGGGCAATACACTGATGCCGCAGATGATATGCTACTAAAGTTATTCTAAACCTAAATAACATTAAAACAAAAATTGCATTGCAAAAGTACATTGCAATGCGATTTTTGGCGTTCCCGAAGGGATTCGCCAAGCCGCGCCCTAGAAACGCCCCACCGGGGCGTTTCTGCCCCGCGGGATGCAAAGCGCGGGGCACGGGCTGTTCGAATCCTCCCTTTTGCTGCCCCATAAAATCCGTGCAAAACAAAAAGAGCAGCACCCCATAAGGTGCTGCTCTTGGTGCGACCGGGAGGATTCGAACCTCTGGCCTTCCGGGTCGGAGAACTACGACACGGCAGTATAGACTGGCGTTGAAACGTGAATTTTGTCGATTCTACCCAACTACACCCAAAACAAGAAAAAGCCTGTTGTTGGTTGTCACAACAGGCTTTTCCAGCATTGCGCAGGGCTACTGCACAGTAGTGGTCAAATGGTGGTCAAAAAGCAAGTACGGAAAATATAGAAATTGAAATATTAGGAATTTAAGCGCTTGCGGATTTTTACCATGTGGTTTTTTACTGGTTGGTCGGTAGGTTCGTTCACTCCAAATTCACATTGCGCGCGGTTTACATAGGTTAAAACAATTTTCTCTACCTGACGTTGCTCCTTTTCGTGAGTATAACATATACAAGTTGCGCAAGGAAGGATTATGCCCGGCTTTTCGCTGAAGGACAATTGATCGGGCTTTCTTTCCCATGCGATAGTAGTACTTTGAAATAGTCTTGCCCCTGATATGAATGTGTGTACCATCAAAGGTAAAGCCAAGAAAATTAATGTATCGCTTTTGACCATTTGAGTAAAAATCACTTACAGCAGCGTTATTTTAGCACAGTTTTATATCCCTGAAATTTGTGCAGCAGCCTGTTGCACAAATTCGGATTTGTTAGACAACCATCTCATCAAACAGAACCTTCAAAAAATCATCCACGCCGCCCGCAGCCTGAATTGTGGCAATCATCAAATCATCCGGGTCAACACGGGTAAAATCAATGACATATCCCGCATGGTGGGCAAGCTGCGAAAGAAAAACACGCTGGGTTCTGCCGTTGCCCTCTCGGAATGGGTGAAGCTCATTCGTTCGTTCATAAAAGTCTACTATGGCAGAAATAAAGTGCGCTCTGTCTAAGCCGACAAGAAAATCCTGCTTTTTTAATCTGGCAAAGATGGCTTTCGCTGTGTTTTCAATTTGCGCAGCGGGGCAAAACTGTGTGCCTTTCTTTGAAATATCCACCGTTCGCGGCTTGCCCGCCCATTCGTATAAATCTTCAAACAAAAAGCGATGAATCGCACAGTAATGCGCAAAATCGAAACTTCCGGCTAAAGGTTTTTCTTCCCATAAAGCAGCCTTAGCCGGAACGATCGTACCTTCCACGGCATCCAAGTCGGACTGATTTTGAATGCCAAGTATATTTATTAACACCACAGTGCCCGGATAGCACCCATCCTGCAAAGAATCCACTGCATAGTTTGCCATAGCATTTTACCCTCGCTGCGCCCTGCGCCGTGCCAGAATTTCAGCAGCCAAGGTGCGGGCATCTACTTTGCCGTCCATCAGGCGGCGGCAGTCGGCACGGGTCTGTTCGGTGACTTCATACCCCTCGATGCGCGAAGAAGCCAAAGCATTTTCCAATGCCTGTTCACGAGTAATTGGTGCCATATACAAAACCGCCTTTCGCTTTTTCATCAATTATATACGATAAGGCAGCCAAATGCAATTTTTCTTGCAAAACTTCTTACCGCTTATTCCATAACCACCTGCATCAGCTTATCGTAGCTGTCCACCACATCGTAGACGACGCTGTCGTTGCTGACGGCGGCAAAGTGGGCTTTGGCGCATTGGATCTTTATCCCTGATACCTTATTCTTTCAACCAGCGTTTCCTTTTTCAGATTACTGCTTAAAACACAGGAAAGCACAATTTGTAGAATACCAACCAGAAGAATCATAACAAGAATCGGGATAAGAGGAACGTGATAAACGTTCATTCCAAAAATCCCATTATGCTTCGCATAGGAAAACAGTGCATAGCCAAGGGGCAGACCGGCAGCAAGTGCGACGCAGATGGTGCCAACCGTAAAAATCAAGCCCTGTATTTGTAAGCTCAGATTCAACTGCTTATTGGTCATGCCTACCGCTTGCAGCACACCGTATTCCTGCTTCTTCGTGGTGATATTGATGATCATGGTGTTTGCCAGATTCATAAACCCAATGAGACCGACAATTGCCATGAACAGATAGTAGCCAAGCTTCATCATACGGCTTGTGTATTCTGCAGATTGTAACTGTGCATGATAGGTATCCATTTTTATATGCGAAGTATTAGGAATCAAAGTATTCAGACTCTGTTCCACAGATGCAACATCTTTTTTATCACAGTCCACCCACAGATAGCCATAGGCTGTTCCCCTCGGATTCATGGAACGGTATACTTCTTCCGGAATGACCAGATAAGTGTCCGCGCTTACAAAGGAGCCTGCGATTTTTCCATGATAGGTATAGGTTCCGCTTCCGTTATCAAAGTTGAATGTAATCGGTGCACCCGCAGAATACCCGTCAGCTTCCATCCACATGGACCAGCCAAAGAAAACATCCCCGTTTTTGACAGCCTGTGCATAGTCCATGGAACCGATATCGCCATCCCCGCGCATCATTTCAAAATCCTCTTGATTTACGATTGCAACCGGAAATTTTGTTCCGTTCAAATCTGCAGAGACGATTTCTCTCGTCAGTACATCCGTTACACCGGGGATGGATTTGATTTCTTTAATCAAAGAATCATTCAGTGGGTTGTTCTGTAGGATTGTGTCCAGATTATTCTCCGAATAGGCTTCATCATAATTCTGGGAATAATCCAGCTGCAGTTCAAATTGTCCATGGTTAACGGAAAGACGTGCTTCATGCTCCGTGTCAATATTCCCAACATAATTAGCGATAATTACAAACAATACACAGGAAAGCCCCATGGTAAGAATCGTAGCGATGGTTCTTTTCGGATTGCCTGTCACATTTGCCATTGCCATGGAGAAAACGGTGACATCTTTTCTGCCTTTTCGTCTGCCCTGTTTTTGCGTTTTGGAGCCGTCAAGATACCGTGTCGCTTCGATGGGTGAAATCCGGGAAACAATTTTCATGGGTTTGCGCAGAGCCAAAACGACCGTAAGAAACGATACAAAAATGCAGATGAGCATAATTGTCAGTGAAAACAGAGGCACCTGATGGTTCTTGATTCCGGACGATACCAGATTTCCCTGCTCCACCAGCCAGTTGAAGCTGACTTTTGCAATCAGGAAACCAAACAGCAGCCCCAGCGGTATCGAAGGAACCGCCAGAAGAATGCCCTCACGAAAGATCAACTGCTTCATCTGCTTTCTGGTTGCACCCAGCGCCTTGATTTTTCCGTACTCCTGAACCTTCTGGGCGATCCCGACCTGGAAGATATTATAAATGACCACAACGGAAAACAGCACGATTCCGAGGATCAGGGTTCCACAAACCACAATCATTTCATAGCTCGGCTGCAATACCCACTGCAGGTAGAGGTCATTGATGATCACGTTTTTCTGGTCAATGCCGCAGGAATCCGCGATTTCTTTTATAACAGGCGCAACATTATTCATAGATACATTTGCAGAATCGCTCAAGGTAAAATAGATATTATATTGCCTGTCACCCTCCGCAACACGCTCATTATAAAAATCCTGCGAACCGAATACAACATAGGAAGCCTCGATGGTATATTCATCCCGGTCATATAAAATCCCGCTGACAGTAAATTCCACCGGTGCGTATTCCGACTGCATGCCGGAACGGTACTCCAATGTTACGGTGTCTCCGACCTTTACATCATGGTATCCCACTGCATCAAAGAAAGCGCGTCCTGCGGCAATTTCCTGCGCCTTTTCCGGATAGGTACCTTCCTTCAACACATATTCCTGATTATAGGGAAGCATTTTCCTGACCGTTTCATCCGCACTGACAAAGCCGCCATTTTCATTTCCTTTCAGGATGCCCTCCGTACACATGATGCCGATATCAGATATCTCAGCTCTGCGTTCCACTTCTTTTAATTGCGTACCATCTGCGGCGATAAACAGGCCGTAGTTGCTTCCGTATGAGCTTGCCGCCTGACTTTTCTGCAAACGTATCATTCCATTTCCCACAGTACTGATAATCACAAGCAGCATCGTAGTCAGACATATGGACATCATAATCAGTATACTTCTTGTCTTGTTCTTTTTGTCATTGCTATATGCAATCCTGCTTATTGTCTTCATCTGAAATCCACCACCTGTCCGTCCTCAATCACCAGAATACGGTCAGCGACCTGTGCAATTTCGTCATCATGGGTAATCATTACAATTGTCTGTCCATATTTTTTTGCTGTCATCTTAAGCAGAGCGATTACCTCATCACTGGTCTTAGAATCAAGATTGCCTGTCGGCTCATCTGCAAATATAATTTCCGGACGATTCACCAGTGCTCTTGCAATTGCTACTCTCTGCTGCTGTCCTCCGGATAACTGATTTGGCAGATTATAAATCCGGTTTTCAATCCCCAGAGTTGCAATAATATCATTTACATACGCTTCATCCACTTTTCTTCCATCCAGCCCCAGTGGCAGTACAATATTTTCCCAGACATTAACAGATGAAACCAGATTAAATGCCTGAAAAACAAATCCGATTTTTCTTCTGCGGAAAACAGCAAGGGCATCTTCCTTCATCCTGTATAAATCTTTCCCTGCTAAAGTAACACTGCCTTTTGTCGGGGTGTCTAGCCCTCCAAGCATATGAAGTAATGTACTTTTACCGGAACCTGACTTTCCAACAATTGCGACAAATTCTCCCTGCTCAATCTGAATGTCCACCTGATTGACCGCTTTGACCTGATTCTCACCTGCGCCATAAAACTTACAAAGCTGCTTGGTTTCTAATATCACACTCATGTGTTGCCTCCTTTTCAACCTACATCCAAATTGTATCAGGACAATCTTTCATTTCACTTTCAAAAAACGAGCAGAAATCTTACAGAATTGTAAGATTTCTGCTCACTTAAAATTTAACCAACATATGGTAATTGAATCACAAACGTGCTTCCTTTTTTCTTTTTGCCGGAGGTTACCGTAATCGTACCTGCGTGTTTTTCGATAATTTCTCTCGATAGAAAAAGTCCGATTCCTGTACCACTCTTTTCCATGACCTCCTTGGAACTTCCTCTGTAAAATCGTTGAAAAATTTTGTGATACTCATTCTGCGGAATACCAATTCCCTGATCCTCAATTTCCATTCTTACAAGATCGTTTCTTTTTTGTAACCGGATAAATATTTTTGAACCACACGGACTGTACTTGACCGCATTATCCAGAACGTTGATCACAGCTTCACCAAGCCACCTTTTATCCTGCATAATCGTGCATGTTTCCAGCTCTTTTTCATAGTCAAAAACGAATTCAATTTCTTTCTCATCCGCTTTAGGATAAGTGCGGTTCACAGCAGATATGACAGTATCCATAAGCGGAAGTTTTTTCTTATTAATCTGAATCAGTCCAGTTTCCATCTTGGATATTTCAAGAAGCGACTGCAATAATGTCTCCAGTCCATCCAGAGCACTCCGACAACGGATACGAAACTCCTCCTGTTCTGTGGCACTTAAGTCATTCTGCATCAGCACACTAAAACATGTATCCAAAGCTGCAACCGGTGTCTTTAACTGGTGAGAAATATCAGAAACCATTTCTTTCGTGTTCTCCTTTTCTGCCCTTGCTTCTTCCTTTATCAACTGAATATGATGTCCGATTGCTTCAAGCTGGTCATTCAATTTTTCCAGTTCTGCATGATTTTCCGTTTTCAGTAAATCATCAAATTTATTTTCACGGAATCTGATCAGAATTTCTTCCAACTGGTCTAAAATTTTCTGATGACACGCATCTTCTTTTTTCTTCCAATAAAGTAAAAAAGTCAAAAGAAGCACGCATATCACAGT
>SKED01001926.1_pt1 | contig 16159 bp, 8 predicted proteins | sample 4826651 | NCBI WGS metagenome assembly SKED01 (sample SAMN11008818, study PRJNA524170) | human gut metagenome | biome: Human fecal sample; material: Feces; isolation source: fecal sample from pouch patient p19 | host: Homo sapiens | place: Israel: Tel-Aviv | collected 2016-06-28
GGGCGGCGGCGCCGGCCTGCTTGCGGACACCGTTGGGGCCGTCCGAAAGGGTGATGGCCGGGATGCCCTTGCCCGGCAGAGCGCGGGTGGTAAAGACAGTCTCGCCCGAGAGCAGGGCGCATTTTTGCTCTAAGTTCAGTTTCTGGATGATGTCAGCGTGTTTCATGGATCGCTCCTGATAAAAAAGAAGAGGTGGCGGGCGCTCTGCCCGCCGCCCCTTTCGGTTTTGTGTTACTCAGACGGTTTTGATGTTGTCCTCTTTCTTTTTGCGGAAGCGGAAGATGGTCAGGATGACCAGGACCGCAATCAGACCGCCGCAGACGCCATCCACCGCGTAGATGACCTTCTGGTAAGGCTCGACCTTTGCCAGATAACGGCTGCCCGGCATACCGCCGTTCATTGCCTTGGAGTTTGCAATAGTATACAGGATGTTGTGGACTGCCTCACGGCCATAGTGATAATCCGAAACATCATTCTTGTTGAAGGTATAGCGTGCGCCGGTGGGCAGGTTGGTCAGCTTGCCATCAGCACCCGCCTGGATCATCTGGCCAGCATCCATAAAGACACCGGTGTTTGCATTATCGGTGATGATAAAGCCGTGGAAGCCCCACTCGTTGCGCAGCAGGCCGGTGATCATGTTGTAGTTGCCGCCGGCCCAGGTATAGCCAACGCGGTTGAAGGAGGTCATGATGCCGGTGACGGACGGGATCTCGGTGGTGGCATTGCTGTAAGTGCCGTCGCCGTTGTCCTTTGCATAGTTCATCTCGACCTTATCAGACTTGACGCACATCTCAAAGGGCTTGAGGTAGATCTCGCGGGCCGCCTGCTCGTTCAGGAAGGTCGCAATGCTGTACTGGCCTTCACGGTCGCCGCGGTGGTCCTCCTGATCGTTGATGGCGTAGTGCTTGACAAAGACATACATACCGCGGGAGGCGACACCCTCACACTCGAGGGAAGCAATGTGACCGCCGATGAACGGATCCTCGGAGTAATACTCGCTGTTGCGGCCGGAGAATGCAGTGCGGTGCATGTTGACTGCCGGTGCATACCAGCCATCGACATCCAGATAGTAGGACTCGTCGCCAATGTTCTCGCCGTAGTGAGTGGCCAGATCATCGTTGTAGGTCTGGGCCAGAACGATGACGCCGCAGTGGGTGATGTTGCCCTTGAAGTAGAAGTTGCCGCTTGCATCAACGCCATAGTTGACCAGGCCGGTGGCAGCGTCGCGATCGGTCGTGGAGAGCTTATCCACCGACTTGATGGCAGCCGTGCCATAGCCGGACTGGGTGATCAGGGTCTGATAATCGCTGGGGGTCAGCTGGTCGAGCAGGTCGTTCCACTTGGGGTCGTTGTAATCCAGACCACGCATATCGATCAGGCCGAGGCCGTTGTCCTTGCCGTAGACAAGCTCATCGGTCAGGGTAGAAGGATCGGTGGTGTTCAGGGAATCGAAGGAATCCAGCTTTGCCAGATCCTCGCTGCTGATGGTCTTATAGTAAGTATAGGAAGCGGGGTTGCCGTTTGCATCGGTGCCGTTGATGGGGTTGCCCCAAGTGCTGATCTGGTCGCTGACCTCGCCGTCAACGGTCGGCCAGGTGCCGGTCCAGTCGTTGCGGGACAGATACTGGAAGCCGCCGTTTGCCTGATCCAGCTGGTTGGTGACCTCCACGCCGGTGGTGGTGTCGTTCTTATAGGTCGTGGTATCCACGGTGCCGTTGGCCGGGGTATAGGTCGCCACAAACTCAGTGTTGCCATCGGCGGTCATGCCGTCTTCCACGGTCTTGCCCTTGACAGCAAGGATGTTGTTGACGGCATCGTGTGCGTTCTTGGCGGCGGTGATGTAGTAGTCACCGGCATCCAGAATGTAGGTCTTGGCGTTGGTGTAGTCGTAGGACTTCAGCTGTTCCTGATCGAAGGTGACCGTAACGGTCTCGCTTGCACCGGGAGCCAGCTCCGAGGTCTTGGCGTAACCGACCAGTTCAACCGCAGCCTTTTCCACCTTGTTGGTCTTGTCATAATCGGTGTAGGGGCTCTGTGCATACACTTCCACAACGTCCTTGCCGGCAACAGAACCGGTGTTGGTCACCTTGACCGTGACGGTGCAGGTGTCGCCATCCCAGCTGGTGTTGTAGTCGGACCAATCAAAGGTGGTGTAGGACAGGCCGTAGCCGAAGGGATACATCACAGCGTCCGCATAGTTGTAATCACCGGCATTGCCCTGACCCAGCACCTTGTCCTCGTAACGGGTCTCGTAATAGCGGTAGCCAACATAGATGCCCTCTTTGTAGCTGACGTAGTTGTACTTGGTCAGGTTACCATTCTCGTCATAGTAGGCAAAGTCGCCGAAGTTCTGCGCCGCCGGGCTGTTCATGGCATCCACTTCATAGGTATCCACGGTGCGGCCGGAGGGATTCACCTTGCCGGAGAAGATCTCTGCCAGAGAGCACAGACCGTAATCACCCATAGCGGGAGCCGAAATGACGGTGTGGATATTAGGATAGTTTTCGACCCAGCTCAGATCTACCGCTGCGCTGGAGTTGAGCAGCAGCACCACATCGTCAAAGTTGTCGTTCAGGTACTGGAGGATCTCCAGTTCCACGGAATCCGGCTCGAGGTAGGTCTTGGTCTTGTCCTCTTCCACATCGGTGTGGTTGTACATGGAGCGCGGCATATCGCGGCCTTCGCCCGCCACACGGCTGAACACAAAGACCGGCACCGTGCCCTGCATGGAATCAGTCAGGCCCGGCTCCGCCTGCATGACGGACAGCGGGCACTCGTTGATGGAAAAGTCCTCGTCATCACCATAGGAAACAGAACCAACGCCCAGACCGTAGTCCTTGCCGTTGCCTTCGGAATAGAATTTCCAGAGGTCCTCGTTGACACCGAACCCGGCATCTTCAAAGGCCGTTTTCATATCGACTTTGTTGCCGCCGATGTAGCTGACAGCAGAATGGCTGACAAAGCTAAAGGTCGTATCCGTGCTGTACGGCATCTTTCCGGCATCGTTTTTCAGCAATACAATGCCTTCGGCGGCGATCTTCTTATTCAGAGCGATCTCATCCTCAACCAGCGCCTCCTCTGTGTCAAAGCCGGGCTTGCTGTATTCCATATTGATGCCTTCGGTCTTTGCCTTGCTGTTATCGATGCCTCCACTCTTCAGGCCCAAAATGCTCTGCACGCTGCTGGCATTGGGCGGGATCAGCACATTGGCCGCAACCATACCGCCCGCCAATGCGACACACAACACACCCGAAACGGCAGTTTTGATGATCTTGACCATCATCTTACTGTCCTTCTTTTTCTGTGCCATAACTGTTAGCTCCTTCTCTTTTGGGTACACGACCCGGTTCATAGCTGTTCTCCGGAGTGCGTCCACTCCTTTGCTTGATGTCATTTTATCATATAAACTGCAAAACGAACCGTTCTCCGCGCAATCTGTCATTTTGGAGGCATAGTTTGCAGAAGTTTCAATTTGATTTCAAATTTTATTGTGCTAATCCACAATTTCGAGAACGGTTTTATTGTGCAGAATGACAAAACCTCTCCGTCATCGCTACGCGATGCCACCTCTCCTATCGAGGAGAGGCCTTGGCATAACGCAAAGCTTTTTCTCTTCGCCAGAGGCTCCCCTCGCCAGGGGAGCTGTCGAGCGGCAGCGAGACTGAGAGGTTATTCCTATTATATTTTACTTTTCCGGGACCGGCAGCAAGATCCGCAGGGTGAACCAGCCGTCGGCCCAATGAAGGGTCATGGTGCCGTCGTGGCGCAGGGCGGCCGCCTGCACGCCCTGTAAGTCATAGCCGCCGTGGGCGTTGTGGACGGGCAGGCCGTCCGCGCCCATCTCCACGGGCTGGGCGCAGTAGTTCTCGAAGCGGAGCATCACGCAGCCGCTCTGGTTATAGATGGCCACCCGCAGCAGACGCTTTTCGGGGTCGGGCTCGGCCAGCACGCTCTCGATGGCGTTGTCCAGCGGCGCACCCACGATGGTACACAGCTCCCGCGTGCTCAAAAAGCCCAGTTGGCTGCCGTCGGCCACGCTGGTCATGTTGATGCCGCGCTGCTGGCAGTCCATGCTTTTGGCGGTCAATAGTGTATCCAATACCGGGTTGCCAGTCTTGTTCTCGGCCTCATACTGCCGGAGGCCGCTCTCCATCCGGGCCAGAGCCGCGTCCTGCTTGGCCCGGTCGCGCTCGGCGCGGATGTCCGCGATTTGAATTTTCAGCGCGTGATAGCGGCTGTTAATGAGCCGGATGCCCTCCTTGCTCCGCTTGTACTGCTCGTACTGGCGGTGGAGCACCTCATCCATGGCGGCAAGCTCGCTGTGGAGCGCCGCCTCCCGCAGCTGCTCGTGCTGGACCGTCAGGATGAGCACGCCGCAGAAATCCACCAGCGTGCGGATGTAGTAGACGCTCATGTCCACCTCGCGGTCGCCCAAGAACAGCAGGTTGCTCACCGCGAAGACCATCGCCGCCATGACGACGGCCACGAGGGCCGCTTTTCCGCTGATGACGATATGGCCCTTGGGGCTGGCGTGCTTATGCTCCAGCACCCAGATGCAGCCGAAAACGCCGCCGTAGACCACCACCAGAAGCAGCAGTGACAGGCCGTCGGCCCCGCTGCGCTGAGGCCAGAGGAAGCAGTGCAGCTGCCACTCGGCGCTGGCCGCCAGCTCTGCCAGAACGAAGGCCCGGGCGCAGACATAGCCCGCTTCCAGCAGGGAGATGGTGCGGGTGACCCAGAGGTATAAATACTGTATCCCCACAGCTGCCGCCATGCAGGGGATCCACCACGCCAGCGGAACGCTGCCCGTGGCCTGCAAAAAAGCACTCAGGGCCAGCGCCCATGCCGCACTGGCAGCGATGGTGGCCGTTTTGCCGAAGCGGATGCCCAGCGGCAGGGCGTAGATGCCCACGGCCAGACACTCGGCCAGCGCCGTATACAGGCGCGGGATGTTGGGCAGTGCCGTCATGCGTCCCCACCCCCGATGTGGTCGGCCAGCGCCGCGAGGAAGGCTTTCCGCCGGGGGCGGCTGACCTGCAATTCGTAGGGTCCCACCTGCACCATCCCCTGCTGCACGCTCTTCACCTGTGCCAGATTGACAAGGTAGCCGCTGTTGCAGCGGGCAAAGGGCCGCTCGGCCAGCTTTTCCTCAAAGGCTTTCAGGGTGCCTGCCGCCACGAAATCGCCCTCTTCGGTATAAAAATGGACGCGATGTCCCTCGCTTTCCAGATAATAGATGAGGGACGAATCCAGCCGCCGCATCCCGCCCTCCACCGGCAGGGCCAGATAATGCCGTGCGCGGCGGCGCAGCTGTTCTTCGGCCTTGCGCAGCTGCTGCGAAAACGCAAAATAAGGCACCGGCTTGAGCACATAGTCCAGCGCGCCCACGGCGTACCCGCCGATGGCGTACTGCGCCATATTCGTGATGAAAACAATGATAACATCCTTGTCCAGCTCCCGCACTCGCCGGGCCGTCTCCATACCGTCCAGATGCTTCATCTCCACGTCCAGAAACAGGATGTCGTACACCGGGCGGTAATCATCCAGCAGCTCCATGCCGTCGGCGAACTCCGTCACCGCGAACTCGGTGCCGTACTGCCGGGTGTGCCGCTGCACATAGCCCTGAAGCTGCGCCCGCACCTCTGCCTCGTCCTCGACCAGAGCAATGCGTATCATTGCCGCACCTCCTTTTTCCGCAATTTTTCTAGTTTTTATTGTAACACGAAATAGGGCGTGTGGCAAATAGGAGAATAAAACAGCAGCCCCGCTTCATCTGCCGCGAGGCTGCTGTTCTGTGATTGGAAAATTTCAGGCTCAGTTCGTCTTGACGGCCACAAGGATACGGATCTTCCTGCCGCCGGAGCAGCCGAAGTTGTCGTACCAGCCGATGAGCTTATAATCCTCGGTGTTGATCTTGGGCAGCGAGGTCGCGAAATACTGGCCGTTCGACCACAGATACACCTGCATATCGTCGGCGGTCTCATAGCGCTTGTCGCCGCTCATGACCGAAGCTGCGCCCAGCTTATCGATGACTACCGGCGAGAGCTGGAGCATCCGGTTGATGGCCTTGCCGTCGGCAGAACGGCCGATGGCGATGCCGCCTGCGATAATGGGGTACTTGGTGGCGGTGCTGTAGGCCACCTGCTTGCCGCCGGAGTAGCAGACATAGGTCGCGCCCTCGCCCAGATAGTTGAGGAAGTCGCCCAGCGTACCGCCCACGCTGTCGCCGGTGCGGCGGAGCACATAGCTGAACAGCTGGTCCGTCTTGCCGGTCAGGGTGTTCCAGGTAGAGCTGACGACGCTGCCGTCGATGAGGCCATAGAGCACATCGCTGGTGCTGGGAACAAGGATGTTCTTCACATCCTGGAAGGTTTCCTCATCGGTCTTGTCTACCTTGGTGGTGGTCGTGGTGGTCCCAGCGGGGAGGCCTGCGGCCTCTCTTGCGGCGTCCTGTGCCTTGTCGCTGATCTTTTTGTCGATCTTCTTGGCGGCTTCGTCCGTCAGGCGGCGGACAGAATCCAGCGCAGCGTACTCCCACAGGTCACCGGTCACATCGTCGAGGATGACCCGATCGATCTGGCCCGCGGAATTGGTGGTGTAGTAGCGGATGTCGCTTTCGCTCAGAGTTACCCCCGATAGGCGGCTGGGGCGAACTGCCCCAGCCACACCCTCCGACGTCGTATCAATGATCTGCACGTTGTCTGCAAACGGGGTGTCGCCCAGCGCGGTGCCGTCGGCGCTGACGGTGCCGCTGGTCGAGCGGGGCGAGATGGACTGGACGCTTTCGCCGTCACCGTCCACGCTGATCTCCACCAGCTTGCCGGCCGGGAAATTGAGCTTATTGTCCACATTGACGGTGCGGGCGGTGCCGTCGGTACACATGACCGAGACAGCCTGCTGCACCTCAGCGCTGTTCGTCTCCACAAGGGTGCGGGATGAGGACTGGACCACGCCGTAGAACACAGCGTCTGCCGCGTCGCCGGTGAGGACGGAGACAGCTGCATCGTTCATGCCCAGCAGCAGAGTGACCACCTGACCCACGCCGCCGCCGGACAGGGAGGACAGCTGATAGGCCACAGAGGGCGAAGCGATGGTGTAGCTGACGCCGGCCACAGTCACAGAGGTCGGAGCGCTGGCCGAGGGCGAGACAGCCGTCACGCGGCCTGCGGCGCGCTTGTTGTAGAGCCAGACGGTGCGGGCGCTCTCGTTATAATAGTAGACATCATAGAGAGAGAGGGCCGCAGAGGTGGTGACTTCGTCGTTGCGGTAGATGGCCGCCGGGGCGAAAGGCAGGACGGTGGAAGCATCTGCCACGAAGGGACCCTTGACGTTGTCCAGCAGGACAGAAGAGATGTCCACCTGGCCGTTGTTCACGGCAAAGCCCAGGGTGGAGGCGTAGACCTGACCGCTGCCGTTCATGGCGGTGAGGGCGTTGTAGAAGAGCATGGTCCCCTGCTCGAGGGTCAGAGTCTCGCCCTGACGGGCATCGATCTCATTGCGCAGGCCCAGTGCGCCGGCCTTGCTGAGCTGAGCTGTGGGGAAGGTACCGCCCAGCTTTGCCACATCATAGCCCAGCAGGCGCAGCGCCATGGTGCAGGCTTCTTCCAGCGTGACGGTGTTGTCCGGACGGAAGCTGCCGTCGGAGTAGCCGGTCATCCAGCCGTTCTGGACGGCAGTGCGGATGTAGACCGCATAGGGAGAGTCGCTGTCCACGTCGCTGTAGAGGCGGCCGGTGCGGCCCTGTGCCGTGGTGGTATCGCGGTAAGCAGAGAATGCGGTGAGGAGGCGGGCCGCCTGCCCACGAGTGAGGGGCGCACCCAGAGAACCGGCCTGCTCGGCGGTCAGACCGCCCAGTGCCGTCGCCGTCTGGACTGCCGCGTTGGAGCCGACCGCAGAAGCGGGCAGCACCAGCATGGAAACAGCCACGCAGACAGCCAGCAGGAATGCGAGGAATCGTTTTTTCATGGTAAACTCCTTAATCATATCTGAGCGCTTCGATGGGGTTCAGGCTGGCGGCACGGCGGGCCGGCAGGAAGCCGAACAGGACACCGATGCCGCAGGAGATGCCCACGGCGATGGCTGCTGCGTCCGCCGAGGGGGTGACATTCAGGGTAATATCCGTCAGGATATACGGAAGGATCTGGTTGATAATGGCCGACACGACGTAGCCCAGCACGATGCCGAGGCAGCCGCCCAGCGCCGACGTGACGCCGGCCTCCACGACGAACTGGGTCAGGATGGTGCTCTCCTGTGCGCCCAGTGCCTTGCGGATACCGATCTCACGGGTGCGTTCGGTGACGGACACCAGCATGATGTTCATGATGCCGATGCCGCCGACCAGCAGCGAGATGCCTGCAATGGCCGTCAGGACGCCCACCATGACGTTGATCATGGAAGACATCTGCTTCATGGCTGCACTCAGGCTCATGACGTAGACATAGTCGTCCTTGCTGACCAGCTTCTTGAGCCGCGACTGCAAAAACTCCTGTGCCTCATCCGAGTGGTCCGCGTCCTGCAGGACCACATAGTACTGGCTGACACTGCTGGTGTTGTTGACGCTCATCAGGGTGGTATAGGGAACGAGAACAATGTCGTCGTTGCCGCCCTCGTACTGAGAGGCGGGTTTGGAGCGGCCTTCCAGCACGCCCACGATGCGGTACTCGCTGGCGCCTACCTTGAGGGTGCTGCCGAGACCGTTGCCGCCGAAGATCTTGCGGTCCACATAGTCGCCGATGACACAGATATTCTTGTTGTCTATCAAATCGGTGTACTGGATGCCGCGGCCCTTGGCCACCTTGTAGTTGTTGATGGTCGTGTAATCTTCGTTGACGCCGCTGATGTAGGTGCGGCGGTACTTCTCGCCCGCCACCCGCAGCGTGTCGCCGACACTGGCAATAGGCGAAAGGCCCTTATAATACTCGGGCTTTTCATTGATGATCCTGTACACATCGTCCACTTCCACTGAGCGGGTGCTGGCGGTCATGACGTTGACGCTCAGAATATCGCTGCCCATGTCGGAGTAGAAGTCCTGCATCATGTTGGTCATGCCGTTGCCGAGGCCGACGATGACGATGACGGCCATGACGCCGATGATGATGCCCAGCATGGTGAGGAAGGTGCGGACTTTGTTGCTCAAGACGTTCTGGACGGCCTGTTTGAAGGTCTCCTTTATCATGCCTGCGTCCCCTCCTCTCCGGCTTTCGGCTCTGCCATCATGAAGTTCGGCTGAACGACTGCCTCGGGTGCGTGGGCGTCGCCGTCGTAGACGACGCGGCCATCTTCGAGGCGGATGATGCGCTCGGCCTGCACAGCAATGGAGTTGTCGTGGGTGATGAGGACGACCGTATTGCCCTGCTTGTGCAGATCCTGCAGCATCCCCAGAACTTCGCGGCTGGTGTGGGAGTCCAATGCACCGGTGGGCTCGTCGGCCAGGATGACCGCCGGGCCGCGAGCCAGCGCACGGGCAATGGACACACGCTGCTGCTGACCGCCGGAAAGCTGGTTGGGCAGGTTTTTAAGCTTATTGCCCAGACCCACCCGCTCAAGGGCAGCCTTTGCCGTCGCGTGGCGCTGTGCGGCGGGGATGCCCGCATACACAAGGGGAACTTCCACATTCTCCAAAAGGGTCAGCTTCGGCAGCAGGTTGTACTGCTGGAAGATGAAGCCCAGCTTCTCGTTCCGGATGTTTGCCAGCTCACGGCGGCTCATCTTGCCGACATCCCTGCCGTCCAGCAGATAAGTGCCTTCGGTAGGCACGTCCAGACAGCCGATGATGTTCATACAAGTGGATTTACCAGAACCGGACTGGCCGACGATGGCCACGAACTCGCCTTTGTTGATTTTGAAAGAGACGTGGTCGGCGGCCTTTACGAGGGTGTCGCCCATCTGGTAATACTTGCAGACCCCATCAAATTCTATCAGCGTGCTCATTCGTCATCTCCTTCGGCGGAGGCCATCATGTTGCTGTAGAAGTCGGTCGCACTGACGCTGGAGTTGTCGTAAGCGATGGTATCGCCCTCCTGCAGGCCGCTCTTCACTTCGATGTAATCGTCATCGCTGATGCCGGTGGTCACCTTGACGTAGACGTAGCCGTCGGGAGCGGTCATGGAAGTCTCAGCATTGGCAGCGCTGGGCGAATCCTTGGTCACCAGCACATAGCTGCCCCGGACGAGGGCGGCGTTGGGCAGGGCCAGAACATTCTTGACGCTGGCGGTGGTGATCTTCGCAGTGGCGTTCATTCCGGGCAGCAGCTCGCCCATGTCGTCGATGCGGACGGTGACGGGGTAGCTGGTGGAGCCGTTGGCGGTAGTGCCTGCCACGAGGATACTGCTGATGACGCCCTTGTAAGTCTCACCCGGGACGGCGTCGGCGGTGATGTCCACCTCCTGGCCGACCTCGAGGGAGCGGATCTTCAGCTCGTCCACGTTGAGCTTCATTTCCAGATAGCTCATATCGTAGATGGTGCAGAGGTTCTGCATGGCGGTGTCGTTGGCGCTGAGCTTGTCGCCGGCCTTGACCTTCTTATCCACGATGGTGCCGCTGATCGGGGCGTCGATGGTATAGTGGCTGATGGTCTTCTCGGCAGAAGACATCTGCAGCTCGGCAGCGCGCAGGCTGTCAGCGGCGTTTTTGGTCTGCTTGTCCAGATCCTTGCCGGTGATGCGGAGGATGACGTCATCCTGACGGACGGTGCTGCCCTCCTTGACGCAGAGTTCAGACACGGTACCAGAGGCAGCTGCCACGACAGTCTCCTCGCGCTGGTAAGTAAAGTGTGCGGAGTTGAGGGAGCTGACGCCGTTCACCTGTGCCACAGCGGCCTGTGCGGTGGTCAGGCTGCCCGCGTTGGGAACAGCGATGGTGACGGTGCAGGTCATCAGGCTGGCGTCGCCGGCAGGGTCTGCACCGGAAACGGAGCGGATGGTGCCGTTCAGCGTCTCAAAAGTGGTGTCCGGCATGACCTGTGCGGCCTGACCGGCGACAAAGCTCTGGGCCTCTGCGGCAGGGAAATCCACGGCCAGCAGCATCACGGAGGTGTCGCGGATGGTGGCCACAGTCTGACCAGCCTGCACGGCGTCGCCTGCGGCGACTGCAAAGGAGCTGACCTCGCCGCTGATCTTGGTGCGGACGTTCTGCATATCCGCAATGTCATCGTAATTGCGCTGTGCCTGCTCCACCGAGAGCTGTGCGCTCGCGAGGTTGTTTTCCACATCCGAAATGTCGATGGTGTAAAGAATATCGCCCTTCTCGATGCTGTCGCCCAGCTCAAAATCGGCGGTGAGCACCGTGCCGGTGACGAGGGACTTGACGGTGTAGGAATCGGCGGCGTTGATGGTGCCGCTGCCGTCGTAGACGTTCACGATGTCGCGGCGTCCCAGCTTCTCCTGCGTGTAGGCAAGGTCTGCCGACGCACTGCGGCTCCTGCGCGGCACGATGACCGCCACCAGCACCGCTGCGGCTGCGACCACCGCGATGCAGCGCTTTTTGTGGGTCTTGATAAAGTGGAACACCTTATTTTCTCCGCCGGCATTCTCCTGCGGAGAGGCGTCCTGTGTCTTCTTGTTGAAACCTAGCATGAAAAGCCTGACCTCCTGTGTTTCATGAAAAAGAAAAGTTCTTTCTGCCTGTTTTCATTCGTTCTGCGCTTTCCCCCACAGCGTCCGCCAAAAATGACCTGTCTGCGAGATGCTGCCCCGGGTTAGCGGCGCAAACCGTTATAATGATACCACCTAACAAAACGGACTACAAGAAATTTTTCCTGCACAATCTGCAACTTTTTTGAAAATTTTTCCATCATCTCTGTGTCTGGAAGCTGGAACATCAGACAGAGCTTTCGGATGAAGAGTTCATCCACTCGCTCCGGCCTTTCGTGCAGCGGCTTTTGGGATACAGTCAGAAATAAGGCCCCGACTACGATTCATGGCAGGGATTTGGACATTTCAAAACACATCAGGGAGCAGCATAGGTCACAGCTGCTCCCTGATGTGTTTTTTGTGGTTCTTTTCAATGTGTCACTGTCATGGATCTGTTGCCTGCCATACGCAGGCACAATACCTCGGTTCCGGCTGGTAGCAATGGATCGTAAGGCATTTGTCCACCTCCGGGCTGTAGTCGTGAAGGATGTGCTTTGTTCCGTTCAACGCCACATCCGCATACGATACAAGCCATTTCTTATCACCATTGGGGAACACTTCGTAAAACGAACGGCCAAGCATTTCTTCCACCGGCACGCCTTCGATCGTTGCCATTTCGGCATTGCAGTAGCGGAAAATAAAATCCACCCCGCGTCCGTCCTCATTGAACACCAGCTCAATAATGCAGAATGCCAGCGGCATATCGTCCAGCAGACTGCATTTTTCCAGCAGGCTCATACTCATTGGGCGTGGCTGTGCGTCCACCCGCCTGATTTCTGCGCGCAAGCGGCGATGGTCGCTCAGACCACGTCTACGTCCCTGAAAACTGCGGCCATCTGACATTGTATAAATACCGTCATTGCTAATATCTACGATCTGGCTGCGGCACACTACGATTCCCTTACTGATGTTCAGAAACATATCTTCCGGCAAAGCAGACAAGACGCTGTGCAACGGAGCATACAGCGCAACTTCTTCCCCATCCATGCGGTGAACGACCGTTTTGCGGTCGTTACGGTAAAGATACAAGATGTTTTCTGGGCAAAGGTCATTTTTCTGAAACCACTCATGCAGATCATTCATCGCCATACTCCTTTGTCAGTTGGATATGTTTAAGTATAGCATACCTCCGTGCAGCGCACAAGAACAGCTTGATTGAAATTCATTTCAACGGAGTTTTCGCCAATTTGCATCGAATATTTTTGTCAACATTCACGTTTTCAATGTCGAAAATGCAGAAGTCGTTGACTTTCAGGCATTTTCTGTGTATTCTGTAACATAGAAGGTCAAAATGGTTTTTTCGCAAGATGAATGCCCTGAGCGGCTGGCAGCCGCCCACGGTCTGTGTAAAATAAACCCAGATATAAAGGAGGCAAACCACCATGAAGATGACCCGCAGAAACTTTCTTTCCACTTCAGCGGTTGCGGCGTTAGCCTGCGGCGCATCCCTGACCGCACACGCAGCAGGCAGTACCGATGAAAACAGTCTGAACTTTATCACAGACATTTTCAAGGACTCCACCCAACCGGGCGAAATCGAAGAGGCAACGGCTATCACGGCAGAAAAGAACGCCGAATGGTATGAAAAGCTGGATTTTTCCGATCGGCGGGAGTTTGCCAACGCAGAACGCGGCTGGCTGGACAATGCGGAAGGCAGGATCATCGATGGTGAGGATAACAGATCTGCATGGGATCTGCAAAGCTACGGCGATTTGAACCGGGATGCTCCGGACACTGTAAACCCCAGTCTGTGGCGGAATGCCCAACTCAACGCCAAAGCCGGTCTGTTTGAAGTATGTGACGGCATCTATCAGGTGCGCGGCTTTGATATGGCCAATACGACCTTTATCCGCACCGACCACGGCTGGATCGTGTTTGATGTGCTAATGTGCAAGGAAAACATGAAGGCAGCCAAAGAGCTGATGGAGGAGCGCTTCGGTCCGCTGGACATCAAGGCGGTGCTGTACAGCCACTCTCATGTGGACCACTTCGGCGGCGTGGAGGGCATCATCACCCGGGAGCAGGTAGCGGATGCAACGCTTTCGCTTAAAAAGCAGCTGGCTTCCGGCAAGACCCCTGTGCTTGCGCCGGCGGGCTTTCTGAAGCACGCCATCAGCGAAAATGTCTATGCGGGCATCGCCATGGCGCGGCGCGCACAGTTCCAGTACGGCACGGTGCTTGACAAGGGCGAAAAGGGTGCGCTGAGCGTGGGCATCGGCATGGGACAGTCCACCGGTACGGTGTCCCTCATCGCTCCCACCTACGAGATCGGGGAAGATGTTCCGAAGCTGACCATCGACGGGCTGGAGATCGAATTCCAGCTGACCCCCGGCACCGAAGCCCCTGCTGAGATGAACGCCTATTTCCCAAAATACCGCGCCCTCTGGATGGCGGAAAACTGCACCGGTACGCTGCATAATCTGTACACCCTGCGCGGCGCAGAGGTGCGCGATGCCAACGACTGGGCGAAGTATATCATCGAGGCAGATCAGCGCTTCTGCAGCAAGACTGACGTGGTGTTCCAGAGCCACAACTGGCCGCATTGGGGCGAGGAGATCCATGAGTATCTGTTGAACACGGCAGCGATCTACAAGTTCATCCACGACCAGACCCTGCATTACATGAATCAGGGATATACCTCAAATGAGATCTCGGCGATGCTGACCCTGCCCAAAAAACTGGAAAAGGTCTGGTATACCCGTCCGTACTACGGTACGCTGGCGCACAATTCCAAGGCCGTTTATCAGAAATATCTGGGCTGGTATGACGCAAACCCGGTCAACCTGAATCCGCTCCCGCCCAGCGATACCGCCAAGAAGCTGGTAGAATATCTGGGCAGTGCCGATGCAGTCCTCCGCAAAGCGCAGAAGGATTTTGAAAAGGGCGAGTATCAATGGGTGGCGCAGATCACCAAAGAACTGGTCTACGCCGACCCGTCCAACCAGAAGGCACGCAATCTGTGTGCAGATGCACTGGAACAACTTGGCTATCAGGCAGAGTCCGGCGCGTGGCGCAACGCCTACCTGATGGGCGCTGCAGAACTCCGCAGAGGCAACCTGTCCAAACTGGCGCGCTCAGCCAATGGACTGACCGCGACAATGGGCGAGATGACCATCGCCATGCTGCTGGATTACATCGGTATCATGAGTGATGCCAATGCCGCCCAGAACGATGAGCTGACTCTGAATCTGACGGTGACAGATGTGAATGAACAGTTCTATGTAACCCGTAAGAATGGCATCCTGCTGTCTTACCCCGGCGAGAACCATCCGGATGCACAGGCTTCCGTCACCTGCAAACGTCTGCAGCTCTTTGCCCTGATGCAGGGTCAAAAGGCCGGGCAGATACAGATCAGCGGAGATCCCACTGTCCTGAAACGCCTGCTGGCATATGCGTCCAAGTTTGAAAAAACCTTCAATGTTATTGAACCGTAAAAACGATTCGGAATTTCAATTTTTTGAAAATATCTCTGAACCTTTGATATTAGGTTCTGTCAAGAGGGCTGGCACCGTAGCAGAGTTCCCATAAAACAGTATTTGCAAAAGTTCCATAAATGGGGAAGATTTGGCGTGACTTCGGTCATGCCTTTTCTTTTGCTTCCAGTTCATCCAGAGGGATGTACCCCAGCCCATCGTACTTGATATGGATGTGCTGCACCCGCTTTCCGCTGGACTTATCCGGGGCATCCACATAGATGGCCGACACCAGTTCACGGAGAGCATAAGGAGTGAGTTCTTCAATATGAACGTACTTGTGCGCTTTCTGGACGAATTTTTCAATATTCTCGATTTGCTGTTCCTGTACTTCGATTTCCTGTTGGATAGAGAGGCCGTCCTCTTCCAGCTGCTTCTGCTCGGCATCGTAACTCTGGCTCATCATGTCGAAGCGGGCATCGCTCAGCTTTCCACTGGCGTTGTCCTCGTAGATTTTCATGAACAGCCGTTTGAGATCTGCGATTCGCTTCTCATTTCGGGCAAGCTGCTTCTTCAGGACAGTCAGCTTTTCGCTGCTTTCCACCCGAAGCTGTTCCTCTATGACCTTGCGGAAGTAGTCTTCATGGCAAAGGATGTAGTCTGTCACCTGCTGGATATGGTTCAGCACACGGCCTTCCAGAACCTTTACCCGGATGAAGTGTCCCTTGCACCTGCTCCCGTTCTTCTTGTGCAGAGAGCAATCAAAGAAGTCTTGACTGAAGTCCCTGTTATTGGACGAACCATATTGCATCTTGGAACCGCAGTCAGCACAGTAGACCATACCGGAGAAAATGCTGCTCTTGCCTGTCCGGGTCATGCGGTGACGCTGATTACGAATCTTCTGAACCTTTTCAAACACATCATCGTCGATAATGCGCTCATGTGTATCCGAGAAGATAGCCTGATTTTTCACAGGATTCAGATGTTTCTTTTTATCCCAGATAGAGTTAGTATAGGTCTTGAAGTTGACTGTGCAGCCAGTGTACTCCCGGCGTTCCAGAATCAAACTTACTGCTCTTTTATCCCAGCGATAAGGGTCTTCCGGGGCAGGTGCGT
>SKED01001947.1_pt1 | contig 15985 bp, 8 predicted proteins | sample 4826651 | NCBI WGS metagenome assembly SKED01 (sample SAMN11008818, study PRJNA524170) | human gut metagenome | biome: Human fecal sample; material: Feces; isolation source: fecal sample from pouch patient p19 | host: Homo sapiens | place: Israel: Tel-Aviv | collected 2016-06-28
ATAATATAGACGTCGATTTTTTTTCAATGCGAGCAATTAAAGCATTGTCCATACCCGGTGCTATTGCATTAAATCCGTTAATGATTCATACAATGCCTGAATTGATAGATGCGTATTCACATGAATTAGGGCACCACGAAACAGGTTCATTTTACAAAATTGATTCAAAATATGAAACACGACAGCGTATGGAAGAAAAAGCAACACGCTGGGCAGTACAAGAATTGATTCCGGCGGACAAACTATTGGCAGCATTTGAAATGGGATATACTGAAATATGGCAGTTAGCTGAATATTTCAATGTCACGGAAGATTTTATAAAAAATACAATAAGAATACATAGAGTAAAGGGCAATATTTAGGGAGTGATGCTTTTATGAAAGTCGGAATATATTCAAGAGTTTCTACCCAAGAGCAAGCACGAGAGGGTTATTCGATCGGCGAGCAAGTAGAACGTCTAAAAAATTATTGTGCCGCTAAAGGTTGGATTTTATATAAAACATATACTGACGCAGGCTTTTCCGGTGCAAATACTGACCGCCCCGGAATGCAACAATTAATATCAGATGTTGCTGACGGTAAAATAGATATGGTATTAGTCTATAAATTAGACCGCCTAAGTCGTTCACAAAAAGATACATTATACCTGATTGAAGATGTTTTCATAAAAAACAATGTCAATTTTGCATCTATAACAGAAAATTTTGATACATCAACACCCTTCGGACGTGCTATGATTGGTATATTATCAGTATTTGCACAGTTGGAGCGTGAGCAATTCAGAGAACGTTCCATAATGGGAAAAGATGCAAGAGCAAAGGAAGGACTACATCACGGAGGCGGAGCACCAACAGGGTATGATTATATTGACGGTCAACTTATAATAAACAAAGAAGAAGCCGAATTGATAAAGGAAGCATATCGTCTATTTTTGGAAGATGATATGACTATGATGGGAATAGCGGCTAAATTATCAGTATTTTCAGAGAAATTCAAGTATGATCACCGAATCAGAAAGATGTTGACAAATCCAATTTATGCCGGATGGACACATTGCCGTAACGAGCTGTACAAGGGGCAACACAAAGCAATTATATCTCAGGAAGTATTTGATAAGGTACAGACCAAATTGAAAATAAGAGCCGAAAATAATCCCCATTATCGTAATGCATTTAACAGAACATCTTTGCTCGCAGGTATTCTATGGTGCAAAAAATGCGGTGCAAGATATTTCAAAAGGGTTCGCCGATACGAAAAAGGCAGCAAAGTATATTATTATAATAAATATCAATGTTATAGTCGTAGTTCCTATAAAGGTATGGTCCGAGATAAAAACTGTAAAAATAAAATATGGACTATGGACGTATTGGATAAAGCGGTAATTGATGAAATAAAAGCATTAGTGGCAAATCCAGCCGAAGTTGATAATATTATTAAACTAAACCAATCAAACAATAACATCACAGAAAAAAAGGAATTCTATAAAAAAAGAATCAAAGAAATAGAAAAACAAATGAATAAGATAACTGATTTGTATAGCATAGACGGAATTGATATTGACTTTGTGGCAAAGAAAATCACTGCACTAAATACCGACAAAAAACGTATAGAAACAGAAATGAATGCGATTAACGAACACAAACCATTAATTTCAGCCGAAGATGCAAAGAAAAGATTATCCGGTATATCCAACATCTTAGACAACGGAGAATTTGCGGAAAAGGTTAAAGTTATAACATCCTTAATCAACAGAATTGAAGTAGATGATGATGATATTTATATCTATTGGAACTTCGTCTGATTTTTATTTTACCCATTTCGGCACATCATTCAACCTCGGTTAATACTGCTAAAGTTACTTTAAAGAAATACTTCAAATCAACCGAATAAAAACCTCTGTTAAACGGCACAGCCTCAATGTCCGTAAACACCCAAATCACTTCGGCTTTTGTGCATTTAACGTTTATTGCTCTGTCCACAATATCCTGACCGCATGAAGTCAAGTACACGCGTACATTTTCCAAGCAGTCTTTATCCCTGCAACTGTCATATATCTTATCAGTATGTACACACACTGCTTCACGGAAATTTGTATCACAAGGATATTTTCTTTCTCTTCCGCAGTCATTACAGCAATTTCTGTTACAATCAGCCATTTATTATCATTCCTTTCTATGTTTTTGGGGTTTTCCCTTGGTATAGAATATGAAACTCACCGAAAAGTGTTACTTTTACCGATTATTTTAAATTAAAGTCTGAAAATTGCAAACATTTCTATTTGGATTATGATATAATATGAAAAGTTTAGAAGTATCACGAAAGGAATTAAAACATGAACAAAATCACAGTAACCACAAACAAAAAAGCATCTATGTCCGATTTTTACGGTATATTTTTTGAAGACATAAACCATGCCGCCGACGGCGGACTTTACGGTGAAATGATACGCAACAGGGCGTTTGAATTTTCACCTATGGACAATCCGTCATATCAGGCGTTAACGGCTTGGAAACGTATTGAAGAGGGCGGTGCGTCGGTGTCGTCATTTGTATCAAACAAATCACCGTTTTCAAAGCGAAATCCGAATTATCTTATTCTTGAAATTAACAAAGCAGGTACAAGAGCCGGTATAAAAAATCTCGGCTACAACAGCGGTATTGCGGTAAAGGAAAATGAAAGCTACAATTTTTCATGCTACGCAAAAAGTGACAAGCCTTGTGAAATAACAGTTTCAATAGACAACGCATACGGTGAAGTCATTACAGAAAAGTCGCTTAACATCACGTCAAACGAATGGACGGAGTATTCATTTACATTAACATCACCTGTTGACGATTTTTCGGCAGTGCTTGCAGTCACATCAAAGCAAGAATGTAAATTCTGTCTTGATTTTGTATCATTATTCCCCGTTAAAACCTACAAAAACCGCAAAAACGGTATGAGAAACGACATAGCCGAAATGCTTGCGGACTTAAAGCCTAAATTTATGCGTTTTCCGGGCGGTTGTCTTATCCACGACGGCACACTTAATTCCGACGACAGAAACTCAATGTACCGTTGGAAAAATACAATCGGTGCTGTAACCGACAGACCGTCACGACGTAACAACTGGCGATACAATCAATCGTTGGGACTCGGATATTTTGAATACTTCCAATTCTGTGAGGACATCGGTGCAAAGCCTCTGCCTGTACTTCCTGCCGGATACAATCCGCATATGGAGCAAGCCGTTCCGCTTGACGAAATGCAGGAATGGATTGACGACGCACTTGACCTTATCGAATTTGCCAACGGCACTGCCGACACGAAGTGGGGCAAAATAAGATGTGATATGGGACACGCCGAGCCGTTCAACCTTGAATATCTTGCAGTCGGCAACGAAGAAGTCGGTCAGGGCTTTTGGGATAGATATGACCTTTTCCACAAAGCCATAAAAGAGAAATATCCGCAAATAAAAATAATCAATTCCGCAGGGCCTTTCCCGCAAGGCGGCGAATTCGAACGCGGTTGGAACAACGCAAAAAAGAACGGCTCTGACCTTGTTGACGAGCATTACTACACATCACCCGAATGGATGCTTGCCAACTGCCACCGTTACGACAATATGCCGTCAGACGGTCCGAAAGTATTCTTAGGCGAATACGCGTCATGGGGCAACACATATTACAACGCACTTATCGAGGCGGCATATATGACAGGACTTGAAAACAACGCACACGCAATCGGTCTTGTATGCTATGCACCGCTTTTATGCAATGTTGACTACATAAACTGGCAGCCCGATATGATTTGGTTTGACAATCACAGAGTATACGGCAGTGCAAATTACTATGTACAAAAAATGTTTATGAACTGCACAGGCAACAATTTGCTTGACGTAAAGCACGACGGTTTTGACAAGCCTATCACTCTTGGCAGTGACAAAATCAGCGGTAATATTGAGATTGAAGCTGACAGATGCAGTGCGGAATTTTACGATATTAAAATCACCGACATCGCAACAGGCAATGTAAAAACATATGAAAATCTATCATTCAACAACGGCGGTAAAGCCGTTATAGACAGCATAGACTCAAATCATTACAAAGTCGAATTTACCGCCAAACGTACTGCAGGCGACAAAGGTTTCCGCCTGTTCTTTGGCAAGTCGGACGATAAAAACTTAATTCAATGGTTTATCGGCGGTTGGCAAAATCAAGACACAGAAGTCAACGCACAAGTAAACGGACGCGGTTCGTGCCTTGACCACAACATTTTCTCCGTAATGACAGGACAGGAATACAAACTTTGCCTTGAAGTCAACGGCAGAAATATTACTACATATATAAACGGCAAAACCGCAAACACTACAATCGACAAACAGCCTGTTATGGAGGAATTGTACTACACCGCAAGCAGTGACGATAACAACATTTATATCAAAGCGGTCAATGTGCGTGACACCGAAATAACATCTGAAATATGTGTTGAGGGCGTAAACGGCATTAACGCAAACGTAACGGAGCTTTCCGGCAATTCGCTTGATGATATGAACGATTTCGATAATCCGAAAAAGGTATCGCCGAAAACATCGGCTTTAACCGCCGTATCAAACACATTTGAATACACATTCCCGCCGAAAAGTGTTACAATATTTACTATACAGAAATAAAACCATTAGACGACTGATAAAACAGTCGTCTTTTTTTGTAATCAAACCCCAAAAAGCGGAATAAATATATACAAAAGGGGGTATCCGTATGGAAAGCTTTGAAACTGCTGCACCGATAATAGTTCTTATCTGTTCACTTACCGCACTGTTATTTTCATTCATCAAATTTTACTCCGTAAAGCGAAAAAGCGAAGGTACGGATATGATGAAAAGCATCAGCGTCAAAATACGCAAAGGTGCAATGGCATATCTTAAACGTCAATACAAAACTGTCGGAATATTTTTTGCGATTATGTTTTTCATTTTGACCGTACTTGCGGCGAAAAGATTTTTAAGTCCGTTTGTGCCGTTTGCATTTTTGACAGGCGGATTTTTTTCGGGATTATCGGGATATGTCGGAATGAATATCGCCACATATGCCAACACACGCACCGCGAACGGTGTTCGTGACGGACTCAACAAGGGTTTAAAAATCGCGTTTGCGTCAGGCTCTGTTATGGGGCTTACCGTTGTCGGTTTGGGACTTTTCGATATAAGCGTGTGGTTTATTCTTTTGAAATTCGTGTTTAAACTAAGCATAAATGACGTTATGACAGCTATGCTCACATTCGGTATGGGTGCAAGTTCAATGGCACTGTTTGCACGTGTGGGTGGCGGAATATTCACAAAAGCGGCTGATGTCGGAGCGGATTTAGTCGGCAAAGTCGAAGTCGGTATACCTGAGGACGATCCGCGTAATCCTGCCTGCATTGCCGATAATGTCGGCGACAATGTCGGTGACGTTGCAGGAATGGGTGCTGATTTGTATGAATCGTATGTCGGCTCGATTATTTCGTGCGGAGCGCTTGCGTCGGCGGCAGGACTTGGCTTTAACGGTGTACTTGTGCCGATGTTTATCGCTGCAATCGGCATAATTGCGTCTATTATCGGCACGTTTTTCGTTTCGACAAAGGAAGGTGCAACGCAAAAATCGCTTTTAGGCTCATTAAGACGCGGTACATACATTGCGTCAATCCTGTCGGCAGTCGGCTCGGCATTTCTTATTTTCACATTACTTCCCGACAATTCAAATGTATTTTGGGCAGTTATTTCGGGACTTATCGCAGGAGTGATGATAGGATATTTCACAGAGTATTACACGTCAGACTCTTACAATCCTACAAAAAACCTTGCAAAATCTTCAAATACAGGCTCGGCGACAATCATAATAGACGGTATCGCACTGGGAATGTCGTCAACGGCGATACCTGTTATTATAATCGGAATTTCGGTAATTATAAGCTACTTTACTGCAGGAGGTATGGCAAGCTTTGAGGACGGACTTTACGGAGTTGGTCTGTCGGCAGTCGGTATGCTTTCAACTCTCGGCATAACGCTTGCGACAGATGCATACGGACCTGTTGCCGACAACGCAGGAGGTATTGCGGAGATGTCGGGGCTTCCCGATATAGTGCGTGAAAAAACGGACGCACTCGATTCACTCGGCAACACGACCGCCGCAACAGGCAAAGGTTTTGCAATAGGCTCGGCGGCACTGACCGCGCTTGCACTGATAGTTTCATACACCGATAAAATAACCGAAATGGGAATTGAACTTAATCTTTCCGTCACTAATCCCGCAGTGCTTATAGGCTTGTTTTCAGGGGCAATGCTGCCGTTTTTGTTCAGTGCAATGACTATGAGAGCTGTCGGACGTGCGGCACAAAAAATTGTTGTTGAAGTAAGACGACAGTTTAAGGAGATAAAAGGATTGATTGACGGAAAAGCAGAGGCTGATTATGAAACGTGCGTTGACATATGCACAAAATCTTCGCTGAAAGAGATGATTTTCCCCGCCGCACTCGGAATACTTGCACCGATAATTGTCGGATTGGTGCTTGGGTGCAACGGTGTTGTCGGTATGCTTGCAGGTGCTTTAATATCCGGTTTTGCACTTGCTGTAATGATGGCTAATTCGGGCGGTGCTTGGGATAATGCGAAAAAATATATCGAGGCAGGTAATTTCGGCGGTAAGGGGAGTGAAAATCATAAAGCCGCCGTTGTCGGCGATACGGTCGGTGATCCGTTTAAAGATACTTCCGGTCCGTCCGTCAATATATTGATTAAACTTCTGTCTATGGTTTCAATCGTTTTCGCCGCACTTATCGCCACATACGGCGGTATGGGGCTGTTTTAGGCATACAAAAAGGCAAGCCACATAAGTGACTTGCCTTAAATTTCTTATTAGCCTTGTGTATTGTAGCTGTAATTTGGAGCCTCTTTAGTGATATAAATATCATGAGGATGGCTTTCCTTTAGACCTGCACCTGTAATTCTTACGAACTTACCGTTTTCCTTTAACAACTGAATTGTCTTAGTTCCGCAGTAACCCATACCCGAACGCAGACCGCCGAGTATTTGGAATATAGTATCCGAAACAGGACCTTTGTAAGGTACACGACCTTCAACGCCTTCAGGAACAAGTTTCTTTGAACCTGTTTGGAAGTATCTGTCCTTACTTCCGCATTCCATAGCCGCAATAGAACCCATACCTCTGTAAACCTTAAAACGTCTGCCTTGGAATATTTCAAATTCGCCCGGGCTTTCGTCACAGCCTGCAAGCAAGCTGCCAAGCATAATTACGTCAGCACCTGCCGCAACAGCCTTAACAACATCACCCGAATACTTAACACCGCCGTCGGCGATAACAGGGATATTGTACTTCTTTGCAACTTGGCTTACGTCATATACAGCAGTAATCTGCGGTACACCGATACCTGCAACGACACGGGTTGTACAGATTGAACCCGGACCGATACCGACCTTAACACAGTCTGCGCCTGCGTTAATAAGTGCCTCTGCCGCCTCACCTGTTGCGATATTTCCTGCAATTAAGTCCAAATCAGGGAATGCCTCCTTGATTTCCTTAACCTTATTTATGATATTCTTACTGTGACCGTGTGCACTGTCAAGTACAACAACGTCAACACCTGCGTTATATACAGCCTTAACTCTTTCCAATGCGTCGTTTGTAACACCGATTGCCGCACCGACCAAAAGTCTGCCGTTCTTATCTCTTGCAGAATTCGGATAACGGATAGCTTTTTCAATATCCTTTATTGTAATAAGTCCTTTTAAGTGATTTTTCTCATCAACTATCGGCAACTTCTCAATCTTGTGCTTTGAAAGAATTTTCTGTGCCTCTGAAAGAGTTGTTCCGACAGGAGCAGTTATAAGATTTTCGCTTGTCATAGCGTCTTTAATTTTCTTTGCAAAATCTGTTTCAAATCTCAAGTCACGGTTTGTAATTATACCGATAAGCACGTTATTGTCATCACAAATCGGAACACCTGAAATTTTATATTTACCCATAAGCTCATCTGCGTCTTTTAGCGTATGGTTTTCAGAAAGACTGAACGGATTGGCTATAACGCCGTTCTCACTTCTCTTTACTTTATCAACTTCCGCAGCCTGCTGTTCAATCGTCATATTCTTATGAATTATTCCGATTCCGCCCTCTCGTGCGATTGCAATAGCCATTGACGACTCTGTAACAGTATCCATTGCCGAACTCATCAGCGGTATGTTAAGCGTTATGTTTTTAGTTAGTTTTGTTGTTAAGTCAACTTCGTTAGGTGTAAAATCAGATGCTTGCGGTACAAGTAATACATCATCAAATGTAAGACCTTCCTTAGAAAATTTTTCTTCCATTCTTATAACTCCTCTCATTAGTATTAATTTTATTAATTATAACAAATTTTGCGGTTTTTTTCAAGACCTTTTTTACGTCATTTTAAAGTTTATTATAATTGATTAATATAGTCTGTAAGGCATATTCGCATTGTGGCAATATCACTAATTTTGAAAACTTCGCCCTTTAATCTCGATGAACCCGCAAGTCCCTTGATATACCATGCAATATGCTTTCTCGCCTCTTTTATTCCGCGGCTTTCGCCCTTTTCTTCAACAAGCATTTCAATATGTTCCAACGCTTGTGCAAGTCTGTCCTGAGGAGTCGGTTCAAAGTTCACTTTGCCGTTTTTCAGATATTCGTTTACCTGTCTGAATATAAACGGATTTCCCTCGCAGCCTCTGCCTATCATAACCGCGTCACAACCCGTCATATCAATCATTCTTTTCGCATCCTCGGCACATTTTATATCGCCGTTGCCGATTACCGGAATTGAAACCGATTCTTTTACTTTCTTTATTATATCCCAATCCGCCGTTCCGCTGTAAAACTCTGCCCGCGTTCTGCCGTGTATCGCAATCGCCGCCGCTCCGCCTTGTTCTATAATCTTTGCAACTTCAACTGCATTTATACTGTCATCGTCCCAACCTTTACGAATTTTTACCGTCACAGGCACAGGCGACGCGGAAGAAACTTTATGTACTATCTCGCCTATTTTTTCGGGCGTCTTAAGCAATGCGCTGCCGTCACCGTTGTTTACGATTTTCGGTGTGGGACAGCCCATATTTATATCTATTATATCAGGTTTTACCGCCATAACTTTCGGTATCACTTCCGCCATTATATCAGCGTCAGAGCCGAATATTTGTATCGCACAAGGACGTTCTTCGTCATCTATCCGCATTAAATCGGCGGTTTTTTTATCGTTGTAGTACAGTCCTTTCGCGCTCACCATTTCCGAATACACAAGTCCTGCGCCGTATCTTCGGCATATTTTTCTGAAAGGTAAATCAGTTACTCCCGCCATCGGTGCAAGAAATACGTTGTTTTCTGTTTCAAAATTTCCTATTTTCATTGTTTCGCCTTTTATTTTTCCCTTTGTTTTTGATTATATCCAAAACAGACAAGCCTGTGTTGTGTTTTTGGCTTGCCTGCTGTTGTGTTGCCACCACTCCGTCACTTCGTGACACCTCTCCTCAAGGAGAGGCTTTCGTACGGCTCCCATTGAGGGGAGCCGGCGGCGTAGCCGTCTGTGAGGTGGCTTTACCTTGCCTTTCGATTTGCCACCACTCCGTCACTTCGTGACACCTCTCCTCAAGGAGAGGCTTTCGTATGGCTCCCATTGAGGGGAGCTGGCGGCGTAGCCGTCTGTGGGGTGGCTCTTTTATCTATTATCTGCTACTCGGGCGACCGATGATCGCCCCTACGAACGTTAAATTATCTTCTTTTTGAGTATTCCAATATTTTATGATTATTTGAGAAGAACTGCAAATTTGCGTCAAAATACAAATGTGAAACTTCGCCCTTATTCATTTCACCGTTTTCGATTTTATTTGCGCAATCCCATGTTGTATCGACAATCATCCATCTGCCGTCAACGTATACTTCATTCCATGCATGATTTTGTTCGTCGGTTGCAATACTTGTATCTGTCCATGCGGTATCATTACCGACACCAAGTGCGTATCCCGACACGACATTACACGGTATATCAATACTTCTGCACAGCGACGCCATAAGCGTTGCAAAACCAAGACACACTGCCTTACGGCTCTTTACTATATCCGTTGCGTAATACGGCGGTGCCTCGTCACTTGCCAGGCTGTCAACGTCATAATACATATAAGAACATATCCAATCGTGCAACGCAAGCACTTTTTCATATTCGGTCGTTTTATCCGCCGTAAGCTGTTCGGCGATAGAGATTATACTGTCACTGTTTGATTGTATAGACGCGGTGTATTTAAGTGCCTCTTTACTTGACTTATCCTTTTCATACATCGCCTTATTATGTTCAAACACAGGTGACTGTTCGATAACCCAACCGCCGTTGCCGTCACGCACAAGTTTTACATAATTATACATCCAGCTTTCAAACTGTCCGTAAGGCTTATCACCGGTATACACGTCAACACCGACAGATGAGCCGTTCGTTTTCGGAATTGATATTGTTTTATTGAAACTATTTTCGGAATTTGCCGTAATCGAAACCTGTTCAAGCGTTTCACCGTTTTCATCGATAAATGCCGCAATCAAATTTGATTTACTTCTTGAGCCGACAATTCCGAATATCTGTATTCTGTCATAATCCGCAATCATAGAAATATTTTCGTTCGGATAAAACGAAAGCATAGGACTGTTCTGTATATACGCATTGACCGCCACATCTGACGGATCAATAGGTAAATCCTCCTGTTTTATCATTGCCATAAGCTCGGACGGTGTAGGAATATAATCCGTCACCCTCGAAAGCCGTTCGGACAATGCCGAAACTGACTCAGTAACCTCCGGACAATTTTCTTTAAGATACGGAACATAACTTCCGAAATTCAAGAAAAAGTCTGTCTGCGAATTAATCACGGCTATTCCTATTGCTAATATCAAAAGTATGGCAAAAAATTTCTTTATCTTTTTCATATCATACCACCATACCAAAATCAAATTTTATATAAAAAATGCTGCGACCTAAGTATATTCTTAAGCCGCAGCATCTTCCTTATTGGAGGCGCCACCCAGATTTGAACTGGGGAATAAAGGTTTTGCAGACCTCTGCCTTACCACTTGGCTATGGCGCCATACCTGGTGGCTCGACCAGGAATCGAACCAGGGACACGAGGATTTTCAGTCCTCTGCTCTACCGACTGAGCTATCGAGCCACATTACCTAGCAACGTTCTACTCTCCCACACAGTCTCCCGTGCAGTACCATCGACGCTGTAGAGCTTAACTTTCCTGTTCGGAATGGGAAGGAGTGTTTCCTCTACGCCATCATCACCAGATCTTTGAGATTGTTATCTCAAAATTGCACATGAATTATTGTATTTTATTGGTCAAGCCCTCGACCTATTAGTATCAGTCAGCTACATACGTTACCGCACTTACACCTCTGACCTATCAACCTTGTGTTCTTCAAGGGGTCTTACTAGCTTATGCTATGGGAAATCTCATCTTGAGGGAGGCTTCACGCTTAGATGCTTTCAGCGTTTATCCCTTCCCGACTTAGCTACCCAGCCGTGCTCCTGGCGGAACAACTGGTGCACCAGAGGTCAGTCCATCCCGGTCCTCTCGTACTAAGGACAGCTCCTCTCAAATTTCCTACGCCCGCGACGGATAGGGACCGAACTGTCTCACGACGTTCTGAACCCAGCTCGCGTGCCGCTTTAATGGGCGAACAGCCCAACCCTTGGGACCTACTACAGCCCCAGGATGCGACGAGCCGACATCGAGGTGCCAAACCTCCCCGTCGATGTGGACTCTTGGGGGAGATCAGCCTGTTATCCCCGAGGTAGCTTTTATCCGTTGAGCGATGGCCCTCCCACGAGGTACCACCGGATCACTAAGCCCGACTTTCGTCCCTGCTCGACTTGTAGGTCTCGCAGTCAGGCTCCCTTATGCCTTTGCACTCTACGAACGATTTCCGACCGTTCTGAGGGAACCTTTGGGCGCCTCCGTTACTTTTTAGGAGGCGACCGCCCCAGTCAAACTGCCCACCTAACAATGTCCAGTCACCAGATTCATGGCGTCCTGTTAGAACCCCAGTACTGTCAGGGTGGTATCCCAAGGTTGACTCCACTAAGGCTGACGCCCTAGTTTCCCAGTCTCCCACCTATCCTGTACAGACAATACCGGAATTCAATGCTAAGCTGCAGTAAAGCTCTACGGGGTCTTTCCGTCCAATCGCGGGTAGCGAGCATCTTCACTCGCACTACAACTTCGCCGGATTTGCAGTTGAGACAGTGCCCAAGTCATTACGCCATTCGTGCGGGTCAGAACTTACCTGACAAGGAATTTCGCTACCTTAGGACCGTTATAGTTACGGCCGCCGTTTACTGGGGCTTAAGTTCATACCTTCGCTTGCGCTAAGTATTCCCCTTAACCTTCCAGCACCGGGCAGGCGTCAGCCCCTATACATCAGCTTACGCTTTAGCAGAGACCTGTGTTTTTGCTAAACAGTTGCTTGGGCCTATTCTCTGCGGCCTACTCTCGTAGGCACCCCTTCTCGCGAACTTACGGGGTCAATTTGCCTAGTTCCTTAACTGCAATTCTTCCGCCGGCCTTAGGATTCTCTCCTCATCTACCTGTGTCGGTTTGCGGTACGGGCACTACTTCTCTCTCTAGATGCTTTTCTTGGAAGCATGGAATCATGTACTTCGGCCTAAATGGCCTTCCCCATCACGCCTCAGAATTGTTACAGCGGATTTGCCTACCGTAACTCCCTAAACGCTTAGACTAGCATTTCCAATCGCTAGCACACACTATCCTTCTCCGTCACACCCTCGATAATAACGATGGTAGTGGTATCGGAATATCAACCGATTGTCCATCGCCTACGCCTTTCGGCCTCGGCTTAGGTCCCGACTAACCCTCAGCGGACGAGCCTTCCTGAGGAAACCTTAGATATTCGGCCTGTAGGATTCTCACCTACATCTCGCTACTAATGCCAACATTCTCACTCGTAATCAGTCCACCGCTCCTTACGGTACGACTTCAGCCCGATTACGACGCTCCCCTACCGCTTGCTTACGCAAGCCCGTAGCTTCGGTGGTAAGTTTGAGCCCCGGACATTTTCGGCGCAGGATCTCTCGACTAGTGAGCTATTACGCACTCTTTAAATGAGTGGCTGCTTCTAAGCCAACATCCTAGTTGTCTTAGAAATCCCACATCCTTTTCCACTTAACTTACACTTTGGGACCTTAGCTGACGATCTGGGCTGTTTCCCTTTTGACCACGGATCTTATCATTCGTAGTCTGACTGCCGGACTTAATGTATATGGCATTCGGAGTTTGATAAGGTTCGGTAAGCGATATGCCCCCTAGCCCATTCAGTGCTCTACCTCCACTACACATATCCGACGCTAGCCCTAAAGCTATTTCGGGGAGAACCAGCTATCTCCGAGTTCGATTGGAATTTCTCCGCTATCCACAGCTCATCCCATGCTTTTTCAACAGCAACGTGGTTCGGTCCTCCACGAAGTTTTACCCTCGCTTCAACCTGGCCATGGATAGGTCACCCGGTTTCGGGTCTACGGCATGCAACTAGTCGCCCTATTAAGACTCGGTTTCCCTTCGGCTCCGTACCTTAAGTACTTAACCTTGCTACATACCGTAACTCGTTGGCTCGTTCTACAAAAAGCACGTCATCACCCTCATAAGGGGCTTTGACCGGTTGTAGGCACACGGTTTCAGGTTCTATTTCACTCCCCTCCCGGGGTTCTTTTCACCTTTCCCTCACGGTACTGCTTCACTATCGGTCATCAGGTAGTATTTAGCCTTGGGAGGTGGTCCTCCCTGCTTCCCACAAGGTTTCACGTGTCTCGTGGTACTCTGGATCAGAACTTGATTATCTTGACTTTCACCTACAGGACTATTACCTCCTACGGTCCAACTTTCCAGTTGTGTTCGGTTAATCATGACTTCTCGTTAATGTTCTGTCCGCAACCCCAAAGATAAATCTTTGGTTTGGGCTCTTTCCCTTTCGCTCGCCGCTACTTAGGAAATCGATTTTTCTTTCTCTTCCTCTAGGTACTTAGATGTTTCAGTTCCCTAGGTTTACCCTCGTATAGCTATGTATTCACTATACGATACATGGGGTTTCCCATGTGTGTTCCCACATTCGGAAATCTCCGGATCACTGGCTATGTGCGCCTACCCGAAGCTTATCGCAGCTTATCACGTCCTTCATCGGCTCCTGATGCCAAGGCATTCACCATGCGCCCTTTGTAGCTTGACCTATTTAGTCAAAATTTTTCAAAGTTTTGCATTTAATATCACAAAGAATATTTCTTGGCTTACTTCTCAATATGTTTTGAAGTTATATATTAATTCATGTGCAATTTTCAAAGAACAATTTCTCGTGAATTATCATTATTCAAAATTGAACAGACTAGTTAAACCAGTATCTTTTAAGTACGAAACAAGCATCTTGCTTTTTCATTTCTCCATAGAAAGGAGGTGATCCAGCCGCAGGTTCTCCTACGGCTACCTTGTTACGACTTCACCCCAATCGCTGACCCTACCTTAGGGCGCTTCCTCTCTTACGAGTTAGATCACGCACTTTGGGTATTGCCAACTCTCATGGTGTGACGGGCGGTGTGTACAAGGCCCGGGAACGTATTCACCGCGACATGCTGATTCGCGATTACTAGCAACTCCAGCTTCATGTAGGCGAGTTTCAGCCTACAATCCGAACTGAGATCGGTTTTCCAGTTTTGCTCCCCCTCGCGGGATTGCGTCTTATTGTACCGACCATTGTAGCACGTGTGTAGCCCTAGACATAAGGGGCATGATGATTTGACGTCATCCCCACCTTCCTCCCGGTTAACCCGGGCAGTCTCGCTAGAGTGCCCAACTTAATGATGGCAACTAACAATAAGGGTTGCGCTCGTTGCGGGACTTAACCCAACATCTCACGACACGAGCTGACGACAACCATGCACCACCTGTCATCCTGTCCCCGAAGGGACTTTCTCGATTAAGAGTAATGCAGGAGATGTCAAGTCTAGGTAAGGTTCTTCGCGTTGCTTCGAATTAAACCACATGCTCCGCTGCTTGTGCGGGCCCCCGTCAATTCCTTTGAGTTTTAATCTTGCGACCGTACTCCCCAGGCGGAATACTTAATGCGTTAGCGGCGGCACAGAGGTCATGACAACCCCTACACCTAGTATTCATCGTTTACGGCGTGGACTACCAGGGTATCTAATCCTGTTTGCTCCCCACGCTTTCGAGCCTCAGCGTCAGTTACAGTCCAGAGAAGCGCCTTCGCCACTGGTGTTCTTCCTAATCTCTACGCATTTCACCGCTACACTAGGAATTCCCTTCTCCTCTCCTGCACTCTAGACTTCCAGTTTGAAATGCAGCACTCAGGTTAAGCCCGAGTATTTCACATCTCACTTAAAAATCCGCCTACGCTCCCTTTACGCCCAGTAAATCCGGACAACGCTCGCCACCTACGTATTACCGCGGCTGCTGGCACGTAGTTAGCCGTGGCTTCCTCCTCAGGTACCGTCATTATCGTCCCTGAAGACAGAGCTTTACAACCCGAAGGCCGTCATCACTCACGCGGCGTTGCTGCATCAGGGTTTCCCCCATTGTGCAATATTCCCCACTGCTGCCTCCCGTAGGAGTCTGGGCCGTGTCTCAGTCCCAATGTGGCCGATCACCCTCTCAGGTCGGCTACGCATCGTCGCCTTGGTGAGCCGTTACCTCACCAACTAGCTAATGCGCCGCGGGCCCATCTCATAGCGGATTGCTCCTTTAATTGCTACTTCATGCGGTACTACAATCTTATGCGGTATTAATCTCCCTTTCGGAAGGCTATTCCCCTCTATGAGGCAGGTTGCCCACGTGTTACTCACCCGTCCGCCGCTAACTTTTCCGAAGATCACTCGCTCGACTTGCATGTGTTAGGCACGCCGCCAGCGTTCGTCCTGAGCCAGGATCAAACTC
>SKED01001948.1_pt1 | contig 15985 bp, 16 predicted proteins | sample 4826651 | NCBI WGS metagenome assembly SKED01 (sample SAMN11008818, study PRJNA524170) | human gut metagenome | biome: Human fecal sample; material: Feces; isolation source: fecal sample from pouch patient p19 | host: Homo sapiens | place: Israel: Tel-Aviv | collected 2016-06-28
TATTTATACTATCTTTAACGACATTCCTGCCACTATTTTTATTATCTCTTCTATAATATCTGTTTTTGCAAAAATAATCAACCTCTAAATCATATTTAATCTGAATTTTCCAGAATTCATTCCATTATAAATTCCATTATAAGAAGAAGTAATCCATTTTCTGAATTCATTTTCTTATAAAGAAATGTGATTCATCCTCAAAAAAGAGGATACGATCCTACTGACTACCATCCGCAGATCCATCTGACGCTTCCGGAACAGTCTGCACATCATTCGGGATCTCCATCAGTTCCCCGTTTCGGAAATAAATATCCGTATTGTTCTCCGACCAAGTTTCCACATGCAGCGTTCCACTCATTCCGTCAAGCTGTGGCAGAATCTGATCCATTCGAAGGATCTTCTCATTCAGATCCGTTCCTCCACCAAGGTTTACCTGAATCTGACCATAGATCAGATAAACATTGCCATCTTTGATATAGATCATTTCCGGCACCCGGTCATATTTCTTCAAAAGCTGTGTCACATTTAACAGGGTACGAAGCAGTTTGCTGTTATCACCGATGGAAAGTTTTTTGTAAAGTTCTGCACTTTCCACAGATAAACCGTTGATCTTGGTCACACCATCGATCACCTGAGAGGAAAGTTCCACCACAAATCCATCTTTGTCAAAATATGCATTTTTTCCCAGTGACGGAATGTACAGATATCCAAGGATTCCCTTTTCCACCACTGTGATCTCCAGCTTCTGCGGCGATTTCAACCGGATCTGCAGAGAATCCACAAAGGGGATCTCCTCGGTTTTATTCAGTTTGTTTTCAAAATAAACATACAGTGAATTCCAGGAATATTTTTCATCCAAAACCCAGTCCTCAATCTGCTTGTCCGTATAGATCTCATTTCCTTTTACGGAAACATCTTTTACCACAAATACTTTCCATATCAAAACTGCTCCCAATGCAGCTACAAATGCAGCTACAAGAAGAGCAGTCAGAATGATACGTAAATTTTTCTTTTTTCGTCTCTTTCTACGCATACAGTTCTCCACATTTTATCTCAGTCTGAGTTGAGAATCTTACCAAAGTGCTGAATCATATTAACACTTTCTCAATCTAATTTGAGACTTTTTCTTCTGAATCATTCCAATTTTTTCAATGATCCTCTGTCTTTTTACTGTCAGATCACATCACTCGATCGGATGATTGGAATCAAATTTGATCCGACGCGACACATTCAGTACCAAGCCCATCTCCGTGATCAAAATCAGGATCGACGTACCTCCGTAACTGAAAAACGGCAGGATAATACCTGTATTTGGCATCCAGTTTGTAACAACCATGATATTTAACACTACCTGCAATGCGATATGTGACATAACACCCACCACCAGCAGGGAAGAAAACAGATCCGGTGCATTATTTGCGATCACCATGCAGCGCCAGAGCAACAAGACAAATAATAAAATAACACAGATTGCACCAAACAGTCCCAATTCTTCACAGATAATGGTAAAAATAAAGTCGTTTTGCGCCTCCGGTACATAACCAAGTTTCTGTACACTGGCACCAAGTCCCTTTCCGAACAAACCGCCGGAACCGATGGCATACATTCCCTGCAGCGTTTGATACACCTCATCCGGATAGTCTTCCGGATGCAGCCATGCAGCAATACGTGTCACACGATAACCACCCATTTTTACACCGATGGCTCCCAATGCGACCAGACCTGCTCCAAGAACGAAAAATTCCTTTGTCTTCGGACTGACCACAAAGATCATAAGTACGGCAATACCACCGACAATGATTGCGGTACTCAAGTTGCTAACTGCGATCACACCTACCATCGGCAGAACAAAAAGCAGTACCTTGATAATGGATTTCAGATCTTTGACCTGTTTTGGAATCCTGCTTAAAAGCGCTGCCATAAAAATGATCACTGCTATTTTTGCAATCTCAGACGGCTGCAACTGAATCGGTCCGATCTTCAGCCAACGGGTAGAACCGTTCGAACCTTTTCCGACTACAATAACCGCCGCACACATCAGAAATGACAGCACATAACTCGGAAAACTCAGCTTTTTCCACCATTCGCATGGAATCACACTGACGATAAACATACCGATGAATCCAAGAAATGCGCAGCCTGCCTGTCGTTTCAGGTAGTGAAATGGATCATTGAACACATCCTGACCTTCATAAGCACTGACACTGTAGAGCATCACCAGTCCAAACAGCACCAGAAAAATGATAATAAACAGCAGACTGTAATCAAAATATTTGGTTGTTCCCGCATCCGCAGTATTCTTATGATATTTGCGGTTACCCATGTAACATTACTCCTTTAAGGCATGAACCATTTCTTTAAACATTTTTCCCCTTACTTCATAGTTCGGGAACATTCCCCAGCTTGCACAAGCCGGAGAAAGTAATACGGCATCACCATTTTCCGCATTTTCATAGCAGATATCAACTGCCTCCTGAAGACTGTCGGCAAATACATAATCGTAGAAGCCACATTTTTCTGCTTCCTCGGCAATCTTCTCTCTTGTCTGACCGATCAAAACCAGTTTCTTTACTTTACCGTCAAAACTGTTGATCCACTCGGTATACTCAGACTGTTTATCATAACCGCCGCCGATCAGACAGGTCGGACGATCCATCGCCTGAATCCCTTTGATAGCAGCATCCGGGTTGGTTCCCTTGGAATCATTATAGAAACGGACACCGCGTTTCTCTGTCACATACTCAATTCTGTGCTCTACTGCCTGAAATGTACGCAGAGCCTGACGGATATGCTCCACCGGGACATCATAACTCATAGCCATAGCAGTCGCTGCCATCGCATTTTCATGATTGTGGCGTCCAAGGATATTCAACTCATCTGTAGATATAATTTCCTCAATCTGACCGTCATGTGCATACACGATCTTGTCACCTTCCAGATAGAAGCCTTCCTCTAATTTGGAAAGACTGCTGAAGAAAACAACCTTTGCAGAAAGATGTTTTGCCTGCTCTCTGAGCACTTCATCTTCATAATTTAATACACAGGTCTGCTCCGGTCCCTGATTTTTTGCAATGCTCATTTTTGCCGCGATGTAATTATCCATCGTATGGTGGCGGTTCAGATGATCCGGTGTAATATTTAAGATTGCGGATACTTCCGGACAGAAAGTATCAATCGTCTCTAACTGAAAGCTGCTGATCTCTGCTACCGTCACGGTATCATCCGTATCTTCTGCAACCAGACCAGTGTAAGGAATTCCGATATTTCCTACCACATGCACCTGCGGATACGTTGTTTTCATGATCTCTCCAAGCAGTGCAGTGGTCGTTGTCTTTCCGTTTGTTCCGGTAATCGCAAGTACATCACCTTTTTTACATCGATATGCCAGTTCAATCTCGCCCCAGATTGGAAGTCCCGCATCTCGCAGTTCATTGACAAACGGAAGATCTGTCGGTACACCCGGGCTTAATACAACCAGATCCAGTCCTGCACGAACTTCTTCCGGTAATTCACCTACATATAATTCCGGCATATGATCTGCCTCAAAATTTTCCAGCACATGTTTTTTATCCAGTTCCTGGTTTCCGTCAAATAATACGACTGCGGCACCAACGTTTTCCAGTAATTTTGCCGCTGCAATTCCACTGATTCCTGTTCCGAAAACCAGAACTTTTTTTCCTGCAAATTCCATTGCAACATTCCTCCAGATCCTTGATGTATAGTATAGTAAATCTCTTTATAATCCAATAAATGCAATCAGACACAAAATAGCTGTAACAATGGAAAATACTGCTACAACCCGTGTCTCAGACCATCCGCCAAGCTCAAAATGATGGTGGATCGGTGCCATACGGAAGAACCGCTTACCACCGGTCTTTTTGAAGTATACGACCTGGATCATAACCGATAAGATCTCGATCCAGTAGATCAGTCCCACGATCAGGATAAAGATCGGCATCTGCAACATATACGCTGTTGCCGCCACAAATCCACCCAATGCCAGGGAACCGGTATCTCCCATAAATACGCTTGCCGGATATACATTAAATAATAAAAATCCAAGTAATGCGCCCACTACCGCACAGGTAACCGGTGCGATGCCGCAGGCATTTCCAACGGCTACAACAGAGAAAAATGTTGCAACCAGAATTGTTACGCTGGAAGCCAGACCATCCAGTCCATCCGTAAAGTTGACACCATTTACGGTTCCGATCACTGCCAGAAACAGTACCGGAAGTGCCAGCCATCCAAGTTCCAGATAACGTCCTCCGCTAAACGGGATCAGCATAGACATCGGAATCTCATTTTTCACTAAGAAAAATGCAAAAACTGCTGTCACAACGATCTCACAAAGCATCTTCTGCCATGCAAGCAGTCCGTCTGATCTGCGCAGAACAACTTTTAAATAGTCATCCAGAAAACCGATGATTCCAAATCCCACGGTTACAAACAGGATCGGAATAATCTTCGGATATCCTTTTACATAAAACAGGGAAGTAATCACAACTGCAATCAGAATCATAATTCCACCCATAGTCGGTGTACCATTTTTCTTCTGATGAGACTGTAATTCTTCTCTCTCTGTATTTCCAATTTTTAATTTCCGCAAAAACGGAATCATGATCGGTCCAAGTACTGCTGTGATCGCAAATGCTACCAGAACCGGAATAATTACCTGATATGTCATTTTCACACCTCTTCTTACTACGGCATTCTCCCAATGCCGACTGTATCTTTTTTTACAACTTAATTAGTATCATACGTCTTTTCGATTTGTTTGGCAACCGCAAAATAAGTTCGACATCAATTCCCTTCCTCATTTGCATCCGTGGCTTCTGTCTGCACTTTTTCGATTCCCAGATAGGGCAGCACATTTTCGAATATTTCTTTCATCACCGGTGCCGCAACGGTTCCTCCATAATACACTCCCTGTGGATGATCGATCACGACAAGTCCAATGACCTGTGGATCCTCTGCCGGTGCAAATCCAAGAAAAGATGCGATATATTTATGTTCGCTTCTTGGAAGCGTCTGAGAAGTCGCCGTCTTGCCACCGATGGAATACCCTTCAATCGCCGCTTTTTTTCCGGTTCCTTCCGACACGACTTTTTCCAACAGGCTGCGGAGTGTTTCGGATGTTTCAGTACTCACCGTCCCCTCTGTAGTATCATAGGAAAATGTGTGGATCGTCTCTCCCTGTGCATTCTGCACAGAAACACCGAAATGCGGTGTGACACGTCTGCCGCCGTTGATCAGCGAAGCTGCAGTGGTCACAAGCTGAATCGGTGTGATCTGAAACGACTGGCCAAATGATATGGTAGCCAGTTCCACCTGTCCTATGTTGTCTTTTTTATGCATAATCGTTGCTGCCTCACCGGGGAGGTCTATCCCGGTTTTGGACAACAGACCGAATTGCTCAAAATAATGGTAAAAATCATCTGCGCCAAGCCGCAGTCCCAGTTCAATAAAAACCGGGTTGCAGGAATTCATGATTCCCTGGGTAAAATCTTCTGCACCATGTCCGGTTGTCTTATGGCATCGGATCCTGCGATCCTCCACGATCTTGTAACCCGGACAGTAGAAACGGTCACTGACGGATAATACGTGCTGTTCCAGCGCTGCTGCCGTCGTAATGATTTTGAACGTAGATCCCGGTTCATAGGTGTCGTTGATGCTTGGATTGCGCCACATCTGATTTAACAGATTCTGCTTTTCCTTATCCGATATTCCTGAAACATCTGTGTTTAAGGTAAAAGGCTCATTCAGATTGTATTCCGGCTCATTTACCATTGCCAGAATCTCACCATTTTGCGGATTCATCAGGATGATCCGCACACCATCTGCCGCTTTTTCCTGCAATACAGTCTGTGCTGCCTGTTCACAGTAGCTTTGCAGATTGTAATCCAGACTGATGGTCAGCTGGTTTCCGGTCTGCGGTTCCTCCCGGCGTTCCCCTTCCTGCTCCAATTCTCCACCGGAGGCATTGGTCATGGTCAGGATCTTGCCGTCTGTCCCTGCAAGCCATTCATCATAGCGCACTTCCAGTCCCACAATTCCCTGATTGTCTCCACCGGTAAATCCAATGACTTTTGACGCCAGTGAATCATACGGATAATAACGTCGATAGTCTTCGTCAACTTTTACACCTGCAAGATCATATGCCAGTATTGCATCCCCGATCTCCTTTGGAACATTTGTTTTGATCCGCTCAATGGAACTGTTTTTTTCCACTCTTTTTCGGATCGTCTCCTCCGGAAGTTCCAGTTCCTTTTGCAGCACTTCGATCACGCGCTCCGGATCCTCGATCTGACTGTGGATCACCGATATCGTACATACCGATTTATTATCTGCCAGAACGATCCCGTTACGGTCTACGATTTTTCCCCGGGCAGCTTTGATACTGCGCTCCCGTTCATGGAGATCCTGTGCGATCTTTTCATAATAGACGGACCGAAATACCATAAGATAGATCAGTCTTCCAAACAACGCTGCCATCACAATGGTGATCATCAGCATCAATGCAACAATCTTTTTTCTCTGGAAGGTTTTCAAATGCCGCATAATTGTGTGCCTTAAAGCATACTTATTACACTTTATTCCACACACATACTGCACATTCCCTTTTTCTACTTTTCCACAATAATTCTGACTGTTTCTATTTTTCTAATATAAAAGAAATTCAAAACTTTTTACTGACCGGTGGTATCGGTCGGTGCTTCTGTCGGCACTTCACTGTCCATAGCTTCTGTCTGTTCTACCGGGGTTCCCTCACCGGTAATACCAACACCTTCATTGATACCGGTTTTCTCTTCATCCGGATAGATGCCAAGGTATGGAAGCGCTTCCTTTAAAATTTCTCTGGCAATACTCTGTGCATAATAGCTGTGTGCCTGATCCTCTGAATTTGCCTCATCTACAACGACATAGATAGCAACCTGTGGATTTTCTGCCGGTACAGAGCCGATAAAGGATACCAGATATTTTCTTGCGGATCGCGGTAATTTCTGTGCCGTACCGGTCTTGCCGCCCATGGAATAGCCATCCACTTTTGCTTTCTTACCGGAACCGTTATCTACAACGCCTTTTAAATACTGGCGGATTGTTGCGGAAGTTTCCTCTGACACGGTCTCTTTTACCAGTGTCGGATCAATCGTCTGAACGCTATTGCCATTTGCATCCTGTATTTTGCCAACCACATGCGGCTGATAATATTTTCCGCCATTGATCAGAGAACAGTAACCAGTGATCATCTGTATCATGGTTACGTTATAACTCTGTCCAAAGGAGTTGGTTGCAAGGTTGATGGTACTGAGCTGATCTTCTGTATAGATCAGGGAATCAGTACGCGCTTCACCCGGCAGATCAATATTGGTCTTCAGTCCAAAATTAAAGATCTGCTGATATCTGCTGAAATTTGCCGGCCCGATCAGATAAGACATCTGCATCAGGGCATCGTTGCAGGAATTTTCCAGCGCCTGCTGAATGGTTTCCATGCCGTGTCCGGCTTTCTTAATACAGCTGATATGATGTCCGGCAATGGTCTCTGCACCATCACAGTAAAATGTTTCATTTCCGGTCAGCGTTCCACTTTCCAGTCCGGCGGCTACCGTAAATGGTTTTGCGGTAGATCCAGGCTCATAGGTGGAAGATACACAGAAGTTGTTCCACACCTGATTTAATAATGCCAGATGATGGATCTGCTCTAACTGTTCGTCACTGTAATGTTCACTTAACGCAGCACTCCACTGTTCATCTGTCATAGCATCAATTTCATCGGTGCTGTAGTACTTTTTCAGTTCCACACGTTCTGCCTGTTTGATGGTTTTTGCCCGTTCTTCCTCGGTAAAATACTTATCAGTATCCGCATTCCACGGATCCTGCAAACTGAAGGTTCTGTTCGTTGCCATTGCCAGCACTTCACCGGTGTTTGGATCCATCATGATGACACCAATATTTTTGGCACCTTCATGCTCACTGTCCTTCATTGCATCATTAAATTCTGCAATCTTGCTCTCTGCGATGGACTGAAGATTTGCATCAATGGTGGATACGATCGTATTGCCATCCGTTGCATCTTTTGCTTTGATCTCATAATTAGAATCTGAATTGACATATCCATATTCTTTACCGTCAATGCCATTCAATTCATCATTATAATAATCTTCCAGCCCGCCGATACCTTCGTTACCGGATGTGGTAAATCCAAGCAGGGAACAAGCCAGGGTGTCATACGGATAGTTTCGGATATATTCCTTTTCAAACCAGACACCTTTGATATTTTTTCCTGTTTTCTTGTCATTCTGCAGAGACTCAAATTCGGCAATTTCTTCATATGGAAGCTTCTTTGCCAGAACGTAATAACGCTTCTTCGGGTTTGCCTTTACATAAGTTCTGATATCATCTGTATTGAGTTCAAAACACTGTGCCAGTGCTGACAGCGTCGGTTCCATATAATCTTCCTTCGAAGTCAAAACGCTGCAATCTAAAATGACATTGTAAACATCTGTACTCGTCGCTAAGACAGTCCCCTTTCTATCTACAATGTCACCCCTGCGAAACGGTATGGTCTTACTGCTGTATTCCTGCTGGTTCAGAACAATCTTGCCATACTTGTCTCCACTTTTTAATTCAATATAAGCCAAACGTCCCACCAGAGCAATCAGCATTCCAATGATGATCAGAAATACGATCAGCATCTTCGCCTTCATTCTGGTGAGAAATTTGTACGTAATGTTTCTGTTTTTTCCAGCTCTTTTTCTGGACTTTTTTGGTCTTCCGGGTCTCATTCTTTCTCCTCTTTAGTTCGTTGGAATTTCCCCATACTGATTCATGTAATCGCTATTCTCTACTGAATAATAACGAACCTGATCACTCCCCGGCATAACCAGTCCAAGACCGATTGCTGCATCCTTGATCTGGTCAAGATTCATTGTGGTCTCCAGACGCTTCTCTGCTGCCACATTATCTGATTTCATATCAGCGATCTCGCTCTCAATGGTTGCAATGTTCGCAAGTCTGGTAGTTACATCAGACTGCAAATATAAAAATACGCCACATACCAGGCAACAGACAATGGTTGCACACGCAAGAAAAGCAACATATCCACGATTCATAGACAATGCTCTCTGTTGATTCTGTCTTGCTGCATTACGGCGCATCCGCTCTTTTCTCAGCTGCTCCGGGGATTTCTCCTCATATTGTCTGCGGCGCTCCGGTGCACGTTCCGGCTGGCGTACCACATTTCCATCGATATAAGATTCACGACGATATTGTCTGTTTCTGTTCTCCATCTTCTACACGCTTTCTTTCTAATTTCCTATTATCTTCGTTCAAATACACGCAGCTTTGCGCTCTTAGAACGTTTATTGTATTCCATTTCTTCTTCTGTCGGTAAAATTGGCTTTCGTGTCAGCATCTTACCAAGGGATTTCTTTCCACATACACAAACCGGAAAATCCGGTGGACAAGTACATGGATTCTCATTCCGCTTGAAATTCGTCTTGACAATCCGGTCTTCTAAGGAATGGAAGGTAATAATGCAAAGTCTCCCACCCGGTTTCAGCATCTGGATCATCTCATCTAAAGAATCCTGAAGCACGTCCAACTCATGATTTAACTCAATTCGGATTGCCTGATATGTACGCTTCGCCGGATGACCTCCGGTCGCCCGTACCTTTGCCGGGATTGCTGCCCGGATGATCTCATTTAGCTGCCCTGTCGTCTCGATGGGTGCCACCTGACGCGCCTGCACGATATGTTTTGCAATATTTTTTGCAAATTTATCTTCACCATAATCGCGGATCATACGATAAAGATCCTGCTCACTGTATTCTGCCAAAATGTCCTTTGCCGTCATACTCTGACGCTGATCCATACGCATATCCAGAGGAGCATTTTCTTCCTTATAAGTAAAACCTCGCATTGGCTCGTCCAACTGATAGGACGAAACTCCAAGATCCAGCATAATGCCGTCCACCTGCTCAATACCAATCTCTCTGAGTCGCTGCGGCATCTCACAGTAATTACTTCTTATGATCGTCACCTTATCTTCAAATGGCTTCAACCGCTCTGTTGCTGCCGCGATTGCATCTGCATCCTGATCAATTCCGATCAGTCTGCCTTTATCTGACAGTCTGCTGCAGATCTCATAACTGTGTCCCGCACCACCTAAAGTACCGTCCACATAGATTCCATCCGGATCTGTAATGAGATTCCCGACTGTTTCTTCCAGTAAAACTGATATATGAGAAAACTCCATCGTTTCGCCTTTCTATTGCTTTCTGTTAAAATCTCAGACCGATCTCTGACATGTGTTTTGCGATCTGATTTACATCCGAATAGTCTTTTGTCTTGAGCCAGCGTTCCTTGCTCCAGATCTCTACCCGGTTAAGTACACCTGCCAGTACGGCCTCTTTCTCGATTCCCGCATGTTCACGCAGAACTGCCGGAAGCAGCACTCTGCCCTGCTTGTCTACTTCACAGTCTGCTGCTCCTGAGAAAAAGAATCTTGTAAACTGACGTGCATCTTCATCTGTCAGTGGTAATTCGCTGAATTTGTCTTCGATTTTCTCCCACTCCTCATCCGAGTAAACGTATAAGCATCCATCCAGACCTTTTGTTACTACGAATGTTTCGCCGAGTTTTTCGCGGAATTTTGCCGGGATGATCAATCTGCCTTTTGCATCTACAGTATGATTGTATTCGCCCTTAAATCCGCGCGCCATCGAAAACACCTTCTTTCTGGTTCGTATTCGGTGTCTTAGTTATCCACAAAGTTATCAACCTTATCCACTTTCCACCCTTTTACACCACTTTCATCCACTTTTATATAAATATTAATGCATCTATTCGCAAAAATCAATAGCATTTTCATAATCCGGGCACAAAAAAACACCGGAATCTCGCGTGATTCCAGTGTTTTTTAAGGAAATCTACATTTTTTCCAAAAAGTGGGGCGTTTTCCCACAAAAAAGTACGTTTTTGTACTTTAATCCTCATAGTAACGTGTGATCAGATCATCCAGTTTTTTACTCTGGTCATAGGCATCCTCATGGTCTACCCCACATTCCGCCACTACCTTATCCAGCATTTTTCGTTCCTGTTTGATCATCTCTTTTAATTCCATCGCTTCTTGCATCCTGTGTTTCCTCCAACATGTGCAATTCTTAACCTTCGTCCTGCAACAACATCTTACCATCATGTTCCCTGCTTGCAAAGACTACATGTGTGGTTACTGTTTACACAGGATAGTTACAGCGGCTTTCCCATCTTATCTTATTTACAGCAGAAATCACCACATTCTGTGTCCTGACACTGACAGGCATCTGCTCCACCACCGATCCCCACACTGTCGGCACAGCATTTGCATCCGCGGTTGTGAACACAGTCTTTTGCTTCACAATCAATGTTTACCGTACTGGTCGCATATCCGGTGGAATTGCTCGGCGCACCACTTCTCTCTTTGAAGCTTTCGCAGCAAGTATCGCTTGCCTTTTTCGCATTTGATCCACCCACGGTAATATCCTCTTTTGCGCAGTAATGATCCTGATTATACAGGCAGCTTGTTACAGAACAATCTAATTGTGTCATTGTAAGATCCTCCTTTTGATTTCATACAAAAAGAGTATCTTCCTTTTTTCAAAAAATATACAAACTAAAAAAAAGAAAAAGCATTACAATTCACATATAACACTCATAAATCGAAAAACATATAAGCAATATGCAGACATATCACACATAAATATGTAACTATATAAAAAAGATATCCATGCAAAATCATTCACATGGATATCGATATGTTTCTTATATTATTATTTTCTGCCGCAGCATTTTTTATATTTTTTGCCGCTTCCGCATGGACACGGATCGTTCGGATATACTTTTGCAGCTTTTACAACAGTACCGGATTTCTTCTGCTCTGTGTATAACTGTTTTAATTTCTCCTCAGAGAAGATTTCTTTCCACTGTGGAAGTTCGTATAACCAGTCAGCTTTTGCATCTACCATGTTTTTGTAAAGTTTCTCTTTATCAAAAGCAAGACTTACATGGCTGTCTTCGCTTAAATCCTCAAGGTCATTCTCCTCTACAAGACTCTCATTGATTCCATCTAAGAAACCAACCATAGCCATCAGTTCAATATCGAAACGCTCTGCCAGCTCTTTAACAGTTCCTTCTACAACCTCATCCGGGTTGGAAAGAAGTTTCTCATATACGCTTTTTTCAATTGCAAAGTAACGGCTCCAGAAGTTCTGAAGCTGACCTCTGTCTGCATTTTCATTAAAGGCAACTGCCTGCCAATCCTGTAATAATCCCATTATGTTTACCACCTTTTATTTATTTTATTCATCATTGCGCTTTACTGCATGTTTTAGTATAACTCATACACGCCATGTTTGTAAACTGTATTTTTTCGAATCCGCTTCTATTTTCATGAATATATTTTCCCAATCCGGTTATAATGAAAATGAACACAAAAGACAAGTTTTTTTAACTTATCCTCCCCTATTTATGAAGGGAAAGCTCTCACTTTCCTAACCCAGAAAAATACCGCCGCAGCGTTGTTGGGAACCTGTAGCGGTATTTTCCTGTTATTTTATCATTACTTTTTCAAATTCGTTTTATTTTCTGTAAGCAAGTGCATTCCAGCGCAGCTCGTTTTTCAGCTGACGGATGTTGGTATCTTTATCAATATAAACAGCTTCGATACCCATTGCATCTGCCCAGTCTCCCATCTGCTCCGCAGTCAGATCATAAGAGAATGCGGTATGGTGTGCGCCGCCGGCGAGAATCCACGCTTCAGCACCTGTGATCAGGTTTGGCTGTGGTGTCCAGAATGCAGTAGCAACCGGAAGTTTCGGCATCGGTTTCTCTGTCTTTTTGCAGTCTACATCGTTGATAATCAGACGAAAGCGGTCGCCAAGGTCGATCAGGGAAGTGGCGATTGCCGGACCTGTCTTTGCAGTAAATACCAGACGTGCCGGATCTTCTCTGTCACCCATGGATAACGGCTGCTCTTTGATGCTGATTGGACCATCTGCGATACTTGGGCAAACCTCCAGCATATGAGCTTCCAGAACGCCTTCTTTTCCCGGAACCAGATTGTATGTATAATCTTCCATGAAAGAAGTTCCTTTTGCATCTTTTATGCCCTGAGTCATAATCTTCATAACACGTACCATGGCTGCTGTTTTCCAGTCACCTTCGCCACCGAAACCGTATCCTTTTTCCATCAGACGCTGGATTGCCAGTCCCGGAAGCTGCTGCAGAGCACCCAGATCTCCGAAATGTGTTACGATCGCCTGATAATTTTTCTCCTCCAAGAAACGCTCAAATCCGATCTCAATGCCTGCCTGGACTGCGACATGTTTGCGGAACTCTTTTTCATCTCTGCCCTCTAACAGAATCTGATATCTGCTGTAATATTCCTCTACTAAAGTATCAATATCTGCCTGAGAAACAGCGGCAACTGCCTCTGCGATCTCGTTTACCGGATAAGCATCTACTTCCCATCCGAATTTGATCTGTGCTTCTACTTTGTCACCCTCGGTAACGGCTACGTTTCTCATGTTGTCAGCGATTCTCATAACACGGATGTGGCTGCTCTCTACCACACCAACTGCGGTACGCATCCAGGAACCGATTTTTTTCTGAACAGCTTCATCTTCCCAATAACCAACTACGATCTTGCGCTCCATACCAAGACGGCTGAAAATATGACCAAACTCACGGTCGCCGTGTGCAGACTGGTTCTCATTCATGAAATCCATGTCGATGGTATCATACGGGATCTCACGGTTGAACTGTGTATGCAGGTGCAGTAACGGTTTTCTGTACTCTTGCAGACCAAGGATCCATGATTTTGCCGGTGAAAATGTATGCATCCATGTGATAACTCCGGCACAGTTCTCATCATTGTTTGCCTCGTTAAAAGTCTGACGGATCAGTGCGTTTGTGATCAGGGTTGGTTTCCAGACTACTTCATATGGAAGGTTTCCGGAAGCATTTAATGCATTTACGATAATTTTGGCATGTTCTGCCACATGTGCAAGACATTCATCTCCGTATAAGTCCTGGGAACCGGTGCAAAACCAAAATTTGTAATCTTTCTGCTGAATCATAGTATGTTTCCTCCTCATAAATATTGTTTATGTTTCATAGTTTCACTTTTGTTAATTATTCTGTCCGTAATATGCGTTCGCACCATGTTTTCTGTAATAGTGCTTGTCCTGTAATTCCTGCGGTGCCGGCTGATTCTGCGGATTGATCATCTCACAGCGTGCTGCCATTTTTGCAACTTCTTCTAATACTACGGCATTGTGAACCGCTTCGTTTGCATCTTTGCCCCAGGTAAACGGACCATGGTTTTTGCATAATACAGCAGGTACTGCAATGTAATCTTTTTTGCGGCGTTCAAACTCATCTGCAATCAGGACGCCGGTATTATGCTCATAACCTTCGTCAATTTCTTCTTTTGTCAGATTCCGCACACATGGAACTTCTCCGTAAATATAATCTGCATGTGTCGTTCCATAACACGGAATATCGCGTCCTGCCTGTGCCCAGCTTGTTGCCCAGGAAGAATGGGTATGTACGATTCCGCCGATATTCGGGAAACGATTATAAAGAACCACATGGGTTGCGGTATCAGAAGATGGATTGTAACGTCCTTCCACCTTATTTCCCTGCAAATCCACAACAACCATATCTTCCGGTGTCAGAAGGTCATATTCCACACCACTTGGTTTGATGACAAATAATCCGGATTCCCGGTCAATGCCGCTGACATTTCCCCAGGTAAATGTAACCAGACCATATTTTGGAAGCAGCATATTTGCTTCGTACACCTGTTTTTTTAATTCTTCCAACATGTCAAAATTCCTCCATTCTTCCGATATACTTCAAGTCGAACGCACGTGAGACTTGGTGCGTGATTCTGGTCAGCGCAAGCTGACATCTTCTTTTCAGAATCACTGCACTCTACACTCCGTTCCGGTCGGCGCAAAACCATTGTCTCCCAGACAATGTGCGCCCTCGCGGAGCATTTATCTCAGTCGGAGATTGAACTCCCACTGAGAAATACTTGTTACTACTCACCACTTGCAGAAGTGGGAGTCTCAACTCAGACTGAGATGAAAGCTATTTGGTTTCTGGAAAAGGCTGTGATATGTCCGGGAAAAAATACAGTAAGAAGTATGTAAAAAATAACAATAATAGTTGACTTTCTGTTTAATAATAGTATAATCAAAATCGTGCGAAAAGTTTAGTGACAGTCAACATTTTGTTAACTATTTAGAATAGTAGTGTTAATCCAAAAGAAATGGAAGCGAGAACATGGAACCGAATTATGTGAATTGCAGAATCGGAGAAAAAATCAAAGATCTGAGAAATCAGAATGGTCTGACGCAGCAGGAGCTGGCAGACCGGTCAGAATTGACGAAAGGATATATTTCCCAGTTAGAGCGTGGTCAGGTGGCACCTTCCGTGGTGACACTGTTGGATCTCATCGAATGTCTGGGAACGACACCGTCTGAATTTTTCAAGGAGACGGAAGAAGAACATGTGGTGTATTCGGAAGGCGCATTTTTTGAAAAAATTGATGAAGCCGGAAACAGCATTCAGTGGATTGTGCCGAATGCGCAGCAATATCAGATGGAACCGTTGCTTGTGGTGGTTCAGCCAAAGGAGAAATTGCAGGAGGATAAGCCTCATGAGGGCGAGGAGTTCGGATATGTGATTTCTGGAAGAATCCGTTTGCACCTTGGCGACAAGACATATACCGTGAAATCCGGAGAAAGTTTTTATTTCTGTGCGAACAGAAATCATTATATTGAAAATACCGGCAGCCGCCCGGCAAAATTTGTGTGGGTGAGCACGCCGCCAACCTTTTAACCAAATCAAGGAAGTCCCCTGCTTCAATTGCGAAAAGCAATAAGCAGGGGTAGGGACTTGCTTGTATCAGGAGGGGTGCAAGCCCCTTCTGATAAGC
>SKED01001964.1_pt1 | contig 15813 bp, 14 predicted proteins | sample 4826651 | NCBI WGS metagenome assembly SKED01 (sample SAMN11008818, study PRJNA524170) | human gut metagenome | biome: Human fecal sample; material: Feces; isolation source: fecal sample from pouch patient p19 | host: Homo sapiens | place: Israel: Tel-Aviv | collected 2016-06-28
TGGTAATACCCTTCAAAACAATACGATCGCCTACATGAAGACCTGCAGTTACGATATAGTTCTTGCCATCATCCTGTGGATTGACCTTGATCTCAGAATACTTCACCTTGTTATCCTTGGTTACGATGTAAACGAAGATCTTATCCTGAACCTGAGAGCAAGCCTCCTGAGGGATAACGATAGCGCTGTTATGATCGTTAGGAACCACGATAGAACCTGCACCACCACTCTTCAGCAACTTCTCTGGGTTAGCGAAGTGAGCGATGAGAGAGATAGAACCGGAAGTAGCATCAATGACACCACTCATCTTGACTACCTTACCTGGATGATTATAGATAGAACCGTCTGCCAACTGCAACTTGACAGCTGGGAACGCTGCGATGGCTGCCTGAATGCTACCATTGGTCTTAGACATGCTCAAGATCTGAGACTCAGAGAGTGAGAAGAACACCTCCATGGTGCTGATGTTGGAAACGGTAGTCAAAGCCTGGCCAGAAGCGCTGACCAAAGCACCTACCTTGAAAGGAAGGCTACCTACAACACCGGCAGAAGGACTGGTAACAGTACACCAAGCCAACTGCTCGCGGGCTGAAGCCAGAGCAGCCTCTGCCTGAGCTACCTGAGCCTTAGCGGTTGCATAGCCGTTAGCTGCTGTAGAAAGTTCATATTCACCGATAATCTTGCTATCATACAACTTCTTATTGTTCTGGTAAGTCAACTTTGCTGTGTTAGCCTGAGCCTTGGCTGTATTGACAGCGGCAGCAGCTGAACGGACAGCAGCCTGATAAGTCTCGCTATCGATAGAGAACAAAGCCTGACCTGCTGAAACAGTCTGACCCTCATGTACAAAAACCTTTGTAATGAAGCCAGAAACCTTAGGACGTACCTCAACATCCTGAATACCCTTGATGGTAGCAGGATAGGTAGTCTGCAATGCGGCGCTGGAAGTGCCGATGGTAGCCACGGCAAACTCATCATCGCCGAAGTCTGGTAAACCACCCTTCTTACTTCCACCACATGATGTCAAAGCAGCAAGAACACAAACTGCTGCAACAAACAAAACGTTTTTAATTTTCATACCTATTTATATTATAATTTATTATTTTATGTCATACCTTAATTATATATACCGCCCTCTGACGGAAACTGAAACAATGCTTTTAGTTTTAAAAAGCGGTGCAAAATTACGAATAATAAACGAATAACGGCTCGCGGGGAGCCGTTATTTAACAAAAATTATTCTCTGTTTAAGTTTTCTGCCATATTCAGCCCCATATCCTGGGCTTTCTTCATCAGAAGTTCCATCAGCGGCTCGCGCTCGTTAGCCACCTTGTTGTCCAGCACGGCATCCTTGAGATACTGCTTCAGTACGCCTACTTCGCGGCATGGCTTGAGCTGGAACATCTCCATGATTTCATTGCCGTCGATGCATGGCTGGAGCAGTCGCTTGTAGTCACGATCCTGAAGATCAACCAGCTTCTCACGCACCATCTTGAAGTTATCCAGGAATCGCTGCTTGCGCACCTGGTTCTTGCTGGTGATATCAGCTTCGCAAAGCGTCATCAGGTCGTTGATGTCATCACCGGCATCATTCAGCAGTCGGCGCACGGCGCTATCAGTCACCTCTTCATCCGCTATCACAATCGGACGCATGTGGAGCTCCACCAGTTTCTGCACATACTTCATCTTGGCATCCATCGGCAGTTTCATGCGGCGGAAGATGTTAGGAATCATCTTGGCACCGATGATGTTATGGCTGTAGAAAGTCCATCCGATGTTGTTGTCCCATCGCTTGCTCCTCGGCTTGCCTATATCATGGAAGAGGGCAGCCCAGCGGAGCCAGAGGTTATCGCTGTGCTTGCACACATTCTCCAAAACCTCCATCGTATGGTCGTAATTGTTCTTGTGGGCTTTTCCGTTGCGGGTCTCCACCTTATCCATCGCCACCAGTTCCGGCAAGATGAGATCGAGCAATCCGGTATCCTTCAGATAATAGAAGCCGCTGCTGGGATGCTTGGAGAGCATGATCTTGTTCATCTCGTCGCAGATACGTTCGCCACTGATAATCTTCAGTCGTTCGGCATTGCGCGAGAGAGCGGCATAAGTCTCATCTTCTATCTGGAAATTGAGCTGGGTAGCAAAACGTACACATCTCATCATACGGAGCGGATCATCAGAAAAGGTGATATCCGGATCGAGCGGAGTGGCAATGATGCCATCCTCCAGATCATAGACACCATCAAACGGATCGACAAGTTCGCCAAAACGGTCCTTGTTCAGGCAGACCGCCATAGCATTGATGGTGAAGTCGCGACGGTTCTGGTCATCCTCCAGGGTTCCATCCTCTACAATCGGCTTGCGCGAATCACGGTTGTAACTTTCCTTTCGTGCTCCCACGAACTCCACTTCTGTATCCTTATACTTAACCTGTGCGGTTCCGAAATTTCGGAACACCGAGAGATGTGCCTTCTTGCCCAGCTTCTTCTTGAGGGCAGAAGCCACCTCAATTCCGCTCCCCACCACCACGACATCGATGTCATTGGAAGGGCGCTCCAGGAAGAGGTCGCGCACATATCCACCTACTACATAGCATTCCACAGACAGCGCATCCGCCGCCTCTGAAATCTCGTGAAAAATATCCTTATCTAGTATTTGTGCCAGTTCGGCATTGGTCAAATTTCTCATACTCATTTTATTTCGGGGTGCAAAGTTACTGCAAATCGAAGACAATACAAAATAAAAAAGCACTTTTTTTATTTTTATTGTTGAGATGCAGCGTAACTTGTCTAAAGTTACTGCAAATAATGTAAAATACAAAATAAATATTTGGCTATTTCACAATAAATGCGTAAATTTGCACCGAATTTCGAAATTATTATGGCAGATTTATTGAAAACAGAACAGCAGTTTAAAGTTGTTATGGGAGAATGCAGGGCATTATTTGAGAAGAAGCTTCACGATTATGGAGCCTCTTGGAGAATCTTGCGTCCATCTTCCTTAACCGACCAACTCTATATCAAGGCGAAGCGCATCCGCTCGCTTGAAATCAAGAAAGAATCACTCGTAGGCGAAGGCATCCGTCCGGAGTTTATCGCACTTATTAATTATGGTATCGTAGGACTCATCCAGCTGGAAAAACCATTCGTGGATGAAGTAGATATGACACCGGAAGAGGCGATGAAGCTCTACGACAAGCATGCCCAGGAAGCCCTGGAACTGATGCTCAAGAAGAATCACGACTACGACGAGGCCTGGCGATCGATGCGAGTGAGCAGCTATACCGACTTTATTCTCACCAAGATACAGCGAGTAAAGGAAATCGAGGATATCGCAGGAGCCACACTCGTATCAGAAGGCATTGATGCCAACTATATGGACATCATCAACTACGCAGTTTTCGGTGCCATCAAAATGGGAGAAAAGTAAGAAGTAAAAGAGGAAATTGATATGACGGCAAAGCAGATTATAACAAAAACAGCGGTGAATATCGGGCGACTGCTCGTGGCTGTAACCTTCATCTTCTCAGGATTCGTGAAGGGAATGGATCCACTGGGCACGCAATACAAGATAACCGACTATCTGGAAGCGCTGCATATCGACTGGATGTTTCCCGACTGGAGCACCCTGGTGATGTCGGTATTGCTTGCCACTGCTGAGTTTGCCATCGGTATCTTCCTCCTCTTCGCCATCCGACGGAGACTGACGAGCAAGATTACCCTTGCCGTGATGATCGTGATGACGCTGATTACACTCTGGATCGTCATCGCAGACCCAGTAAAGGATTGCGGATGCTTCGGTGATGCCGTAGTGCTCACCAATATGGAGACATTCATCAAAAACATCATCCTCCTGATATTCGCCATCCTGATCTGGAGAAAGCCGCTGGAGATGCCGAGACTCATTTCGAAACAGACACAGTGGGTGGTGATCAACTACACCTTCCTCTTCTCCATCGTGATGAGCACCTGGAGCCTGTGGTATCTGCCGCAGTTCGACTTCCGCCCTTATCACATCGGCGCCAGCATAGCCAAGGGTATGGAGATTCCGAAGGGAGCCAAGCAGCCGAAGTTTGACACCACCTTCATTCTGGAGAAGAACGGCGAACGGAAGGAGTTTACGATAGACAACTATCCCGACTCTACCTGGACCTTCATCGACAGCAAGACGGTGCAGACCGAAGAAGGCTACGTGCCTCCTATCCACGACTTCAGCATAGAAGATATGAAGACGGGCGAAGACATCACCCAGGAAGTGATTCACCGCAAGGGCTACACCTTCCTGCTCATCTCGCCACATCTCGACTTTGCCGATGACAGCAACTTCGGAAGCATCGATGAGATATACGAGTATGCCACCGACCATGACTATCCCTTCCTCTGCCTCACGGCAAGTACGGAGAAAGCCATCAGGCACTGGCAAGACATCACGGGAGCAGAATATCCCTTCTATATCACAGACGAGACGACGCTGAAGACCGTGATACGCAGCAACCCGGGACTGCTGCTGCTGAAAGACGGCACCATCATCAGGAAATGGAGCCACAACGACCTGCCTAAGATGGCAGACCTGGCAGGCAAGCCGCTGGAGAAGACTGAAATCGGCAAGATGCCGGAAGTAAGTGCCGCCAAGAAGATAGCCGGCATCATCTCCTGGTTTGTCATCCCGCTGGTACTCCTTACCATCGCCGACCGGCTTTGGGCATGGGGTGCCTGGATCAGAAAGAAAGAGAATTCAAACAGAATATTATCAACTTTTAAAAAGAAAAGAAAAATGAGAAAGAAAATTGTAGCAGGTAACTGGAAAATGAACATGAACCTGCAGGACGGTGTTGCTCTCGCTAAGGAGATCAACGAGGCATTGGTAGCTGACAAGCCAAACTGTGGCGTAATCATCTGTACTCCATTCATCCACTTGGCTTCTGTAGCTCAGGTTTTGGATTCAGAGGTAGTAGGTCTCGGTGCTGAGAACTGCGCTGACAAGGCTAAGGGTGCTTTCACAGGTGAGGTTTCAGCTGAGATGGTAAAGAGCACAGGTGCTCAGTATGTTATCCTCGGTCACTCAGAGCGTCGTCAGTACTATGGCGAGACTGCAGAGATCTTGAAGGAGAAGGTAGAGTTGGCTTTGGCTAACGGTTTGAAGGTTATCTTCTGCTGCGGTGAGACTCTCGAGGAGCGTGAGGCTGAGAAGCAGAACGAGGTTGTTAAGGCTGAGTTGGAAGGTTCAGTATTCCACTTGAGCGCTGATGCTTGGAAGAACATCATCCTCGCTTACGAGCCAATCTGGGCTATCGGTACAGGTAAGACTGCTACTTCTGACCAGGCTGAGGAGATGTTGGCATACATCCGCTCAATCGTAGCTGAGAAGTACGGCAACGAGGCTGCTGAGGAGACATCTATCCTCTACGGTGGTAGCTGCAAGGCTAGCAACGCTCCTGAGCTCTTCGCTAAGCCAAACATCGACGGTGGTTTGATCGGTGGTGCTTCTTTGAAGGCTGCTGATTTCAAGGGTATCATCGACGCTTGGAAGAAGTAATCTCACAAGGATATTTACCAAAGGGGATGCCTTCTTTCCTGGGGGCATCCCTTTCCCTATCTTTATAGGATGACAGAAACAGATTGCTGACACATTATATATTAATAAAAGGTATATATATATTAAATAAGGTATAGTCATGAAACAATTCGTCACATTATTGATTTTCATCCTCTGCTCATCTACCCAGATGAATGCGCAGACTTACTTGGATTATCTCAAGCAGAAGAATCCAGGACAGGGTGTCGTGACCGTACACCAAAGCAAGGCTATCGACGAATTGGTGAACGGAAAACAGGTTCCAACCCATACGAATCAGGTGAATCCACAGGACGATAAGACTAAGACTACCCCACAACCACAGAAGAAACCAACAGATACTCAGCATAAAGAAGTAACTCCAGCTACCCAGCACAAGCAGACTCCGGACTCTCACAAGCAGACTCCAGACTCGCTCAAGAAGGCCGAGCCACAGCACGAAACTGCCAAGGAGAAACAGCATGGAAACAATGCACAGAAGGCTGAGACACATCAGGAAGAAACCGAGATGCCTGTAGTGGACATGCGCAAGAAGATAATGCGCAGAAGCTATAAGGTTACAGGATATAGAGTACAGATCTTTGCCGGAGGAAACTCACGCAACGACCGACTGAAGGCTGAACAGACGGGCAACAACATCAAGATGAAGTTCCCAGACCAGCCTGTATATGTACACTTCTACTCGCCAAGATGGATTTGCCGCATGGGCAACTTCCGCGAACTGGGCGAGGCTAAGAAGGTGCTTGCCAAGGTGAGAGCCCTGGGATACAGACAGGCATGCCTGGTAAAGGGACAGATTACAGTACAATATTAAAGTGAAGAGTGAAGAATTCAACAGTCTTACTATTCATAAAGTTCAAAATTCAAAGTAAATAAGATATGAATCCAGAAACAGAATTTCGCGAGGGATTGGATGAACTCGCAGGACACTATAAGGAAGTATTGAAGCTCCTGGGTGAAGACACAGAGCGCGAAGGACTTGTCAAGACTCCTATGCGCGTAGCCAAGGCGATGCAGGTATTGACCCGCGGCTACTATCAGGATGCCCACAAGGTGTTGACCGATGCCCTCTTTGAGGAGAAATACGACCAGATGGTCATCGTGAAGGACATTGATTTCTTCTCCCTCTGCGAGCATCACATGCTGCCTTTCTATGGCAAGGTACACGTGGCTTACATCCCTAACGGCAAGATTACCGGACTGAGCAAGATTGCCCGCGTGGTAGATATCTTCAGCCACCGCCTTCAGGTGCAGGAGCGCCTTACCCAGCAGATCAAGGACTGCATCCAGGAGACCTTGAATCCTCAGGGCGTAATGGTGGTGATAGAAGCTAAGCACATGTGCATGCAGATGCGTGGCGTGGAGAAGCAGAACTCCATCACTACTACCAGCGATTACAGCGGCGTATTCAATTCACTGAACACCCGTCAGGAGTTCATGAGCCTGCTCAGAGGTGAGAGCAAGAGAATCTAAATAAGTTCAAAGTAATATGAAGTTTATATCCTGGAACGTGAATGGCCTGCGTGCTTGCGTGGGCAAGGACTTCGAGAGCCAGTTTAAGGCGCTCGATGCCGACTTCTTCTGCCTGCAGGAAACCAAGATGCAGGAAGGTCAGCTCGACCTGAAGTTCGAGGGCTACGAAAGCTACTGGAACTATGCCGAGAAGAAGGGATATTCGGGTACAGCCATCTATACCCGCCACCAGCCACTGAGCGTGAGCTACGGTATGGGCGTGGAGGAGCACGACCACGAAGGAAGAGTCATCACCCTGGAGTATGACAACTTCTATCTCGTAACCTGCTATACCCCGAACTCCCAGACCGAGTTGAAACGACTGGATTACCGTATGACCTGGGAAGATGATTTCCACAAGTTCCTGAAGGCTTTGGATGCCAAGAAGGCTGTGGTGGTCTGCGGCGACCTGAACGTGGCACATCAGGAGATAGATATCAAGAATCCGAAGACCAACCGCCGTAATGCCGGTTTTACCGACGAGGAGCGCGATAAGATGACCGAGCTTCTGAACGACGGCTTTACAGATACCTTCCGCTATCTGCATCCCGAAGAGGTTACCTATTCGTGGTGGTCATACCGGTTCAAGGCACGCGAGAAGAATGCCGGCTGGCGTATCGACTACTTCCTGGTATCCGACCGCTTAAGAGAACAGATTACAGAAGCCAAGATTCATACCGACATCATGGGCAGCGACCACTGCCCGGTAGAGGTTGACCTGGCACTCTAAATATCGTAAAAAGGTCTGGCGAATATCATCGCCAGACCTTTTTTCAGTTATGCATATATCAGAAAAATAAAGGGGATGTACCTTCCTCCCGGAAGCCATCCCCATATTGGTCATATCAACATAAAATTTTAATTTATATAAGAGAGATTTTTCTATTAATTTAAGAGAGATTTTCTATTCTAGTGATCTTCTACATCAAAGACTGAATCTCAGAGAGATTTCTCTTCTCAGTGGTACCATCCTTGTATGTTATCATGAAGTAATCGTGAACAGACTTGCCGTTCTTGAACTGAACAACAGCCACGCCACCTTCACGGAGCTGGAGAGTGAAGTATCCCTCACGCTTGCCGTTAACATACTTTCCGTGCCACTTCTCCTTACCATTCTTGTAGAAAGTAGTAACCTCACCATTGAAGATCGTATTGCGGTCGTTACCGAGATCGATGAAGCTGTATCCACCCTCGGCACGAAGATTACCGTTCATATAGAAGTCCTGGAACACATCCTTCTTATTGATGCCAACGCCGGTAGTCATCAGCAATCTGTAATAACTAGCCTGATCTGCACTAGCTACATTTTTCATATTTTCTGCATAGAAAATAGTGTCTGCTACTACTGTTGCATTCTCTACGCGCTTGCGACCGAAAGTAGCTACGGTCATGAGAGCCATCAATGAGAATAATATAATTCGTTTCATATTCTTTAATTTTTAGATTGTTACTTATTGCTTGTTGTTTCTTTTTTCTGATGCAAAGGTAATACAAATTCCGGTAAGTTGTATCATTCCTTAACGCTATTTTATCTTATTTTTGGGGTCAGTTTTACTTTTTGAAAGAAAACGCACACAAAATTACAATTTGACATTTTAGGGGGTCGTTTTTTACACTTTGAAATAGGCATATCTACATATCCCCCCATAATACCCCTATCTCGTTTACATATTGTTAGCAAACGATAAGAACAGGGCACGGCTGCCTATGCTGTTTTTTGAGATATTTTGAAAACTTTTCGCCCGAAAACTAGCGTATGTACTTTTTATTTTGTACTTTTGCACTAAAATATATATAATATAAGGTACGCGTATGATAAAATATACCATCAAGGCACCAAGCCAACTGAACGCAAGTATCAACTTGCCAGCATCAAAGAGTATCAGCAACCGCGCCCTCGTAATCAGTGCGATGGCTGGAAGCCATATCCAACCCGACAACTTGAGCGACTGCGATGACACGGAAGTAATCGTTGCAGCCCTTCAGAATATGCCAGAGGTCATCAACATCAAGGCAGCCGGCACAGCCATGCGTTTCATGACTGCCTATCTCTCTGCCACCCCTGGCGAACATACCATCACGGGCACCGAGCGCATGCAGAACCGTCCTATCGGCATCCTCGTAGATGCCCTGCGCTATCTGGGCGCCGACATCACCTACGAGAAGAAGGAAGGTTATCCCCCACTCCACATCCGAGGCAAGGCGCTGGAAGGCGGCCACCTGGAGGTAGTGGGCAATATCAGTTCGCAATACATCTCGGCGCTTCTGATGATCGGTCCGATTCTGAAGAACGGACTGGAACTGAAGTTGACAGGAGAGATTGCATCCCGCCCTTACATCGACCTTACCCTCTGGACGATGAAGGAATATGGTGCCGATGCCGACTGGACGGATATGGACACCATCACCGTGAAGCCACAGCCTTACAAGGAGACATCTTATATGATAGAGAACGACTGGAGTGCTTCTTCCTACTGGTATGAGATGATGGCACTGAATGGCAACATCGACTCCAGAATCCAGCTCGAAGGCTTGATGGACTGCTCGAAGCAGGGAGATTCCGTGGTGAAATACATCTTCAGTCTGCTGGGAGTGAAGAGCGAATTTGAGAACCATGATCATCTTACGGATGTTATGCTGAAGGCGAACCGCTGTCTGCTGCCGAAATTCGAATACGATTTCTCCGGTTCTCCAGATTTGGCTCAGACCATCGTGGTAGCCTGCTGTGCCTTGGGTGTGAAGTTCAGGTTCACGGGTCTTGCCAGCTTGAAGATCAAGGAGACCGACCGCATCGAGGCACTGAAGACAGAGTTGAAGAAGGTGGGCTATGTCATCCACGATGAAAACGACAACACTCTTTATTGGGATGGCGAAACCTGCGATCCTTCATTTGCTCCAATCGATACCTACGAGGATCATCGTATGGCGATGGCATTCGCCCCTCTCGCCTTCAAGTTCCCTCAGATTGAGATCAATAATCCGGAGGTAGTGAGCAAATCCTATCCGCATTATTGGGAAGACCTGAAGAAAGTAGGATTTGAGATTATTGAGAGTGAAGAGCTAAGCCAGTCATAATGTTCAAAGTTCAAAGTTTTAAGTAAATGCTATACTTGATTTTAGCCCTGGTGGCATTAGGCCTGATAAGCGCCATATTCGGAATCGTATCTCACCGCAGGGGAGAGGACGAAGAGCCTCTGCAGGAAGGCGTATCGTGCAACACCTGCAACGGTGAGAACTCGAAGTGCGAGCAGGAGTGCATGATGGAAGCCGCCACCAAAGAAATAGAATATTACGATGATGAGGATCTCGACCGCTTTGCCGGTCGGGATGCCGATGCCTATACCGATGAGGAGGTTGAGGAATTCTCGGAAGTGCTCTATACCATGCAGCCGGAAGAAGTGGCTGGATGGAACAGAAGCCTGATACTGAGAGGTATCAACCTGCCCAACCAACTGAAGGATGAAGTCATCGGCTTTTTAAGTTAGAAATTTGCAGCTCAAAGTTCAAAGTAAACGCATGGATATACTACAATATACATTTTTCCAAAACGCACTGATAGGCGCCTTTCTGGCAAGCATTCTGTGCGGCTTTATCGGAACCTACATCGTTACCCGCCGATTGGTATTCATCAGCGGCGGCATCACCCATGCCTCTTTCGGAGGCATCGGCATCGGCGTGTTTACAGGAATCAATCCGATACTCTCCGCCATGGTTTTCGCCATCCTCAGCGCCTTCGGAGTGCAATGGATATCACGCAAGAAAGATGTGCGAAAGGATTCCGCCATCGCCATGTTCTGGACCCTGGGAATGAGCGTGGGCATCATCTGCTGTTTCCTGACTCCAGGATTCATGCCCGACCTGCCCTCCTTCCTCTTCGGAAGCATCCTTGCCATCGACAGCGCAGACCTGTGGCTGCTGGGCGGACTCGCCCTCATCGTAGCCCTCCTCTTCACCTTTCTTCTGCGCCCTATCCAGAACATCGCATTCGACAGTACCTTCGCCCGTTCGCAGCACCTGCCGGTTACAGCCATCGAATACCTGATGATGACGCTCATCGCCATGACCATCGTGGCTACACTGAAAATGGTGGGCATCGTGCTCGCCATCAGTCTGCTCACCATTCCGCAGATGACTGCCAACCTCTTCACCTACAATTACAGGCAGATGATATGGGCAAGCATCATCCTGGGATGGATAGACTGCATCGCCGGTCTCTACATCAGTTATCTGCTCAACGTGCCATCGGGTGCCACCATCATCTTCATCAGCATCGTGGTATTCGCACTCGCCAAAATCGTCCTGGGCATCAGGAAAAAGATGCCAGATAAACAATAGAAAGCATGAAAGGCAAAAGCCCCATCCAGCTCCTTTTTCTGATAGGACTCGCTGTGATTGCAGCAATCCTTACGGGATGCTCTACGCAGAAGAATACAGCGCAGAGCAGGTGGTGGCATGCCTTTAATGCCCGATACAATACCTATTATAATGGTACCGTGGCTTATATCGACGGGGCGCTGGAGAAGGAAGAAGGCAACCGGGACAACTTTACGGAGCAGATTCCGCTCTATACCGTAGGCAACAAGAACAGCCGCGATCTGGGCAAAGCCAACTTCGACCGTGCCATCGAGAAATGCGAGAAAGCCATCCACCAGCACAGCATCAAGCGCCGCCCCGTATGGGAACCCGGCAAGAGAAAGACGGCGAAAGATATCGAATGGCTCAGTCGCAGGGAATACAATCCGTTTTTATGGAAAGCATGGATACTGATGGGCCGATCTCAATTCCAGAAGGGGGATTTCGAGGGGGCCGCTGCCACCTTCGCCTATATGAGCCGCCTTTACTCCACCCAGCCTGCCATCTACGGCCAGGCGCGCGCCTGGCTTGCCAAATGCTATATCGAGCAGGGATGGACCTACGATGCAGAAGATGTGATCCGAAACATCCAGCGCGATTCCATCCACTGGCGTGCCCAGAAGGAATGGGATTATGCCTTCGCCGATTACTATATCCACACGGGTGATGCCCGGAAGGCGATTCCCTATCTCAGAAAGGTGATAAGCCATGAGATGCGACACAAGCAGAAAGCCCGCCAGTGGTATCTGATGGGACAGTTGCAGGCTTCCATCGGCAACCAGCAGGAGGCTTATCAGGCTTTCCGCCACGTCATCCGGCTCAATCCGCCCTACGAACTGGAGTTTAATGCCCGCATCGCCATCACTGAGGTCTTGGCTTCGGGCAACAGCAGGAAGATGATCAGCCGACTCAAGCGCATGGCGGCATCGGATAAGAACAAGGAATATCAGGACCAGGTATATTATGCCATCGGCAACATCCACCTGGCCCAGAAAGATACCCTGCATGCCATCTATGCCTACGAAAAAGGCAACCGGAAGGCTACCCGAAACGGTATAGAGAAGGGTGTACTCCTGCTGCGTCTGGGCAATCTGTATTGGGAAACCGGACGATATGCTGATGCCAAGCGCTGCTATGGCGAAGCAATCGGCTTGCTCGATCAGGACAGAAAGGATTATCCGCAACTGGCTCATCGCTCCAAGGTGCTGGACGAACTGGTGCCTTATACCGATGCCATCGCCCTCCAGGATTCCCTGCAGTCTCTTGCCAAAATGGACGAGAGAGACAGGAATGCAGCCATCGACCGTGTGATAGCTGCCCTGAAAAGAAAGGAGAAAGAGGAAGAAAGAAGGAGATGGGACGATGGTGCTGAGATGAATTCGGAATATGAAGGAGGAGTTGATGGGAATGGTTCCGGGAATGATTCCGGAAACAGATTCGGTAATGATTCCGGAAGCGGATTCGGAAATGATTCCGGAAACGGATTCGGAAACACCAATACCTGGTATTTCTATTCCCCTGCAGCCGTAAGCCAGGGTAAGACGCTCTTCGAGAAACTCTGGGGCAAGCGAAAGAACCTCGACAACTGGCAGCGAATCAACAAAACAGTTGTAGCTTCTGCACAAGAAACGGATATCGCACAAGGAACAGATTCCGAGCAAGGAACGAATTCTGATGAAGATTCCAAGCTTCATCCTGATGCATTACAAGATGCTCTATCCCATTCTTTATCCCAGAAAGAATCCGGCAAGCCATCTGCCGATAGCGCCAGCCTCGACCCTCATCAGCGGGCTTATTATCTGGCTCAGATTCCGTTCACCCCAGAACAGATGTCAGCGAGCAACCAGCTCCTGGCGAATGGCTTATACCATGCCGGAGTCATCTTCAAGGACCGGCTCGACAACCTGGCACTGAGCGAGAAGATGCTGCTCCGACTGGTGGACAACTACCCGGATTTCAAGCATCTCGACGAAGCCTATTACCATCTGTATCTGCTTTATTCCCGAAAGAAGCAAACTCAGATGGCGAACAGTTATGTCGATAAATTAAAGAAGGATTACCCTGAAAGCCAGTTCACAACCCTCCTCTCCGACCCTTACTATCTGGAGAATGCGAGGATGGGGGTACACATCGAAGATTCCATCTACACCCTCACCTATCAGGCATTCAAGGAGGGCAAGTACGAGGTGGTGATGCACAACTCGGAAATATCAGACAAGCGGTTCCCTACTGGTGCCAACCGCGACAAGTTCCTCTTCATCAGCGGTATGACCCAGCTCAACGAGGGCAAGGTTTCCGAATGTCTGGAAAAGATGAACCAGGTGATAGCGCAATATCCCAACAGCCGGTTGAGCGAGATGGCGGGAATGATCGTAAACGGCGTGAATGCCGGAAGACGACTCTACGGCGGAAAGTTCGACCTGAGTAATGTCTGGGCGAAACGCAGCGATGTGCTCAGTTTCCAGGACTCCACCCGGCAGAAAGGATTCTCAGCCGACCGCAACGACCGTTTTGTCTTCCTGCTCGCCTACAGTCCAGATTCCGTCAACGAAAACCAGCTGCTCTTCGAGGTAGCCAAATATAACTTCACCACCTATATGGCGCGCAATTTCGACATCAGCATCGAAGACCTCCAGGGGTTGCATCGCCTGCAGGTAAGCGGTTTCCAGAACTACGACGAGGCGCGCCAGTATGCCAACGAGCTGCATCAGCAAGCCGGCATCCTCCGTCTGATTTCCAAGGCGAGAAGCTACGTGATCAGCGAGCCGAACCTAGAACTTCTGGGCAGAAATCTCTCGTATGATGATTACGACAAGTTCTATACCCGCCACTTTGCACCGCTGAAGATCAGCAAGATGCGCCTGCTGATGGAACCAACGGAAATCGTAGTGGATAAGGATTCCCTGAAGGAAGAAGATGCTCTGGAGGAAGAAAATGATTCTCAGAAGAAGAATCCTGAAGATAATGGAATCGATATCGAGGGTCAGCCCGCAGAAGATACCGATACCGGCATCTACTTCGATGACTCGAATGCCCCAGAATCTGAAGCCGATGATGAATACATCGAGCTGGATGGATTCTGATAAAACAAGAAAGCTCTAGCGGCAAGGAAGCCGTTAGAGCGAACAGAAGAAGGTAACCAGGAATGGTACGGAGAAATCTACGCAGAAGCCGTGGAAGATGGAAACGATGATGAAGCTCTCGCCCGAATAGCGGGTGATGATAGGCAACGTGGTATCCATCGTGGTGGCTCCACCCACGCTGATAGGCGCCAGCTTGCCGAAATACTTCGCCAGCAGGGGCGCACCAAGCAGGGTGAGAATCTCACGGAAGATATTGGCAAGCAGGGCGATGGTTCCCAGCTCGGCACCCCGATACTGCGTGATGAAGATGCTCGACAATGAGTAGTATCCGAAGCCCGAACCGATGGCGAGACAGTCGGAAATCTGACGGTGTCCCAGTATCAGGGAGGCAGCCGTGCATCCGGCAAGGGTTCCCAGGATGGTCATCACCGGCAGCATCATCAGTCGGGGATTCACCTTTCTGAAACTCTTCAGGATAGAGGTATCGCAACCGATGCTGATACCCACGCAGAACATCAGGCAGCAGAGGGCATAATAGCTCACGTCGCTCGCCAGGAAACTGGCAGGAATCACATCCCACACTCCCACGATGATGCCCAGCACGAAGAAGCCTACGATAATCAGACTACCTTTCATTTCCAGCCTCCTTTCTGCAGACATATCTCCACAATGCCCACGCAAAGATTGCACTACCCAGACTTCCGGCTATCGTAAGCACGATGGCTTCGAGTCCCAGGGTCTGAAGACCATTGATAATACGAGGGTTCGCTCCCACCTCAATGCCGAGCAGGAAGAGGAGTACCCAGATAAGCGCCGTGATGACACGGCCGATAAAACTCATTTTCTTGTTGCGGAGCAGGTACCCCGTACCTATTCCGCATAGCATGATCATTACAATCTTGAGCATTGTTTCTTCTTTTCTTTCTTTTTTTTATTATTTTTGATTACTTTTATCTTCGATAATAATAACGGATTCCCGGTCTTAATATTATAAAAAAGACCGAGAATCCTGATGATATTTGCAAGTAAGCTATAGCAGTTGCCCCCAATCGGAAGAGCCATCAGCCCCATCAGATGATGGTAATCCAGACGGATTCATCCTTTTCTCTCGCTTCGCTGATGCATTTCATCAGGCGATACAGCCAGATGCGGGAATTTACCACCATACCCTTCACCTTGTTCTCGCCCACCAGGATGCAGCCCTGGGTATCGTCGGGGTAGTTGCCGGCATGGATGCGGATGCCCTCGAAATCAGGAACACCCTGCAGATACGGCAGCCACTCCTTGAAGCGGG
>SKED01001970.1_pt1 | contig 15780 bp, 10 predicted proteins | sample 4826651 | NCBI WGS metagenome assembly SKED01 (sample SAMN11008818, study PRJNA524170) | human gut metagenome | biome: Human fecal sample; material: Feces; isolation source: fecal sample from pouch patient p19 | host: Homo sapiens | place: Israel: Tel-Aviv | collected 2016-06-28
ACATTTTTTCTTTTTTTCATGCTCTCCCTCTTTTATATAATAAATACAGAGAAGTTTGAGTTATTCAAACTTCTCTGTTATTTATTACAACATCCTATTAAAACTTACATTTTGCGCCAAGCATAAAACTTCTGCCAGGCATAGCATAAGCACCTTTACCAACGTAGGGATGGAATTTAACTTCATATCCCTCATTAGTAAGATTGTCTACCGTCGCATAAACAGACCAATCTTTTGAGACATTGTAATTCAATGTCCAGTCCAAAATAACAAACCTATTAGACGTAAAGTATCTATCATCCATACCACTATAAATCGTGGTAGTCAAAGAAGAAAACCATTTTCCAGAAGAGTACGTAAGATCTGCGATATACTTATTTTTAGGTCTAGTTGAATTCAAATATGCATTAACTAGCATTGAATCAATTCCTAAACCTGGCTGGAATTTCATGCCTCTCTTCGCTGTCCACTGTTCATCAATGGTTGAATAAGATAATCCTAACCCCCAATGCTGATCGAGTTTTTGATTAATTCCTAAATTAAACGCCTTTCTTGTTTGCTTTGCATTAACCGATTTAGTAGCCCATTCTCCGATTTTATAATCCCATACGGACTGGCTACAAACCGCATTAGACATATCTGTATAATCATAATTGGCAAAGACATTGGTTCTATCCGAAATTCGTTTCTTTAAACCGATAGTATATGCACTCCCTTTATCATTTTCGAGCTTTTGATCTTCATAAAGACTAGAGCTTGGTTCGTAATCATAAGAATGTAACGGTCTATTTATTTGTGTCCAACCCGCAAAAATACTAAATCCATCATTAATGAGATACTGCGCATTAACGGCAGCTGTCACCTTAGAAAACGCACTGCCCCCATTAGTAACCTTCCCACTCTCACTCGTTGTACTAACCGCATCTGCATGTTGATATCTAAGAGATGGCGCTATTTCAAACTTGTCATTCACATGAATTTTATCTTGCAAATAACCATCTATAGTCGTTTGTTTTACATTTGTAGACGTTTCTCTTCGCGTCTTTTTACTTACGCTAAAACTTTCATGACGAGATTTATCAAAAGTCCATCCTGTTAAAATGTCGTGCTTACCATAAGATTTCCCAAGTTGTAGCTGCATTCCTCGGTTAAAATCATAATTTTTGCTTCGAGATGTATTTTTTGTTACTCTTCTAGCATTGACATAATCATTCCATTCAGGGTCCCATGGCGTAGGAATTGGCTTACCGGGCCAAACTTCAGTATCGCTAGGTGCCCAACAATTCCAATATTTATGCGATTGTTTATACATCCGAACAAAACTTTCCATCTCATTTTCTTTTGCAAATGAATACGAGAGATCAAAATCATTATTCAGGTGCGCTGTGTAACATCCGTTAAATGCGTACATATACCAATCATTTCTATATCCAGGGACTTTGATATCTCCATATATTTTGTTTTTAATAGCATCCTTAACGTGTTTAAAATCAGTTGGATTCATATATCTATAATCAGGAGTTGTAGTTGGATATCCATCATGTGCCCCCGTATAATTGTATGAAAATGTTAAACGATGTGTATCATTAAAATATTTATCCAATCTAATATTAACTGCATCGTCCTTAAAATCTGTGCCATGATATGTATAATTTTTACCAGTCATCTGGTCATAATAATGCGTATCTCCCCCCATATCTCTCATGGCCGAAATAAAATATCTCGTGCTACCATCACTAGAAGAACCTGACATATTGGCTCTATAAACATGATGTCCCCACGAACCAGTTGCTAAATCTATTGAAGCTTGTGGCTTAAGTGCCCCTTTTTTTGTAATTATGTTAATTACGCCACCAGTAGCATCAGCTCCATAAACAGATGCCCCCGGCCCTTTAATAACCTCAATTTTATCAATATTATCAATGCTAGTTACTTGATCTAGATTTGCTAATGCATTTGAATTCGTTGATGACCATGACATACTCTGACTTACCGCATTATCAATTCTACGACCATCAAGACAAATTACAACATGGTCATCACCATTAATTGTAACCGTTGTAATATACTGAGAACCTGTGCTATATTCTCCTCCATGATAGCCGATAGAGTTGACTTGTACCCCTGGTAAATTCTTTACTGCACTGGTAATTGTTGAATAATGCCTTTGCTCAATTTGTGCACTATCTATGACGTTAACGTCTCCCCCTGTGCGATAATAAGACTGTTCCGTGATGGTATTGCCAAATCTATCTATTTGGCGATCGGCATCGACTTCAATACCCTCAAGGGTATACATTCCAGCAGCTTGCGTTGCTACCCCCCCCCAGAATTGTCAACATGGCTGCAGCTACTAAAATTCGGTAATTATTCTTCTTCATAGAATACCCCTCTTTCTAAAAACAATTAAAAACCTACCACCTCTCCCATGGATCCCTACTTACCCGGGTAAAGCATTAAGAGTTTATTTAATTAATTATATTGCTTCTTCTAATGCTTATGATGGCCAAGCTAATTATATCACATATATTCTCTAATTCAATAACCATTAACTATTTTTTAGATACCCATTGGTAATAATACTTCTTTCTGCATGATACACTTCTTAGTCAATATCAGTTAAACATTGGCTAATCGCAATGTTCACCATCCATTAGATGATATCAAGAAAGAAAAAAGTGTGCCTCTTCCAACGAAAAGAGGCTCTGCCCAAAGCAAAAGCGCGGCAAGTTTTTAAGTATCTATGGAGGCATTCCCTGCAATCTGGCACCAGCGCATTTCACGGTTCATATCGTACAAGTACGGCTAAACTTCGCTCTAGGGTTTGCCGTGGAGGCGAATCCTGCATGAAATCTTTCTTTTCTTGCTGCGTCTTTATGCGATTGTATTTCATACACTCTCTAGCGGTTAGCACGCTTTCGAGCAGGAGGATGAAAATCAGATCTGCCGACTGCCTTTTCTGTTCTCCTTTCCTATAGGTGTGTGCACGAAGGAGTACAAAAGGGGCTTTCAGCGCCCGGGAGGATTCCCCTCTCCATAAAATACCGTCGCGTAAATTCTTAGTTTTACACGGTTTGTATATGGGAAATGGGACCTTTTTCCCTTGATTTCACAACACGCCGCTGCTATCGGTCTTTGTGATATATTTCGCAGGAATGGGATGATCGAGGCGATAGATGATGCTGATGGGTTGGGAGCCTTCGTGGGAGACGATCTTTGCCGCGGCGCTCTGTATCAAGTGCATCCAGTATCGCCTGCTGGTAGGGGTACGGCTGGATGTCAAAAGCATAGGAGGAGGCATCTGTCCCGCTGCTCCGCCCGCGTTCCCTATCGATAGCGCGACGGAGTTTTTCCTCATCTTTTTGGGGCTCGTAGGGGGTGAAATCCTCGGAGTGCCAATAAGTCTCGAAGGTCGCGCTCATTTTATCGATGATGTGCGGCTGGTCCTGTGCCGTCACTTTCATATTCCACTCCATCCCTTCTGCGATGGCAGCGTGGGAAAGATTCGATGAACCGATGTAAGCCGTCGAGTAGCCGCTTTCCCGATAGAACATGTATGATTTGGCGTGCAGTCTGGTTTCTTTCACATCATAAGAAATGCGTACTTCTGTATGGGGCAGAGACGCAAGTACCTCGATCGCCTTCGGATCCGTCGCTCCCATGTATGTCGTCGTCACTATGCGCAGGTGTCCGCCGCGGGCTGTGAAAAGGCGCAGTGCGGGGAGAAGCAGCTGAAGGCCGGAGAAACGGATGAAGGAGATCAGAAAATCAATGCGGTCAGAGGATGCGATCTCCTTTGTGAGCTCGTGTACCATCGAGACATCCTTCTTAGAATTGGTGAAAAGAAATGATCGCGTGAGTGATGTCGCCGGCCGCTCCCACCGGCGAGGCAGAAGTGTATTTTTCTTATGTTCTAAGGATCTCAACAGAAATGGTGCATTCGCCACCTCCTGACCACCTCCAAGCTCTTCTGTCTTCTTTGCAAGGGAGGCAATGAGTTCATTCGTGAGTGCCAGCTGGTGGTCGACACTGTTCTCCTCATCCCTGTCCGCGATGTCCTTCAGGCAGAGTCGTATCACCTGCTGCAAATACGAAGAGAGATAGCCCACGGCTTCCTCAGCATCCACATCTTCCTCTTCTGCACGCACCTGATCCTCGGCCAGTGCCTCTTTCAGCACTTCAGCAAAGCGCCGCGACATGACTTTCTCGTACACGCCATCTTTTAATTTTTCAATTTCAGTCTTAGAGGTCATTGCCTTTTCCTTTCTGAGAAGCCAATAGATATGTAAGAGCTTTTCTATATAGTATCATAAAAATCTATCGCCATAGATGAAAAACAGATCATCCGATCTTGTTCACCCGCCGGGCAGTATACATCATCTGAACCTCTGTATTTACTGCGAAAATGGTATCTTTACTATTCGCATGATCCATGAAATAAACTATATATAGCGTTATCCGTCTTTTCCCTCTTGCATTTTTCTTTAGAACGTAGTACCATATAGTCATGAAGCATGGACATATTTGAACACGTTCCCCGGATGGATGGTTTCTCCGATTTCCAGAATTCTCCAAGCGCTACGAGATCACAGGGAGAGCCGGACCGGAAGGGGCAGATCTGCAAAATGCATCGTGCGTCATCGGATGGGTCAGCGGAAGCGTACAGCCTGCTGCCGATACCCATTTTAGGCTGACAAGTAAGAAAAATGAATATCCGGAAGCATGGCTTTTCCACTTCCCTGTCCTCTGCGAGGCCGGGTTCCGACGATAGCACAGGCCCTCCCGCACTTCGGTGCTCATGGACGACCGTCACCGATTCCGAGCTCCGCCTGCATCGGGCACAGGTGGGAAGCCTTTTCCGGATGTATTTTTATGTCTTTGTAAGAAAAATCCCCATGGGCTATGGCATAACACATGCCGCAGCCCATGGGGATTTTCTATTGACTTTTCTGATAAATAGGCTCTCACGCGTTCGTGGCTCCTTCTCAGACAGAGTATCCTGCTTCTCGCGCTATTTCTTTCACATACGGGATCGAACTTTCTGTCGCAGCGGCAATGCCCTCGATCGACATGTTCAGTTTGAGCAGATTTACGATTACTGTTCTACCTTTTTCCTCCATCCATTGCTCCATCCCTTTTTCTATCCATTGCTCCCTCCATTGCTCCATGCCTTTCTCCATACCGATTTCGATCCCTTCCTGCATGCCTTCGGTTTTATATTTTTGGAGTTCCATCAAAAGTGTCATATATTCTCGCCTCATTTCTTTATGTTCTTTGATCCGGATCACTTCTTCGTTGATTTCTTTCGTCAATGCACCTTCTGCTGCTATCCCGTCCACATAGCGCAGGAAGGCTGCTATATCCGGGTCAAGGGTATCACTTTCGCCTTTCGCGTTCAGGAAGATCTTTGTCGAAAGATCCCCCAGCTCCAGACCTTCCTTTTCGATGCAGCGATGGCGGAAGGTATACATGGGGAGATTTTCGCTGAAGGGGTCGAAGGTACAGATGAAGATGATAAAGGACTCTTTCAGCTCTGTATAGTACTGCCCTTTTTTCAGCTCATCCATATCGATCATGCCTTGATAGTAGCGGGTCCGCTTGGGGAGTTCCCCTTCGCTGCCATTCGTACATTGCATCTCGATGTCATAGACATGGCCGTTTTCATCGTGCACATAGACGTCCAGACGGATGCTTTTGCTGTCGTAGCGGTTGTCTATGGATTTTTCGCCTTCTGGAAATGTGATCTTTTCGATCCGGATGCCCAAAATCTTCTCGATCAGGTATTTGCAGATCCGCTGGTTCTGCATGACTTTCTGGAAAAGAAAATTATCCTGGATGGTCAGCTCTTCCCATTGTTTGAATCGTCCCATGGCATCACCGCCTTTCTACCTGTATTGTAACAAAAAACAGAGAAAAAGCGAAGAGAAATTCCGCAATATACAAGCCGAAAAGAAGCATTCTCTCATCATATTTTGTATCTGTATGAGGGAAACGGCAATAGAAAAGCAGTCTGCCGATGAAAACCGACAGGCTGCTTTTCTATGATTTTTATTTTTCCAGCTTTTTGAAAAGGCTCGCCATTTCGAGTGCATCCATCGCGCATTCGAAGCCTTTGTTGCCGGACTTGAGGCCGGCGCGGTTGATGGCCTGCTCGATGGTATCGGTGGTGAGGACACCGTAGAGGACGGGGATACCGCTTGAGAGGGAAGCCATAGCGACGCCTTTCGTGACTTCAGTCGCTACGTGCTCGTAGTGATCGGTCTCGCCGCGGATGACAGCGCCAAGGCAGATGACGGCATCATATTTCCCGCTTTCTGCCATTTTCTTCGCTGCGAGCGGGATCTCGAAGGCACCCGGCACCCAGGCGAGATCGACTTTGTCCATATCGACGCCGTGACGGGCAAGACCATCGGCTGCACCGTCGATGAGTTTGGAAACGATGACTTCATTGAAACGGGAAGCGATAATACCGACGCGGATGTCGCTTTCATTGAAAAGTCCGGAAATGATATTCATGAGGAAGTCTCCTTTGGGTATATGTAACATATTTTGTAAATGGTAAAGTCTAGGGTTCAAGGTTCAGGGTTGTGGTGGCGGCTTCGCCGCGAATATATGGCCGATGCACCGATTTTTGTAAACTGAAATCCCCGAAACTGGCATTTCAGTCACCAGTCACTAGTCACTAGCCACTAAAATCCTATGCCTTCGGTTCTACGATGTCCTGGTCGAGCTTCAGCATGTGGCCCATTTTTTCCTGCTTGGTCTTGAGGTAGAATTCGTCTTCTCTGGTGGGCGCGATCTCGATGGGGACGCGCTCAGTGATGGTGATGCCGTACTCGCTGACGTCGTCGATCTTCTGCGGGTTATTGGTCAGGAGGCGGATGTGTGCCGCGCCGAGATTTCTAAGGATCTGCGCGCCGGTCATGTACTCGCGAAGGTCGGCAGCGAAGCCGAGCTTGAGATTCGCTTCGACGGTGTCATAGCCTTCGTCCTGCAGGGCATAAGCGCGGATCTTATTGATGAGGCCGATGCCGCGGCCTTCCTGACGCAGGTAGACGAGGACGCCGCGGCCTTCTTTGGCGATCTGGCGCATGGCTGCGGAGAGCTGCTGTCCGCAGTCGCAGCGCAGCGACCCGAAGCAGTCGCCGGTGAGGCATTCGGAGTGGATGCGGCAGAGGACGGGAGATCCGTCATCGACCTTCCCCATGGTGAGAGCGACGTGGTGCTCGCCATTCATGCGGTTCACGAAGCCGTAGATCTCAAAGTCGCCGTACTTGGTCGGGAGTTTGGCGGCGGTGATGCGTTCGACGAAGATCTCATGCTTTTTCCTATATTCGATGAGCTCCTGAATGTTGCCGATCTTGAGGCCCTTTTCCTTCGCAAGGCGGAAGAGGTCTTCGCGGCGGGCCATAGTGCCGTCTTCATTCATGATCTCGCAGCACAGGCCGGCGGGCTTGAGCCCGGCAAGGCGGGCGAGGTCGACGGTCGCTTCGGTATGGCCCTGCCGTTCGAGGACGCCCCAGCGGCGAGCCTTCAGCGGGAAAAGATGCCCCGGGCGGCGGAAATCTTCCGGCTTCGCGCCGTCTTTGATGGCTTCCAAGGCTGTCATGGAGCGGGCGGCGGCAGAGACGCCGGTGCCGGAGTCCTTGTAGTCGATGGACTCTAAGAAGGCAGTCTGGTGATTGTCCGTATTGTGACGGATCATCGGTCCGAGGTACAGGGATTCCGCGATCTCCTCGGACATCGGCATGCAGATGACGCCTTTCGCTTCGGACGCCATGCGGTTCACATTCTCAGGCGTGGCGAATTCTGCGGCGCAGATGTAGTCGCCTTCGTTTTCGCGGGACTCGGCGTCCTGCATGATGACGATGTGTCCCTGCCTGATCTCTTCTAAAATATCTTCAATCGGGTCAAATTTAAATTCCATAGTTTCCTCCAGAAAGTGTCTCAAGCATGCTCATGGTGAGACCTTCTTCCGTGTCCTTTTTCATGAGCTGCTCCACATATTTCCCCAAGTAGTCGCACTCGACATTCACCGGGTCTCCCGGGTGCTTCCCGAGAAGGATGGTCTTCTCCCCCGTATGTGGGATGAGGGAGATCGTGAAGCGGTCTGCTTCGCGCCTTGCGACCGTGAGGCTCACGCCGTCGATGGCGACAGAGCCTTTTTCTATGATGTATTTCATCCATTTCTGCTCGACGGAAATCGTGACATTCACCGCGTTTCCTTCTTTGATGAAGGAGATCAGGCATCCCGTGGTATCGACATGGCCGAGCACGATGTGACCGCCCAAGCGATCCGAGAGACGGAGCGCACGCTCGAGATTCAGGGGCGAGCCGACACGCACCATGGAAAACGACGTGCGGGAAAGCGTCTCCGGCGTGACGTCGCAGTCGAAAGAGTGCGTATCCATCCGCGTCACGGTGAGGCAGGTACCGTTCACCGCGATGCTGTCGCCGAGCTTCGTCCCCTCGAGGACTTTTTCACAAGAAATGGTGAGCGTGCAGGAAGATGCTGTGGGTTTCATCCTGCGAAGCGTCCCGATTTCCTCTACGATCCCTGTGAACATGGCTCTTCCTCTCTCTTCAGCAGGTCGACGTCCGTCGGGCGCGTGGACTCTGCCTTTTCTTCTTTGGCTTCTTTTTCTACATACGCTTCGATGACGAGATCCTTCCCCGTCATCTGCGTCTGGATGTCACGAAGACGGATGGCCTTCGGGATGGTCGGTGCGCCCTCGCCGCCGATGAGTCCGGGCGCAGAGACGCCGCCAATGATCATCGGCGCGGTATAGATGCGTACCTTGTCGACGATACCGGCATCAAAGGCAGACGCAGCGAGCGTCGCGCCGCCCTCTAAGAGGATGCTGTCGATGCCTTTCAGGGCAAGACCCGTCATGGCGGCCTCGAGATCGACACTGCCTTTTTCTTCGCTGTCCGTCATAATGATATCGACGCCCATATCCGAGAGCGCTTTGCGCTTTCCCTCATCCGAGGCAGTCGTGGTGAGGATGATATTCTCCCCTTCTTCCTGAAATACCTTCGCTTTGAGCGGCACGGAGAGCTTTCCATCCACGATGATACGCACGGGGTCGATCATCCCCTCTGTGCGGGCAGTGAGCTGCGGATTGTCCGCAAGGATCGTCCCCGCGCCGACCATGATGCCCTTGTAGCAGCCGCGCAGGACATGTACTTCTTCCCGCGAGTCTTCACAGGAAATCCACTGGGAATCCCCCGTGTGGCAAGCCGTCTTGCCATCCAGAGACATCGCAGCCTTGTAGAGGACGAAGGGCTTATGCTGCGTGATGTATTTCAGGAAGACTTCATTCAGCTTCTTCGCTTCCTCTTCCATGAGACCGACCGTCACAAAGATCCCCGCTTCTTTCAGCTTGCGGATTCCCTTGCCGGAAACGAGAGGATTCGGATCCTCCATCGCGACGACCACGCGGTCGACGCCTTTTTCCACCACGAGGTCAGCGCACGGCGGCGTCTTCCCATAGTGCGAACAGGGCTCGAGCGTTACATAGAGCGTCGCCCCCTTCGGATCTTCTGTCGCGTGAGCGAAGCAGTTCACTTCCGCATGCGGCCCGCCATATACTTCATGCCAGCCCTCGCCGATGATGCGGCCATCTTTCACAAGCACCGCCCCGACCATCGGATTCGGACGGGTATGTCCCATGCCGCGCACCGCTAGCTCCAGCGCACGGCTCATGAATTTTCTGTCTTCATCGATACGCAAAAAATCCACCTTCCTTTCCTTCAGGGAGGTGGACAGCCAAAAAGTCTACCACTCTTCTTTCATCCGGACTCTAACCGTCGGCTCTGGGTTCTCACCAGATCTACTGCAGGACATCTGCAGCTCGTGGGCTCAGAAGATCTTTACCACCGGTGGGGAATTCCGCCCCGCCCTGAAGAGATATATTTCTACGTCTCTATTATAACAGATGACGCAAGAGGGATGCATGGCTAGCGGCTGGTGACTAGTGGCTAGGGACTAGGGATGAGGAAGGAGAATACCGCTTTCCCCATATCGTCATTTCGAGCGAAAGCGAGAAATCTTTTCCGTTCGCGGTCAAGCCAAGGATGTGAGAACAACGGATAACGGGAAACGCCATGCTCCATATAAACTGGACACTACGGTGTTTCATGCAGACAGATTCACACAGGAAAGAAGAAACCCGTAGCCGAAAAAGATCCCTCGGCTCCGCTCGGGATGACGATACGGGAAAACGGACTCTCTCACATTCCCTTTCATACCGCTGCGGAGCCAACCTCCGCCCCTTCGGGGCACCTCCTTCCAAGGGAAGAAGGTAGAATACACACTATCCCCCGAACCACAGCCTTCTCCGCATGGGGAAGGTGGCGAGCGTAGCGAGCCGGATAGGGTTCTAGCGGGATGAAAACGCGAGAGAATGACCTAATCCCTAGCTACTAATCCCTAGTCACCAGTCACTAGTCACGAATCCCCCAACCTCCCTTGCGTAAAACCCGCGTACCATATATACTAGAAAAGATAATTCTATTTTTTATTAAGGAGATGGATGTTTTGAATTTTGTTGACGCCGTAGTGGCCTTTCTGAACATTGGCATTTTCAGTACGCTGATCTGCCGCTTTACCGGAGCGAATATGGCAATGCTCGTTTTCTGTGCGCTGCTCTACATGGGAAGTGAACCGATGGAAACGGTGGGCATCATGCTGACGTACTTGGTCTTTATGCGCCTCACCATTTACACCCAGAAGCGCAAGCTGAATTTCAAGAAGCTGCAGGTCTTCAAAGGGATGCGAGTCTTTGTTCCCGTCCTGCTGATTGTGATCTCTCTCTTCCTGTATCCGTTCGCAGCGCTGGCGATCTTCCTCCTGCTCTTCATGGTGGAGATCCTCGCGCAGATCAAGGAGGAGATCCCGGAGGACAGACAGCTTTCGAAGGGAGAACTCACCAAGTACATCGTGATCGGTTCTCTCCTGACCACGATCTCCATGATCGCAGTCAAATTCATCCCCGCTGCCTGGTACTATGCTCTTGGCGGCGCTGTCGGCCTTTTCCTCTGCGGCTTCGTATGGTGGCTGGGACAGGACCGCGACAGACTTTCCGGCATCTGGGATACGGTCATCCTGCTCTCCTTCATCCCGCTCGGCCTCTTCGGCTTCGATATGGCAGACTGGATGGATGATATGCGCCGCAGCGTGAACCCGACCCGCATCGCATACAATCTGCCTTTCATTTTCCTGCCGGTCTTCTATGTCGGCTTCCTGATGGCAAATATCCTCTTCGGTGTCTTCTCCCTCTCCGGCATGTGCATTACCTTCTTCGGCGCACTCGGCCTGCGTCTCTTCGGCTACTATGAAATGTCCGGCAAGGGCAAGGCAAGCCTCATCGCGATCGGCTTCACCGTCCTCGGTCTCTTCCTTCTCTTCCTCACCGCGCCGGAGCCTGTCGGTGTATCCAAGTATGTGGACGCTTTCCTGCCAACCAATTACTATGGATTTAAAGGGCTGCTGAATATGTTCTAAGGCTGGTGACTAGTAGCTAGGGATTAGGAAGTTTGCCTCACATTTCCCGCTACTCCGCTATACCTGATCCCAAAAGAAAACCGTCATGATCAGAAATGGTCATGACGGTTTTTATTTGCCCAAAACAGATCGTGAAAAATATAACACGTAAAAAGCGAGGCCCGATGGACCTCGCTTTCGTGTCAATTTCATAAACCGATAGTATGGAGAAATGGTAAGGGGGAAAATTCCTAATTCCTAACTCCTAATCCCTAGCTACTAGTCACTAGCCACTAAACAGCTACTCTCCTGCCTTCGGCTGACGATACGTGAAGACACGCTTCGGCTGATCGCTTTCCACCTTATGATCGAGAAGATTCACATCGAGGATCGGGCAGACACCACAGCCATTGCAGGCCTGGTGGCGGCAGTCATGGGTGAGGATCCCCTTCTCCGCCATGCGCCATTCTTTCAGGAGGTAATCCTTCGTGACACCGCTGTCGATATGATCCCATGGTTCACATTCGTAGAAATCACGGATGCGCGCTGCGTACTCATCGGGATCAATACCGCATTCCCGGAAGCTGTCCATCCAGACGTCGAAGTGGAAAAATTCCGTCCAGCTGTCATAGGTGCAGCCTTTCTTCCATGCGGTGTAGATGGCAGAAGAGAGCTTGCGGTCGCCGCGAGCGAGGACGGCTTCGATATATCCTGTCTTGGCATCATGATAGGCGTACTTGATATGCCGGTTTGTGAAAAGGCTCTTCAGATACTGCTGTTTGCGCTCGATCTCCTCTACGCTGCACTGCGGCATCCACTGGAAAGGTGTGAAAGGCTTCGGCACGAAGCTCGAGACGCTGACGGTAATGCGCAGGTCATAGCGCCCCTTGATCTCGTGATAGAGCTCGTGGATGCGGTTCGCCAGATCGGCGATGCCCTTCAGGTCTTCATCCGTTTCCGTCGGAAGACCCATCATGAAGTAGAGCTTCACCTTTTTCCAGCCATTTTTGAAGGCATTCGCGCAGGCGCCCATGATGTCTTCTTCCGTGACGCCCTTATTGATGACATCGCGCATGCGCTGCGTACCGGCTTCCGGTGCCAGTGTGAGACCGCTCTTTCTGACCTGCTGGATCTTTTTCGCGATGTCGATGGAGAAGCTGTCAACACGCAGTGACGGGAGACTGACACTCACACGCTTGTCTTTGAAATTTTCCAAGAGGTGATCAACGAGCTCGGGCAGGCAGGAGTAGTCTGCCGAAGAGAGGGACATGAGGGAAATCTCATTATAGCCCGTATTCTTGATCAGGGTATCTGCGATCTCCTGCAGTCTCTCTTCGCTCTTCTCGCGCACAGGGCGGTAGATCATCCCCGCCTGGCAGAAGCGGCATCCGCGGCTGCAGCCGCGGAACATTTCCAAGACGGCACGATCATGCACGATCTCGATATGCGGGAGGATCGGCTTGTCATCGATGTGGACATGGTCGACATCACGGATGACACGCTTCTTCACAGGGAACTGGGCCGCTTCGTCGATGGGACGGATGCTGCGGAAGACGCCATTCTCATAGTAAGAGACCTCATAGAGGGACGGCGCATAGCAGCCATCGATCTGAGCGAGACGGCGGATCGCCTCTTTGCGGCCGCCGGGCTTCCCTTCCGCTTTCCACGCTTTCACGATATCCACCATCTCGCCGATGGCTTCTTCGGATTCTCCGATGAAGAAGACGTCGAAGAAATCAGCAACCGGCTCTGCATTGTACACGCAGGGGCCGCCGGCAACGACGAGGGGATCCTCGTCGCTGCGGTCCTTCGCCCAGACAGGAATGCCTGCCATGTCGATCATGTTCAGGATATTCGTGTAGCACATTTCATACGGCATGGTGAAGCCAAGTACATCGAAGTCCTTGACCGGGCATTTGTTTTCAAGAGAAAAGAGCGGGATGTGCTTCTCTCTCATCATCGCTTCCATGTCCACCCATGGCGCATATACACGCTCTGCCAGCGCATCCTCTCTGGCATTCAGGACACTGTAGATGATCTTGAGTCCCAGATGGCTCATGGCGACTTCGTAGACATCAGGGAATGCCAGCGCCACTTTCACCGGGATCTCATCGTGGTTTTTCACCACACTGTTCCACTCTCCGCCAATGTAGCGGGCAGGCTTCTGGATATGCATCAGCCATACGGGATCGATAGTTACACGGTTCATTTGATACTCCTAAAATAAATGGGGTTACAGGTTTGTGGTTTTATTGGTTCAATGGGTTCAGGGTTCAGGGTTGTGGTGCGGCACATAAAAATATAGAAGCGCCGCGAAGTATAAATAATGGCGATGTCATGAGCTGGCATTCCAGTCACTAGTCTCCAGTCACTTGAGACTCCTAATCCCTAGCCACTAATCCCTAATCCCCAGTTAATCAAACATCAATTTCTTTCTTCTTAAATAGATATTCATCAAAAGCCCGACGCAGAGAAGATTCATGAGGAGAGCCGAGCCGCCGTAGCTCATGAAAGGCAGCGGGATGCCGGTGACAGGCATAATGCCGAGGGTCATGCCGACATTGATGAAGATCTGGAAGAGCCACATGGAAAAGATCCCACAGGCAAGCAGGCTGCCGAAGGCATCCCCCGAAGAGCGGGAAATCATAAGTGTCCTGTATAAAAGAACGAAGAATAAAAAGAGAACGAAAATGGCTCCGACGAAGCCCAGCTCTTCCCCAATGACGGAGAAGATGAAGTCAGTATGATTTTCCGGGAGGAAATTCAGCTGGCTCTGCGTGCCTTCGAAAAGACCCTGCCCGATGAAGCCGCCGCTGCCAATGGAAATCTTCGACTGGATGACATGGTAACCGGAGCCATACGGATCGACGTCCGGATTGAAAAGGACGAGGATACGCATCTTCTGGTAGCTGTGCAGGACAAAGAACCAGATGAGCGGGAAGACCACGACGAATGCAAGAAAAGCGCGTTTCACGAGCTGCATCTTGAGCCCGGAAATATAAAGCATGCCGAAGGTGATGGCCGCGAAGACAAGGCTCGTACCAAGGTCCGGCTGGATGAAGATCAAAAGTGTCGGAAGTGCCATCATACCCGCGACAGGCAGAAGGCTCTTCCATGTCTGGAAGCCGGATTTGTCATTCGCCATGAGCCTTGCCAGACAGATGATCATGATGATTTTCGCAAATTCCGAAGGCTGCAGCGTGAAAGGGCCGATCTGGATCCAGCGCTGCGCCCCAAGCGCACTCGTTCCGGCGAATTTGACGACCAGAAGCAGGATCGCATTGATCCCATAGAGGATGGGTACGAAGCGATAGAGTTTCCTGTAGTCAAAATAGAGCGAGCCCCCCGCGATGATAAGACCGCCGACCAGGAAGACCCCCTGCTTCATGACGAAGTCATACTGCCCCGGCTGTCCATCCATATTCGCATGGGTGGCGCTCGCAATGATCAGAAGACAGATGACGCCAAGGCCCAGGACAGCCATCAGCAGCGTGCTGTCGATGCGCCGCCAATACCGAATGAGATTCATTCTGCTATCTCCTCCTCTGCCATTTATACGAGCGGCTGCCCGAGTGCCAGGAAAGGCCGGCCGGCGCCGTCTTCACCGGTGCCTTCTCCCGCGCATTCTCCGCCTCTGCTCTCCGAAGCAGCTTCTTCCAGCGCGAAAGCGGGATCTGTTTCTCTTCTTTGTACGATTTCCAGAAAAGAGCGAGCGCTTCTCCGAGCGCCCCTTTTTCGGAAAAATCCGAAAGCTCTCCCTGATGCGCGAGACGGTCTGCCTCCTCCGTATACGGGATGATGGCAGAGACGGACTCTTCATCGAGTGTCTCCAGCATATCCGTCAAGGAGATCTGCGTATCCCTCGAGAGGGAGAACTGGTTCAGCACATAGGTCATGTACCGCTTGCGCGGTCCCGTCATGAGACGCTCTGCATTCCGCTTCGAGGCCCAGGACGGCGCCACGACCAGGAACATATGATCCGAGAGATGCTCCGCAAAGCGGATGCCCTCTCCTCGCCCCGCCGGACAGTCGAGAAGGATGTAGTCATACTTATCCTCCACGTCTTCGAGCACGGTATCCATCGCCGCAGGAAAGACAGTCTCCCATGTATCATTCTGCGCTGCCGGCAGGAAATCCAAATGATCATTCACTTCCAGGATGACATCCTTCGCAAAGCAGCGGCCTTCCGCCAGATCCATCACATGATAGAAGCACTCATTTTCCAGCCCCAGCACGAGATCCATATTTCTCATGCCCATATCCCCATCGATGAGGAGCACCTTCTTCCCCTTGAT